>ERZ825670.4128-NODE-4128-length-11527-cov-5.697001_pt1 | contig 11527 bp, 8 predicted proteins | sample MGYA00519929_ERZ825670 | MGnify/ENA primary metagenome ERZ825670 (study PRJEB31778, sample SAMEA3449207) | human gut metagenome | biome: human gut; feature: human-associated habitat; material: faeces | place: United Kingdom | collected 2010/2012 ...
CGCCATCAGCTGGGTGCCGGTGGCCAGCTTGATGTTCTTGCCCTCCTGCACATGGTAGGCCTCCATGCCGCGCTCGAACTTGCCGGAGCAGATGCGCATAAAGGCAATACGGTCGCGGTGGGCCTTGTTCATGTTGGCCTGAATTTTAAAGATGAAAGCGGAGAACTCGTCCCGGCAGGGGTCCACCGGCTCGCCGGTCAGGCTGTCCACGCGGGCCAGCGGGGCGGAGGTGAGCCGCAGGAAGTTTTCAAGGAAGGGCTCCACGCCGAAGTTGGTCAATGCAGAGCCGAAGAACACGGGGCTCAGCTCACCGCGCAGCACCTTGTCCAGATCAAACTCCTCGGCAGCGCCGTCCAGCAGCTCGATCTCGTCCACCAGCTGCTGGTGCAGGTAGGGGGTCAGCAGCTCGTCCAGTGCGGGGTCGCCCAGCTCGGCCTCGGTCTCGCTGACCTTCTTCACGCCGTTGGCGCGGCCGTCGCTGGAAAAAGCCAGCACCTTGCGTGCGTTGCGGTCGAACACGCCCTTGAACTCCTTGCCGCAGCCGATGGGCCAGTTCATGGGGTAGGTCTTGATGCCCAGGATCTCCTCGATGTTCTCCATCAGCTCAAAGGGGTCGCGGGCTTCGCGGTCCATCTTGTTGATGAAGGTAAAAATGGGGATATGGCGCAGGGTGCACACCTTGAACAGCTTGATGGTCTGCGCCTCAACGCCCTTTGCGGCGTCGATGACCATGACGGCAGAGTCTGCCGCCATCAGGGTGCGGTAGGTATCCTCCGAGAAGTCCTGATGGCCGGGGGTGTCCAGAATGTTCACGCACTTGCCGGCGTAGTTGAACTGCAGCACCGAAGAGGTGACCGAGATACCACGCTGCTTTTCAATGTCCATCCAGTCGGACACGGCGTGCTTGGCGCTCTGCTTGCCCTTGACGGAACCAGCTTGATTGATGGCTCCACCGTACAGCAGCAGCTTTTCGGTAAGGGTGGTCTTACCTGCGTCGGGGTGGCTGATGATGGCGAACGTCCTGCGGCGTTCGATCTCTTCACGATTTGTCATAGATGATATTTCTCCTGAAATGGATGGAACTTCTTCCGGCATCGCTGCGCGATGCCGGAAGAAGCATTTTTACACATACGCACTTTATTCTATACGAAAACGCGTGATAATGCAAGGGTTTTCGTTATTTTTTCAGGATCAGGCAGGGCAGAGGGGCAGTTTCGGCCCAATTGGCAAAATCACACACCAGAACGGTGAAACTTTTCAGTGGAAGTGCCCGCAGAAAACGCAGCACCGCCTGTTTTTCGTCCGAGCCGATGACTGCCCCGCTGTACAGGATGGCGCTCACGATGCCGCCGGGGCGCACCGCCTGCAGCGCCGCCTGCAAGGCGGGGATGCTGCTCTGCGCGGTGGAGAATACCGCATGGTCCGCCCCCGGCAGCCAGCCAAAGTTGAACATGACTGCATCGGCAGTGCCGGGCTGCACATACTGTAATAAGTCGGCGTGGCTGCCGCAGATAAGGCTGTACCGCTCGGCGGGCACATTTGCCTGTTCCAACCGGGTGCGGGTGGAGCGGATGGCTTCGGGCTGCACGTCAAAGGCCAGCACCCGCCCGGCGGGGGCGGTCAGCCCGCACAGAAAGGTGGTGTCGCCGCCGTTGCCGCAGGTGGCGTCCACGCACAGCTGCGGGTGCACCAGCCGGGCGGCTAAAAAGTCCTGCACGAACTTGACCGCTGTTAAGTCCGGGGTGCGGCGGCGCACCAGCTGCCCGCCCTCGGCGGCAAAGCCGAATTTGCCCCAGAAAGCAAGCTCAGCGGCGTTTTCCGGCAGCGGGGCGGTAAACACGGTGGCGGCTTCCCGGTCATAGCCGCCAAAGCTGCGCAATACTTCTTTTAACAGGTAGGAGCCGTAGCCCTTGCGCCGCCACCGGGGCAGGATGCACAGGGCGGCAAGCTGTGCGCCCTTGGGGGCGGGAGAAAGGCAGCACTCTCCGATGCAGTCCTTTTCTTTATACAGGGCAAACCCCTGCTCAGTGCGGTGCAGTTCCATAAAAAGCTCCTCCTTGACGGGTCGATGTTCTTCCCTTACAATAGCAAGCGGAAACGCTGCTGTCAAGGGCAGAAAACAGGACCGCATTTCACATATTCTTCACGGCGCAAGCGATTCATTTTCACATTTGACAGTTACAATAGGGACAGTTCAAAGGAACAGATGTCCCTGCGGACCGGCCTTTGAGGGAAGGATGTAGTAACATGGAAAACGAGAACAAGTGGGAATACGATTATTCCGCTTCCAATAACGAGACCGGCTACCCCAACGTGGGCAGCAGCGGCATGAACACGGCGAACCAGTATAACGAGCCGGAAGCGCAGCCCGCGCGTCCGGCCGATACCGCCCCGGCAGATGGCGGCAGCGTGCCGCCCACCCCGCCGGAGCAGCCGCAGTACAGCGCCCCGGAGCAGCCGGAAAAGCCCCGCCGCAAGAAAAAGTTCAACGGCGGAAAACTGGCACGCAGCGCCGTGGCACTGGTGCTGGCAGCCGCCATGGGCTTTGCGGGCGGCTTTGTGGGCGCAAAATACGGCGGCGGCAGCAAGGTGGTCATCCAGCAGGTGGAGCGCCCTGCCAGCTCTGACAGCAGCACCGACAGCACCGGCAATTCCATCAGCGCCACCAGCGGCACCGGCCTGAGCACCGCACAGGTAGCCGAGATGGTCAGCCCCAGTGTGGTGGTCATCACCACTGAGCAGGTGGTCTACTCCCAGTGGTCGTGGTACGGCCAGAGCCAGGTGGAGAGCGGCGCGGGCAGCGGCGTCATCATCAGCTCGGACGGCTATATCCTCACCTGCGCCCATGTGGTGAGCGGCGCTTCCAACATCACCGTGAGCATCGGCGACAAGGATTACCCCGCTACGCTGGTGGGCGAGGATACCACCAGTGATATCGCCGTGGTCAAGGTCGATGCCACCGGCCTGACCCCCGCCACCGTGGGCAACAGCGACAGCCTGAAGGTGGGCGAAAGCGTCATGGCCGTGGGCAACCCCTTGGGTGAGCTGGGCGGCACCGTGACCAGCGGCATCGTCAGCGCCCTGAACCGCAGCGTGACCATCCAGGGCACCAGCTCCACCAACACCATGTCCCTAATCCAGATGGATGCCTCTGTCAGCCCCGGCAACTCCGGCGGCGGCCTGTTCAACATGAACGGTGAGCTCATCGGTCTGGTCAACGCAAAGTCCTCCTCCAGCGATGCGGAGGGTCTGGGCTTCGCCATCCCCATCAACGATGCCATCAAGGTGGCACAGGAACTGCTGGAGAACGGCTATGTCTCCGGCCGCCCCTACATGGGCATCACTTATCTGGCTGTGACCGATGCCCAGACCGCCGCACAGCTCAACGTCACTGCCTACGGCGTTTACGTTGTTGATGTTGTGCAGGGCGGCCCCGCCGACAAGGCCGGTCTGAAGACCGGTGACCGCATCGTAAGCATCGACGGCACCGAGATCGCCCAGAAGGACGACCTTGGCACCCTGATCCAGCAGCATGCCGCCGGTGATACCCTTTCCATCACCGTGGCCCGGGAAGGCCAGATGCAGACCGTCAGCCTGACCCTGGGCGAAAAGAACGCCCAGACCCAGCAGGCACAGAAAAACTCCTGATTCTCCCCAATCTTTTTCCTGATCAATAAATCAAAAATCCCCTGACCGGCGTGAACTGGTCAGGGGATTTTCAATTACAGGTTGTCGAAAGTTATGGTATACTAAACTCGCTGCCAGAGATGACAGCAAAGGCGCTGTGTCCACAACGCAGGCGGCTGCTCCTTACCGGCCCAAACGCCGGGTAAGGCATTTTTCTTGAGAAGTTGCCACTCCCCGGATGCTTACGGGCAGAAAGGGGGTGAGAACCATGAGTTTTTCGGATGTTGCAGTGTTGTTGACGCTGATCGGCGGAACCATCTTCGTAACGTTTCAGATTACATGGAAAATCGCCACAAGCGATAAAAAACGCAAGAAAAAATGACCGCCTCACAGTTCCCCAACTTGAACGGTCATTTTTCTTGATCACCAGGTAAGGAGCTAGTCGTTTGCGGGCCAGCGCCTTTTCTATTTGTAGTATAGTCAATTTTTAACGGTTTGTCAAGCAACGGCAGACCGTATTTTTATACCTGCCCGAACACGGTGGCGCTCAGGGGCAGGAGAACGGTCTGGCCGGTGCAGATGCGGCTGCTGCCCCGCCACAGGCTGGAGGAGATGCCGTCGCTCAGCAGCTTCCAGCTGCCGCCGGGCAGGGTGACGACCTGCGCCGTCTCGGTGGGGTTATAGTAGACGCACAGGGCGCTCCATGCCGCGCCGTCGCCCCACTGGGCGGGGAGCCGCCAGCCCACAAGAGGCTGTTCCAGCGGGAAGAACTCGATGGCGGCAGGGTTGGCCTTGTCCAGCGCGCCCAGCCGGGGGAACGCCGTCCGCAGACCAATGAGCCCGCGGTAGTAATCCACAAGGCTGTGAAACTGCTCGGCCCGGTGCCAGTCCAGCCGGTTGAGGGCCGGACTGGAGCGGTAGCTGTTGCCCTGCCCCTTCTTGGTGCGGGCAAACTCCTCGCCCGCCTGCCAGAAAGGCAGGCCCATGCTGGTCAGGTAGATGCCCGCCGCCAGCCGGTTCTGGGCCAGCGCGGTCTTGTCCACAGCGGCAAACTCCGGGCGGGCGTAGCGCACCATCAGGAGCTTATCCCACAGGGTGAAGTTGTCGTGGGCCGAAACGTAGCTGATGATCTGTCCCGGGGCGTGAGGCGGCAGCTTTTCACTGCGGCACCACGCCGCCACCGAAGCACCGATATCCCAGAAACTCCCGGGCTTGCCCTCCACATAGCCCGGCTCCCGGGCATCGAAGCAGCCGCCCTTGATGGCATCCCGGGTGTTGTCGCAAAAGATGCCGATGCGCTCGTTCAGCATGTTCAGGTTGTTCTTGTTGGCCTCGTACCGGTGCAGGGCGCTGCAGCCGCCCTGCCACGGCTCACCGTACATCAGGATATCCCGCCCGCCGGGCAGCTTGTCCAGTTCAGCCCGGAGGAGGTTCATGGTCTCCACGTCATACAGGCCCATCAGGTCAAACCGGAAGCCGTCGATGTGATATTCCCGTGCCCAGTAGAGCACCGAATCAATGAGATAGCGCCGGGCCATGGGCCGCTCAGAGGCAAACTCGTTGCCGCAGCCGCTGCCGTTGGAGAGGGAACCGTCGTCGTTCTGGCGGAAGTAGTAGAGGGGCACCACCCGGTTCAGCACATTATCGGAACGATACATGTGGTTATACACCACGTCCATTACAACGCCGATGCCCGCCGCATGGAGGGCCGCGATCATCTGCTTGCACTCCCGCACCCGCACCTCACCCCGGGTGGGGTCGGTGGAGTAGCTGCCCTCGGGCACATTGAAGTTGGTGGGGTCGTAGCCCCAGTTATACTGCCGGGTCAGGGGGCGGCTCTCATCCACACTGCCAAAATCGAAGATTGGCATGAGCTGGACATAGCTCACCCCCAGCCGCTTGAGGTAATTCAGGCAGGTAGGGTGGATGCCGTCGCTGCTCAGGGTTGTGCCCTGCTGGGTAAAGGCCAGAAATTTGCCCCGCCAGGCTGTGTGCACACCGCTGGCCGGGTCCTGCGAGAAATCCCGGACGCTGACCTCCCACACACTGCGCCGGGCCGGTGGGATCACCGGCCGCACATCCCGCTCCCAGCCCTGCGGGTCTACCCGGGCCGGGTCAAAGATCATGCTGCGCACCCCGTTCACCCCTGCCGCGCGGGCGTAGGGGTCCGCTGCATTGCAGGTGCCAAACGGGGTGGCAAGGGTGAAATCGTAGTATTTTCCGTGCTGGTCGCCGGGCAGATAGATGCTCCACACGCCCTTGTCCTGCTGCTGCAGGGGCAGGGTGCCCACACAGGCCCCGCCGGTGCCCCGGCGGTACAGGTTCACTGCTGCCTGTTTTGCCGTGGGAGCCCACAGGCGCAGATGTGTCCCGGCGGGGGTATACTCCACCCCCAGCGGGCCGTAGTATTCCGTCTGGCGGGCAAAGGCTTCGCTCTCAAACAGCGTCTTCCATTCAGCAGGTGTTCTTGGCTCCATGGCAATTCATCCTTTCATTTGACAATAGTGTAACGAACTTTGTCCTTTATTTCAACCCTTTCCTTGCAAAACGTACCAGACTCCACTATACTGAAAGAAAAAACACTGCACGGAGGGAAGTTTTATGGCATACACCGATGATTGGGAAAGTCTGATGAACGGCGTGTTCGGCCCGGGGGGCAGATTCAAGGCCGCCCCCGGCACTTCTGCACCCAAAACAGGCGGCAGCGCCGCCCTGCCTGACCTGAACGCGGCGCTTCTGGAACAGCAGAAACGGCTGGACGAGCTGTTGAAGCAGCAAAACGCCCAGCTCAGGACCCAGAGCGATGCCACCGCCGCCGCGCTGGAAAGCAGCCGCCAGATGCTGCGGGACATGGAGGACGAAGGCCTGCTGGCCAGGGGCACCACCGACGTGAAGCCGGAGCACCTGGGCAGCTTTGAAGGCCTTGCCGCCGAGGTCAAGCAGACGGTGCTGGGGCAGGATGCTTTTGTGGACAGCGTGGTGCGGGCCATGCGCCGCCCCTTTGTGCTGGGCACCGAAGCCCCCGCCGCCCGCAACGTCATCCTGCTCACAGGCGGGGCAGGCACAGGCAGGCATTTTGCACTGGAAGAAACTGCCCGCTGCATGGCGGCCCGGGGCCTTTTGCAGAGCGACAGGATCGCCACGCTGGATCTGGCCCTTTACCCCAATTCCGGAGCCGAGAAGCTCTTCCTGCAGGACCTCTACGCTGCCCTGCACGCGCCCGGGGAGATCCTTGCCTTTGAGCACTATGAGAGCTGTTATCCCGGCTTTCTGAAGACCCTGTCTGATCTGGCCGTCAAGGGCAGTGCCCCCCTGTCCAGCCGGTATCTCGTGAACAAGGAGGGCATCCTTGTGGATGCAGGCACGGCGCTGGCCCCGGGAGCCGTCAGCCGCATCGACCCCTGCGGCAAATACCTCATCTTCTACTCCCACAAGGGCCGGGAGGCACTGGCTGACAAATTCGGTGCGGCGCTGGTGTCGGCACTGGGGGATGTCTGCGAGACGGCCTCCTACACCCGGGAGGATCTGGCCGCCCTTGCCGCACAGCAGCTCAACGCGCTGGCCCAGAAGATCCGCACCCGGCTGGGGCTGACCCTTTCCGCCGGGGCCGACGTGCGGGACTATGTCGCAGCCCAGTGCACCGCACAGAAGGGTGCCGCCGGGCTGGCCGAATGCTGTGACCGCATCTTCCGTGCCCTGAGTGAATACTGTCTGCGGACCGATGAAACCCTTACCGGCACCGTGACCCTGACCGCCGGGCCGGAAGGGGTGCTGTTCCGCCTGAACGACGGCGCAGACCAGGCCCTGTTCGACCTGCTGCCCGCCGCCTACACCGGCGCGCTGGATGCCATCCGCGCCGAGATCAACGAGCTGGTGGGCCTTGCCCCGGTCAAGGAATATGTGTTCGGTCTGGCCGACAACCTGCAGGTGCAGCAGCGCCGGGCCGCCGCCGGGCTGAAAACGGCCAGCCTTTCGATGCACATGATCTTCACGGGCAACCCCGGCACCGGCAAGACCACCATTGCCCGGCTGGTGGCACGGTATCTGAAAGCCATCGGTGCCCTCAAGGGCGGCCAGCTGGTGGAGGTGACCCGTGCCGACCTGGTGGGCCGCTACACCGGCCACACCGCCCCCCTGACCAACAGCGTCATCGAGAGCGCGCTGGGTGGTGTGCTCTTCATTGACGAGGCATACAGCCTCTACCGCGGCGAGCAGGACAGCTTCGGGCTGGAAGCCATCGACACGCTGGTGAAGGGGATGGAGGATCACCGGGACGAGCTGGTGGTCATTCTGGCGGGTTACACCAGGGAGATGGAGACCTTCCTCACCGCCAACAGCGGCCTTGCCAGCCGTTTTCCCAACCGGATCGAGTTCCCGGACTACACCGCCGTGGAGCTGCTGCAGATCACCCAGGTCCTTGCCAAAAACAAGGGCTACACCCTGGCCGAAGCCTGCACCGAACCCCTGCTGGGCTATTATGCCCGCTGGCAGGAATCCGATGCCCGCACCGCCGGCAATGGCCGCCTTGCCCGCAACACACTGGAAAAGGCCATCTTCCACCAGAGCCGCCGCCTTGTCGCCGAGCCCGCCGCCGCGCTGGATCTGATCCTGCCCAGTGATCTGGAATTGAAGGAGCCGGAGGAATAAAACGGAGAAAGGAGTTTCTGATGAATACCAAAAACCTGCACCAGATTTTCGCAAACTATATTGACCGTTTTGAAGAGCTGAATAACCCGGAGCACAATGAAACATTCAAATGGTGGGCAGCAGCTCAGTTTCATGCAGTGATGGCAGATGCTCTCAAGAAAAGCGGAAAAGAATTTACAAACGACCTGAAAACAATTGTGAGTAAAGATGTTGTTGGTGTGATCATTGATGGCCGGATGCAACCGTTCAGAGGGCTGGTGAAAATCGCCGAGAAAAACAGTTGTGAATCTGCTGATGCGGTCAAGCAACTCTTCCAGAATTTGTTTCAGGATGACTGCGGTGATTTGGAAAAGCGAGAAGAAAAAATCGCAGCATTTCTTGAGGACAGTGAAAAACTGCGGCTGAAATATTTTCCGAACTATTACAGCTATAAACAGACGGCTCGTTCCGTTGCCGGATATCTGTTTCTCTATGAACCGGATAAATACTATATGTACAAAGCAACGGAAGCCAAACGCTTTGCTGATGATGTAGAATATTATGGTGACTGGGGCAGTGGCGACCAGATCAAGCTACGGGAATATTACCGGATGTGTAATGAACTGGTTACCGAAATTCAGAAATGCCCTGCTCTGCTGGAGACGGATGAAAGCCGGTACACATTAAGAGAACGGTTTGAAGATGAAAAGCATTATGGAAAAATACCACCGTCAGAGAAAAGTATAACAGTAGATAAAAGCTATCATATCCTCGCTTACGATATTATTTACTGCAATAAGACCTATGATCTGGACAGAGATTTGTCCTTTAGAAAATTCACGTTCAAAGATAAAAAACTATATCAGGAACGTTTGAACAAGGCACTGGCACTGCAAGAAGAATATCAGAAAGCGGAAGAAGAGTACGCGCTGCTGGATCAGGCAGTACAGCACTATGATGCAGTCTTTGTGCCCGGTACTGCTGTGATAAATCTCAAGTATGGCCCAGGCAGAATCGTTGCCCGGAGGGATACAGCTCTTGATGTTCAGTTTGACTCGCAACCAGATTTAATCAAATATGACTTCTGGCAGACTGTTACTGGGCATTATCTTAAATTTGAAGATTTGCTGGATCAGGAAACTGCTCAGCAATATGAGGATGTTTTCCGCCGACATGACGGTATCAGCAGTGGACTGGTACGCCTTCAGAAAGAGCTTGAAGGATATCAGGATGTACTGGAATAATTAAAAGCAAGTTATACACAATAAAAGGTGCTGCCCCGTCAGATCGACCTGCGGGGCAGCACCTTTTTGTGCATATTATTTTTACTGATTCGCCTGTGCGATTCTGCTGCTCAGGTCGAACAGCCCCTGCCGCACTTCGGGCGGGGCGACCACTTCTATCTTGCCGCCAAAGCCGCAGACCCAGCCATAGAACTGGTCACTGACGCAGATGGGGACATCAAAATGGAAGCAGCCATTCTCCTCGGGTAAAAACATGGGCGTTGCGCCAAAGCGCTCCCGCATGGCACCTTCCAGATCCGCGGTGCACCGCAGGGTAACGCGATGCTCCGGCCCGCCGTACATTCCAAAGTGCTTGCGCAGATAGGCAGGCAGATCAAGATCCGCAAACTGCTCCTGACCGCGCCGGGGCGCATCCAGCACCCGGACCCCGCTCATCTTGTCCACCCGATAATGGCGGATGCCCTTTTCGTCGGCAAAGGCAATGAGGTAGTAACACCCGTTCTCCCAGGCCAGCTGCCACGGGCTGACGGTCCTTTTCTCTTTCTCGCGGCTGTCGGCTTTTCTGTAGAGGAACTCCACCATTTTACCGTTGTTGATGGCCTCGTGCAGGGCATCGATGCTGTACAGCAGGCTCTTGCTGTCGGTCTTGGGGCGGCCCTCCACATAGACCTGACGCTGCAGCTGGCTGCCCTCGTAGTTGGAGCAGAGCTTTTCCAGCTTGTGGATCAGCCGCCTGCTCGTGGTGCCGGATACCACCCGGCTTGCCTGCACGGCATCCACCAGCAGCTTGAGCTCCGCCAGATCAAAGGTGCGGCTGGCAAGGAAATACCCGCCGCCCCGGCCCCGGCGCAGCTTGATGTCATAGCCCAGCGCACCCAGTGCTTCAATATCGCTGTACACGCTCTTGCGCTCGCAGCGGATGCCCTGCGTCTCCAGCAGCTCCACCAGCTGCGGCACGTTCAGCAGGTGGTTTTCATCGGTCTGCTGCTCAAAAATGCGCAATAGCGCCAGCAGCTTGGATTTCTGGCCTTCCTGTTTGGGCATTCGGTACACCTCATTTTTTCGTGTTGTGCCAAACCTCTCAGTCTCGATTCCAGCTCCCCAGCAGGGGAGCTGGAAAAAAACAGCAGTGCTGTGTGCTGAAAAGGTTACGGCGCTTTCTTATCAAACGCCGCGCGGCGCTGGGTGGACAGGCGGAACATCTCCTCCAGCTTTTCCCGGTCATCGGCCACAAGGGCGTTGCGCATCTCGTTCAGTGCCCCGCTGAACTGGTCGATCTCGGAGATGAGGTTTTCCTTGTTCCAGAGGAACAGCTCCGCCCACATCTTATCGTTGATGCGTGCAATGCGGGTCAGGTCCCGGAAGGAATCGCCGGTGTACTCGCACAGCGAGGTATTGTCGTTGGCACACATCAGGCTGACGGCGATGGCATGGCAGAGCTGGCTGACATAGCCGATCATCCTGTCATGTTCCTGCACGGTCAGGGTGCAGATATGCTTGAAGCCCAGCACCTCGGCCAGCTCCCTGGCCCACTGAACGGCCTCCGGGGTGTTCTTTTCCGTGGGGGTCACAATGAAGTTGGCCGGGGCAAAATTCACCTCGGCGGCGTGCTCCACACTGGAGGTCTCACGGCCCGCCATGGGGTGGCTGGCAATGAACTCCACGCCCGGCCTGCACATGGCCTGAATGGGCTCCACCAGACCGGTCTTTACGCCCGACACATCGGTAAAGATGCAGCCCTCCTTCAGCAGGTGGCCGTAGGTCCGGAACCACTCGATCAGGGCCGTGGGGTACAAGCCAAAGATGATATGATCGGCCTGACGCACCAGATCCTCAAAATCGTGGGTCTTGCCGCTGGCGATATAGCCGTGGTCGAGGGCATACTGCAGATGGCCCTCGCTGCGGTTGATGCCGTCCACATGGAACCCGGCCCTGCTCAGCTCCAAGGCGTACTTGCCACCCAGCAGGCCCAGGCCCACAATGAGATAACGCTTTGATTTATCCAACATGTTCCACCTCCGCGCCCAAAG
>ERZ825670.4135-NODE-4135-length-11517-cov-5.851509_pt1 | contig 11517 bp, 9 predicted proteins | sample MGYA00519929_ERZ825670 | MGnify/ENA primary metagenome ERZ825670 (study PRJEB31778, sample SAMEA3449207) | human gut metagenome | biome: human gut; feature: human-associated habitat; material: faeces | place: United Kingdom | collected 2010/2012 ...
AACCAAGTCCATAACGTCCTGTGTAAACCGGAACTGCATCGAACTTAGATCCTTTAAGTGCTGCAACAACATCCAGGTACAGTGGCTCGCCAAGTGCTCCTGGCTCTTTTGTTCTGTCAAGAACAGAAATCTTCTTAACTGTATCCGGGATAGCGTCGATCAGAGCTTCTGCGCTGAATGGTCTGTAAAGACGAACTTTAACAACTCCGACTTTCTCTCCTGCAGCTGTCAGGTAATCGATTGTCTCCTCGATTGTGTCACAAACGGATCCCATAGCTACGATCACGTGCTCTGCATCTGCTGCTCCATAGTAGTTGAACAGTTTGTAGTCTGTTCCGATCTTCTCATTAACCTTATCCATGTACTTCTGAACGATTCCCGGAAGTGCATCATAGAATGGGTTACAAGCCTCTCTAGCCTGGAAGAAGATATCCGGGTTCTGAGCTGAACCTCTCTGGCATGGGTGGTTCGGGTTAAGTGCATGTGCGCGGAACTCGTCGATTGCTTCCATGCTTACCATGTCTTTCAGATCTTCATAATCCCATGTCTCGATTTTCTGAATCTCGTGTGATGTTCTGAATCCATCAAAGAAGTTGATGAATGGAATCTTTCCTTCAAGTGCTGCACAATGAGCAACCGGAGTAAGGTCCATTACTTCCTGTACGCTGGATTCACAGAGCATAGCTGCTCCTGTCTGACGACATGCATAAACGTCAGAATGATCTCCAAAAATTGACAGTGCGTGGCTTGCAAGTGCACGGGCAGATACGTTGAATACTCCCGGAAGCTGCTCACCAGCAACCTTATATAAGTTAGGAATCATAAGAAGGAGTCCCTGAGAAGCAGTAAATGTTGTTGTAAGAGCACCTGCTGCTAATGATCCGTGAACAGCACCTGCTGCTCCGGCCTCGGACTGCATCTCTGTAACCTGTACAGTCTGTCCGAAAATGTTCTCCCTTCCTTCAGTAGCCCACTCATCGATATGCTCCGGCATAACGGATGAAGGCGTAATCGGGTAGATAGCTGCTACTTCTGTATATGCATAAGAAACGTGAGCTGCTGCCTGATTACCGTCCATGGTCTTCATTTTTCTTGCCATTTTTATTCCTCCTTAGGTGTTACATAGGTTTTACACTGAGTTAAGTATAATTAATTCACATGTAATTTCATTATATCTCCAAAAGTCACAAAAGTCTAGAGTTATAAATATCCTCTTTTGTATATTTTCGTGTACAGCACAGTGTTTTGAGAATAGTTATCAGTGCTGTTATTGGGGATTATTAACTAAAACAGGCAGAAATGGAAAAAGCCAGAAGAGTACTTTCTGTTGAACATTAACTCTTCTGGCTTATGAATCACTATACTTTTTTCTTATCATTCTATCTGTTTTTAAACAACCGGTCATCCCACTTCGGTGGTTTTTTCCCTTTAATCTTTGTTGGCACCGGCTCATACTGATCCACTTTTTTCTTCTCATTTCTTTTTCTGCAATGCCTTCTGCAATAGATCAGCACAATTCCTGTCACAATCACCAGGCAACCTGCCAGAAGTTCTGACACCGGAAATCCGATTCCCGGAAGAACAAGCTGATCCGTTCTAAGCCGCTCAATCCATACACGTCCTGCCCCATATCCAAACAGGTACATGAGAAAAAGTTCACCTTCATATTTCTTATGCTTCCTATACAAAAACAATATGATAAGAAGTCCGGCACACCATAATGATTCATACAAAAATGTCGGATGTACCTGAATATAACTGACTCCGTCAATTCTCTGCATGTTCTCGCGCATAAGTTCTGTGATATCTCCCGGCCTTACTGCATCAACCGGAAGCCTCATCGCAAACAGACAATCCGTATATTCTCCAAATGCTTCCCTGTTAAAGAAATTCCCCCAACGTCCAAGCATCTGACCATTCAGAAGCGCCAGTGCAATTGTATCCAAAATCTGAAATGGTGATTTTTTCTTAACAGCAGCCATCACAAAAACTGCAATCACTGCTCCGATCACGCCGCCATAAATTGCCAGACCACCTTCTCTGAGATTAAAGATAGACAAAAGATTATCTTTATATAAATCCCAGGAGAAAATCACGTAATAGATTCTTGCACCCGCAATTCCTGCGATTACTCCGACAATTCCCATATCCAGATAGTCTTCCGGATTTTGTCCTGTTCTTTTTGCCTCCGCTGTGGCAATCAGAAATCCCATCAAAATTGCTGCACCGATGATCATGCCGTAGTAAGCAATGGAAAAACCAAAGATGCTGATGCTTTTTCCTACATGATCCAGATAAATCCCTAAATTCGGAAAGCTGATATTGTAATGCATATTATGTTATTTCCTTTCATATCCACAGAAATCAGGAACAAATCTAGTTGTCCCTGATTCCTGTTTTTACTGCTTTTCCAATTAGAAAACAATGAATCTAACCGGTTTTTAAGCATATTCCCTATATCTGTTAAACGTTAAATCTGAACAGCATGATATCTCCGTCCTGAACGACATAGTCTTTTCCTTCCAGACGAACTAATCCTTTTTCTTTCGCTGCCGCATGAGTTCCACATGCCATCAGATCATCATAACTTACTACTTCCGCACGGATAAATCCACGTTCAAAGTCTGTATGGATCTTACCAGCTGCCTGTGGTGCCTTAGTTCCCTTCTTGATTGTCCATGCACGAACTTCCGGCTCACCTGCTGTCAAATAACTGATCAGTCCAAGAAGATGATAGCTTGCCTTGATCAGCTTCTCAAGTCCGGATTCTTCCAATCCAAGATCTTCAAGGAACATTGATTTTTCATCGTCATCTAACTGAGAAATTTCTTCTTCAATTTCTGCACATACTACGAACACTTCGCAGTCTTCCGCTTTTGCATACTCACGGACTGCCTGAACCCCTGCGTTGTTCACACCATCATCCGCAAGATCATCCTCAGATACATTTGCTGCAAAGATTACCGGTTTTGCTGTCAGAAGATTATACTCTGCAAGCCATGCCTGCTCATCCTCATCCTCTGTCACAAAGCTCTTCGCCATCTTATTCTCTTCCAGATGCGCTTTCAGACGGTTCTGAAGATCCAGCTCTTTCGCCGCCATCTTATCGTTTCTTGAAAGCTTCACTGTCTTGGAGATTCTTCTTTCAAGAACCTCAAGATCTGAGAAGATCAGCTCAAGGTTGATTGTCTCAATGTCACGCAGCGGATCAATGCTTCCGTCTACATGAACGATATTAGTATTCTCAAAGCATCTTACTACATGAACGATTGCATCAACCTCACGGATGTTGGCAAGAAACTGGTTTCCAAGTCCTTCTCCTTTGGATGCTCCCTTCACAAGTCCTGCAATATCAACAAACTCGATTGCTGCCGGAATGATCTTCTTTGTATGATACATCTCTCCAAGCACATCCAGTCTCTTATCCGGAACTGTTACGACACCGACATTTGGGTCAATTGTACAGAATGGATAGTTTGCAGATTCTGCACCGGCCTTTGTCAGTGAATTGAACAGTGTACTTTTTCCTACGTTCGGTAATCCCACAATACCAAGTTTCATTTTCTCTATTTCCTCCTTAAAACCTTGATTTCTAAAGCTAAATCCACAAGGTCTATTTCTCTTATTTTCTGTTATGTGACTCTTTCACAAAAAGAAGCCCCAAAATAGCATCTAATATTATACTATAATGGGGCTTGAATTTCAATCTCTCGTCTCCATCAAAATCACTTTTCCAAACACGAAAGAGATCTTCACTTCATCTTCACCTTCTGCAAACTCATTACTCACACACAAGCTGTCTCCTGATGAGAGCAAATGATTCTGCAATGGATATTTTGCACCGCTGATACAGAAATCCTCAACCGGAAGTTGCATCGGAAATACTGAAAAATACTTTCCGAAAGCTTCTTCTCTGCGAATTGCGATTCCATGATCAAGCAGACGAATTCTATTATGACTGTCTAAGATCATCGCCTGAGATCCTGCTTCAAGTGCAATATTCAGGCACTGAACATTAGCCCAGAAATGATCCAGACGATTTCCTGTTCCTCCAAGAATCCAGATTTCTTTTCTTCTGAGTCCAAGACACATACGAAGTGCAATCTCCGTATCAGACGCATCCTTTACCGGATTGAACTCCCGGATCGGTACACTTGCTTCTTTTCTATAATAATCGATCACTTCTTCCGGTACACTGTCAAAATCTCCCACAATGTAATCCGGCTTGATCTTATGTTCATAAAGAAATGCGAGTCCTTTATCTACTCCGATAATAAATTCTGTCTCTTCTGCCTCAAGAATCGGAAGGACAAAATCTTCTTCCAGCATTCCCCCGCTCACAATAACTGTTCTCTTACACATTGCCGTTTAAAATCTCCATAAACTTTGCTGTATTATCTTTGATATCACCTTTAAAAACGCCTGAACCTGAGACCATTACATTCGCTCCGGCTGCAAGTACTTCTGCCACGTTTTTATGATATATTCCACCATCTACTTCAATATCAGTTGTAAGTCCTTTCTCATTCAGAAGGTTTCTCAATTCACTGATACGCTCCAGTGATTCCGGAATAAATGCCTGTCCGCCGAATCCCGGTTCTACAGACATGATCAGAAACATCTCTGCCTGATCCAGATATGGAAGCAGTACATCAACCGGTGTCTTTGGTTTAATAGAAATTCCCACTTTCGCTCCTGCTGCATGGATTTTATCAATTGTTGCCTGCAGATCTTCACATGCTTCATAATGAACTGTAACGATATCTGCTCCTGCTTTCACGAATTCTTCCACATAACGGATCGGTTCTGTCACCATGAGATGAACATCCAGTGTCTGTGTTGTTGCTCCCTTGATCGATGCGAGAACAGGCATTCCAAAGGAAATGCTTGGAACGAACATTCCGTCCATCACATCAAAATGAATATACTCTGCGCCTGCTTCTTCTGTTAATTTCAACTGCTCTCCTAAAATCTTGAAATCTGCTGAGAGAATAGATGGTGCCAAAATATTTTTCATAAACTTAATACCTCTTTCTTTCCTTTAGTTCACGGTACATCTCCGTATAATCTTCATATCTGATCTTATGGATCTTCCCTTCTTCAACTGCCTCTTTTACAGCGCATCCGGGTTCATGAATATGGTCACAGCCATTGAACTTGCACTGTCCTTCAAACGGTGTGAATTCCGGAAAATAATATTTTAAATCTTCTTTTTCGAAATCATTAACGTAAAGAGAACTGAATCCCGGAGTATCCATAATATAAGAATCTTCTCCAATCACGATCAGTTCGGAATGTCTTGTTGTATGTTTCCCTCGGTCAATCTTCTTACTGATACTTCCTGTCTCCATCTTCACTTCAGACTGCAGAAGATTGATCAGGGATGATTTTCCAACACCGGAAGGACCTGCAATCGAAGTTGTCTTTCCTTTTAAAAGTGATTTTAACTCACTGATATTTTCTTCTTCCTTCGCACTTGTGAAGATTACCGGATATCCGCATCCGGTATAAACTTCTTTCAATTCTGCAATTTCAGGATGACTGGCAATATCCGTCTTATTAAAACATAATACGACAGGTATCTCTTTTCGTTCCATCATGACAAGAAAACGATCCAACAGATTATAATGTGGTTTCGGTTTTGTCACCGCAAACACAACCAGTGCCTGATCAATATTGGCTACTGCCGGACGAATCAACTCATTCTTACGCGGCAAGATCTTTGTGATATTTCCTGTCATTTCTTTTTCATCAAGTACCTCGATCACAGCATCATCACCGACTAACGGCTTGATTCCGTCTTTTCGAAAAGCACCCTTTGCTTTACATTCAAAAATTCCGGATTCTACTACATTCACGTAGTAGAATCCGGCAATCCCTTTTATTATCTTTCCCTGCATACACTTGCTCTCTGTTATCATTGATTCGTGTTCTCTTCTGTCCCGGAATCATTTCCGGAATCTCCACTATCCGGATCTGATGGCTGAGATCCTTTGCTGACCATATACTGGACAGTTGTTCCTTTTTCCACCTGTGTACCGCTGCTGACAGACTGATAGAATACCTGTCCTTTTGGATATTCATCACTATAATCTTCACCAATATACTCCGGTGTAAGTCCTGCCTGTTTCAGCAGTTTCTCGGCTGTGTTTTTATCTTTATAGGACAGATCCGGCACAGTAACCACCGTCATCTTTGGTCCTTTGCTCACCACATATCCAATCGTTGTGCCCTTGGATACTTCTTTTCCGGCATCTGTATCCTGTGAGATAATATATCCTTCTTCTACAGTATCACTGTAATCTTCAGTTGCATTTCCGGACAAGCCTGCCTGTGAAAGTGCTGCTTCAGCATCCGACTGGGACTTTCCTGTAAGTTTAGGAACTGTTGCCGGCTGATTTCCCTTGCTTATTACAAGAGTAACCGTTGTTCCTTCTTTTACTTCTGCACCTTCACTCGGACTGACAGAAACAACTTCTCCCTGCTCCACATCATCACTGTAAACAGGATCACCTTTCTTCACAACAAGGTTCTTCGCCTGAAGTGCTTTTTCTGCATCAGCTTCCGACATTCCAACAACACTTGGAATCGTTGTCATCTTAGCTTCTTCTCCACTGCTGATCACAACATTGACTGTTGTATGCTTCTTTACTTTCTTTCCATCAGCAGGATCCTGGCTGATGATCTTTCCTTTTGCAACAGTATCGGAAGGCGCAGTTGACTTATGGATTCCGAGATCATATTTGTTCAGTTCTTTCTGAGCTTCCTCATATGTCTTGCCTGTCACATCCGGTACTTTTACCATCTCTGAATCCGTTTGCTGTGTAGTCGTTCCTTTTCCACCTTTAAATACGCCCACTGCATTTCCTACAAGGAACATGATCAAAAGTGCGATCACAACACCGGCAACAACCATAAGAATCTTCATGATCTTCTTCGTGTCTTTATTCACTTCATTCTTCTTACGGCGATCATCATAACGGTCTTTGCGGCGGTCGTCGTAATCATCATCATCATAGCGGCTTCTGCGGCGATCATCATAATCATCGTCATCATCATAACGGCTTCCACGGCGGTCATCGTAATCATCATCATGATAGCGGCTTCTGCGACGGTCGTCGTAGTCATCGTCATCATCATAACGGCTTCTGCGGCGGTCGTCATAATCGTCATAGTCATCCTCGTAATCGTCGTCATAATCATCATTATAATTCTGACGATTCTTCATACGATTCAGTTCATCCTGTGACATAACAACCGTGGTCCGTCCTGTATCCTGAGATGCTGCCGGCATACGTTTTGTCACACCATCAAGAACTACAAAATCTCCATCCGGATCTACCAGTGAGTGCTTCAGATCCTGAAGCAGTTCCTCACAACTCATATATCGTTTATTCGGCAGTTTCTGTGTACATTTCATAATAATGCACTCCAGACTGTACGGAATATCCGGTACTTCTTCTGCTGGAGACTTGATCACTTCATTCAAATGTTTCAAAGCAACCGTCACTGTCGAATCTCCGTCAAACGGAACATGCCCGGTGATCATCTCATACATCGTGATACCTGCTGAATAGATATCACTCTTCTCATCTACAATACCGCCTCTGGCCTGTTCCGGAGATGTGTAATGTACAGATCCCATCACCGTTGTTGTTACTGCCTGCGTTGCCGTTGATGTCGTAGCCCGCGCGATTCCGAAATCAGTAACCTTAACCTTTCCATCTTTGGAAATAATAATATTCTGCGGCTTAATATCCCGGTGAATGATATGGCAGTTATGTGCTGCCTGAATGCCTGTCACCATCTGAATAGAAATACTGATCGTCTCTTTTGCTGAAAGCTTTCCTTTCTTCTCGATGTAATCCTTCAGCGTAATTCCTTCTACAAGCTCCATGACCATATAATAAAGGCCACGATCCTGTCCTACATCATAGACATTGACTACGTTTGGATGCATCAATCCTGCTGCTGCCTGAGCTTCGCTTAAAAACTTCTTAATAAACGTCTCATCCGAACGATATGTGCTCTTCAACACCTTGATCGCAACAAAACGATTCAGCTTATGGTCCTTGCCTTTATAGACATCTGCCATTCCGCCAGAACCGATACGACCAAGTATCTCGTATCGTTTCCCTAAAAATACTCCTTCTTTAATCATACACTCACCTCATCTGCAAATGGCTCAAACAATACCACTCCGATGTTATCTGTTCCTCCATTCTCTTTTGCTGCTTCCACCAGCATCTCACCTGCCTCGACGATATCCCGGCTTCCCTGCACAATATGGAAAAGTTCTTCATCTTCCACCATATTACTTAATCCGTCTGTACACATCAGAATGATGTCTCCCCGTTTCAGACGGTGTTCATAAAAGTCCACATCCACATCAGCTTTTGCACCGATCGCTCTTGTGATAATATTCTTATCCGGATGATGCTTCGCTTCTTCCGGCTTAATTCCACCGAGACGAACCATCTCTTCTACAAGAGAATGATCCTTACTTAGCTGTTGGATTCCCTGATTGATCAGATACAGACGGCTGTCTCCCACATTGGCAAAATACAGCATCTGTTCTTTCACAGTAGCGGCAACAACCGTTGTTCCCATCCCCTTCAGATGTTCGTCACCGGATGCTTCTTTGATAATCTCACGATTGGCAGCCTTGATTGCTTTCACAAGAACACGTTCGATATCCTCACCCTCGCTCTTCGCAATCTCTTTGATCATCACTTCCACCGTACACTTGGAAGCATAATCTCCTGCCTGATGGCCACCCATACCATCCGCTACCACGAACAGGTTCTGGAGAATACCCAGTGGTTTTCCCGTCGTAAAGACGTAGTCCTGATTTACCTGTCGCACCATTCCAACATCTGTAATTGAAAATGTCTTCATACCTTCTATTCTCCTTCAGTTTCTACGTAGCGGCGCCTGAGCTGACCGCAGGCTCCGTCAATATCAGAGCCCATTTCCCTTCTTATAGTAACATTTATTCCGCTTTTTTCAAGTTTATTTTTGAAATTCAAAGCACTTTTCCGGCTTGGACGAACAAAATCACGCTCTTTTACCGGGTTGACCGGTATCAGATTGATATGACAGTTCTTATGCTTTAATAAATGAATCAGTTCCTGTGCATCTTCATCCGTATCATTCACACCATGTACAAGACTGTACTCAAAGCTCACTCTCCGGCCGGTTTCTTTGAAATATTCGTCACAGGCTGCGAGTACTTCTGTGATATCATATTTATTTGCAACCGGCATCAATTTTCTTCGTTTTTCCTGATTGGAACCGTGAAGCGAAAGTGCAAGTGTAATCTGTAAATGCTCTTTCGCCAGTTCTTTCATCCTTGGAACTATTCCACAGGTTGATACGGTGACATTTCTCTGACTGATATTCAGTCCATGCTCATCTGTAAGTAAATGAATAAACTTCAGGAAATTATCGTAATTATCCATCGGTTCTCCGGTTCCCATGATCACCACATTCGAAACCCTCTCACCACTTATCTTCTGAATCTGATAGATCTGTCCAAGCATCTCAGACGGAGAAAGATTTCTCACCAGACCTCCGATCGTTGATGCACAGAATGCACATCCCATCCTGCAACCGACCTGGGAGGAAATACAGACAGAATTTCCATGCTTATATTTCATAAGAACACTTTCGACTACATTTCCATCGTAGAGACGGAACAGGAATTTGTTCGTACCGTCAATCTGGGAAATCTGTCTCTCCAGCATAACAACTGGGAGAATCTCATAATTCTCTTCCAGTTTTTCCCTCAAAGCCTTTGAAAGATTCGTCATCTCATCAAAATGATCTACCAGCTTCACATGCAGCCATTCATAAATCTGTTTTGCACGAAATGCTTTTTCTCCGATCGTCGCCATCTCTTTCTGTAATTCTTCATATCCATAAGCACGGATATCCTTCTTCATCTTAAAGTTTTCCTCCTGTATTTCGTTTTTTCTGTGAGTTATTCACATTATTTGCCTGTTTTTTCTATTTTTTCACATTTCCTGAAAATCATGCTTTTTTCTTTAATCTTGCAATAAAGAATCCGTCACAATCGTGAACTCCCGGGAAGAATTGGATACATCCCTTCTCGATCACATCACTTCGTAACTCCTTGCAAAGATTTTCTGTGATATCGTCCAGTTCAAATTGTGGGTATTCTTTCAAGAACCAGTGTACATTGTCCATGTTTTCTCCCGGATTTACGGTACATGTGCTGTACAGCAATGTGCCGCCATCCTTGACGATTGCCTGTGCGCAAGTCAGAATCTTTCTCTGCAAATCTGCAAGTTCTTCAAGATCTTCCGGTTGTACGCGATATTTCAGATCTGGTTTTTTGCCAAGAACGCCAAGACCTGAACATGGAAGGTCTGCAATCACAAGATCCGCTGTTTCCTTATCATACTCATCAAATACAGAAGCGTCCTTGCATACAGCACAAATATTTCCAAGTCCGGAACGGTCGATATTCTGCCAAATCAGATCTGTCTTATATTCAGTCAGATCTCTTGCTTCAACCCGTCCTGTCTTTTCTTCTGTTCCATTCTCTCTCGCCGCCACTTCATCTGCCAGCTGAAGCTTCTCTGCCACATGAAGTGATTTTCCTCCCGGTGCTGCACAGACATCAATTACATGATCGCCGGCTTTTGGATCTGCCAGTTCTCCGACAAACATAGAACTGATATCCTGTACTGCAAAGAGTCCTTCCTGAAAACTTTCCAGACCTTCCAGATAATCATAATCTGAAAGATAAAACGCATAAGGAAGATACGGATGTGCTTCTACTTTCGCTCCTTCTGCTTCCAGTTTTTCTTTCAATACTTCCGGTGTAACCCGGTTCATACAACATCGGATCGTAATCGGCTTCTCTTTCTGAAAATCTGCTGCCATCTTCTCTGTAATCTCTTCCCCATATTCTTTCTTCCATAAAGAAAGAATCCATTCCGGGACAGAATATTTCACAGACAATCTCTGTACATCTTCTTTTGGATACTCGATCTCATCCATCTTGCGGACAACATTTCTCAGAACTCCATTCACATATCCCCGCAGACCTGAAAATCCTTTTCGAACCGCAAGCTTTACTGCCTCACTGCACACCGCATGATCCGGTACGCTATCCATATATTTCAGCTGATAGACACTGCTACGAAGAAGATTACGGATGACCGGTTTCATCTTCTTAACCTTTGTCTTAGAAATCTGATTCAAAATATAATCAATTTCTATCATATGTTCCAGAGTACCTTCCACAACTCTGGTGATAAATGCACGCTCACGTTTCTCAAGATATTGATATTTTGACAGAACATCGCCAAGAATCTTATGACTATATGCTCCATTCTCTGTTATTTCCATCAAAATCTCAAGAACGACCTCGCGTTCATTGATCTGCTTTCCCATAAATAATCTCCTATTCTCCGCATTTTTCTTTCTATCTGCTGTCAATCAGTTACTGTTCACACGATGTGCGACCAGCAACGTCAGTCATTCCTT
>ERZ825670.4140-NODE-4140-length-11504-cov-3.211984_pt1 | contig 11504 bp, 7 predicted proteins | sample MGYA00519929_ERZ825670 | MGnify/ENA primary metagenome ERZ825670 (study PRJEB31778, sample SAMEA3449207) | human gut metagenome | biome: human gut; feature: human-associated habitat; material: faeces | place: United Kingdom | collected 2010/2012 ...
CCGCAAGACACCGCCCAGTCCGGCGCTGATTTCATGGCACCGCGCGGGGCGGCGGACGTGCTGCGACTGGCCTATCCCGAACTGCACGCCGATCAGCGCAACGCGATTTTGAAAGCCACTGCCTTGGATTCCGGATACCCCCTATGGCAATCGAGCGACGGCTGGCAGCGTATCAACTGGGCCAAAGCCCTGTGCGCCCGCGTCACCTTGGATAAGCACGGCGATGTGGCCAAGGTCGAGACCGCCGACCAAGTGGCGCTTACCGGCCCGAGTGTGGTCAATGCCCAGTACACCGACGCGGGCAATCACCCGGCGTCGGATAGCTCGGCGGGTGAAAACAGTGCCATTGCGGCCGGACCGGATCTCGCCACCCTCCATGCCGCGCAACGACCGGCGTTGATCAGCGTAGCTATCGGTACCGCTGTAATCGCGATTGTCGGCGGAATACGGACGGTTCGACGCAAATCCAAGAACTAGCTTCAGCAGTAATTCAGCCAAAGTTCAGTCGCGCTGCTCACCGCTGCGGTGACACTGAGCAGCATCGCCCTGATCGGCGTGCCCGCTGCGACTGCGGACGAGCAGCAGACCACTGCCGAACAGAACACGGCTGCCAAACCATCCGTAATCATCAACGAGGTCTATGCCGGCAATACGAAAGCTGCCGGAGACCCGGATAGCAAGCGTTGCGATTGGGTCGAGCTCAAGAACACCGGCTCCACAGACGTTGACGTGAAGGTCTGGGCATCTACGGCAGTGACAAGAAAGCCAAGAAGCACTACACCATCGGCACCAGCGAAGTAACGAATACGGACACCGTCATCAAAGCCGGCGGATATCTGGTGGCATACATCGACCCCGACAAGGCAAAGCCTGCCAAAACCTGCGATGCCGCTGCCGATATGAAAGTCTCCTCGATCAAGAGCGACAATCTGATAGTCACGATTCTGGCCACTTCGAATTGTGATGATAAGAACGCATCCACGAAATTCAATGATTCGGCCACCCGACTCACGTTGCAGGACAGCGACGATAATGTCGTGGCCGATGCCGTGTTCGATTTTTCGGGTCTATTCCACGTATACCGCGCAGCTGTCCAGCAAGCGCAAGGGCATGAAAGCTGAAGGCAAGACCTGGAACTACCACGATATTCTTGCGCAATTCATCACGATGCACAACAAGAAGTCAAACGTACTGCTTATCTGGTCGGGTGACTGGCCCACCTACAGCAGCAATTCCGACAAATACTATGTGATTCTTGCCGGTGAGGGCTTCGACTCGACGGATGAGGCTTGGAATTGGTGCAAAGCCAACAATTACGGTCCGAACGACTGCATGTCTATAGATTTGCAGTAACAAGTGGAATGTGAATGTCGCTACGTTGCTGGGTCTCCTGAGTTACAAGACGTACAATCGGGAGCATGGCCAAGGACGACGACAGAACCAACAAGCCTGAAGAGGCCGGCAAGTGGGGTACAGCCGGAAAATCCTCAGGAAAGAACAACAAGAACGGCAAGGGAAAGGAATACAAAACCGATCGCCGGATCGACAAGGTATTACAGCTCGCGGCGGATCGCATAGACACCATCGACTCCAGTGCCAGCGTGCCTGAACGACTGGCACGTGCGGCGAAATCCAGTGAACTGCTCAGCGCCGTATGGTCGTTGCCGCCCGCTCAACGTCTTATGTTCCACCACGGCATGCAGGTCACTGATGTCGAAGGCGATTCCACTCCCGGATTCGACGGCAATAAAGAGGACGCCGAGAAGTTCATTTCGATCAGCTCCTCCGAAATCGCCCGATACCAGCGGCTCATGTACGCGAATGGCGTCAAAGGCTCGACACGGCGGCTGCTCATCGTGCTGCAAGGCATGGATGCCTCCGGCAAGGGCGGCATCGTGCGTCACGTGTTCAGCCAAGGTGACCCGATGGGCATCCATTACCATGGCTTCGGCAAGCCTACGGCCGAGGAGCTCGACCACGACTTCCTCTGGCGTGTGAAGCGTGAATTGCCCAAGCCGGGGTGGATTGCCGTATTCGACCGCTCCCATTATGAAGATGTGGTCATGCCGCACGTCTATGGCACCTATCCCGAAGACGTATGGCGTGCCCGCTACGACCAGATCAACGATTTCGAACGTGAACTGGCCGCCAGCGGATGCGCCATCCTCAAGATCTTCCTCGTGGTAAGCCAGGAAGAACAGAAAAAACACTTTCTTGGGAGACTGGACGATCCCACCAAGTTCTGGAAATTCGACATCTCCGATCTCGAGGCCCGCGACCGCTGGGATGAGTATATGGCCGCATGGCAGGAGGTGTTCGAGAAAACCAGCACGGCCGCCGCACCTTGGTACCTCGTACCGGCCGATAACCGCTGGTATTCGCGAGCAGTGGTCTCCGAACTGCTGCGCACCACCTTGAAGAACATGAACATGACCTGGCCGCCCCTCGAACCCGAGGTGGACCCCGACGAGGTGCGCCGCCGGTTGGCGTGAGCGATCCTCCCATTGGCGGAGCCAAGCGCATGGCACGGCTCTTCGCACGGCTCCGCCCGCTGGCGGGAGGCGTCGCATAGCGACGGAGGGCGGCTCGTGCCGTCGGAATAGGCCACTAGGTAGACTGAGCATTATGACTGACGAGAAGGAATACGGATCCCTGGGGCGGCTGGCCCCCGAATGGGACGGTGACGAGCGTGAACGGAATCTTACGGCCGATGACATCTACGAACGATTCTTCGGCTGGGTGGAAGACGTCAAGGGCATCGAGCCGTGGCCGCATCAGGAAGAGGCCATTATGGACCTCTTGGCCGGCGACCATGTGATTTTGAATACCCCGACCGGTTCGGGCAAATCGCTGGTGGCGCTTGGCATGCACTTCGCCGCCCTGTGCACTGGCCGCCGCTCCTATTACACCGCTCCGATCAAGGCGCTGGTGTCGGAGAAATTCTTCGACTTGGTCGAAGTGTTCGGCCGCGACAATGTCGGCATGATCACCGGTGACAGCCACATCAACGCGGACGCGCCGATCATCTGCTGCACCGCCGAAATCCTCGCCAATCAGGCTTTGCGCGAAGGCACCCATGCCGACGTGGGCCTTGTGGCGATGGACGAATTCCATTATTACGGTGATCCGGAGCGCGGTTGGGCGTGGCAGGTGCCACTGCTCACGCTGCCGCAGACCCAGTTCCTGCTGATGAGCGCCACACTCGGCAACGTCGACGCGATCGCCGACAAGCTGGAGGACATGACCGACACTGACGTGGACGTGATCGCCGACGCGCCGCGCCCGGTGCCGCTCACTTACGAGTACACGCTCGATCCGCTGGAGAAGACCGTCGAACTGGCGTTCCGCAAGGGCGAGACGCCGATCTACGTCGTGCATTTCTCGCAGGATGCGGCGCTCGACACCGCGCAGTCGCTCGCCTCGACCGGCGTGTCCAGCAAGGAGCAGCGACAGGCCATCGCCGAGGCCATCAAGGGTGTGAAGTTCACGACCGCGTTCGGCAAGATACTGCAACGGCTGTTGCGTACCGGCGTCGGCATCCACCATGCCGGCATGCTGCCGCGATATCGTCGTCTCGTCGAGCAGCTTGCGCAGCAGGGGCTGTTGCCGGTCATCTGCGGCACCGATACGCTGGGAGTCGGCATCAACGTGCCGATCCATTCGGTCGTGCTGACCGCGCTGACGAAGTTCGACGGCACCAAGATGCGTCGCCTGCGCGCCCGCGAGTTCCATCAGATCGCCGGCCGCGCCGGCCGCATGGGCTTCGACACGGAGGGACTGGTCGTCGCCGAGGCGCCCGAATACGAGATCGAAAACGCCAAGGCCGTCGCCAAGGCCGGGAACGATCCGAAGAAACTCAAGAAAGTCAAGCGCAAGAAGGCGCCGGAAGGGTTCGTCACGTGGAACCAGAGCACGTTCGACAAGTTGATTGACGCCGCGCCGGAAACACTCGTCCCGCACATGAAGATCACTCATTCGATGGTGCTCAACGAGGTCACGCAGGGCGGTGACGCGCGCCGGCGCGTCGACGAGCTGATCGACGACTCCGCGCAGACGCCGGACCAGAAGGAGCATCTGCATGAACGTGCCGACGAGATATTCCAGACCCTGTTCGACACGAAGGTGATCGAGACCGAAGAGCGCGACGACGGTGGGCTTGACTACTTCCTCGACGTGGACATGCCCGACGATTTCGCGCTCGACCAGCCGCTCAGCCCGTTCCTGCTCGCCGCGCTGGAACTGCTCGACCCTGAATCCGACATGTACGCGCTTGACGTGATTTCCATGGTCGAGGCCACACTCGAAGACCCCAAGCAGGTGCTGCGCGCGCAGGAGCGGCAGGCGCGCGACGCCGCGATGATCCGGATGAAGGAAGACGGGCTCGAATACGACGAGCGCATGGACAGGCTGCAGGAGATCACCTATCCCAAGCCGCTGGAGGACATGCTTGACGCGGCGTTCGATCAGTACCGGCACGACGTGCCGTGGGCGAACGACTACTGGCTGAGCCCCAAATCCGTGGTACGCGACATGGTCGAGACCGCCTCCGACTTCACCGGATACATCTCGCGGTACAACATCGCCCGCTCGGAGGGCACGCTGTTGCGCTACCTGTCCGACGCCTACCGGGCGCTCGCCCGCACCGTACCGGACGACAAGCTCGACGATCAGCTGCGCGACGTGATCTCATGGCTGCGCGTGGTCGTGCGTTCGATCGACTCCAGTCTGGTGGATGAATGGGAGAACGCCGGCGCGTCCGATGATGCCTCGCAGGCGGCCGCCAGTCTGGCCGCGCCGGGCGCGAAGGCCGCGGTGGTGGAGGACCGGCGCGGGCTCACCGTGCTGATCCGCAACGCGCTGTTCCACCGCGTGCAGCTCATGGACCTTGACAAGCCCGAGGCGCTCGGCGCTCTCGACAAGGAGTGGGGCTACGGCGTGCATGAGTGGGAGGACGCGCTCGACGACTTCTACGACGAACACGAGTACGTGAACACCGACGCCGAGGCGCGTTCGGCCGAGCTGTTCATGCTCGACGAGAAGCACGAGAACGATGAGCACAGCTGGCACGTGCGCCAGATCATCGACGACTCCGACGGCGACCACGACTGGGCCATCACCGGCATCATCGACCTGGACGCGACGCAATCCAGCGGCGAAGTCGTCTTCTTCGACTACGCCGTCACCAACGACTGACACCGCCAGCACCCGCCAGCGGGGGCTGGCGCGAAGCGACTGGGGGTGGTCCGTCCGGTATCGAACCTATGTTCGATGCCGTGTTGTAGAGTGTAGGCATGACTGAGAATGATCTGTTCGGGGCGGCGGATGTGCCCGACGATATGACGCGACCGTTGGCCGTGCGCATGCGGCCTCGGACGGTCGACGAGGTGTTGGGGCAGTCCCATGTGCTGGGGAAGGGCTCCCCATTGCGGCGTCTGGCGAATCCCTCGTCCAAGGGGTCGCTGACCGCGCCGAGCTCCATCATCATGTTCGGACCTCCCGGCGTGGGCAAGACCACGCTGGCGACCATCGTCGCCCGTCAGTCGGGGCGCGCGTTCGAGGAGCTGTCGGCGGTGACATCGGGGGTGAAGGACGTGCGCGACGTGCTCGCCCGCGCGCGGCGCAGACTCGTCGGCGACGGCACGGAGACAGTCCTGTTCATCGACGAGGTGCATCGTTTCTCCAAATCGCAGCAGGACGCGCTGCTGCCCGCCGTCGAGAACCGTGACGTCACCTTCATCGGCGCGACCACCGAGAATCCGAGCTTCTCCGTCATCAAACCATTGCTGTCACGTTCCGTCGTCGTCAAACTCGAATCGTTGGAACCGTCCGATCTCGCCACGCTCATCGCACGCGCGGTGGAAGACAAGCGCGGATTGAACGGCGAAGTCAAAATCGACGATGCGGCGGTCAACGAGATCGTCCGCATGGCCGGCGGTGACGCCCGCAAGACGCTGACGATCCTCGAAGCCGCTGCAGGTGCCGTCACCGGAGACAAGGCCCGCAAAAAAGGCGCGCGGCGTCCGACCATCACGCCGGATGTGGTCTCGCAGGTCATGGACGCCGCCACCGTGCGCTACGACAAGGACGGCGACGACCATTACGACGTCATCTCCGCATTCATCAAATCGATGCGCGGCTCCGACCCGGATGCCGCGATACACTACCTCGCACGCATGCTGCGAGCGGGCGAGGATCCGCGGTTCATCGCCCGTCGCATCATGATCGCCGCCAGTGAGGAGGTCGGCATGGCCGCGCCGCAGATACTGCAGGTCACTGTCGCCGCCGCACAGGCCGTCGCGATGATCGGCATGCCCGAAGCGCGCATCATCCTCGCCGAGGCGACCATCGCCGTCGCCACCGCACCCAAATCGAACGCCAGCTACAACGCCATCAACCAGGCGCTCGCCGACGTGGACGCCGGGCTCATCGGCCAAGTGCCGCTATACCTGCGCAACGCGCCGACCGCGTTGATGAAAAGTTGGGGCAACCATGACGGCTATCGGTACGCGCACGACTGGCCGGGTGCCGTCGCGCCGCAGGAATACCTGCCCGAGGAGCTGCGCGGCCGCGAGTACTATCATCCCAACGACCGCGGATACGAGCACGAGGTCAGCCAGCGCTTGGACAAAGTCCGCTCCATCCTGCACAGTGAAACCGCGCCGGACGGCTATACCGAGTCCAAAGAGCAGAACGGATAAATCGCCCCGCCCGACGGGGTTGCCGAGCGGTAGCGAGGCTGGGAGTAGTTCATCGCAACTGCCACTCCGCCCTCGTCCGGCAATCCGTTACACTGTAATGTGGCCTGACGCAGTGTGGGTATCGTAAGGGCAGTCCGGAAACAACTGGCGTCGGTCTGAATGGATTTCATCACATGACCTCAACCTCGCAGGAGCGCATCCCCAAGCGTCTGATCGGCGCCATCGTCGCCGTGGGCTCGCTGGCATTCATCGGCATCCTCACCGAAACGGTGATGACCGTGCTGTTCCCGGAACTCATGACCGAATTCGGCGTGAACACCGCCACCGTGCAATGGATCACCACCGTGTATCTGCTGGTGGTCGCGGCCACGATGCCACTGTCGTCGTTCCTGAACCGCCGCTTCCGGCTGAAGTCCCTGTTCATCGCGGCTGTGGTCCTCGCCGTGACCGGTTCGGCGATCATGATCGTCGGCCACACCTTCCCGGTCATCCTGCTCGCCCGCGTGATCCAAGGCATCGGCTCGGGCGTGGCGACGCCGCTGATGATGAACATCATCCTCGAACAGTCGCCCCGCAGCAAGGTCGGCCGCCTCATGGGCGTAGGTTCGCTGGTGATCACGGTCGCCCCGGCCATCGGCCCCACCGTCGGCGGCGCAGTGTCGAGTGTTTTGCCGTGGCGTGCCATCTTCGTCATCGCCATTCCGATCGTGCTGTTGGTCTCCCTGCCGCTCGGACTGCACTGCATCGAGCAGAAACGCCCCACCGAGGACGCGCGGCTCAACCCAGTGCAGTTCGTGGCGATAGTGCTCGCCCTGAGCGGCATGATCTTGGCGCTCAACCAGATGGGCGTCGCGGTCAGCGCTGCGGTCAACGGCTCTTCGGCGACACGTCCCGTCATCATCACCGTCGTGAGCCTGGTCGTCGGTGTGGGCTCCCTGGTGTTCTTCGGCTGGTCATCCAGCCGCTCGTTCTCGCCGCTGATTCGTCTGGGGTGGCTACGAGACCGTGTCGTCCAGCTTCATCTACTCGCGTACCTGATTCTGCCGATCGTCGGCATCGGATTCGGATACGTCATCACCAATCTGGCCCAGATGTCGCTTGGCACCAGCGCGTTCCACGCCGGCGTCCTCGTGCTGCCGGGCGCTCTGGTCGGTGCGTTCTTCGCGCCCGTCGGAGGCATGCTGTACGACAAATTCGGCCCGACGAAGCCGATTCTTTCGGCGATTTCGGTGGCCACGTTCGGACCGATCCTGCTGCTGGCATTCTCCATGCGGTTGACGCCTGCGCTGCTCGCCGGCTTCTACTTCATTTTCGGGCTGTGCTATGCGCTGGGATTCTCCAACATCATGACCAGTGCGCTGAGCGGCATCGACCACGCGTTCATGCCGGATGGCAATGCCGTGTTCAATACCGCATTGCAGTTCGGCGGTGCCGTCGGCACCGCACTGTTCTCGATGATTCTCGGCGTGGCTCAGGCGGGCGCCGGCTCGGCCGAAAAGGGGAGTGCCGCGTTCCGTCACGCCACGGCCGTGGGCGGCACGTGGATGTTCGCGACGATGACGGTGATCTGCCTGATCGCGATCTGCTCGCTTGCCTGCGCGTTCCGTATCCGTGCGTCGAGAACGGCTGCCGAGCGCTGACTCCCGCTCCGGGGATGGTTCAGGTCAGAGCCATCCCACCGCCAGCAGCGCGACGACGTAGGCGACGCACGCGGCTGCGACCATTAGATCGCGTCGGCGCGCGCGCATCACTCTCCAATGGGTGCGGTGGATGCCTTCCTCGTAGCAGCGCGCGTCAAGCGCCAGACTGAGATTATCCGCGTGACGCAGCGCCGCCACAAGGATCGGCACGATGATGGCGAACAGCGCTTTGACACGAGTGGCCGGCGAACCGGTCTCGATCGTGCCGCCGCGGGCCGATTGCGCGTCGATGATCGCCTTGGTCTCGTCGCTGAGCGTCGGCAGGAACCGCAGCGCAAGACTCATCACCAGAGCCACTTCCTGCGTGTGCCAGCCGATCTTTCTGAACGGCAACAGCAGGGAGCCGAACGCATCCGTCATCGCGGTGGGGGTCGTCGTCGCAAGGAACACGGCACCCAGGATGATCACCAGCGCGAGACGGCACGAATACAGCACCGCGACCATGAGCCCGCCGGTGGTGATCGGCAGCGGGCCGATATGCGCAAGCGTCTCGCCGGAGCGGGCGAAGAACATGTTCACCAGGCCCATCACCGCGAATATGATCAGGAACACGCGCACGGAAGACAGCAAACGCAGCGGATGCAGCCGGGCGGCCGCCACGACGCATGCGGTCAGGACGGCGCCCATCGCCAGCTGCGCCGGCCCGGTGATGACGAATGCGGTGAACATCAACGTCAGGAACGTCACCATCTTCGCGCGCGGATCCAGGGACGCTACGAATGACGGACGGTTCCTGGATTCGTCTTCAATGGACTCGATGCCGGCTTTGCCGGCGTTCGTGGAAGACTCGGTGGCGTCGCCGACGCTGGTGTCTTCGTCGTCTCCGGTGCCGCAACCATCGCCTTCGCCGTCGCCATTATGCGATCCTATGGTGATGATGCGGTCCGCGCAGTGCTCGGCCTCGTCGATGGAATGCGTGATGATGAGCACCGCCACGCCCTGACTTTTCAGGGAACCCAGCAGCGCGTGGATGCGGGAGACCGCCGATTCGTCCAGACTGGCGGTCGGCTCGTCCATGATGAGCACACGAGGGCGGCATGCGATGACGCCCGCGATGGCGACGAGCCGCTGCTGCCCGCCCGACAGGTTGAACGGAGAACGGTCGGCGAGATGGTCGATATGCAGCATCCGCAGCGCCTCCTCTACGCGGGTGGCCACCTCCAACTCGCTCAGATGCTGGTTGCGTGGGCCGTACGCCACATCCTCGGCGACGGTGTCAGCGAACAGCTGACGCTCCGGATGCTGCATGACATAGCCGACGTTGCGCCGCAGGGCCGCGCGTTCTTTTCGGGTGAGTGCGCGAGGCCGTTTCCCGTGTTTCGACGACGCGACCGGCAATCCGGCCACGGTGATCGATCCGGCGGACGGGCGGTCCAAGGCGCACAGCAGACGTGCGAGCGTGGTCTTGCCGGTGCCGTTGGCACCCATCAGCGCCACGATTTCTCCTTCGGCGACGCGCAGAGAAAGATTCTCGAAAACCGGGGCGTCGCCATCGTCATAACGATATGACAGGCCGGCTACTGCGATGGCGTCGGATGCTGAGCCTGTAGGTGGAATGGGTGATGCGTCCGACTTGGTAGACGCCGGTTTTACGGGTTGTCCGGATTTCGCTGGTTGCGCGGGCGACGCGGCCGCGGTGGAACCTCCGGGCTCCTCAGCTGCCGACTCCGTGGAGCCCGCAGCGTCAGTTGCGTCAGCGTGGCTCCGCGCAATCACTTGCTTCGCCGCAATCGCTTCGACCTGCGTGAGCAGTCCGCCGTCTATGCGAAGTACGCGGTCGGCGTGCATGGTCTCGTCATGATGATGCGTGACCAGCACGATCGTCGTGCCACGCCGTTGCAGCATGTCGAGGATGCGCATCACCTCGATCCGCGCGTCGGGATCCAGCATCGCGGTCGGTTCGTCGAGCACCAGCATGCGCGGGTTCATCGCCAGCATTCCGGCGATGGCGATACGCTGCTGCTGGCCGCCGCTCATGCACGTCGGATCCGCGTGGCGGAACCCCGCCATATCCACCGATTGCAGGGATTCGTCGATGCGCCCGCCGATGTCGTCCCGAGCCACGCCGAGGTTTTCCGGGCCGAATGCCACATCATCCTCGACGATGGTGGTGACGATCTGATCCTCCGGATTCTGGAACACCGTGCCGATGCCATGCCGGGCATCGCGGTATTCGCTCGGATTCGCTGAAGCGGTCTCGCCGTCGAAGACATGATGGCCCAGCAGCGTCATATCGCCGCCGTCCGGGGCTGCGAGACCGGCGATCAGACGCGCCAGAGTGGATTTGCCGGAGCCGTTGGGGCCCACCAGACACAGCCGCTCCCCGCTGCGGATGGTCAGGTCGATGCCGTCAAGCACCCATGTGACGCCGTTGTCATAGCTGAATCGCACATGCTCAAGTCGTGCGGCGGGAACCATGCTGTTCATATCATCCATTCACAAAACATCGTGGTCAATCCATATCATAGAGGCCATTGTCACCGCTGACGGATGCAGCCCGCCAGAGAGGTCATCACCCGGACTGTCGGAAATAAGCCTCGTGCGATGACCCTTTTGGCGGGCTGCCCTAGGCGGCGACTTCGCGCCGCGTCATGTCAGCGATTCAGCAGGTTCGAAATCGGCTTGTACACCAGGAACGTGACCACGCCGTGAATCACGAACTTGATCAGGTTGAACGGCAGCAGTGCGGGAACGATGATGGCCGCCACCTCGGAGACCGGCCAGCCGGTGTAGATCGGCGTGATGACCAGATTGCCGGCGATGGCCGCGACCAAGGCCAGCAGGGCACCGACGACCAAACCGATGACAGCGCCCTTGCGCGTGTGCACGTGGCGATAGATGAGCGCCGCCGGCACCGACAGCGTCAAGGCCACCAGCACGGCCATCAGCGTGCCCCACGGGTCCATGAACACGTGCGGTACGAAGCCGAGCACACTGACGATCGCGGCTGCGGCCGGGCCGTACGCGAAGCCGGCGATCAGGCACACGATGCCGGACGGGTCGTATTTGAGGAACGAGAACGCCGGGTTCGGCAGGATCGGGAACGAGATGAAGCTGGTCGCCATCGCCAGCGCCACGAACAGCGCGTACATGGCGATGCGGCGGG
>ERZ825670.4142-NODE-4142-length-11491-cov-4.464935_pt1 | contig 11491 bp, 6 predicted proteins | sample MGYA00519929_ERZ825670 | MGnify/ENA primary metagenome ERZ825670 (study PRJEB31778, sample SAMEA3449207) | human gut metagenome | biome: human gut; feature: human-associated habitat; material: faeces | place: United Kingdom | collected 2010/2012 ...
ATCGGTGGTATTGGCTGTCCGCCCATCGGTGGTACCGACTGTCCCATCATTGGCTGTCCGTTCATCGGTGGTACCGGCTGTCCCATCATTGGCTGTCCGCCCATCGGTGGTACTGGCTGCCCCATTGGCTGTCTGCCCATCGGTGGTACCGGCTGTCCCATCGCTGGCATACCCTGTGGACGCATGTTGTTCATCACACCGACACGATTTACTTTTACATTCTGGTTCTGTACTTCCGGAGCTGCGGTTGTATCCGCTTCCTTCTTAAGTCCCTCGTCTCTTGTATAGAAGAGACCAAGTTTCTCCATCTCCGCATCTACAAGCCCCTTTAATTTCATATTGGAATAATGATCCGTATTGATCAAGGTCAGGATTCTTGCTACATAATCATCCTTGTCTGCTTCATCAAAGCGCATATGTGACACAATATTTCGGAAGAAATCCGGGATATCAGACTGTCCCAACGGATCCTGCTTTACAGGAACCATAATGCACTTTACTGCCTTGCTCTCAGGATCTACATAGATATAATTCAGATCGCGTACCAGATAACAGATCTGCACACCTGCTGCACCAATCTCAAATGCACACAATAGTCCCTTCAGGATTGCAAGTACATCTGCCTTCTTCAATGTCTGACGCAGCATCACTTCCAGAGAAGTGTCATGATGCACATAAGAGACAATACTTCTCTTTCCATCCTCGTCCTTGTACTGGAACGGAATAATATTTCCGAGCTGTGCAACCTTGTCTGACACTCTGTCGTCATAGACATCTGCTACTCCAAGCTGATACTCCACCAATGACATTCCGTTTTGTTTTGTTACATTTAACTCTAACCCCTTCATTTGCTACCTCCTCATGATATGATCATCCTAATTAGCGAATCTTAAATGTAAATTCTTCATCTGCAAGTCTTACGAGAGAATCATGTGTCAGAATTTCTTCTTCCCCATCCTCTACGCGCTTTCCATTCACATATGTATGATTCGTAGACTTGTTATCTTTGATATAACATACCCCATCCTTCTGGATAATAAATGCATGCTGACGGCTGATAGCTCCGTTTCCGCCAACAGTATAATCCACGCCTCTGGTTGCCTTTCCAATCTTGAACACTGCTTTGTTCAGCATGATACGTTCTTCTGTACTTACACGGATCAGATATGGCAATGCTTTCGGCGAATTGGTTGCTGCAGTCGCTGCACTCACAGCACCAACGGCATCTTTTACAAGCTCTGTTACAGATTTATTCAAAATAGATGTACTCTTTGGCTTCTTGTCCTTTTCATCGTCCTTTTTCTTCTCAATGTTCATGTCATCGTAGATATCCTCGATCACAGGCACCTTGATGTTTTCTGTCTGTCCGCTTGTCGGTTCTTCGTTTTGTACGGTTGTTTCCGGTTCAGCAGACTCTGCTGTCTCAGCTGCTGCTTCTGCCTCAGCTGCCTCCATCTCAGCCTCTGTCTGCTGGATGATTGCCGCACGGTTTACCTTTACCACATTCCGCTTAACCACAGGTGGCTTGTCTAAGAAATGATCCAGATCTTCCAATGTCTGGATATTCTTGGTTGGCTGTGCTGTCGGCTTTGCAGATGGAACTTCTCCAACCAGCTCCTTGATCCGATCCTTGATCAGGTTGATATCGGATTCCTTCTTGTTTGTCTTTAACTGCAGCTTCTCGCCGCCATTTGTTGCCCCCTCTGGCTTCACCTGTGACAGGATCTGCTCTGCAGCTGGGGGAACCTCTGGTTTTTCCGCTACTGGTTCCGGCTCTGGTGCTTCCTGCTTTTCCATCACTGGCTCTGGTGCCGGTGCTTCCTCGACAGGTGCTGGTGTCTCCTCGACAGCCTCTGTCGGTTCTGCCACCTTCTCCTCTACCGGTGTTTCTTCTTCCTTTACCTGCATACCAGCTGGAAGGATACTTTCCAGTTCTTCCTCTTCCTTTACAGGTTCCTCTGCTTCTTCCTCTTCATCTTCTTCATCGTCGCCGATCTCCGGAAGTGGTGTGTCATCCTCTTCCTGCAGGCCGTTCATGATGTCACTGATATTTTCTGCCGGTGCTTCTTCCTCTGCACTTACAACTTCTACACCGTCTGCATCAATGGCGCCAGCCTCCTCGAAGCTGATTCCTTCCTCTTCCATCAACGCCTCTGCAAGTCCGATCAAGCCACGCAGATTAAAGTTATCTCCATTGATATACGTGAGGAGCTTACCAACATAATTCAGATCCTCTTCCACATCGTATTTCATGTTCGCAAGCAGCTGGCGTACAAAGCTCTTGAATTCTACGGAAAGTGCACCCTTGCTCTCAATCGGCAGGCACAGGAACTGTACCGTCTTCTTCTCTGCATCCACATAGATAAATCCACGGTTCAGCAGTACATACGAAAGCGGAATCGCCTGCTCCTTCAAGGAAATCATCTCCTGTGCGACATTCCGCAGGATGAGCAGTACGCTCTCGCAATCATGCTCCTGTGTGATGTACTCTTCCAGAGATGTCTTACCCGTAATCTGGTAGGTCAGATAATCATAATCGTCATCTTCTTCATAGATAATCTCTATCAGTTCTTCCGGCGCATTGTCCTGACAGTAATCCAAAACATCCTCATCTAACTCACAATCCTCGCCCATTGTGTATGACAGATATTTTTCTTCGCCGATGTTTCGCGCCCTAAAATTAAAAGTTCTCATAACGTCCCTCCTAATACATTATTTATTCCTATTGTGATTCTTCGGTTTTCGATTCCTCGGTGGAAGCTTCTCCATCCGGTGTCACGCCGTTTGGTCCACCAATAATCTGTGTATCTATGTGATCTTCATAGTTTTCTGTAAAGATATGTGTACCTGCATCTTCGTCGCCAACATGGTAATACAGGTAATTATGCTCTTCCGGATACAATACTGCCTGGATACATGCCAGTCCCGGATTACAGATCGGACCTACCGGAAGTCCGGCATTCTTATAGGTGTTGTATGGAGAATCCAGTTCCAGATCCTCGTACAGAACCTGACTCTTGTCATACATTCCATCGGTCAATGGATATAAGACAGTCGGACACATCTGCAAAGGCATTTCTGCTTTCAGACGGTTGTTGATAACACCTGCAATCGTCGCACGTTCTGAATCCACCTTTGCCTCACGTTCTACAATGGAAGCTCTCGTCACAAGTTCAAATGCACTGTATCCAAGCTCTGCCGCACGATCCTGCAGTTCCTGTGTATAGTAGTTGTCGAACGTTCTCAACATATAATCGACTAATGATTCCGCTGTCGTCGACTCATAAATATCGTAAGTTGCCGGGAACAGGAAACCCTGTACCTTATAATTAACATTGGCACCTGCCGGTATGTCTGCCAGATATGCAAAATCAGATTTCGTAACCGATTTGCATGCATTTAAAAATTCAGTTGCAGAACAGATTCCCTGATCTTCGCACCGCGCTGCTATCATCTCTACCGTAAAGCCCTCTGGCACAACCAGATAATCGACTGGCTGATCTTCCTCAAATGTCGGGCTCATGGCTGCCATCATCTGCAAGGTTGTCATACCAGTATTCAAGGTGTATGTACCACCATGCAGCTTGCCACGGTACTCAGAGTCCTGCAGACGCTTTGTAAATGCACGCGGATAATTGATCAATCCATTGTCCTTCAGGATCTGCGCGATCTCCTTGACAGATGCGCCTTCCGGAATCGTAACAGTTACATCTTCGCCCTGTGTCGACTCCGTTCCCTTGTATTCGTCCATATAATCATCGTAATAGGTTCGTATATGTTTATAGGTCATATTGGCAAGTGTGACAATCGCCACCAACAATATGATTCCCTTCACGACTCGAATCACCGTTTTTCCCACTTTTCGTACCTCTTCTTTGCATTTTAGTTTACATAACTTTTTAAAAAATTACACACTTGATGTAATTTTACAATAATGGTATTATACTATCATCTTTTAGATAAAATTACAAGAAAGGATGATAAATTTGAGTAATCCAATTGTTACAATGACTATGGAATCCGGCGATGTTATGACATTTGAACTGTATCCGGATATCGCACCAAACACAGTAAAGAATTTTATCTCTCTGATTAAGAAAGGGTTTTACGATGGATTGATCTTCCATCGTGTCATCAATGGTTTTATGATCCAGGGTGGCTGCCCGGACGGAAATGGTACAGGAGGTCCTGGATATTCAATCCGCGGAGAGTTCGCACAGAATGGTTTTGCGAATGATCTGAAGCACGAACCGGGTGTTCTTTCTATGGCACGTACCATGATGCCGAACTCCGCCGGTTCGCAGTTTTTCATCATGCACAAGAATAGTCCGCATCTCGACGGAAGCTATGCTGCTTTCGGCAAGATCGTGGATGGTCTGGATATTGTGAATAAGATTGCGGATGTTCCAACCGACTACATGGACCGACCGCTTGAAGACCAGCGTATCAAGACCGTTACCGTCGACACGAAGGGTGTCGAGTATGACGAGCCGGAGAAGATGTAATCTTCTTAAACGGACGCACAGCGTACAAAATAGAAATCCCCTGCAGACCGCAATGTGTTTCTATCAGTCTGCAGGGGATTTTATTTTTTGTACCCTGTGCTGTGTGTTGATAAATTACTACATTTCTTGCATTTTCTTGAGGAATACCTTGGCGCGGTCGGTCTTTGGATTGTCAATGACATCCTCCGGCTTTCCTTCCTCGACGATCACTCCACCATCCATGAAGATCACGCGGTCAGATACGCTCCGGGCGAAACCGATCTCATGGGTTACGATCACCATTGTCATCTTCTCGGCGGCGAGTTCCTTTAATACCTTTAAGATCTCGGCGGTCAGCTCCGGATCGAGCGCGGAGGTCGGATCGAGTGCCGAAGTCGGCTCATCGAAGAAGAGCATCTTCGGCTTTAACGCAAGCGCGCGGGCGATTGCCACACGCTGCTGCTGTCCGCCGGACAACTGATATGGATAATAGTCGCCCTTATCTTCTAAGTTCATCTTGCGAAGCAGTTCCTTCGCCTCGGCATACACCTCATCCTTGTCACGCTTCTGCACGTGGATCGGTGCATCTGCGATATTCTTCAGCACGGAATAATGTGGGAACAGATTAAAGTTCTGGAATACCAGTCCGTAATAGCTCTGGATCTCCTTTAAGTCTGCCTTGTCTGCATAGACCGGAACGCCGCTGTCGGAATTGACCGCTTCCTTTCCGCAGTACACCATGCTTCCGCCGTCAATCTTCTCCAGCATTGTCATGCAGCGCAGGAAGGTCGATTTTCCCGAACCGGATGGTCCAAGAATTGAGATAACCTCGCTCTCAGCCACCGACATACTGATATCCTTCAACACTTCGAGATCATCGAAGCTTTTCTTTATATTTTTTACTTCCAGTAAGTTCATCGTAGCCCTCCTATCTATAATAATTCATGCGTTTTTCGATCTTCTCCATCACAAACGCAACGACAAAGTTAAAGATGTAGTAGAACACGCCTGCGATAAACAGCGGCATGATCGTTGTCTGTGCGGCAGCGACCTGCTTGGCAAGTGTGAACATCTCTGTATAAGAGATAGCAAACGCAAGAGACGTATCCTTAACCAATGTGATAACCTCGTTTGTGACCGAAGGCAGGATGTTCTTCGCCATCTGTGGGAACACAATCTTGAAGAACGTCTGGCTCTTGCTGTATCCTAAGATCTTCGCTGCCTCATGCTGTCCCTGTGGCACAGCCTGAATACCGGAGCGGTAGATCTCTGCGAAATATGCTGCATAGTTTAAGGCAAATCCAATGATAACCGCCTGGAAACGATAGCTTGTCGTAAGCGTCGCGCCAAACAGATAATATGGTCCGTAAAATACAACCAAAAGCTGTAACATCAACGGCGTACCACGTGCGATGGAGATATAGAACTTCACCAGCCAGCGGATCGGCGCGATCTTACACATTCTGCCTGCTGCAACCAGAAGTCCGAGCGGCAGGGAGAACAAAAGTGTCAGGAAGAAGATTACCAGGGATGCGAGCAGACCTTCTGCAAGCTGCTTTGTGATCGAGCAGAACTTATCCCAGAAGCTTGTGTTCTTCTTGCCTGTGGATGTGGTATCTGTCGCAGTTGCCGCAGCGGCATTTCCATCCTGCACCTGATCGTCCGGCGACAGGCAGATGGATTCCTCCAGTCCCCATTTCTCTGCAATCTCCTCAAATGTACCATCGGCAAGCATGTCAAGCAGCGTTGCCTGTACTTTGTCACGGAGCTCTGTATTCCCCTTTTTAAATCCGATTCCGTATTCCTCGGAAGACAGACGCTCCTCGAGCATCATGAATTTATCCCCGCGGGATTCGATCTCGTAGTTTGCAACGCCGATATCCATGCAGATCGCATTGACCGCGCCCGACTCCAGATTCATAAATGCACTGTTGTAATCGCCTACCTGCTGCAGTTCCTTGAATGTCTCTGCAAGCGCTTTATTCTCCTCACTTGCATCCTCACCGGTGAGTGCCGCAAGTGCAGAGCTGTCTGCCTGCACGGCAACGACCTTCCCAGACAGATCGGTAAGCTGTGTGATACCGGAATCCTTACGCACAACGACTACCTGCGAATTATCGACATACGGCGTCGTCCATGTGTAGGCGTCTTCTCTTCCATTCATTGTAAATCCGTTCCAGATACAGCTGATCGAACCGGAATTTAATTCCATATCCTTCGAGTTCCACTCAATCGGCTGTTTCTTCAGCGTCCAACCGTTCCGGTCGCATACCTCCTGTGCCAGATCCAGATCGAAGCCGACGTATTCGCCGTCATCATTTTTATATCCATATGGTGGGAACTCCGCATCGAAGCCGACAATAAACGTATTGTCGTCCTCTCCGTCCGCCGCCCGTGCCGGTGTCTGCATCGATACAATCGGTCCAAGCAGCAGCGCCATCATCAAAATTGCGGTCACTAGCCGTTTCCATTTTGCGTTCATAATGTCTTCCTCTCCTGTTTTTCTATTTAATATGCAGAGATATAGGATCTTGCTGTACTGCCCGGAGCTGCCTGTCCCTTCGGTACAAGCCGGATCTCTATCCCTTCCAATCGTTTTGCATAGCCGGCGGTTCCTGCCGGTGCGCCGTTTTTCGCCCAGCCAAGCCAGCCGAAGCTCTGCGCATGCACACGATAGTATACATCATAATGCCGTTGCATATCTCCTGTCAATGCAATACAGATGGCTTCGAGTCTTTTTGCCTGCCCGGATGTGCCGCTCATCGTTCCATTTCTGCGCCATGCAGATGGATTGTTTGTCGGTTCCTGCCATCCGTAGCTCTGCACATGGGTTGTGTAGCAGATGCCGCCGGAATACGGTGCATTCGTCAGTTTGATCTCAATTCCTTCGAGTCGTTTTGCCTGTCCGGATGTGCCGCTCATCGCCCCGTTATATTTCCAGCCCTGCCAGCCATAGCTCTGCACATGGGTACGATATGTAACATTCGGGCTGTCCGCACCCGCGATCTGCGGATTCATGCTCTGTCCCGGCGCCGCGTAAAATGCATTCGCAAACTGCGATGCGATTCCCTGCATATTCCGGTTGAATCCCGCACCCTTCTTCACGACCACGATCTGAATGCCCTCCAGACGCTTCGCATAACCTGCGGTTCCTGCCGGTGCGCCATTTGCCGCCCAGCCAAGCCAGCCGTAGCTCTGCGCATGCACGCGGTAATAGACATCATATTTATCCTTGTCGGATCCGGTCAGTTGGATCTTGATTGCTTCCAGACGTTTTGCTTCCCCCTGCGTGCCGTTCATGTCACCGTTCGCAGACCAAGGCAGCCAGCCATAGCTCTGGCAATGCGTCGTGTACTGGATTCCTATACCGGAATTACCGGATACTTTGATTTCGATTCCCTCCAGTCTTTTCGCTTTTCCGGAAGTCCCGGACATCATGCCGTTCTGCCGCCAGATGTTCTCCCATCCGAAGGTCTGGATGTGCGTGCGGTAAGACACCGTCACATCCGGCGTTACAACCGGCGTTGGGGTTGGCGTCGGCGTTGGTGCCTCCGTCGTGGTCGTAGCTGCCTCCGTCGTGGTCGTTGTCTCGCCACCTGTTCCCGGTTCTGGATTTGTTCCCGGATCTGGGTTTGTTCCCGGGTCTGGATTTGTTCCCGGATCCGGGGTTGGTTCCGGCGCCGGTGTGACTGTCACGCTCTTTTTCTTGATGACAAACGTCTTGTCTGCCCCACGCAGATACGAAACATACAACGTTCCATCCGCCGCACAGATCGTCTGCGATGTAGAATACGAATCGAGTGAGACTCCTTCCTGCGCAAATTGGTCATTTGCCACATCATACCGGTACAGATTGGTTGTCCCTGTATAGGCACCCGATGTGAGCACGAACAGTGTTCCCTGCCTGCACACCGGAACTACATCCGAGATTGTGCCATCTTTCATTTTTGAGCAATGCCATGCTTTTCCATCATACCGGTTGACAAGTATGCCTTCGCTGCATGTGGCAACATACAGGTTTTTCCCATCCGTTGCCATGCCATACGTGCTTCCTTTTGTCGCTGCATCACTCACTTCTTTGTGGCTTCCATTTGCATCCAGGCAAAATGTGTGAACCGCCATCGTCCCTGTATTCCGTATAGACGCATACATCGAGGAGCCTATCGAAAGGAGCTTTGGTTGACCTGCAAAATGATTTGTCCCGGCGGTCGTGTAATAGCTTCCGAGATTGGTTGTCACGGACAAACTTCCGGCTTTGAAGCATCTCGCATATGCGGTCGTATTGTTCTGCGTGTATACAAGATACACGCCATCTGCGCCAGCCTGCATATCAAAATCCGCAGCTCCTGCGATCGTCTGTTTCTCTGTCACGCGACTGCAGGATGCATCCAACTTTTCAATCTCTATCCCTGCTGCATCCGCATATGCAAAATAAAACGATCCATTGTAGGAACAGAGCTTTATTTCATTTCCATAGTTCTCGGAGATTTTCTGCTGATATAGTTTTTTCCACGTGTCCTGCTCACAGGAATATAGCGTAAGCGCTGCATCATCTTTCGTATACGTAAGCACGTACGGTTTCTGTCCGCAAAGCGTCATCGCTATCTGGTTCCATGCATTTTTGCTATTTCCGGCTACAGAGGCAAATCCACAATCCGTCCATTTCGCAGAGTCCGAAACCTTCGGGAAATCCACCTTTAAAGTAATCTGACTGCCCTTGGCACTGCCGACCTCACTGATCACGATTCCAGAATTCGTTCCATCTGAGAAAGTCAGTGCGCCATCGGAGAGACCTGCGGAAAGGTCGGATTTGCCGATGGTTGTCCGTCCTTCTTCTTTGGAAAGATATGCTTTATAGACGCTCTCTGCCATCTGGGAATATCCTGTCTGCCCCGGTTGCGGACGGAACACATACACACCGGTCTGTCCATACAGATTGCTTAAGCCTTCGACTGCCGGGTTGATCCGGTAGACAATCACGCCGGATCCTCCAATAAACCGGTCATAGCTGTCGAGACCCGTATCCTTCTTCCGGAATTCCACAACAAAAAGCTCCTGCTCATTGAGCGGTGATTTCAGAATATATGCCGGATGACCGTCCTGCTTATCCTGCGTGTCCAGTGTCAGCGTCTGCGATGTAGTAACCGTATCCAGCATAAGCCAGCCGCCCACTTTCATCCGCATATACGCAAGCGGATAAGACATTCCATAATCTGCGCCGCCCATGATATCCCAGTTCCCGACCGGATAGGTTCCATCACTTGTATAAAGATCCGGGAAGCCAAGTCCATGCAGGAATTCATGTGCGAGTACACCGGATTCCTGAGCCATCGTCGTATTGCCTGCACCTAAAAACTGCGGTGTATTGATCATGTTATAATGTCCGACTTCCTTCCCGCCATATCGTAAGTTCTTATCTGTCGGATAAAATGCGTGATGCGCGACGAGTGAATTGCCGGATGTCTGGGATTCTTTCTCCGACTTCATAACGACAGTGAGATTGTCGATGTATCCATCTCCGTCATAGTCTAACACCTGCCCGGAAAGTGCCGGAATGTTCGCCAGGATTTCACTCACGATCGTCGTATCCATATTTCCACCTGCCTGCACAGAAGCTTCCGTAACCGAAAGTGCACAGGCAGAAAGTGTTGTGCCATCATCCTGTGGGAAATAATTTTTCACACGAAGTTTTCCATAGGAAACAGCAGACAGATAATTCGTGAAAGAACGGTTCTTTGCGCCATCATACAAACCTAGGATTTTCGCACGATTTGTCTGGAAATATGAAGCGCCTTCCGCATCTCCCTTAAAATATGCAAACACAACAACGTTCGCATAATCCTTTTCATCCGCTGCCCGCGCCATCGTCTGCGCGTTGTTCATCCCCCAGTTCGTAATAAATAAAATCCCCGCCAGCAGGATTGCCAGGATGCGTCTCCCGTATCGTGTGTATGGCATATGTGTACCTCCCGTTTCTGTCATGGTTTCATTATATGGGATACTGCCAAAAATAACAATAAAAAAACCCGGGATATTTGATATGTACCCAGAATTCTGGACACATATTTATGAACTAGGTTGAACACATGGATGCTATCCTGTATTGTACAGGTGGCATCCATTTTGTTTTTGCCTGAATTCTTTTGTTATTATAATAATCTATATATTCTTCAATTGCTTTTGAGAATTCTTCAAAAGAAGAATAGTCTTTTTCATTTCCATAATACATCTCATTTTTTAATCTTCCAAAAAATGTCTCCATAATACAATTATCATAACAATTACCTTTTCGTGACATGGATTGTATAATGCCATGTTCCTGTAAGGCATTTCTAAAATAAGCATGTTGATACTGCCAGCCTTGGTCTGAATGAAATATCAATCCTTCAATTGAAGGAAATTTTTCAAATGCTTTATTGAGCATTCTCGTTATCTGTTCAAGATTAGGACTCTTGGACAAATCATATGAGATGATTTCATTTGTATTCATATCCAGCACTGGAGAGAGATAACACTTTCCCCATGAAAAATTGAACTGTGATACATCTGTAGTCCATTTTTGCAAAGGCGATGTTGTGCTGAAATCTCGATTTATTATGTTATCAGCAATCTTACCAACTTCACCCGTATAAGAATGATATTTCTCCTTTGGTCGTTTTCCGGCTAATCCTGATTCATGCATAAGACGCTGAACCCTCTTATGGTTCACCCGATATCCACGATTAATAAGTTCCTGATGAACTCGTCTTACGCCATATCTGCGCTTGTTTTCATCAAAAATACTTTTTATTTCTTCTAGTACTTCCTTATTGCGTTCAGCAACAACATCGTTTCTGCTAATCTCAAAATAGTAAGTAGATCTAGCCATATGCATTGCTTTAAGCAGATACTTTAATTGGTATCCTTTTTCTCTGAGGTCCTTGATGATTGCTGCTTTTTCGCCTTGAGTTGCGCAGCCCATTTTTCTTGCCTCAAGGCGATCCGTTTTTTTATTACTTCATTCTCGG
>ERZ825670.4143-NODE-4143-length-11491-cov-4.267051_pt1 | contig 11491 bp, 8 predicted proteins | sample MGYA00519929_ERZ825670 | MGnify/ENA primary metagenome ERZ825670 (study PRJEB31778, sample SAMEA3449207) | human gut metagenome | biome: human gut; feature: human-associated habitat; material: faeces | place: United Kingdom | collected 2010/2012 ...
AGGGCTCCCGTAAGTCCACGCCGTACGCCGCTGGTATGGCTGCCGAGTCCGCCGCCCGCAAGGCGATGGAACACGGCGTCAAGAAGGTCGACGTGTTCGTCAAGGGCCCGGGTTCCGGTCGTGAAACCGCCATCCGTTCCCTGCAGTCTGCGGGCCTCGAGGTTGGTTCCATCACCGACGTCACCCCGCAAGCCCACAACGGCGTTCGTCCTCCGAAGCGTCGTCGCGTCTGAGCACTCAGCAATACCAAATCCATCCAAAACCGCCTGACCGGTGAGTGCACCACCGAGTTCAAGCTGAAAGGATAACCACAGTGCTTATTGCACAGCGTCCGACTCTTACCGAGGAATCTCTGAATCCGCAGCGCTCCCGCTTCACCATCGAGCCGCTCGAGCCTGGCTTCGGCTACACGCTCGGCAACTCGCTGCGTCGCACGCTGCTGAGCTCCATCCCGGGTGCTGCCGTGACCTCCGTGCGTATTTCCGGTGCCCTGCATGAGTTCACCACTCTGCCAGGTGTCCAGGAAGACGTCACCGAGATCCTGCTGAACATCAAGGGCATCGTGCTCACCAGCGAATACGACGAGCCTGTGGTCATGTATCTGCGCAAGAGCGGCAAGGGCGAAGCCGTGGCTGGGGACATCACCCCGCCGGCCGGCGTCACCATTGCCAACCCGGAGCAGCACATCGCTACCCTCGCCGACGATGGCGAACTCGAGATCGAGTTCACTGTCGAGCGTGGCCGTGGCTATGTTCCTGCCCAGATGAACAAGCAGGACAACGATGAGATCGGCCGTATTCCGGTTGATTCCATCTACTCCCCGGTACTCAAGGTGAGCTACAAGGTCGAGGCCACCCGTGTGGAACAGCGCACGGACTTCGACAAGCTCATCCTGGACGTGGAGACCAAGCCCGCCATCTCCCCGCGTGACGCGGTGGCTTCCGCCGGTTCCACCTTGGTGGAGCTCTTCGGCCTGTGCCGTGAGCTCAACGCCCAGGCTGAAGGCGTCGAGGTCGGTCCGGCCCCGGTGGCCGAGGAGACCAACCCCGAGATGGCCGTTCCGATTGAGGACCTCAACCTGACGCAGCGTTCTTACAACTGCCTCAAGCGCGAGGGCATCCACACCATCGGTGAGCTTGTCTCCCACACCGAGCAGGACCTGCTCGACATCCGCAATTTCGGTATGAAGTCAATCGATGAGGTCAAGGAGAAGCTGCAGACCTTGGGCCTGAGCCTCAAGTCCTCGCCGATGGCCTTCGATACCAATAATCTCGAAGGTGGCACGTTCTTCTCGCCGGAAGACGAGTGATCTGCCTCTTTGACCAATCGTTCGTTCACTAGGCAAGCAGATGTTCGGGCATATGCCCACCTGCTTGCCTGAAGAACGGACATATAAGGAGTAAACCCAATGCCTACACCTAAGAAGGGCCCGCGTCTGGCTTCCAGCCCCGCACACGAGCGCCTCATGCTGGCAAACATGGCGACCAGCCTGTTCCAGAACGGCCGCATCACCACCACGCTGCCGAAGGCCAAGCGCCTTCGTCCGCTGGCAGAGCGCCTGATCACCTTCGCCAAGCGTGGTGATCTGCACTCCCGCCGTCGCGTGATGCGCGTCATCCGCAACAAGTCCGTGGTGCACATCCTGTTCACCCAGATTGCCGAGCAGATGGAGCAGCGTGAAGGTGGCTACACCCGTATCGTCAAGATCGCTCCGCGCGTTGGCGATGCCGCTCCGGCCGCTGTGATCGAGCTCGTCACCGAGCCGGTTGCCAAGAAGGCTGTTGTGAAGGAAGCTGAAGCCGCCGCCAAGGTTGCCGAAGAAGAAGCTCCGGCCGTTGAGGCTGAGGCCACTGAGGCTGCTGAGGCTGTTGAGGCTCCGGTCGAGGAGACCGCCGCCGCTGAGGCTGAGGCTCCCGCTGAGGAAGCCGCTGACGCCGAGAAGGCCGAGTGAGCTGAATAGCGTTTCGCTAAGCTAGCTGAAAGGGCTGGAATCCGTTTGGGTTCCAGCCCTTTTGCGTTGTTTTCATAGAATCTACAACGTACGTACGGCCCGAATGGCCTCGGCTCTTGCGGCCAGCTGATCATCGGCGGGATATGCGATATGCTCCAAAGTCAGGCCCTGCGGCGCAATCGGCCCGCTTGAGCCTTCACGTACTGGCTCGGCCATTTTGCCGGCAAACCACTCCAGTGATTTGCGTCCCGAACCAACTTTGATGCATGAGCCGACCAGGGAGCGCACCATATTGCGGGCAAAGGCGTCCGCCACAATCGTGAACACTACCAGGCCGGACTCCAGCGACGGAGTCCGATATGCTTCATGCGATGCCATCTCATCCGGTACTAGGGGAGTGATCGGCACCCGCCGCCAATAGGCGGTCTTGACTTCACGGATCGTAGTGCCTCCCGGATTCGGAGTGGCGAAGGAACCAAAATCGTGCAGGCCGATGGTCAATGAGGCTGCGCGGTTCATAAGCTCCAGATCCAGCGCTTCATCCACGGTAAGTACGCATCCACGCAGGCGCGGGTCGACCTCAGACGAACGATCGGCGACCCGATACACATAAGTGCGCTCCAATGCGGAGAACCTGGCATCGAAGCCGACCGGAGCTACGGCAATGCCATGAATGACGATGTCCGAAGGCAGCACAGCCTTGAGTCTGCGAGTCAGCGCCTCGGTGACCGGAATGGTCATGTGACCTACGCAGCGATTCAGTACCTCATCGGATACATCCAGATGCGCCACTTGGTGGGAGGCATGTACACCGGTGTCGGTGCGTCCAGCCACTGTCAAGCGTAACGGTTCGGCCGCGTCATCGGTCGGCACCCGCAGCACCTTGTGCAGCGCATCTTCAATGGTGCCTTGCACCGTACGAAGATTGGGCTGTTTGGCCCAGCCATAGAATCCGCCGCCGTCGTAGGCCAAGTCAATGCGCAGTCGTGTCATAGCCATTCATTGTAACGAGTGTGGTCGGCGAGATGAGTGCGGTCGGCAAGATGCGTGCGGTCGGCGAAGTGACCTGCCTGTAACATTCTCGCGCGTTTGTTGAAACGGGCCCGCCTTAGGTTGAAACCATCAAACCCGGTTACGGCTTGCGGCGTCAACACGCCTAACCGCTTGAAGCCACAGAAGCCGCCACAGCAAGGAGCAGGCACGATGATCGAATCCGCAGCACGCAGACTGGCCCATGAACTGGTAAACCGCCGCGAAGCGATCAATCGAGAGCTGTCCCGCAACGGTGTGCGTTTCGGCATCTACAAGAACGGCGAATACCATGACCGGCTGTTCCCGTACGACCCTGTGCCGCGCATTATCGAATCCGACGAATACGACGAATTGGAGAAGGGCCTGAAGCAGCGCGTCAACGCCCTGAACGCCTATCTGAAGGACATCTACTCCGACAAGGCCATCATCCATGACGGCGTGGTGCCGGAGGAATACGTATACACCTCGGCCGGCTACTTCCCGCAGGTCAACGGTGTGACCCCTCCCGGCGGCATTTTCGCGCATATCGCCGGCGAGGACCTGGTCCAAGGCGAGGACGGACGATGGTGGGTGCTGGAAGACAACCTGCGCATCCCCTCGGGCGCCAGCTACCCGCTGTTCGTGCGCGACATCGAGCGCCGCATCTCCCCGCGCCTGTTCCGCGACGTTCGTATTCGCGATAATCGCGAATACCCGCGCCTGTTGCGCAAAGCCATGGACTTTGTCTCCACCGAGGGCATCGCCGTGGTACTGACTCCCGGCCGCTACAATTCCGCGTTCTTCGAGCACGCCTATCTGGCGGAGAAAACCGGTGCGGCGTTGGCCTTCCCCGAGGACCTCGAAGTGGTGGACAACAAGGTCTACTTCCTCGACTACGCCGGCAAACGCCACCGTGTGGGCGTGGTTTACCGCCGCCTGTCCGACGAATTCCTCGACCCGTTCGCCTTCAATCCTGATTCGGTGATCGGTGTGCCCGGTATCCTGTCCGCCTACCGCGCGGGCAACGTGGCCATCGTCAACGCGCCGGGCAACGGCGCGGCCGATGACAAGGCCATCTACTACTTCGTGCCGCAGATGATCAAGTACTATCTCGGCGAGGAACCGATTCTCAACAACGCGCCCACGTACATGCCGATGTTCGAGGCCGACCGCAAGGAAGTCCTGAATCGGATGGGCGAGCTGGTCATCAAGGATGTGGCCGAAGCCGGCGGTTACGGCGTGGTGTTTGGTTCGTCGCTGGATGCCGCCGCACGTGAGGAGCTCGCCAACCGGATCAAGGAGGAGCCGCGTCGATTCATTGCCCAAGAGGTGATTCAGTTCCGTGATATCGATGTGGTGGACCCGAAGACCGGCGAGATGTCGCCGCGCAAGTGCGATTTGCGTGCCTTCGTGGTCACCGGCAAGAATACGCACGTGTGGTATTCGGGCTTGACTCGATACTCGTCGGTGCCCGGCCAGATGATTGTCAACTCGTCGCAGGGTGGCGGATTTAAGGATACGTGGGTGTTGGCACCCGAATCCGGCGTGGAGCACGAGTACGGTGCCGAAACGCAGGTGGCGAACCTGCTGAGCCAGTCCCGCCACCATTCGTTGTCTCTGGTTACCGCTTCCAAGGCAGACAACCTGTATTGGCTGGGTCGATACACCGAGCGCGCCTTCACCACGCTGAACCAGTTCTTCCCGTTCTACGATCGTGTGATGGACACCGATGTGGACGCCTTCCGTCCGTTCGCTCACGCACTCGACCTGCCCGAAGATTTCGAGGACTTCGACGGGTTCGTGAACAGCTTCCTGTACGACGGGTCCAATCCTGATTCGGTGCGGTCGGCCGTAACTTCCGCATTCAACAACGCCGTGATTCTGCGCCCGGAATTGAGCTCGCGTCTGCTGCAGTACGTGGAGTTGGCGATGACCAATATCACCGATGCCGCCAAATACGCGGCCGATGCCGAGGACATCTACAAGCAGCGCGATATTACCGATGACATGCTCGCTTTCTGGGGCGGCATCGAGAATTCGCCGGTCGACCCCACGCTGAAGGCGTTCATCTTCATCGGCAAATATCTGGAACGCATCGACCTGTACACGCGCTTCGGCCTGACGATGGAGGATCTGGAAGCGCCGCTCAAGAAGCTCGCCGCCTATTCGATGACCTTGGACGGCATGCCGCTGCCCAGCTGCTTCGCCGACGGACTGAGCTGGCTGGTCGGTCAGCTGCCGTCTCGCGGATATCAGGAAGTCGCCGACCTGCTGAAGAAGTACCTTGACGACTACTCCGGCCGTGTCAGCGCGCTGGCCATCAAAGACATGGGCTCACTGAGCTCCATGAACATGGACGCCAAGCGTCCCTGATCCCGACCTGACACCCTGACGGGTTCAAATGCTATGGTGGTATGGCGAAAAAACCGTGCGCCCGAGTGCCGGCCTGTGCATATCAGCAGATTGCCGGAATATATGCGTGGGCTGTGAGCGCACGGACCATACCTCAGCCATGGCTGTAGTGTCGTTATCCCGAGAATATGCCGGTTGCCGGCTCGTGTGCAAGTGCAGGAGACGTTGTGAAAAAACTCGTGTTCGACTATGAGATGAGGCTGTCCTTCAGCGCACCGGTCACCGATCACAGGTTCCAGCTTCGCTGTATTCCCTCCACTGGCCCTCGCCAACAGGTGATTGACGTGGAAGTGAAGATTCAGCCCGAAACCGAACTCGAAACCACCATCGACTCCTTTGACTCCGTGGTGATGACCGGATTCATCCCTGAGCCGCACGACATATTCAGCTACTCGGTGACCGGTATCGCCTTCGTGGACAATGCGCATATCCATAAGGAAGCCTATAAACCGCTGTACCGATTCAATTCAGCGCTCACCATTCCCGGCCCGAACGTGGAGGCGATGATTGCCGTATGCCGCGAACGCTTGGCGGCGCTGCCTTCCGACGCCACTCCGGTGCAGCAGGCTGCCGAAGTGATGGATGAGGTCTACAAGGCGTTTGTGTATACGCCCGGTTCCACCACGATTCGCACCACCGCCGAACAGGCCTTGGCTCAGCGCAAGGGCGTATGCCAGGATTATGCGCACGTGATGCTGTCCGTGTGCCGGCATGTGGGATTGACCGCGCGCTACATTGCCGGTTTGCTTGGGGGAGAGGGCGCGACCCATGCTTGGGTCGAGGTGTATCAGGATGGCCGATGGGTCGGACTGGATCCCACGCATAACCGATTGGTGGACGACAGCTACATCACCATCGCCCACGGCCGCGATTACCGCGACTGCATGCTCGACATCGGCATCTTCTCGGGCTATCAGGTCCAGCAGAACCAATGGGTGAACGCCTCCGTCCACGAGCAGCTGCTGTGAGGACGGTTGCCTGGGGCGTTTTGCGGGCTATCTCGCTTTCGAGGGGTTGATTGAGGCTGCTCGGGTCATCTATCTGCGTTTCAGGGGGTTGCTCAAACGCGATACCTGATGTATTCGGCTTGTTACGCTATTGGAATCATGCGGATTAGCGAGCCGTCATACTTGACCACCAACCCCTTGAAATGCAGATAGATGTTTTGCAGGAGCTGAATCCACCCCTCGAAACGCAGATAGCTCGCCGATGGAGGCTCGATGGAGCGGTGGCAGGTGCGCCACGCGCTGATTTGCGTAATCGGGAAATCGACTTATAATGAACAAGTTGCGTTTTTTCGCAGCGCATGGATAGGTGTCCGAGCGGTCTAAGGAGCACGCCTCGAAAGCGTGTGAGGCTAACCCCTCCGCGAGTTCGAATCTCGCCCTATCCGCCAGCAAAGAGGGTTCCGGGATTCTCCCGGAACCCTCTTTCGGGCTTATAGGAACTTTTGTGGTGCTTTAGGTCTGGTTCTCGGCGTCAGTCGGTGCCGTTGGGATATCGCGTGCCGGTGTGGAATTCGTTCCAGTCGATGCCGATCCCGTATGCGGGCGAGGCGTCGCCTTCCGGTTCGGGCGACGTCGCTTTCCCGTCCTCCAGCGGATCGTCGGGAATGAATGATTCCGGCCGCGGGTGCGCGGTCTTCATGTAGCACACCCATTCGCACGCGCGGAGCATGTGCTCCTCGGGCAGTCCGCGGGTTGCGCAACACGTTCTTGACGACCGAGTTGACGCCGCCCTCCAGCCGGTTCGTGGTGCGCGCCACCGGCCCACCTGCGGCAAGCGCCGGCCCGGGAAAGGCGAAGAGTCCCCCGCGCGGAACAGTTTCTCCAACCGCCGGCAGCAGCGGCGCAGCTCCTCGTATGCGCGCCACTGGAAGGCGAGGACTTCTCCGCTTTCGCCGTCGATGGCGATGATCAGGCGCCAGCCGTGGCCCATGTACGTGCCGTCGGCCATGACCGTGTGGCGCTTCGCGTCCGGCGGGGCGATGCGCGGCCGGATTGACCAGCACCATGCGATCCGCTTGCGCAGGGCGTGCGCGTCGCCCGTGGATTCCGACGCCGTCTGGGACGACGGCCCCGGCAGCCATGAGAGGAACTCCTCCAGCGTCCGCGCCCGTCTGCGGCCGCGCTGCGGCATCGTCGAGCTCAGCCGGCAGGCCCGGCATTTCCACCGTTGCGTGCCCTTGCCGGTCCGTCCGTTCTTCTTCATCGCACGCCCGCATGCCGGGCATTTCTTCGCTTTGCTGGATGGCGTTCTCACACCATCCAGCCCACCACCGGGAGCGCATCTTTTTCCACGCGGGGAAAAAGACATGCCGACACGCCTACTCGTACAAGGCCAGACCTCGATCATAAACACCACAAAAGCTCCTATAGGCCCTACGTTGTCGTTGCTGGCTCATCGATGAGCCATCGAGGGTGAGTTTGGCGTTTTTCCCATCGGGTTTCACGGCAACGTGAGACCTTTTACGAAGAAACGGTTATGCTGCGCATATGCAATCGGGCTGACTTCTGCGGCGTACGGGTGTTGCTTTTACCCCCGTATGCATAATAGGGCTGCGGGAGTGACGCGATCAGGAGAAGAGGAACGCGTCCATGTCGGGGTAGCCGAGTGCGAATGCGGAGGTGATGTGGGAGGAGATCAGCGTGGAGAGGACACGCAGGCGTGCGTCGTTTTCCGTGCCGACGGTGTTGGTATCGGTGGCGTTGACGTCGGTGGTGTCAGTTGCACTGTCGGTATCGCCGCTGCCGTTGGTGTTGTTGCCGGTCTTGTCGGTGTGCTTCGACTTGGCCGACGCCCCGTCATTGGCCATTGCGGCGAGCTGCTCCCGGGCGCAGTCGATCTCCGTCAAGGCCGTTGTCGGCACGCTCAGGCCGGTCGTGGAATCGGTCATCGAGGTCGGCGAGGCGAGGATCTTCTGGATGTCGTAGACCTTTTCTCGCGGGTCGCGGCTCAAGCCGGACGCGGTGAAGAGCAATTGCCCCGCGGTCTTGTGCCGGTCGGACCGGCTCAGGGTGGCGCCGGGCGTATCCCGCGCGGCGAGCACCTCCATGACGAACCCGGCGCGGTCCTCGGCCAGCGACATGGCGCCCAAGGTGGCGCCGTCGAGGTCGATGCCCAGAACCTGCCTCAGGCTGTCGTCGGAGACCGTGCGGTAGGTGTCGTTGCCACCGATCCTTGTGCCCAGCGTCACGGCCACATGCTCGGCCTGGGCGCTTCTGATCGTGCCCTGCGCGAATCGCTGGGTGCAGGTGGCGGCCACCTCGCTCCACTGCCCGACGGCCTGCTTCGCCGCGAGATATCGCATGATGATATGGTGACGGCCGTTCATGGTGGCCGTCGACGCGTCGGCGGCCCAGTAGGCGCTCTCGCAGGCGCTGGGCTGGTGTTCCGACTCCGCGCGCCCATCGATCCGGGGCGCGCTGCAGGCGCTCAGGGCGCCGCACAGGGCGGTGATGCAGAGTGCCGCGACGATACGGCGACACCACGAAGATATGTTCCTCTCACGGCATGGAATGCCGTGATCTGGCCAATGACGTGTCTGCATAGGCCTCTACACTAATAGACGACTGTGACCATATGCGCGCCACCACGGCTATAACTTCATAGGAGGTCTTGAGTATGGAACTGGACCTGGCAGGAATGCATCAGCTCGCCATCGAGCAAGGAATCGATCTCGAACAACTGGACGCCGCACTGGAAGAGGCGCTGCGTCTGGCCTATCTGAAAACACCTCATGCGGCCAAGCATGCCCGTGTCGAACTCGACACGCGGGCAGGCACGTTCACCGTGTGGGCTCGTAAGGAGATCCCGGTGGAGCCCACCGAGGATGACCCTCATCCCGCACCGGAGCTGGGCGAGGAGTACGACGACACCCCGCGCAACTTCGGGCGCCTCGCCGCGGCCACCGCGCGCCAGGTCATCGGACAGCTGTTCCGTAAGGCCGAGGACGACAAGGTCTTCGGCGCCTTCTCCGGCCAGAAGGGCAAGCTCGTCACCGGCATCGTTCAGCAGGATGCCAGCGATCCGACGAACGTGCATGTCGCCATCGGCGATGTCGAGGCGATTCTGCCCCGTCGCGAGCAGGTGCCCGGTGAGCGTTACCGTCATGGCGAGCGTCTGCGCGTGTATGTCGTCAACGTGGCGCGCGGCGTCAAGGGCCCCGAGATCGTCGTCTCCCGTTCGCACCCCGAGCTGGTGCGTCGCCTGTTCGAGCGCGAGGTCCCGGAACTGGTGTCCGGCGCCGTGTCGATCATGGCCATCGCCCGCGAGGCCGGCGCCCGCACCAAGATCGCCGTCCGCGCCAACACCGATGGCGTCAACCCCAAGGGTGCCCTGATCGGCCCCGGCGGCGCTCGTGTGCGCGCCGTCATGGAGAACCTCGGACCGGAGAAGATCGACATCGTCGACTGGTCCGCCGATCCGGCGAAGTTCGTCGCCTCTGCGCTGTCTCCCGCCGCCGCCACCGGCGTGCAGGTCATCAGCGAGAAGAACAAGACCGCCATCGCCTTCATCCATGACGACCAGCTGTCGCTGGCCATCGGCAAGGAAGGCCAGAACGCGCGTCTCGCGGCGAAGCTGACCGGATGGAAGATCGGCATCGAATCCACCGAAGCGCACGCGAAGAAGGTCGCTGCCGAAGGCAAGTGATCCGCGACACGGCGGTGACGCGCGGCCGACGGCACATCCAACGTCCCTAGTATGCTGGACACGGCACACCGGGTGTGGATGCGTTATGCCGTCATGCCACGGGATCGAGATATGAGGTAACACGACCATGGTTGCACGATGAAACGGGCAGAATCCGTCATCGGAAAATAGCCGCGCGAGTCTACGCGCGGCCCAGAATTAGGAGTAATGTGGCGAAAAAACGCGTGTACGAGCTTGCCAAGGATTTTGGCGTCGACAGCAAAACCGTCCTTGACAAACTCAAGGACATGGGTGAATTCGTAAAATCAGCTTCTTCGACGGTTGAGGCGCCGGTGGCGCGCAAGTTGAAGAACGCCTTCCAGAAGGGCGAGGCGAAGCCGGGAGCGTCCGCAGCGGAACGCAAGACACCGGCTCCCGCACCGTCGGAGCATCGTGCTCCCGCAGTCAAGCCCGCACCTGTAGCCAAGCCCGGTCTGGGCAAGAAGCCCGCCGCGGCACCGCGTCCGGCGGAACCGCGCTCTGCGGCGCCTGCTGCACATGTGCCGTCATCGAATCGCGGCACGACGCCGCGCGACAATCGCAACGAATCCCGCGGCGACATGCGTGACGCTCGACCGAACCGTGAAGGCGGCGAGAACCGTCCCTCACCCGCGCAGCGTCACAATCCGCACGCGCCTTCAGGGCAGCGCGGCGCCTTCCCCGGCCCGCGTTCCCACCAACCCGGTCACGGCGGCAACGCCGGCGGCCGTCCGCAGGATTCCCGAGGAGGCTCCCATCAGGGTCAGCCGCGCCAGGGCCAGCAGCCGGGCGCAGGCAGCGCGCCTTCCGCCAACGGCGGCGCCCGTCCGTCGACTCCGGGGCCTCGTCCCGGCAACAACCCGTTCAGCCGCAAGCAGGGCATGCACGCGCCCACCCCGCGCGACATCCCCCGTCCGCACCCGATGGCCCGTCCGACCGTAAACGGCAACCACAACGACAATCGCGGCGGCCGTGGCGGTCGCCCCGGCGCAGGTCAGGGCGGTCGCGGAGGATTCCGTGGCGGTCGTCCCGGTCAGGGAGCGCAGGGCGCCAAGCCGGGGCAGTGGGGGCATAACCGTCCGGGTCAGACCGGCGGCGCCCGTCCTGCGGGCGGCAACCGCTTCGGTGCCGGCGCTGGCACCGGCGCTGGTCAGGGCGGCGGCTTCCAGAACAACTCCAACACGTCCGGAACCGGTCCGTCGCGCGGCGGCGGTCGCGGTCGCGGCGGCGCGGCCGGCGCATTCGGCCGTCAGGGCGGCAAGTCGTCCAAGGCCCGCAAGAACCGTCTCGCGAAGCGTCAGGAATTCCAGGAGATGAAGGCACCCGTCATCGGCGGCGTGCGCATCCCCACCGGCAACGGCCAGACCGTTCGCCTGCGTCAGGGCGCCTCGCTCGCCGATCTGGCGGAGAAGATCAACGTCAACCCGGCGGCCTTGGTCACCGTGC
>ERZ825670.4148-NODE-4148-length-11478-cov-5.157139_pt1 | contig 11478 bp, 10 predicted proteins | sample MGYA00519929_ERZ825670 | MGnify/ENA primary metagenome ERZ825670 (study PRJEB31778, sample SAMEA3449207) | human gut metagenome | biome: human gut; feature: human-associated habitat; material: faeces | place: United Kingdom | collected 2010/2012 ...
CATTGGCGGCGGCGGTCTGGGCAAGATCGCTTTGTCCTACGGCTATTACCGCTACCAGACCGATATCATGATCGTGTGTGTCATTTTGCTGGTGCTGATGGTTCAGGTGTTCCAGACTTTGGGCACTGCTTGGGCCACCAGAAGCGATAAGCGGCTGCGGAAGTAACTCCTTCAGTCGCACTTCGTGCGCCAGCTCCCCCGGAGAGGGAGCCTCTGGCGAAGAGGAAAACTTTCCGGTATTGCCAAAGCCGAAAGGCTTTGACGGAAGGAGTCCTCTCCTCATTTTGCCCCCGAACGGGAACTAAAATTTAACGTTTCAATTCCCCGCCGGAGGCTGCTGCACTCCTGCGGGGAATTGTGCTATATGGACAAACCCAGTAAAGGAGTATGTAGTATGAATCGCGATACCATCTGTGTGCAGGGCGGTTACACCCCCGGCAACGGCGAACCCCGCCAGATTCCCATTATCCAGTCCACCACCTTCAAGTATGCCACCAGCGAGGACATGGGCAAGCTGTTCGATCTGGAAGCTGACGGCTACTTCTATTCCCGTCTGCAGAACCCCACCTGCGACCTTGTGGCTAAGAAGATCTGCGAGCTGGAAGGCGGCACGGCTGCAATGCTGACCAGCAGCGGTCAGGCTGCAAACTTCTTTGCCCTGTTCAACCTCTGCGAAACAGGCGACCATATCGTGGCATCCAGTACCATCTACGGCGGCACCTTCAACCTGATCTCCGTCACCATGAAGAAAATGGGCATTGAAGCCACCTTTGTTGATCCGCTGTGCACCGAGGAAGAATTGAACGCCGCATTCCAGCCCAACACCAAGGTGGTGTTCGGCGAGACCATCGCAAACCCGGCCCTGACCGTGCTGGACATTGAGAAGTTTGCCAAGGCTGCTCACGCCCACGGTGTGCCGCTGATCGTGGACAACACCTTCCCCACGCCGGTCAACTGCCGCCCCTTTGAGTGGGGCGCGGATATCGTGACCCACTCCACCACCAAGTACATGGACGGCCACGGCGCAGTGCTGGGCGGTGCCATCGTGGACGGCGGCAAGTTCGACTGGATGGCCCACGCCGAGAAGTTCCCCGGCCTGTGCACCCCGGACGACAGCTACCACGGCATCACCTACGCCGAGCGCTTCGGCAAAGAGGGTGCCTTTATCACCAAGGCTACCGCGCAGCTGATGCGTGACTTTGGCTCGATGCAGTCGCCCATGAACGCCTACATGCTGAACCTCGGTCTGGAAAGCCTGCATGTCCGGATGCAGCGCCACTGCGCCAACGGCATGGCCGTGGCAAAGTTCCTCGAAAGCCATCCCAAGGTGGCCTATGTGAATTACTGCGGCCTGGAGTCCAGCCCCTACCACGCACTGGCTGAAAAGTATCTGCCCAATGGCAGCTGCGGCGTGGTCAGCTTTGGTCTGGCCGGCGGCCGCGAAGCTGCCAGCACCTTTATGAAGGAACTCAAGCTGGCCGCCATTGAGACCCATGTGGCCGATGCCCGCACCTGCTGCCTGAACCCGGCTTCCAGCACCCACCGCCAGATGAACGACGAGCAGCTGGCCGCTGCCGGTGTGCCTGCTGAGCTGGTGCGGATGAGCTGCGGCCTCGAGAGCAGCGAAGACCTCATCGCCGATATTGCACAGGCGCTGGATAAGATTTAAGAAACACGGTCAGCGCCATCTGCCGGTTTCGGCCCCTTCCCGTGAAAAAAGCGTCTCCGGATGCAGATAAAAACTTCCCGCTAAAACCGTCAAAAGGAGCAACGATGCTATGCCGCTGATCATCCCCAAGACTCTTCCCGCCTACGATGCCCTCTACGAGGAAAACGTCTTCGTCATGCACCGGGAACGGGCGCTCTCCCAGCACATCCGTCCGCTGGAGATCCTCATCCTGAACCTCATGCCGACCAAGATCGCCACCGAGACCCAGATCGCCCGCCTGCTGGCCAATACGCCCATTCAGGTCCACATGACCCTGCTGCAGACGGCCAGCCATGCGGCGACCCATGTCTCTGCGGCCCACCTCGAGGCGTTTTATAAGACCTTCGACGAGGTGAAGAACAACCGCTACGACGGCATGATCATCACCGGTGCGCCGGTGGAGAAAATAGACTTTGAACAGGTGGACTACTGGCAGGAGCTGTGCGAGATCATGGACTTCAGTGAGACGAACGTCTACTCCACCCTTCATGTCTGCTGGGGCGCACAGGCGGGACTTTATTACCACTATGGCATCCGCAAGCAGCTTCTCGACCAGAAGATGTTCGGCGTCTTCGAGCATAAAGTCACCCGTCCCTCGAACCCGCTGGTGCGCGGCTTCGATGAGGTGTTCTACGCCCCTCACAGCCGCCACACCGGCATCAGCCGGGAGGATGTGCTGAACTGCAAGGCTCTGCGCATCCTCGCCGAGAGCGACGAGGCCGGCCCCTTCCTGATGAGCACCGAGAATGGACGGCAGATCTTCGTCACCGGCCACCCGGAGTACGACAAGTACACACTGGACGCCGAGTACAAGCGGGATGTCGGCAAGGGCCTGCCCATCGCGGTGCCAAAGAACTATTACCCCAACGACGACCCCGAGCAGCCGCCTCTCTTCCGCTGGCGTGCTCACGCACACCTGCTGTATGAGAACTGGCTGAACTACTACGTCTACCAGAATACGCCCTACGACCTGGGTGCTATCAGCAAGGTGGAGCACGAGGAAGAATAAAATCAGCCCTCTCCGTCTGGTGGGGAAGGGGCATTTTTGCAAGGAGAATACTTATGGGAATCGAAGCAAAATGGAAGAGCCGGGGCATCCGGGTGGGCAAACTGCCCTGCGGGCCGCTGGACAAGATAAGCGATGTGCCGGGCGTGACGGTGGGCCACTGCACACTGGCGGACGGCGAGGTCCAGACCGGCGTGACCGCGCTGCTGCCCCATCAGGGCGATATTTTCCACGATAAAGTGATGGCGGCCAGCCATGTCATCAACGGCTTCGGCAAGACCACCGGCCTTGTCCAGATCGACGAGCTGGGGACGCTGGAAACGCCCATCCTCTTCACCAATACCCTCAGCGTAGGTACTGTGGAGACAGCGCTGGTGAAGTATATGCTGGATAAGAACCCCGACATCTGCGAGACTACCGGAAGCGTCAACCCGGTGGTCTGCGAGTGCAACGACAGCGGCCTCAACGACATCCGGGGCCTCCACGTCACAGAAGAAAACGTGAGGGCCGCGCTGGCCGACTGCCGCGCTGATTTCGCTGAGGGCGCTGTAGGCGCGGGCCGGGGAATGCGCTGCCACGGCCTGAAGGGCGGCATCGGCTCGGCCTCCCGTGTGGTGGAACTGGACGGAAAACAGTACACCATCGGTGCGCTGGTGCTCTCCAACCACGCCGTCTTCGATGACCTCGTAGTGGCAGGCACCCCCATCCAGAGCCTGCTGGACGCCCACATCCCGCCCCACGAGGACAAGGGCTCCATCATCACGGTGCTGGCGACGGACATCCCCTTGAGTGAGCGCCAGCTGCGGCGGCTCTGCCACCGGGCGCTGGTGGGCCTGTCCCGCACCGGCTCTTTCTGCGGAAACGGCTCCGGCGAGATCGTCATTGCCTTCACCACCGCCAACCGGGTGCCGCACTACTCCGAAAAGGCCATCCTGCCGATGGGTATGCTCCACGACGACGCCATCAATCCGCTGTTCCGGGCGGTGGCCGAGTGCGTGGAGGAAAGTGTGCTGAGCAGTCTGCTCCATGCCGAGACGGTCACAGGCTATCATGGCCGGACGGTCAGATGTCTGAGTGATCTGCTCGACGAGAAATAAAAAAATGGGAAGCGCTTTAGTGCTTCCCATTTTTCATAGTATTATCTGCGGGGCTTCCGCGTCGGCTTTTTCTTCCGCACGCTGTAGCCGAAGGTCCCCAGCTTTTTGCCCAGAGCCAGATATTCGCCGTGGCTGTAGACGATGAGTTTAGCCTTGTCGAGGCAGAGCTTACCGTTCTCGTCCAGCAGGCTCTCGTCCACGTCGCAGGCCACCACTTCGGCGAGGAAGAGGTCGTGGCTGCCCAGCGGGATGACCTGCGTGACCTTGCACTCGAGGTTGACGGGGCTTTCTTCGAGGATGGGGCAGTCCGTCAGCACCGAGCCGGGGGCAGAATGGAGTTTGCAGGCTGCGAATTTGTCAAAATCCCGGCCGCTCCTGACGCCGCACCAGTCCACCGACTTCACCAGTGCCTCGGTGGGCAGGTTGATGGCAAACTGGCCGCTCTCCCTGATGAGGTGGTGACTGTATCGCTCGGGGCGGACGCTGATGGATACCATGCTGGGCTGGGTGCAGATGGTGCCGGTCCAGCCGATGGTGATGAGGTTGGGCTTGTCCAGCCCGCCGCAGGAGACCAGCACCGGCGGCTCCGGGTTCAGGAGGGTGCTGCCTTTCCAGCTCTGTTTGCTCATCCGTGATACTTCCTTTCGTAGGGAGCCCATGTGCGCTCGCTGATGATGTAGCGGGGGCGGGCCTTGGTCTCCATATAGATTTTGCCGACGTATTCGCCGATGACGCCCAGACACACCAGCTGGACGCCGCCCATGAAGCAGACGATGCAGATGGTGGAGGCCCAGCCCGCCACGGCGCTGCCCAGAACAGCCTGCACGATGGCCCAGATGACGCCGATGAAGCTGATGAGGCTGACCACGATGCCTGCGCCGGTGATGAGGCGGATGGGCTTGTTCGATAGGCTGGTGATGCCGTCGAAGGCGAGGGCCAGCATCTTACTGAGGGGATAGTGGCTCTCGCCGGCCAGACGCTCGTGGCGCTCATAGTAGACGGTGTCGCTGGGGTAGCCCACCAGCGGCACCATGCCCCGCAGGAAAATGTTCACCTCGCGGTAGTCGGCGAAGCTTTCCAGCACCCGGGTGCTGATGAGCCGGTAGTCGGCGTGGTTGAATACGATGTCTGCGCCCAGCGCGTTCATCACATGGTAGAAGCCCTCGGCGGTGAACCGCTTGAAGAAGGTGTCGGTGTCCCGGCGGCTGCGCACGCCGTACACCACCTCGGCACCGTCCAGATACTTTTTCACCATCTCGTCCATGGCGTTGATATCGTCCTGACCGTCGCAGTCGATGGAGATGGTGATGTCGCAGCTGCCGCTGTGGAGCGCCTCCATCAGTCCGGCCAGCACGGCGTTCTGGTGGCCGCGGTTCCGGCTCTGGGAGATGCCGATGAAGTGCTCATCCTCAGAGGCGAACTTCTGGATGAGGGACCAGGTGGCGTCGCGGGAGCCGTCGTTGACGAAGAGCACCCGGCTCTTCTCGCTGACAAGGCCCGCTGCGGAGAGGTCGTTTATCTTTTTCAGGAACAGGGGGGCTGTGATGGGCAGTACCTGTTCTTCATTGTAGCAGGGAATGACGATCCATAAAATCGGTTTGGACATGATGAAGTTCTCCTTCTATATAAGGCTCTCCCAAAGGGAGAGGCTGTTACAGAACCATGTGCCGCAGCGTGTCCGGTTCCAGCAGCTTGAAGCTGCTCTTATAGGTCTCGAGCAGGCCGTCCCGCTGCATCAGGCTCAGCTCCCGGGAGAGGGCGCTGCGGTCGCAGTTGAGGTAGTCGGCCAGCTGGATGCGGGAGTAGGGAATGGTGAAGGTGAGGCTGTGGTGAACCTCGGCCTCGCTGAGCAGGTAGGCGCACACCTTGGCCCGCAGGCTCTTGAGCAGCAGCAGGTCTACCCGGCGGGAGAGCAGGAAGTATTTGTCGCTGATGGTGCGCACAAGGTTCTGCAGCACCCGCTGGCGGGCCGGGTCGGCCCCGGGCAGCAGAAGCTTCTCGTAAGGCACCAGCAGCACCTCGCAGGGGGCCGAGGCCATCACCGTTACCGGGCTGGAAAGGCTCGAGCCGCCCAGCACGTCGCCGAACACACCGCCCGGCCCCATCTGGCTGATGGGCAGACGCGCCCCGCTGGCGGCGGGATGGTAGGCCTCGATGGCGCCGGAGAGCACCACGCCCACCCGGCGGTTCGACTGTCCGGCCAGTACGAGGGTCTCGCCCCGGCTGTAGGTGCGCAATACGGCCCCCACTTCGCCCAGCAGGACCCGGAGCGCTTCGGCTTCCAGCCCGGCGAACAGAGAGGTGGATTGTAACAGCGGAAGATAATTTTCCATACCCATTCCGTGAGGTTTTCCCCGGGCCCTCACCGCCCTTCTGCGATTCCGTTGCATGTGCAACGGTATTTTTTCTCTTATTATAGTAAACTTGAGGGCGTAAAGCAAATGGTTTTGCAAATTTTTTGCGGGAAAATTTCTCCCAATGAAAGTGAGGAACGAAATCCTATGAAAAAACTGACATCTCTGCTGCTGTCGCTGGTGCTGATGGTCAGCGTGCTGGCCTGCGGCGCATCGGCCAAGACGAGCAAAAAAGTGCGCATCGCCGGCCTGAAAGGCCCCACCACCATGGGCCTCGTCAACCTGCTGAGCATGGAGAAGGACGGCACTGCTTCCCTCGACTATGACCTGCAGCTCTACGGCGCTGCCGATGAGATCGTGCCGAAGCTCATCAAGGGCGAACTCGACATGGCCGCTATCCCGGCCAACCTCGCCGCGACCCTCTACCAGAAGACGAACGGCGGCATCCAGGTCATGGCCGTCAACACGCTGGGCGTCCTCTACGTCGTGGAGAAGGGCAATACCGTCCACAGCTTCGCCGACCTCAAGGGCCGCACCATCCTTTCCACCGGCAAAGGCACGACGCCCGAGTACGTCCTGCGCTATCTGCTCAAGAAGAACGGCCTCGACCCCGACAAGGACGTGAAGATCGAATACTACAGCGAGGCTTCCGAGGTCACGGCCCAGATGGCCGCTGCCAGGAAGGATGCCATCGCCGTCCTGCCTCAGCCCTACGTCACCGCTGCCCAGATGAAGGACAGCGACCTCCGCGTCGTCCTCGACCTGACCAGGGAATGGAACAGGGTCTGTGACACCCAGCTCATCACCGGCGTCACCGTGGTGCGCACCGAGTACGCAAAGCAGAACCCCGACGTCATCGCAGCTTTCCTGACCGACTACCAGAAGAGCGTCAAGGCGGCGAACGAGGACATCGACGGCACCGCCGCCCTCTGTGAGGAAGTCGGCGTGGTGGCCAAGGCTGCTATCGCCAAGAAGGCCCTGCCCAAGTGCAACATCGTTTACCGCAACGGTCAGGAGATGAAGAAAGACATCTCTGCTTACCTGCAGGTGCTCTACGATGCCTCTCCCGCCGCCGTGGGCGGCAAACTGCCGGACGATAACTTCTACTACACCGAGCCGTCCGTCCTGCGCAAGGTCATGGCGGCTATCCGCAATTCCGCAAAGTAAGCTTTGAAATAAAGAAGGGGCTGCTGCACATCGTTTTAGCCGAAAGTGCAGCAGCCCCTTTCTTAGATCAGAAGGCCCGCGCCGATGCCGATGAGGGCCGGCAGCAGCCAGCCAAAGCCGAGGCTGCTCAGGGGCAGAGCGTTCATCAAGGTGGAGAGGGGGCCGAAGGGCAGGGCAGCAGGGATGCTCTGGATGGCCGTGAAGAGGATACTCAGCCGCCAGACCGATGTCCGCTGGAACCGTCCGGGCAGGAACTCCACCACGATGAGGACGATGGCGATGGGGTAGATGGCGTTCAGCACCGGAACGGAAAGGCTCAGGATGCCCGCTAGGCCGATGTTCGCCAGCAGCATGCTCATCAGCGCGAAGAAGGCCGCAATGGTGGGGTAGGAAAACTGGGGCAGAAGCTCGTGGAAGTATTCGCCTACGCTGGCGATGAGGCCGACGCAGGTGTTGAAGCAGGCGATGACGAAGATAACGGCCAGAAGCACCTGTCCCACCCGGCCAAACAGGCCGTCGGCCAGTGCCGTCAGGACGGAGGCGCCGGTGTCGCTGCCGGGGAACGCAGCCCCCGAGATGCCGCCGATGTGGGTCAGCATGGCGTAGACCACCAGCAGCATCCCGCCTGCGATGAGCCCGGCCCGGATGGTGCCGCGCCGGACGGCAGCTTCTTCCGTGATGCCCACCGCCTGAATGTTCAGCGCGATGACCGCGCCGAAATTGAGCGCTGCCAGCGCGTCCATGGTCTGATAGCCGTCCAGCACGCCCTGTGCGGCGGGGAGGGCGGCGTAAGCCTCGGCAGGCGTGCCGTAGCCGGGCGCGGCCGGGCAGAGGATGCAGCCCGCGAACAGGACCACGATGAGCACCAGCAGGACAGGGCAGAGGATGCGGCCCAGCCGCTGGGTCAGTTTTTCGGGCTTGAGGGCCACGAAGTACGCCGCAGCAAAGAACACGAGGGAGTAGATGAACTGTCCCGGTGTGCTCCGCCCCACCAGCGGCGTCAGCATCTCAAACGAGGTGCTGGCCGTGCGGGGGATAGCGAGGCAGGGACCGATGGACAGATAGACCAGCACAGCGAACACCTGTGCGAAGCGGGGATGGACCCGCCCGGCCAGCGCAGGCAGACCGCCTGCCCGGGCCACCGCTGCCACGCCCGCGATGGGCAGACCGATGGCGCTGACGGCAAAGCCCACAAAAGCGGACCAGAGCGCCGTCCCGGCCTGTGCGCCGAGGAAGGGCGGGAAGATGAGGTTGCCTGCTCCGAAGAACATCGAGAACAGGGTGAACCCCACCAGAAGGAGCTTTTTGCCCCGGAGGGCCTGAGCGGAATCGTGCATGGTCATCTCTCCCATCTGTGCGCGGAGGCACGTAGAATAAGGATTACTTTATTCCAGTGTAGTGTTTTATGACCTTCATGTCAAGAGAAGAAAAGATGAAGGATTGTATTCTCATACATGATGTGATATTCTGAAAGCGAGAAAACGAACAGGAGCAAAGAAATACATGGATAAAACAAAAAAACGCCGCATTCAAATCTTAGCGGCGTCGGTGTTCTGGCTGGGCGTCTGGCAGGCGGCGGCTGTGGCCATCGGGCAGGAAGTCTTTCTTGTCTCACCGGTGCAGGCCATCGGTACGCTGGTGGAGCTGCTGCCGCAGGCCGAGTTCTGGCAGCGCATCGGTTTTAGCGCCGGGCGCATCCTGTTGGGCTTCGGGCTGGGCGTTCTGTCCAGCGCGGTGCTGGCGGTAGCCGCCGAAAAGTGGGAGTGGGTGGACGCCCTTCTCGCCCCCGTGATGCAGCTGGTCAAGGCTACCCCGGTGGCGAGCTTCATCATTCTGGCGCTGGTGTGGGTCAGCGGCTCGTCGCTGTCCGTCCTTATCAGCTTTTTGATGGTGCTGCCCGTCCTCTACAGCGCAGTGCGCACCGGCATCGGGAGTGCTGACCGCCAGCTTCTCGAAATGGCGCAGGTGTTCCGTCTGCCTCTGGGGCGGCGTCTGCGGGCGGTCTGGCTCCCGGCGGTGCTGCCCGCGTTCCGGCAGGGATGCAGCGTGGCGCTGGGCATCTGCTGGAAGAGCGGCGTAGCAGCAGAGGTCATCGGCCTGCCGGACGGCAGCATCGGCGACGCGCTTTACCGGGCCAAAATTACCCTTTCCACCGGAGAGCTGTTTGCCTGGACCTTCGTCATCATCCTGCTGAGCGCCGTATTCGAAAAGCTGTTCCTCGCTCTGCTGGATAAAGCGGTAGCGGCAGTTCTGGGCGAAGAGGGGGCTGAAAAATGAGTGAAACCAACAACAAACTGGAAATAAAGAATCTGTCTAAACGATTCGGAGAGAAGATCCTCTTCGAAAACCTCTCGCTTACCGTGGACGGCCCGGCGGTGCTCTGGGCGCCAAGCGGCTGGGGCAAGACGACCCTGCTCCGCATCCTGATGGGGCTGGAAGCGCCCACCTCCGGCAGCGTGGAGGGCGTGGGCCGGGTCGGCGCGGTCTTTCAGGAAGACAGGCTCTGCCCCCAGCTGACCGCCGAAGAGAATGTGGCGCTGGTGCTGACCGCAGAACAGTACAAGGTCAAAACACAATACAAAGAGCAGATACGAGATGGCCTTATACAATTAGGACTGGATGACGAGGCCCTTGCCCTGCCTGCCCGGAAGCTCTCCGGCGGACAGAAGCGCCGCACCGCCTTGCTGCGCGCTCTCTGGGCCGAGAGCGACACCCTTCTGTTAGATGAGCCCTTCACCGGCATGGACCCCGCCGCCATGAAAAAAGCCGCAGCCATGCTCAAGGCACGCTGCGGCACAAAGCCCACCCTGCTGGCGACCCATGATAAAGAAGCCATCCGGGAGCTGGGGTGGAAAGTAATCGAACTGGGCTGAAACGAAAGGAGTCTGACCATGGAGAAAAAGACGAGCTGCCTGCTCTGCGTTCTTACCGCGCTGCTTCTCGCTGTGCTCTATCTCTGGGCCGCCCTCCGCCCGGGCGTCTGGCTGCGGGATGCCTTTTTGTATCGTCAGGCCGACGGCAGCTTTTCGGGCAAGGATGCGTATGCCGCCTACACCATGCAGATCGCCCAGACGGAAAACGGTGCGGAAGTGGATTTCACGATGGACGGAGAGACGCGGCACTATCGGCTCGAATCGAAAGCCGAGGGCATGAGCGACCCGGGCGTAAAAATTGAGCAGGACGGAGTGATCATTTTTACCGGGACCGCGCTGGGCGACCCCGGCGACGCCATCCTGTGGCGGGAAGACGATGGGGACCTTGCCGACGAGGTAAACGTCATCGTCAACGGCGAATACCAGAGATCCGACCTCTGGCCCAGTTGTAACTGGCTCTATAATGTGGCCGTCGGCGGGCGGCGGGAGACCCGGGGCAGCGTGGCGTTCCTGCTGCCGATAGGGGCGCTGGTGGTGCTCCTTGTGCTGGATGTCCGGTTCCCGCTGCTGTTCTGGAACCTCCGCCACGGGCTGGAAGTGTACGGCGGTGAGCCCACCGACTGGTATTACGCGATGCAGAGGGTGAGCCGCATTACCAGCATCATCGGTGTTTTTGTGCTGGCGGCGATGAGCTTTGCTGTTCACTGAGGCTCACAGCAGCTCGGCAAGGATGCTGTTCTGTACGATGAGCCCGGCGGGCGTGAGGGCGAGGGTGTGGCCGTCAAAGTTGGCATAGCCGCTTTTCACGCAGTTTTGCACAAAGGCCAGCTGTGCGGTGGAAAACTCCCTGCCATAGCGTTTTTTGTATTCGTCGAGGCTCAGACCTTTGCGCAGACGCAGCTGCAAGATGAGATAATCCTCTGCACCGCAGCCGCCGTCCATGACGGGCGCGGCCTCGTCCCGCAGAAAGGCTTCGGTGTCGGCGGGGTAGTAGAACCGCTTGCCGCCCATGCAGGAGTGGGCCGCTGGGCCGAGGCCAAGGTAATCCCCGCAGTCCCAGTAGATGAGGTTGTGCTTCCCCTCATAGCCCGGGCGGGCAAAGTTGGAAATTTCGTATTGCTGGTAGCCGTGGTGTTCCAGCTGCTCCACGGCGTAGAGGTAAAAATCAGCGGCCTCGTCGGAAGTGGGCAGGCCCTCCGGCGGCTTGCGGCCAAAGGCGGAGTCCGGCTCGATCTTTAACAGGTAAGCGGAGACGTGGGTGGCCCCGCCGTTC
>ERZ825670.4156-NODE-4156-length-11467-cov-6.212145_pt1 | contig 11467 bp, 9 predicted proteins | sample MGYA00519929_ERZ825670 | MGnify/ENA primary metagenome ERZ825670 (study PRJEB31778, sample SAMEA3449207) | human gut metagenome | biome: human gut; feature: human-associated habitat; material: faeces | place: United Kingdom | collected 2010/2012 ...
GGAAAAATATAATACGGACGTGTTTGTTTTAAACAGTGAAACGAGTGAAAATTATTTGTGCAATCTGTTTGACGGCAAAAATCGTGAATGTTGTTATATGATTTGCCTTGATCTGAAAAACAGAATTATTAATCAGGAAATGCTTTTCGAGGGCAGTTTTGAAAGCGTTGAACTTGATGTTGCGAAGGTGCTTAGAAGTGCGGTTAAAAGTGACGCGTCACAGGTTGTATTTACGCACAATCACCCAAGCGGAATTTTAAAACCGTCAAATGCCGATTTGGTTACGACACAGGCTTTGGAGCATACGCTGTTTTTCGCCGGTATAAAAATGCTTGACCATATAATCGTGGCAGACGGCAAATGTATGAGTATTCTGCCGTATTTAAAAGGCAGCGGAATGAATGCGAAGATTAACAGAGAGATAAAGAAAAATAACAGACGATAAAAATGTTAGTGTTAATTTACACAAAAGAACTTTGATTAAAAAGGTCATATTTGGCGTTTGAAAACATTGACTTTATCACGGTGATATGGTAATATATTTTATTATAGATATTACTATAACAAAATACATATTATAATGAAAGAAAAATAAGGGAGGCATAAGAATGGCAAAGGTTGCAATAATGGGCTACGGTACTGTTGGAAGTGGTGTATACGACATAATTAAGACCAACAGTGACAAGCTCAGCCGCAGTGCGAATGGTGAAAGTGTGGATATAAAGTACATTCTTGACATTCGCGATTTTGACGACCATCCCGAAAAAGAACTTTTTACAAAAGAATTCAATGACATACTTAACGATGACGAAGTAAGCGTTGTTGCGGAAGTTATGGGCGGACTTCACCCTGCATATGAATTTACAAAAAGTCTTCTTGAAGCGGGAAAGAGCGTTGTAACGTCTAACAAGGAGCTTGTTGCCACATACGGGACAGAGCTTTTGGAGATTGCCCGAGGGAAAAATGTAAACTACTTCTTTGAGGCAAGTGTAGGCGGCGGTATTCCGATTATAAGACCTATGCATCAATGTCTAACGGCTAACAATATATTGAAGATTGCCGGTATTTTAAACGGTACAACAAACTATATTCTTGACCAGATGATAAGAAAGGGCAAGACTTTTGAAACAGCCCTAAAAGACGCACAAAATAACGGTTTCGCAGAGAGAAATCCTGCCGCCGATATTGAAGGTCACGACGCTTGCAGAAAGATTGCGATTTTGGCGTCACTTGCGTCGGGCAAAATGATTGATTACAATGATATTGATACAGATGGTATAACAGACATCACTCTTGACGATGTTAAATATGCCGCTGCTATGGATTCAGTTATAAAACTTATCGGATATGCACAGTTTGACGAAAACGGCAAGGTTTACTCAATCGTATCACCTATGGTGATAAAAAACAGCAGTCCTCTTGCCGGTGTTGACGGTGTATTCAATGCCATTATGGTTACAGGCGATTGCGTAGGCGATGTAATGTTCTACGGTAAGGGCGCAGGTAAACTTCCTACTGCAAGTGCTGTTGTTGCCGATGTTGTTGACGCGGTTAAGCACAGCGACAGAAGTAAGAAGATTTTCTGGGAAAAGCCGGCTGAAAATATTATGGCTGATATTGATTCAAAGAAGTTTGAATACTTTGTGAGAACAACTGATTCTGCAGAAAATGTTCAGAAAATATTCGGAAAGTGCGAATTTGTCGATAATATTATAGACAATGAGTCAGCATTTGTGACTTCACCGCTTACTAAATCTGAGGTTGAAGAAAAACTTGCTAAGCTGTCTGATGTTGTGGCAAACATTCGTGTAATGGATTAATGATTAAATTAAGAGTGCCTGCAACCAGTGCAAATATGGGTGCAGGTTTTGATACTCTCGGTGTGGCTGTTGGTTTGTATAACCGAATGATGATTGAGGAAATTCCCGAGGGGCTTGAAGTAATCAACAAAAATACTCAAAGCTTTATCCCACAGGATACAAGCAATTTGATTTACCGTGCAATGGCGGAACTTTTCGACTATGTAGGTTATGAGCAAAAGGGTTACAGAATAACTCAAGACAGTCAGATACCTATGACGCGAGGTTTGGGCAGCAGCAGTGCGTGTATTATAGGCGGAATGTTGGCGGCAAATATTATTTCCGGCAGACAGCTTTCGTATCAGGAAATAATTCATCTTGCGGCAACGATGGAAGGTCATCCCGACAATGTGGGACCGGCACTTTTCGGCGGTTTCTGCGTGTCGCTTATGGATGATGACAAGACTATAATCAAAAGCACAAAGCTGAAAAGTCATATTAAGTTCGCGGTTATAATTCCGGATTTCTTTGTTGCAACAAAGAAATCAAGAGGAGTTCTTCCGTCAAAGATTGATTTTAAAGACGCAGTCTTTAATGTCGGTCATGCGTCAATGTTTCAGGCGGCTATGCTTACGTGCGATATGAAAGCACTTGAAATCGGCGTTAAGGATAAACTTCATCAACAGTATCGTAAAAGTTACGTTGACGGTATGGAGGATATATTTGAAAAAACATATCACTTGGGTTCGCACGCAACATATTTGAGCGGCTCCGGACCTACAATACTTTCGATACTTGACGGCAACTATGATGAATTTAAAGCAGGTATGGAAGAATATTTTAAGACTAACGGTCTTGAATGGAAATGTATGATACTGCCGATTGACAATGTCGGTGCGGTAGTTTCTGAGATATGAATATAAAAAAGGAAGGATAAACAAAAATGGGACTTATTGTTCAAAAGTATGGCGGTACTTCCGTTAAAGACGCTGAAAGAGTAATGAACGTCGCAAGACGTATTACAGACGCGTATAAAGCAGGTAACAATGTGGTTGTTGCAGTTTCGGCACAGGGTGATACAACCGATGACCTTATCGAAAAGGCTAAGGAAATCAACCCGAATGCCTCAAAGCGTGAAATGGATATGTTGCTTTCAACAGGTGAGCAAATTTCAATTTCTTTGCTTGCAATGGCGATAGAAAAAATCGGTTGTCCGGTTATTTCTCTTACAGGCTGGCAGGCAGGCGTTAAGACTGACGCTAAATACGGTGCTGCAAGAATCAGCACAATAGATACAGAAAGATTACAAGCTGAGCTTGATAAGAAGAACATTGTAATCGTTGCAGGTTTCCAAGGTATAAACAAGTATGACGATATAACAACTTTGGGACGCGGCGGAAGTGATACATCAGCCGTTGCGTTGGCTGCCGCACTTCACGCAGATGTCTGCGAAATATACACAGACGTTGACGGCGTATATACGGCAGATCCGAGATTTGTAAAGAATGCGTATAAGCTTGATGATATTTCATATGATGAAATGCTTGAGCTTGCGTCACTTGGTGCAAACGTACTTCACAACAGAAGTGTTGAAATGGCAAAGAAGTACGGGGTTAAGCTTTCAGTCAGATCAAGTCTGAATAACAATGAAGGCACATATGTTAAGGAGGTAGAACAAGTGGAAAAGATGCTCGTTAGAGGTGTAACAAGAGATAATGATGTTGCGAGAATTGCTCTTTGCGGTGTAGAGGATACTCCGGGAAAGGCTTTCTCAGTATTCCGTATGCTTGCTAAGCACGGAATAAGCGTTGACTTAATCATTCAGTCAATCGGTAACGGTGAAAAGAAAGACATTAGCTTTACTGTTACGGAAGAAGATTTACAGCCTGTACTTGACCTTCTTGAAGAAAATAAGGCAATCGTTAAGGCTGACGAAGTTAAATGGACAAAGGACGTTTCAAAGGTTTCTATTGTCGGTGCGGGAATGGTTAATAACTCAGGCGTTGCCGCTACAATGTTTGAGGCTCTTTACGATGCACACATCAACATCAATATGATTGCTACATCGGAAATCAAGATTTCTGTTCTTGTTGACAGAAAAGATGCTGAAGCGGCTGTTGTTGCAATTCACGATAAATTTTTGTTGAAATAATTAAAAATAAATAGAAAATAAACCACAAGGGCGTGGCGACTGACGGATTTTATATGTCTTTTAGTTACACGAACTTGTGGTTTCGTGCTATAATATAGAGTAAATATAGAGGAGAAAGTTCAGTGAATGATAAAATTATAGGAAGAAATCCTGTTTTGGAGGCAATTCGTTCAGGTCGCAGCGTGGATAAAATCCTTGTTAAAAAGGGTAAGTACGAGGGCTCTATTGTTCCGATTATCAAGAAAGCAAAGGACGCAGGAATTATAATTCAAGAGGTCGAGAGAGCTAAGCTTGACCAAATCGCAGAGGGTGAAAACCATCAGGGCGTTATTGCATATGTGAGTGCATACGACTATGTGAGCGTGAAGGATATTCTTGATAAAGCTCGTGAAAAAAATGAGCCGCCTTTCGTTATTATTTGTGATAAAATAACCGATCCGCATAATTTGGGTGCAATATTGAGAACTGCAAATTGTGTCGGTGCACACGGTGTTATTATCAACATCACTTCCAGCCCGGACATCGGTCTGGAGGATGTGGAGACCGCCGCAGGCCTCATCACCCAGAGCGCACATCCCGATGCAAACATCATCTGGGGTACTGCCTTTGATGAGAACCTGTCCGACGAGATGCGCGTGACCGTTGTGGCCACCGGCTTTGACAACAAGAGCGCCAGCGACCTGCGCAACAGCATCAACAACGCCATGGGCGGTGCACAGTCTGTGCCGACTGCGGTGTTCAGCAGCGATACCGGCGCAAGCGCAGCCCCGGCATCCAATGCCGCCCCGGCTGCTGCTCCGGCTGAAAAGAAGGCCGTGGAAGAGGAAAGCAGCGACAATCGTTACTACGACGAGTTGCTGGCCATCCTGAACAAGCGGAAGTAATTACAGGCTACAATGGGGCTGGCAGCTGCGCCCATGCGGTCAGCGCAAGCCCCGTGCAAGGTGTGCATGGGAGGGCATCATGGTGCAGACAGAGCGGGAGACCGGTGCCCTGCGCGGACAATTTGCCCGGCAGGCCGCTGTACAGGCATCTGCCGCAGCACAGGCGGAAAGCGCCCGGGCACAGGCAGAGCAGCTGAGCCGCAAGCTGGCTGCGGCACGCGCCGAGGTGCGCCGGTATCAGACCCGGATGTTCGCCTTTGAGCGCACCCTGCTTGCCCTCAAGCACGATAATGCAGAGCTGGAAGCCGCCTGTGAGCAGGCGTGGGAGCAGCTGGAACAGGCCAATGCCCGGGCAGAAAAGGCCGAAGCCGCCTGCCGCAGAGCCGAGGCTGCTCTTGCCGCCATGCAGCAGACCGCCCCGGAAACACCTGCGCAGCCGGATACAGCCCCCGAGGCTGTGCCGCAGTGCGAGGCTGCACCGGAACAGCCTGCACCGGAAACGGAAGAAAGCCTCTGCGCCCCGGAACAGGCACTGCCTCCGGAGCCGGTACAGCCTGCATGGCAGCCGGAGACCCGGCTGGAACAGATGGCTGCGGAGCTGATGGGCTGGTTCGATGCCATGATGCCCCAAGAATGAATCTTAAAAGGACTGCTGCGTGTTTTGCGCAGCAGTCCTTTTTCTTTCTGCGTGGAACGATTTAAAATGCGCTCCGCTTTGCTCTGCGCATCATCAGCGGAAATAAGGTTTATATTTCGCGGTTGCCGCGCTCTGCGGAGCGCGGCAACCGCATTTTCACAGGAAGGGCTGTAACGACAAACGGCTTGCTTTCGAACAACGGTTGCAAAGGGTACTGTAAAAATTGGATTGCATTTATACAACCGGGAATGAAAACGTTTGCGGAAAATACCGGAAAATGGCAGAAATGTTGCACGCAGCCTTGCATTTTGCTGTAAAATCCAGTAAAGTATAAATGAATGCTATAAAGCGGATGCCAGGGAAAACCTATTACATCCAGTCAGTGCGGACGGTGTGCCCGGAACAAAGCCGGGGCAGAAGGATGCGCCGCAAAAGGAGAAACATGGCCATGAACGAGAAACCGAAGATTCTGATCGCGGATGATTCCGAGATCAACCGTGCCCTGCTCAAGGAGATACTGGGCGATGGCTATGACTATCTGGAGGCGGAGGATGGCGCAGCGGCAGTGGAACTGATGCGGCAGCGCACGGATATCTCCCTGCTGCTGCTGGACCTGATGATGCCGGGCATGGATGGCTTTGACGTGCTGCGGGTGATGAAGTATCACGCATGGCTGGACGAGATCCCGGTCATCGTCATCTCGGCGGCAGAGGATACCGCCAACATTGAGCGTGCCTATGATCTGGGTGTGGCAGACTATATCCGCCGCCCCTTCGAGCGGATCATGATCCTGCGCCGGGTGAAGAATATCCTCATGCTGTACGCCAAGCAAAAGCGGCTCACCCGCCTTGTTACCGATCAGGTGTACGAAAAAGAGCACAACAGCGTGCTGATGATCAGCATCCTGAGCCATGTGGTGGAGTTCCGCAACAGCGAAAGCGGGCTGCATGTCCTGCACATCCGCACCCTGACCGACCTGCTTTTGCACCGGCTGGCGCAAAAGACCGACCGTTATCAGCTGGACGAAAGCGATATCGCCCTCATCAGCACCGCTTCGGCGCTGCATGATATCGGCAAGATCGTCATCCCGGAGGAGATCCTGAACAAGCCCGGCCGCCTGACTGCCGAGGAGTTTGCCATTATCAAGAACCATACCGTGGCGGGTGCGCAGATGCTGCAGGATCTGGGACAGGCGATTGCGCGGGACGAGCCGCTTTTGCAGGTGGCGCACGCCATCTGTCGCTGGCACCACGAGCGCTGGGACGGCAATGGCTACCCCGACCGGCTGAAAGGGGACGAGATTCCCATTGCGGCGCAGGTGGTGGCACTGGCGGACGTGTACGACGCCCTGACCAGCGAGCGCTGCTATAAGCACGCCTACGACCACGACACCGCGCTGCGCATGATCCTGAACGGCGAGTGCGGCGCGTTCAACCCGCTGCTGCTGGACTGCCTGCGAGAGTCCTCGGAGCAGCTGCGCACCGAGCTGACCCGCTCGGAGTGGGACAGGGGCTTCCGGCAGGAGACCCACCGCCTTTCCGAGGAGATTTTGCACCGGGAGGCGCTGCCCCGGGAGAACCACTCCCAGCTGCTGCTGGAGCAGGAAAAGGAGCGCACGGATTTCTACGCCGCCCAGTGCGGCGGCATCCGGTTCGACTACGACCTGCTGGCTGGCAACGTGACCGTGTATGACTACCATGCCGAGCCTTTGCAGCAAAAAACGGTGACCGATTTTGCGCAGGGCAAGGGACTTGGCTTTTTGAACGAGCAGGATCGGCGCAAGCTTTCCAAGGCCATCAGCCGCGCCACGCCGGAAGCGCCGGACGTGGTGCTGCCGGTCATGGTGCAGCGAGATGGGAAGCCGCACCTGCACCGGATGGCGCTGCATACCATCTGGAGCGGTGCCGGGGTGCGCCGCTGCGTGAACGTGCTGGGGCATCTCACCGATGAACAGCACCGCGTGGAGCATCAGGCAGAGCTGCTGACCGCCATCGACCCGGAGGAAGATTCCGCCCGGTTCCTACGGCGGCTGCAGGGCATCTTTGATGTGGTGCGTCTGGTAGACCCGGAGCACCGCAAGGTGCTTGCGCTGGACAGTGACGGCATCCTGACCGAAAAGCCCGGCAACTGCCACATGGTATGGAACAAGGATACCCGGTGCGAAAACTGCATCTCCGCCAAAGCCTACGCCCGCAAGACCATCCTGAATAAGATCGAGTTCAAGGACGAGGAAGCCTATTTTGTCATTTCCAAGTATATCGAGGTAGGCGGCAGGGGTTGTATGCTGGAAATGGTCACCCGGCTGACGGATGGCCGCTGGCTGGATATGGGCGGCCACCGGCTGCTGCTGGACCGCTGCAACGGCATGGAGCGCAGCGCCTTCGTAGACCCCCTGACCGGAGCCTACACCCGCCGCTATTTTGATAAGTTCCTTGCCGGGGGCGAGATGCACGGCGGTGTGGCGATGATCGATGTGAACCAGTTCAAGTCGGTCAACGACAGCTTTGGACATCTGGTGGGAGACGAAGCATTGCAGACCGTGGCCGCAGCCATGCAGAGCTGCCTGCGTCAGACTGATATCCTGATCCGCTACGGCGGCGATGAGTTTTTGCTGCTGATGCCACAGAACTGCCCTGACGGCGTAGAAAGCGTCATCCGGCGGGTGCAGAACGCTGTACAGGCGGCACGGGTGCCCAGCCACCCGGAGCTCCGGCTTTCGGTAAGCATTGGCGGCGTGTGCAATGTGCAGCCCCTGACCGAGGCCATCCGGCAGGCCGATGCCCGGATGTATTGCAATAAAGAAAACGGTGAGCCGGTGTTATAACCGCAGCTGACAACAAAAAAAGAGACAGGCGACCTTTCCGGGAAGCCTGTCTCCTCTTTTTTTCAAAGAAATCTTTTATTTCCGCTGCCGGGCGGCGATCTGCGCGGCAGTGGGCGGGATATCGCCCTGCGCCGCTTTTTCCAGCTGGCTCAGGCGGCGATCCAGATCGGTGAGCCGCTGCGAGACGATGTCCGGCAGATCCTGCTGGTCCAGATCGTCGGCGGGGTTCACCGCCTTGTTGTTGATACGCACCACCTCGGCGGGCACGCCCACGGCGGTGCAGTTGGCGGGCAGGTTGCGCAGCACCACGCTGCCCGCACCGATGCGGGCGTTATCCCCGATGAACACCGGGCCCAGCACCTTGGTGCCCGCGCCGATAAGCACGTTGTTGCCCAAGGTGGGGTGGCGTTTGCCGGTATCCTTGCCGGTACCGCCCAGCGTTACCCCGTGGTAGATGGTGCAGTTATCCCCGATCTCGCAGGTCTCACCGAACACGATGCCCATGCCGTGGTCGATGAACAGACACTTGCCGATGGTGGCACCCGGGTGGATCTCGATGCCGGTGCGGTGGCGGCCATGCTGGCTGACCCATCGTGCCAGAAAAAAGTGCTTGTGCTGGTACAGCCAGTGCGCAATGCGGTGGTACACCAGAATGTGGAATCCCGGGTACAGCAGCATTACCTCCAGCACGCTGCGTGCGGCGGGGTCCTTGCGCTGGATGTTCCGCGCGTCCTCAAGTAAACCCATGCGGAAAACCTCTCTTTCCCATAAACACCCGCCCACGCGGCGGGGCTCTCCCTTTTACCGTATTATAATAGCACAGCAGGAGACGAAAGTACAGTGCTGCACTAGGGATTGTGGAACAAAATGGCAGTTATTTTGCCGCGTGACTCGGGTTTTGGGTAGAGTGTCCAAAATTCGGCGAGAGATACCAGAAACCTTTTAGCACCTGTTTTTGCGCACAGCCATTGACACATTTTGCGGTTCTATGATAAAATAATACGAATGAAAACGCAACCATCAAGAAAAGGAGAAACACCATGCTGTGCAGCGCCCAGAACCCGAAACTGAACAAGCAGTTCGCGTCCGGTTTTGCCGTGGCTTCGTTGTTTCCTTTTTTTGCGCAATGAGCTTTTCCCTTTGCGGGGAAAAGTTTTTTTTTGCCCGTTTTCGGGCGCCTGACACACAAAAATATCATTACAGGAGGGAACCGCGATGCTGCTGACAAACGCTGTGAACACCGAGGGACGGCCGCTGGAGATCTATGTAAAGGATGGCAAAATCGCTGCCGTAGGGCAGGATCTTTCCGCCCTTGCCGCCGAGAACGAGACGGTGGTGGATGCCGGTGGGCTGACTGTGCTGCCCGCATTTGTGGACCTGCACTGCCACTGGCGCACCCCGGGCTTTGAGTACAAGGAGGATATCGAGACCGGCAGCCGCGCCGCTGCCGCCGGTGGCTACACCTTTGTAAACCTGATGCCCAACACCAAGCCCGTCTGCTCCTCTGCCGCACAGGCCATGATGGTGGAGCAGAAGGCTGCCGAGGTGGGGCTGTGCGATGCAAACCAGACCGTCTCCATCACCGAGAACTTTGACGGTGTGAGCATCGACCACCTCAAGACCCTGCCCGCCAGCGTGAAGTTCATCACCGAGGATGGCCACGGCGTGCAGGATAACGCCACCATGGCACGGGCTTTTGCCATCTGCACCCAGAAGGACATCACGGTCATGAGCCACGCCGAGGATATGGAGATCAGCCCGTGGGATTACCGTCTGGCCGAGGATATCGAGACGGTGCGCAACTGCTGGCTGAGCGAGTACTACCAGACCCGGCTGCACATGTGCCATGTGTCCACCCGGGGCGCGCTGGACGCCATCCGCATGGCAAAGCTGCGGGGTGCACCGGTCACCTGTGAGGTGACCCCTCACCACCTGTGGTTCACCAACGACACCTGCGACTACCGGGTCAACCCGCCCATCCGCACCGCAGACGACGTGGAGGCGCTGGTGGAGGGCATCCGTACCGGCATCGTGGACGCCATTGCCACCGACCACGCACCCCACTCCGAAGAAGACAAGCTGAAGGGTATGGCCGGTATGGTGGGCAGCGAGACCGCCTTCGGCGTGTGCTATACAAAGCTCTGCAAGCAGGAGGGTCTGCCGCTGGAACTGCTGGTGCACCTGATGAGCACCCGCCCCGCCGAGATTTTGGGCCTTGCCAAGGGTCAGCTGGAGCCGGGCTTCGATGCCGACTTTGTGCTGGTGGATCTGGACACCCCCTACACGGTGGACAAGGAAAAGCTGCACTCCAAGAGCCACAACACCCCCTTTGACGGTGCACAGCTCTACGGCAAGGTGTTTGCCACCATCAAGGCCGGTAAGATCACTTATCAGGCCGAGGAGTAAAAAGAACGAAACCCTCTCAGACAAAGCCTTACGGTAAGGGGCTTGGCTCTCCCTTTGGGAGAGCTGCCGAACGAAGTGAGGCTGAGAGGGCGAGGACGCTTACGAGATGCGACATAACGATACCTAATATAACAGAGAACAAACAGGAGGACACCCAAATGACGAACATGGACAAACTGTACGAAGCTGTGGAAGCCCGCGGCCCGGTGTGCGTGGGTCTGGACACCGACTTCAGCTACCTGCCCGCCGATTTTGTGGACAGCACCCTGACCAAGGGTGAGAACATCGTGCGCTTCAATAAGAAGCTCATCGATGCCACCAAGGCTGTGGCAGGCTGCTACAAGGTGCAGATCGCTTACTATGAGTCGCTGGGCATGGAGGGCATGAAGGCCTACGCCGACACCCTGAAGGCTGTGCGCGAGGCCGGTGTGCCGGTGATCGCCGACATCAAGCGCGGCGACATTGCCAAGACCGCCGAGATGTACGCCATGGGTCACTTCACCGGCGATTTCGAGAGCGATTTCGTCACGCTGGCACCCTACATGGGTCTGGACTCCATCAGCCCCTACCTGCCCTACGCCGAAAAGCAGGGCAAGGGCATGTTCGTGCTCTGCCGCACCTCCAACGGCGGTGCCAAGGACTTTGAGTACGAGAAGCTGGCCGACGGCCGCCACGTCTACGATCTGGTGGGCGACAAGCTGAACGCTCTGGGCAAGGACTACATGGGCGAGCACGGCTACTCCTCCATCGGTCTGGTCATCGGCG
>ERZ825670.4158-NODE-4158-length-11459-cov-4.961417_pt1 | contig 11459 bp, 8 predicted proteins | sample MGYA00519929_ERZ825670 | MGnify/ENA primary metagenome ERZ825670 (study PRJEB31778, sample SAMEA3449207) | human gut metagenome | biome: human gut; feature: human-associated habitat; material: faeces | place: United Kingdom | collected 2010/2012 ...
CGGGGATCATGGACCAGTACGGAATATCCATCATGGTATAGGTGACGCCCCACAGGATGTACACCACGCAGAAATAGATCATCAACGCCGCTTCGTCCAGCACCGGGGCGGCAAACAGGGCGTAGAGTACCAGCGCATTGAGCAGCGTGCCGGAAAAGATCCACGGACGGAAACGTCCCCAGCGGGTGCGGGTCTTTGCCACCAGAACTCCCATAAAGGGGTCGTTGAAGGCATCGAAGAATCGGGCTGCCATGAGCACCAGCCCCACAAAGCTTGCCGAAAGTCCCAGCACATCCTGATAATAATACATGACGTAAGAAGCCGACAGGGCATATACCATATCCTTGCCCACGGCACCAATACCAAATGCGGTTTTCTGTTTCAGGGTCAGTTCCATACAGCGTCCTCCTTTTCAATGGTGAACCGCAGCACAACGGGCTGGGTCTGCGGTGCAGAAACGGTCAGCACGGCTTCTCCGGCAGTGCCCACAGTGCGCAGATAGGTGCCGGTCATGCCGCCTTCTGCCACGGCGGTCTGCGGGCCCACAAGGGCGGCGCTGCCCTCCACCGCAAACTGCACCGGGAACTGTGCGTAGGGGGCAGGGGTGCCATTCTCGTCCAGAATGCGCACCCGGACAGCCGCCATATCGTAAGTATCTTTTTCCCGAAGAGCCGTCCGGCTGACCTTGACTTCCAAGTGCAGCTTTGCGCTGGGGCAAAGGGTCACGCTGCGCACCACGTTGCCGTCCTGCACGGCATCGAACCGCCAGCGGGTGGCTTCGCCGCCCCAGTTGCCCACATATTTGCCGTAAAGCGCCACGCCATCTTCAAAGCTCATTTTGTAGTGCAGCATACACCAGCCGAATTTGACCTTGTAGGCCAGCGGCAGTCCCGCCAAGCCGTATTTTCCGGCGGCCAGCAGGCAGTCCCGCACAGCGGCTGCCTTGGCAGGGGAAAAGTGCTCCTGCGTTTCCAGCAGCTCGCCGATGGTATCGTCCATCACAAAGGGCGGGTGAGGCAGCGCCGTCCACTCGCTTTGGCGCAGGGCGGTGACGAACACATCGTTTTTGTAAAGCTTTACCTGCTGGGCATTGCTGAAAACGTAGGCCGTGCCCAGCTGCCCGGCGGGGTTATCGCCGATGTCCATGGAGGAGCTGACCGCCAGCACCGGGTCAGTATCGCCCTGACTGGTATAGACCGCTGCCGCCAATTTGGGGTTGCGGAAGCTGTCCAGCACCCCGTGGTAGCAGATGCGATCCCCGGAGCCAAAGTCCTTGTGGGTCTGGTAATCGAACATGCACCAGCCGAAGCACCCGGCGTGCTCCCCACTGGCATAGGCGGCGTTCTGTACCCGGACGTGCCGTAAGGCGTGCTCCTGCCGGTGCGGGCCATCGTCAAAGGGCTTGGTGGGGTACATATGGCCGTTGCACTCCGAGATGAGCAGTGCCTTGCCCATATCCGGGGTCACGTCCTTTTTAGGCTTAGCACCGGGCGTTGTGCCGTTGTGAGAAAAATCGTTGTAGGCGTAAACATCCTCCAGCAGATGGCTTTTTTCCAGATAGCGCACGCCGGAGGTGGCACGGCTGGGGTCCAGCTGATGGGCGATTTTGTTGGTGCGGGTATAGAAGGCATCGTCGTCCACGCTCTCGTTGATGCGCACACCCCACAGGATGATGCTGGGGTGATTGCGGTTCTGCAAGAGCATCTCCTGCAGCATCTCGCAGGCGGCGTCCTTCCAGTTGTCGTCCCCGATGTGCTGCCAGCCCGGCAACTCGGTGAACACCAGCAGACCCCGCCGGTCGCACTCATCCAGAAAATACTGGCTTTGGGGGTAGTGGCTGGTGCGCACGGCGGTGCAGTGCAGTTCCTCCCGCAAAATGCGGGCATCCTCCCGCTGCAGGCCTTCCGGTGCGGCGTAGCCGATGTAAGGGTAGCTCTGGTGTCGGTTCAGACCCCGCAGAAAGGTCTTTTTGCCGTTGAGGTAGAAACCATCCGCCCGGAACTCTGCGGTGCGGAAGCCAAACGTCACCTGTTTGCGGTCGATGGGCTGTCCGGCTGCGTTCAAAAGCTCTGCAATGGCATGATGCAAAACCGGGTGCTCTGTATCCCACGGCTGTGCTTCCGGCACAGAAAGCTGCATCTTCCCGGTTTCTGCCACAGGTGCAGTCTGCTCTGCCAGCAAAGTGCCCTCAGCGGTCTCCAGCCGGATGCGGACAGCCGCGGTTGCGGGCGTAAGCTCTGCCGTCCACTGCACCACAGCCTCCTGCAGGGTGGGCGTGTAGACGAACAAATCGGTCAGGCGGCTTTCTGCCGTAGCTTCCAACCAGACCTCCCGGTACAACCCGCCGTAGGTCAGGTAATCAATGACAAAACCAAAGGGTGGAATCGTTGGGTCTTCACGGGTGTCCAGCTGCACGGTCAGCAGGTTTTCACCATCCCGGTCCACAAGGTCGGTGATCTCCACCGCAAAGCCGGTATAGCCGCCCCGGTGCTGCCCGGCAACCCTGCCGTTGACCCGCACCACCGCCTGATGGGCAGCGCCGTCAAAGCGGACAAACAGTCGGGGCGCAGCCTGCACCGGCGGCACCCGGAACCGCTTCCGGTAGCCGCAGACCATCTCGTAATCAGCGGGGGTGGCATAGTGCAGCGGCACCTCCCGGCAGGTATGGGGCAAGCGGACGGCTTGTTGTTTTGGCACCGGCAGCCCCTTGCCAAAGGCTTCGGTCCAGTGGTGGGTAAACTCCCAATCATCGCAAAAACTGTGTTTCATCGCGGCAGCACTCCTTCCAGTAAGATTGAGATCATTTCCTCCAGTACAGCCACATACTGCACCCCGCTTTCTGCCAGACTGCGGTCTGCCAGAAAGCTCTCAATGGACGCGGTGATCATCTGCCGCAGCACCGGCAGGGACACCGGGCGCATGACCCCCTCTGCCACAGCCTGTTCCAGCAGCGCCATGGTGGGTTCCCACCCGTTTTCCAATTGACTGCGCACCCGCGCCGCCACCACCGGGTATTTCTCATCCAGCTCCTTCATCTGCCGCAGGTCCAGCGCGGCGTATTCTGTCGGCATGGCAATGATGACCGCCCGCAGCTTTTCCTGCAAAGTACCGCTGCCCGCCAGAATTTCCTGCTTGCAGCGGTGGATGTCTGCAAAGGCGTGGTCTACCATGTCCAGCAGAAGCGCCTCCTTGGAGGGGTAAACGGTGTAGATGGTCTTTTTGCTGATGTGCAGCGGCTCTGCCACCTGCTGCATGGTGAAATGCAGCCCCTGTTGACGGAATAGCTGCATCGCCTGCGTGCGCATCAGCGCATCGAGCTTTTCCTGCATGAGCGTCCTCCTTGTGGAAACTGTGCTTGCTTTTCTGGTTTCCATTCTAGTGCGGAAACCGAGCTAAATCAAGCAGTTTCCGCATTTTCTGCGTTCTGACGAAGAACCCGAGAAGAATCACAGCAGAATGCCATATCTCAAAACGCGGCAGCCGGAATGGTATCCGTAAACATAATCTTGGCGAGACCAACGATTCCCGCTTTGCCCACGCTCTGCACAAGGGACTGTATTTCGACTACATGATGGCAAACCCGCCTGTCTGATTTTCAGGCGGGCATTTTACTTTGCCAGGATTTTGAGAACTACGATAAACTGCCCCCGAAACAGCACGATCTAGCGCGCTGCTTCGGGGGCAGTCTGTTGTTTATTCAATTATAAAGTTACTGCTTTGCACTTTCCGGGGCGACCTCAAAGTCGATCTTGCCCAGATTGACGTCCGCACGCACGATGGTGATCATCATGGTATCGCCCAGATTCCAGTTCTTGCCGGAAACGGGATCAGAAAGGCGCACGCCCTCGGTAAGCATGGTGCCGGTGGCGGTCAGGCTGGAAGCAGGTACAAAGCCTTCCACGCCGTTTTCCAACTCGATGAACAGGCCGCGCTGGGTCACGCCGGAGATGCGGCCCTCGTAGCACTCGCCCAGATGGCGGCGGGCATACTCGGCCTTGTAGCAGTCCTCGGCCTTGCGCTCGATCTGCATGGCGATAACTTCGCGCTCGCTGGCCTGCTTGCTGACGTCCTCGGCAAACTCGCTGTAACGCAGGATCATGGTGTCCTTGTCCGTGCCCTTGAGCTGAGCCGTCATGATACGGTGGATAGCCAAGTCCGGGTAGCGGCGGATGGGGCTGGTGAAGTGGGCATAGTCCTGCAGCACCAGACCGTAGTGTCCCTTGGGTTTTTCCTCGTACACAGCCTTGGACATGCAGCGCAGCATACCAACATTGATGATCTGCTCGTAGGCAGTGCCGCGCACACCTTCCAGAATGGCGCTCAGCTCCTTGGGGGTGGGCACGTCCTTGGCAAAGTGGTCGTTGACGCCGCAGGCCTGCAGCAGGCCGTGCAGACGCTCCAGCTTTTCGGCGTTGGGCTCCTCGTGCACGCGGTACACAAAGGGGATCTGCTTCACCCGGGCAAAGTGGGCGGCGCACTGGTTGGCCAGCAGCATGAACTCCTCGATCATGGCCTCGCTCTCGCCGGAGGTGCGTTTCTTCACGTCGATGCAGTGGCCGTCTTCGTCCAGGATCAGCTTCACTTCGCCGCTCTCGATGTCCATGCAGCCGCGCTCCTTGCGCAGGCGGGCACGGTGGCCGTACAGCTCTTTCATGGCAGGCAGCTGGCTCAGCACCTCGGCATACTTGGCCTTGATCTCAGCATCCGCGGTCCCGGCCAGCAGGGCATTGATCTCAGAGTACACGCCCTTGACCCGGCTGCAGATGATGGACTTGACAAAACGGTAATCGGTCAGGTTGCCGTCTTGATCCAGCCGCATGAGGCAGGAGAACGCCAGACGCAGCTCTTTCTCATTCAGAGAGCAGATGCCATTGGAGAGCTGCTTCGGCAGCATGGGGACGACCTGGTCGGCATAGTAAACACTGGTAGCACGGCTGAATGCTTCATTGTCCAGTTCACTGCCAGGCTTGACATAATTGGAAACATCCGCAATGTGGACGCCCAACTCAAAGCCGCCGTCAGAAGTCTTGGTCAGGCTGATGGCATCGTCGATGTCCTTGGTCTCGGCGCTGTCGATGGTGAAGATGGGCAGAGCGCGCAGATCCATGCGGCCCTTGCAGTCCTCCTCAGACACGGTCATGTCCTCGAACTTCTTGGCCTCGTCCCGCACCTTCTCGGGGAAACGGGTGTGGATGTCCTTGGCATAGAGCAGGGCCTTGGCGCAGCGCTTGGCCTCCTCGCAGCTGCCAAAGCGCATGGAAACGCCCACGCGGTGATCCTCCTGCCGGGTCCCGCGCTGCAGGATCTCCACAGCCACCTTGTCGCCGTCCTTCGCGCCGCCCTCGCAGTCGCGCTGGATGGTCATGGAGATGGCCGGGCAGTCATCGGGCACGAACTTCAGGCGGCCCTCGATGCGGCGGACAGTGCCCACCATGTCGTTCTTCTGCTCGAGCACGGCAAGGATCTCGCCCTCATCGCTGCCCTCCACCCGGGGGTGGGCAAACTTCTCTACCAGAACGGAATCGCCGGGCATGGCACCGCGGGTGAAGCGGCCCGGGATGAAGATATCGCCGGATTCATCCTCCAGCATCACAAAGGCAAAGTTCTTGCCCAGCTTGACCACTTTGCAGGGCAGGGCCTTTTCGGCACGGCCGGAGCGGGCAGTGAAGAACACGCCGGACTTCTGGCAGACCACAGCATCGTGCACCAGCTCGTCCAGAGCCTCCATCACCTTGCGGTCCGCGGCACGGTCGCCGCCGAACTTTGCCTTGAGGTCCTTGACCATGCAGGGCTGGTTCTGGATGGCATGTTCGATTTTATCGCGTAATGACATATTTTTCTCCTTAACACTTTTCCGGCATTCTCCAATGGAACCCGGACAACTTCTTTCCCACGAGAGGTTGCAGACAGAAAAACAGCCCCGCCTTACACGGGGCTGTACACGGGTGCTCAGGCCAGACGGCTGGCGAACACACAGGCCAGGATAGCCACCACAAAGAACACGATGCCTGCAATGCGGGTCACCTTGGCCAGCATCTGATCCGCAGGGGTCAGGCGCGCATTGTTGGCACCGCCCACACCACCGTTGATGGCACCGGCCAGACCCTGACCGTGGGTGTGCTGCATCAGGGTGAGGAGGATGATGACGGCCGAGACGACCAGCAGGATGGCACCGCCGACGATTTCAATGACAGACATGGATGGAACGCTCCTTTTATCTTTAGTTTCATAGAGACTGCATACAAATACAAGTGTATGATAGCACAAAAACCCGGGAAATGCAAGAAAAACCGTGGGCTACGGGGCCAGAATTTCCAGCCCTGCCGCCACCCGGGCAAAGATGGCCGCGCTGGAAAAGGCAGGCTCGGCCTGCGTGTCCTGCAGCACCACGATGGTATAGCGGGGCTGCTCTGCCGGGACAAAACCCGCAAACCAGTAATTTTTCAGCTCTGTGCCGCCGGAAAACTGGCCGGTCTGGGCCGTGCCGGTCTTGCCTGCCGCGGTCTGGCCGGGCAGGGCAGCCTCATGGCCGGTGCCCCCGGCCACTACACCCGCCAACAGGGCCTGCAGGGCGGCGGCGGTGCGCTTTGTGAGCACCCGCCTGCTCCGGACATGGGAAAGCACCGTGAGGGGTGTGCCGGTGGTCTCGTCCAGAGTGGTCTCCAGCAGCAGCGGGGTGCGGCAGATCCCCCCGCAGGCAATGGTGTTCATCATGGCGGCGACCTGCAGGGGGGATGCCAGCAGCTCCCCCTGCCCAAAGCAGAAATTGGCGTAGGCCCCGCTGGACGCAAGAGCCTCCCGCTCCGGCAGGACCCCAGCCGCCGTGTGCAGGGCATCAGTGAGCGGGATCGCCTGCCCGAAGCCCAGCTGCTCTGCCATGGCGCGGACAGCATCGGCCCCCAGCGCCTGCCCCAGCCGGATGAAGTAGCCGTTGCAGCTTTTTTCCAGCGCGCCGGCCAGATCCACCTCACCATGGGGAATGCCGCCCGCACAGCGGAAGATCCGGCCATCCACCGCGCACCAGCCGGGGCAGGTGTAGACAAAGCCGCTCTCCCCTGCCTCCAGCGCCGCTGCCGCCACCACCGGCTTGAACACCGAGCCCACGGCATAGCACTGAAACGCCCGCTCCAGCAGGGGGCTGTCCGGGGCGTTCAGGCTGGCCGAAATGTTTTCCGGATCATAGCCGGGGCGGCTGACGCAGGCCCGCACCTTGGCGTTGGCGGTGTCCAGCACCAGGATGCAGCCGCTCTGCATCGTCTCGTTGGCCACGGCTTCGGCGGTCTGCTGGATCTCCCGGGAAAGGGTCAGCTGCACCCCCACAGCACCGCTGTCGGCGGGGGTGAGGACGGGCTCGGCCCGCAGCTTTCCCTGAGCGTTGACGGTGCAGAGCAGGGTATCCCCCGCCCCGCTGCCGGTGAGCAGTTCGTCAAAGGCGGCTTCCAGACCGGCAGCACCATGGCCCTCGCCATCGAGATACCCCAGCAGCTGCACTGCCAGCGGGGCGGCAGAGCTTCGCCGTGCCGCTGGCCAGCAGGAAACGCCCAGCGCGGAAACATCCCGGTCCACCTCCAGCAAGAACGGGGACGCGGCGTTCCGCTTCTGGTAGAGCGCCGCCTGCCCGGCGGCATCGGTGTAGGCGAACAGGCGGGCGTAGCTGCCCTCCCCGGGCACGCAGAGGGCCATCCAGCGGGTGGTCTGCCCCGTGAGGAGCTGACCCCTGTGATCATAAAAATTGCCCCGCCGGGCGGGCAGGTGGAGAGTGACCACGCTCTGCGCCGCCGCCCGGGCCCCATAGGCCGTGTCGGAGCAGAGCCAGTACAGGCGGCAGACCACCGCCGCAAAGCAAAACAGCAAGGCCCCATATAGGGCCAGCACCCGTTTGCCGGACATGAAAACGCCCCCTCTCCCGCTTAGGATGGGCAGGAAAGGGGGCGTTGATGCGTTCAGGAGCAGATTTTTCGGACGAGCTCAGCGGCGCGGGCGGCATCCTCGGCCGTGGCGGTGCCGTTGTAGCGGGCTTTGAGGTAGATCTGGCGCAGCTCGGCCTCGGCGGCAAAGTCCATACCGAAAGCGCGGCCGGTCAGGTCAAGGCTGGTATCGCCCCGCAGGATGGTCACGCCGTGGCGCTGGCAGTGGTCCAGATAGATGGCATACTCCCGCCGCACCTTGTCCACCGGGCTGAGGAAGAGCCCGGGCCAGCGGCGGGCACGCTTGTGGGTGCTACGCCGCACAGTGGTGTCCGTGCAGGCAGTGTCCGTGTGCCGGAACTTCTGGCGCAGGAAATGCCGCACCACCAGCACCGCACAGAGGACCGCCAGCAGGATACCGAGCACGGTCAGCATCGACATCCCGTTGATGAGCGGTTCTGCGTCCTCGGCGGCCTTTTGGGCGTTGGCGATGACCTCATCGGTAGAAACGATCTCGGTGCGCTCCAACGGTTTGGGCGGAAAGAGGGTGAAGAGCCAGTGGATGAACTGCAGGATGCCGTGGAACAGCCAAGTCACACCCTGCACCACAATGTTGTTCAAAAACAGCTGCAGCACCGGCACGATCCCGCCAAAGTAAACGGCAGACGCAGCCGCCTTTGCACCGGCAACCACAACACTGCGGCTGAGCAGGAACGGCCCTGCGCACACCGCCGCCAGCACGCCGCCGGAAAGCAGCAGATAGCCCGGCCGGGTGGAGATCTCCGGGTCCTGCCGGGTGGTGCGGTTGAACCCCACCAGAAGCACCGCTGCCGCCGTCGCAAAGGGCAGGGCCGCCGAAAGCACCGCGTTGGCGTTCCACAGCAGCATTGCCACTGCAAAGAAGGGCCATACCCGGCAGAGCCAGCGCAGGCGCTCGGCCTGCCGCATCGGCGAAAGGGCAAAATCGCCGGTGTAGGCCAGCAGCACCGGGTAGACTGCCGCCGGGAAGTAGCAGAGCTTGTCCGCCCCTGTAGGCAGGAAGAGCAGCGCCGCCGCGCTCAGGGCCGCAAGAGTGGTGCGGAGGGGGCGGCTGCCCTCAAAGCAGGAGGCCAGACCAAAGCAGAGGGCAGGCCAGACCAGCACCAGCGGCATGGGTGCCCCGCCGAAGCTGGCAGCAAAAAAGCCCGCAAAGGCATAGTAAAAGCTCAGATCACCTGCCAGGCGCAGGGTATGTAAGAACATCATGCGCCCGCCTCCCCTGTCTGGACCATCTCTACGGCCATTTCCGGAGTGAGCACCAGCAGCGGAATGCCAGGCAGGGGCTGCACGGCAGCACGCACAGCTTCTTCCGGCTCCGTTGTCACCACGATGCAGCCGACCTGCTCCTGCGGGTGGTAGTATTCGGCGCAGAACCGCGCGCAGGAAAGGGAGGTCTGCCCGGTGGCGCGGCCCAGAATTTCCAACACCTTGCGGTAGTGTTCGGGGCCGTAGCCCTGCGGGGTTTCCAGCGGTTTTCTCCACTCCTCACCGGAGAGAGCCGCATTGAGCAGCAGGTCAAAGGCAGCGTTTGCCGCAAAGCGGTAGGACACCGCCTTTTCTTCCAGCCTCCGGCAGATTGTGCGGGCCATGGAGTAGCAGAGCTCCGCCGGTTCCGGGTGGTCGTAATCCTTGGTATCCGCATGGACTAGCACCACTGCCCGGGGCTCAGTGGTGTAATCCCACTTTTTGACCATAAGCCCCTGCCCCCGGACGCTCTGCTTCCAGGCGATGGAACGCATGGGGTCACCACTGGTGTAGGGGCGGTAACCCGCCGTGAGAATAGGATCCTCGTAGAGATAGCGGTTCACCGAAAGCTCGCCCAGAAAACCGCCCAGCATCTCTTCCAGTTCCGGCAGAGCGCACTCCCTGGGTGGAACAATGAGCTCGTGGAAGCCCCGCTCGGTGCGGGACTGTTCCACAAGGCCCAGAAAATCACCGCCGATGACCTGCATCGGTTCCAGCACATAGCGGCCCCGGCGTTCCAGCCTGAGGGCGGTGGAGAAATCCGCCTCCTGCCCCGGGCGCAGCCAGGTGGTGAACCGCACCGTGTGGCCCCAACCTGTCTGATCCTGCGTAATGTGGTGCTCCGCGCAGGGAAGAAACTCCTTGTTCAGGTGGAGCTTTGCCGCCAGGAACATCTTCCAACGGGGGCCGCTGTTCCGGACAACGAGGTGGATCACGGCGGGCTCCCCGGCTTCCACAAGGTGATCCTCCACTTCCAGCCGCCCCTGCACATCGTCAAGGCTGTGGGCTGTGCTGTAACGTTCCAGCCCAAGGGCTGTGGCCACCAATAGCAGCGCGAAGATGACGGCGCTCATTCCGCACTCTCCAACGGCACAGTGATCTCGGCCAACAGCTTGCGCATCCGCAGAGCGGCGGCTTCGGCGTTCATGCTGCTGCCCAGAGAAATTCGGTGAGAAAGCACCGCCGGGGCCAGCCCTTTGATGTCCTCGGGGATGACGTATTCCCTGCCCTGCAAGGAGGCATACGCCTGCGCAGCCTGATAGAGCGCCAGCGCACCGCGGGTAGACACACCGCTGACAAAGCCGCTCTGTGTGCGGGTAGCTTCCACGATGTCCATAAGGTAGTGCTTGACCGCCTCGGAGACCTTGACCTCCCGGTAAGCCGTGCGGACGTATGCGGTCTCCTCGGGAGTAACGACGGCCTGCAGCTCGTTCAGCACGGTCTGGGCCGAGGGGCGGGAGAGCACCTCCAGCTCCTGCTCCCGGGTCATATAGCCCAGCGACAGCCGCATGAAAAAACGGTCCATCTGGGCATCTGGCAACGGGAAGGTGCCAAAGGATTCCAGCGGATTCTGGGTGGCCAACACCATAAAGGGCTCAGCCAGGCGGCTGGTCACGCCGTCCACGGTAATCTGCCTTTCCTCCATGGCTTCCAGCAGGGCCGACTGGGTACGGGGCGTGGCACGGTTGATCTCGTCCGCCAACACAAAGTTGGTGAAGAGCGGGCCGGGCCGGAACTCGAACTCACCGGACTTCTGGTTGTAGAAATTGATGCCGGTCAGATCGGAGGGCAGCAGGTCGGGCGTGAACTGCACCCGTTTGAAGTCCCCGCCCACCGTGCGCGCAAATGCACGCAGGAGCATGGTTTTGCCGGTGCCGGGCTTATCCTCCAGCAATACATGGCCTCCGCAGAGGAAGCTGACCAGAATTTTCTCGGTAGCATCCTCCTTGCCCACAATGACACGGGCACAGTTGGACACAACTTTTTCGCGGTAGGCGGTAAAAGCGGCAGTGTTCATTGGTGTTTCCTTTCCCAAAAACAATTTTTCTAAGTGTACTCTTGTTTGGAAAGGGTGTCAACAAAAAAGAAGGCAGAGCCTCCCGGGTGGGAAGTTCTGCCTTCTGCGGCGTATTGAATTGGTACGGGGAGCCGGTGCGGCTTAGTACATGCCGCCCTTCCAAACCACACTTTTGGAGCCGAATCACGAATATCGGGAAACGTAGACTTTTGTAGAATTATCAAGGCCACAAGCCGATTTTTCCAGATTCT
>ERZ825670.4160-NODE-4160-length-11456-cov-2.930357_pt1 | contig 11456 bp, 9 predicted proteins | sample MGYA00519929_ERZ825670 | MGnify/ENA primary metagenome ERZ825670 (study PRJEB31778, sample SAMEA3449207) | human gut metagenome | biome: human gut; feature: human-associated habitat; material: faeces | place: United Kingdom | collected 2010/2012 ...
GTTCCAAGCATACTTACTTCTAAATTTTTTTTCATGCTTCCTGCCCCCTGCAGATTATTTTTCTTAATTGCAGTATATAGGACTTTGTTTTTATACGCAAAAGATTTTTCTCATTTCTTCCGGATTGTCAAAATGAAAGATTACTCTTATAATCATATTCATAAATAATTCTAAAAAATAATTATTTCGAGCTGTTAGAAAGGATTATACCATGGAAACAGGATTTATTGATTTACATGTACATTCAACCTGCTCTGACGGAACTTTTACTCCATCTGAGCTGGTTCATGAAGCCATACATCATTCGATATGTGCCTTTGCCCTTACTGACCACGACTGTATCGATGGTATTAAAGAAGCACAGGAAGAAACCTTGCGGCTTAACTCCCCGGATGCACCGGAAGTCATTGCCGGTGTTGAACTCTCTTCTGAACTGGATGACCGTGAAATCCATATGATCGGGCTATATATTAACCCGGACGATAAAGTATTTAATAACAAATTAAATGCATTCCGTTCTTCCCGCACAGACCGCAACCGCCTGATGGTTGATAAACTGCAGCAGGAGGCACACCTTGCCATTGATTATGACAGTCTTATCAGAGAATTTCCGAATGCAGTCATTACAAGAGCACATATTGCAAGATACCTTGTAAATCATGGTCTTGCCAAAGATATGAATACAGTATTCAGTAAATATATCGGGGATGACTGTCCTTATTATGTAGACCGTCCTAAAATCACTCCGCAGGAAGGTATTTCCCTGATTCATCATGCCGGTGGTCTTGCCATTTTAGCCCATCCGGTACTCTATCGCATGAATGCAGACCGATTAGACACTCTGGTTCAGACACTGGTAGAAGAAAGCCATTTAGATGGTATTGAAGCCGTCTATTCCACCTACCAGCTTGGCGATGAACGAAACATTAAGAAGCTTGCACAAAAATATCATCTGCTTATTTCCGGTGGCTCTGACTTCCACGGAAGTAACAAACCTTATATTTCCATGGGAAACGGAACAAGACATATGCCGATTCCTTATTATATTTTATCGGATATTAAAAATGCGCTGCAATGCAGATAGCTTACTACTCATGTACACCAAGAGGGACTGTCATTTTACAATTTCTGCAAAACAACAGTCCCTCTTTATAGATACTTTCTATTTTTTGTCTTTCACCTCGTCTAATGCATTTCGAAAGATTCGTTCAAATTCATTTTCGGAACATTTTTTCCGGCTGGATTCATCCGAATACCCTCTATTCTGCTGTCTTTCCTGCTCGTGAACGAGCAAAACAACCGGAACCTTAAAATAACCGTCATATCCGTATGCGACAATCCCCTCCCTGGAGCTTTATTTCAATGGTTTCATAATATATATCGGAAAAAGTGTCTGATTTCTTTAGTCCTCTACCGGTTCTGCCGGAATAAAAATACGGTCTTTTACCACATCCGCAGGCTTTGGTGCTGCTTCTTCTGCTTCCCTGCAGAACTGCAGCTGTGAATTCACCAGCACCTTTCCACGTTTGTCAACCTTTTCATAGGTGCCATCCTTCTGAAGGAGATGTGCTTTCGTATTATCTGCCAGTTCCACATCCAGAATATGCATTACTTTATGCTTTAACTCTTCATTTTCTACGGGGAAAATAATCTCTACACGGCGGTCTAAGTTACGTGGCATCCAGTCAGCACTTCCCATGTAAATTTCATCCTGTCCATCATTATAGAAATAGAAAATTCTGCTGTGCTCCAAGAAATTTCCTACAATGGAACGCACTCTGATATTTTCACTGATCTTTGGAATGCCTACCTTCAGGCAGCAGATTCCACGTACAACCAGATCAATCTGCACTCCCGCTGCTGATGCTTCATACAAAGCTGCAATAATATCACGGTCACAAAGAGAATTCATCTTGGCAACAATTTTGGCTGTCTTTCCCGCCCTGGCGTATTTTGTTTCACGCTCAATTAATTTCAAGAAACGCTTCCGCAGCCAGATTGGTGCTACCACCAGCCGGTTCCAGGACAGCGGTTCAGAATAACCGGATAACATATTAAATACTGCTGTTGCATCTTCTCCGATTGCTTCCGAACAGGTAAAGATACCACAGTCTGTGTACAGCTTTGCAGTGGAATCGTTATAGTTTCCGGTTCCAAGATGTACATAACGGCAGATGCCTTCTTCTTCTCTTCTTACGACCAGTGCAATCTTGCTGTGGGTCTTTAAGCCCACCAGACCATAGATGACATGGCAACCTGCTTTCTCTAATTTTTTTGCCCAGACAATGTTATTTTCCTCATCAAACCGGGCCTTTAACTCCACTAAAACAGAAACCTGCTTGCCGTTTTCAGCCGCCTGTGCCAATGAAGCAATAATTGGTGAATTGCCGCTGACACGGTAAAGCGTCTGTTTGATGGCAAGTACATCCGGATCCACAGATGCCTGACGTATAAAATCAACCACCGGATCAAACGTCTGGTATGGATGATGCAAAAGGATATCTCCTTTTCGGATCTCATCAAAAATATTTTCCCCCGGTACGATCTCCGGCACGCGCTGTGGCGTGTAAGGCTCATTCCGCAGATCGTCACAGCCTTCTAATCCATACATTTTCATCAGGAATGTGAAATCAATTGGTCCGTTGATCTGGAAAATATCCTGTTCTGCCACTTTTAATTCATCTTTTAAGAAGTTTAACAGCTTTTTGTCAATACCGTCCTCCACTTCCAGACGGATCACCTCTCCCCACTGACGCATTTTTAACTGTTTCTGAATCTCTTTTAACAGGTCAGCCGCCTCATCTTCATCGATCGACAGGTCGGCATTCCGCATGACACGGTAAGGATATGCACAGAGTACATCATAGTTTAAAAACAATTTATCAATATTCCGCTCAATGACCTGCTCCAATAAAATGAAGGTCTTTTCATTTCCATCTTCCGAAGGGATATGTACCAGGCGTGGCAACACGCTTGGAACCTGAACGGTTGCAAATTCAATTTCCTCTTTTTCTGCCTTTCCTTTTTTCTTGGAAAGAAGTGCTGCAATGTTCAATGTCTTGTTCCGAATCAGTGGAAATGGTCTTGAGGCATCCACCGCCATCGGGGTGAGTACCGGATATACATTGTCTTCAAAATAGCGGTCCACAAATGCAGCCTGCGCCTCACTCAGATCTTCGAATGCATCCATCACAACGATCCCATGCTGGTGCATAAGCGGCACAAGAGAACGGTTATAGGTATTGTACTGAAGCGTGACAAGCTCTCTCGTGCGCTCATTGATCTTCTCTAACTGTTCCGATGCCGTCATTCCGGCAATGTCTTTTTTCTTATAATTGGCGTGTACCATATCCTTCAGGGATGCGACACGCACCATGAAAAATTCGTCCAGATTTGACGAAGTGATACTGACAAACTTTAATCGTTCCAGAAGCGGAATGGATTTATCTCTCGCCTCGTTTAATACACGGTGATTAAATTTTAGCCAGCTCAATTCCCTGTTTTCATAATATTCCGGTTTTTTAAAATCCTGTTCTTTCTCCATAAGATAAACCTAGCCTTTCCATTGGTTGTCTGTCAGCCGTAGACTCTCTTTTCTTTGATCACCGGCTTTATACTGAATACATTTTCAAAGTATGCCGTTTTGGCATCAAACAGTGCTTTTTCCAAAGCAATATCATCCATTGTCTCAATTGTGATCACAAGCTCTCTTCCCTTGACCGCCGCCTTCACATTCTTAAACTTCTGCTTGTGGCTCCGGTCCATTGCATTGGATACACGAAGGATTGCAGAAAGTTTTGCAACGGTCAGATAACTGTCATGATCCAGTTTATCTGCGAGATCTTCATAGTCAGGAAGCGACCATGTATTATATAATACTGTGTTTGCAATGATCTCACGCTCTTTGTGTGTCAGTCCGATAATCTCGGAAGCCATAATAATATCATAGGAGCAGGACGGACCGTTGGCAAAACTGATATATTTTCCGCAGTCATGTAAAATGGCAGCCAGACGAAGAAGCAGACGCTCACGCTCCCCAAGACCATGATATTTTTGCAGCAGATCAAAAAACTTGCCTGCCATCTGCTCAAGATATTCTGCATGAGCCTGATTTCCTTTGTAGCGCTTGCAGATTGTCTTTGCAGATGCAATTATGTCTTCTTCGAAATTGTATGTGATGCGACCAAGCTTATGCTTTTCCATGTAGTCAATTGCATAACCGTCACAAAGATCAGACTGCGGAATCCATATTCTCTCTGCCTGACTTGCATCAAGAAGTGTCTGCGCCAAAATCATAACAGGAAGCACCATCGCTGCATACTCAAACGGCATGTCAAGCATCTGACTAATCTCACTTGTTGATTTTCCGCGAATCTGTGAGTACAAGTTTCTGATATCCTCTGCGGTTATGCCTGGATCTCCAGTATGCTCAAGCACCTTTCTGATCTGAGAAATAAGTGTATCACCGACAAGAATAAGACTGCGGATCGTGTGATCCTTTAAGAACATTTTCTCAAATGTCTGTACATCATTGTCGATCATTTCCTTTAACACAAGCTCTACAACAGGATATTCCCATGAAAATGCAGAGAACATCTCACCAATCTTTGCCATTCCAAGACGAATATTCTGTGTAGTTGCAAGAGCTTTTTTCTCGTAGATAGAAATCTGTAAGCTTCCTGCACCAATATCAACCATAGCTGTTCCTTTTTCCGGAAGCTTGAAATCATTTTCTCTTGCAATTACACCCTTAATTCTTACATAACGCTGCTCGGAATTACTAAGCACTCGCACGCGGATTCCTGTGCGCACCTCGATCTGGTCCACGACCATTGCACAGTTTTTTGCCTCACGCACGGCACTGTTTGCAAGTGCATAATACTCTGTTATTCCATACTCAGCCAGCGTCTGCTTAAAATGAGTAAATGCATTACAGATCTGTTCTAAGACCTGTGTACTGATTCGCCCCTCTGAATATGTATCTTTTCCTACCGGAACCATTCGGCGCAGGCTGTCAATCACCTGCATTCCCTTTCTAGGAGCAATCTCGTACACTTTCATAATCACGTCCTGTGCCCCGATCTCCATTACTGCCATACGCACTGCTGCCATAATTTCACGTCCTTTCTATTGCTTTACTGTTTTTTTAATGCCTTTTGTCCAAGCAGATAAATAATAAACTGCTGTGCACACCTTCCGCTTCTGCCTCCATGATTTAATTCCCATCTGCCTGCCTCTAACAAAAGCTCGTCTGTGTCCATTTCGATGCCATTCTTTTTTGCAAGATTGATCACGATATCATCGTACTCCTGCTTTTCTGGTGCACCATAGTAGATAGTTACGCCAAAACGTGCCACCAAAGACAGCTTTTCCTGCACTGTGTCTGAAGAATGAAGCTCTGGCTTATAATCCTTTACATCATCGAAGCTTTCCTTAATTAAATGACGGCGATTACTTGTAGCATAAATCAGCACATTATCTGGTTTTGTCTCAAGACCGCCCTCGATAACAGCCTTTAAATATTTGTACTCGATCTCAAACTCCTCAAATGACAAATCATCCATATAAATGATGAATTTATAATTGCGGCTTTTAATCTGAGAAATAATTTTTGGCAAATCTTTGAACTGATGCTTATACACCTCGATCAGACGAAGTCCCTTAGAATAAAACTCGTTCATGATTGCCTTTATGCTAGAGGATTTTCCTGTTCCGGCATCACCAAACAAAAGGCAATTGTTTGCGGCCTGTCCATTAACAAAACTAAGTGTATTATCAACTAACTTTTTCTTCTGACGCTCGTAACCTACAAGATCATCTAAATGCACATGCTCAGTACATGTGATTGGCTCGATGATTGGCTCTCCATCCTTATCCTGACCTATGCGAAATGCCTTATGAAGCCCAAGCTTTCCAACACCATAATCGCGATAAAAGTCTGTCAGCGTATGTAAAAAATCTTCCTCACTGTCACATGCACCAAGATTTTTTCCAAGCTCTGTGATACTGTCGCGAATACGCTTGTTAAATACATGACCATTTGTATTAGAGTTTACATAATTCTCCAAAAGAGCTGCCAAGCTGCATCCAAATGCACGGTCTAAATCTTCAAGGCTTACTGCAAACATTTCTTTCCAAAATGAAATATCTGGAAGAACAAGCTTTGATAATGTTCCCTGCGGAAGACCTTTTTTCTCACATGCCTTAGAAAACGCTTTTTCTGCATTTGCCAGTATACAAGCAAGTACGCTGTGCCACAGATTTTCCTGCAGTCCATAGGCTGCTGCCATCTCGATCATCTGATGGATGCAGTTTTCATAGCATTCTAAATCATCCTCGGTAAGCGCATCAATCTGTGCCTTTTTTGCCAATGTTCTCATCTGGTAAACCAGATCTTCGTGTTCAAAGTTTCTGTATAATAATAATCTGTTCATGGCATTTTCCTCTATAATGTTAACTAATACTTACAATCCTTTTCGTGCAAGCACGATCGGCTTGTGAGCTTTTAACCCTAGTATTAATAATTTCCCAAGATTTTCAAGCGTGCAGCCTCTTCTTTGATGCCAAGAATCGCATTTTCTACAGCTGCATCGGCAAGATTTCCTTCGAAATCAACAAAGAAGCGATACTCAAATGGCTGCTCTGGAATTGGTCTTGATTCGATTTTTGTCATATTCAAATCGTTATAAATCATATGAGACAAAATCGTGTACAAACTTCCGCTCTCATGAGGAATCTCAAACATGATAGAAATCTTTGATGCATCCCTGCGGTAGCATTTTTTTCTGCTTACAATAATAAATCTTGTTGTATTAGTCTTATTGTCATTGATTCCTTCCTCAAGAATCTCTAATCCATACAGCTTTGCCGCTGTTTCGCTTGCTATTGCAGCTGTCTTTGGATTATTTTCCTTAATGACCTTCTGTGCAGCCATTGCCGTATTTGCCTGACTGATCTGCTGCCAGGATGAGTGCTCATTTAAAAATTTTCCACACTGCATAAGTCCCTGCGGATGAGAGTAAACTGTCTGAATCTTATCTATGTCTGCACCCTTTAATCCTAGCAGACAATGACGTACAGGAAGATAATACTCGCCTACAATAGTATTATCGTAGCGTGTCAAAAGATCATACACATCACCAACCTGTCCTGCACTGGAATTTTCAAGAGGCAGCACGCCAAAATCAGCTTCTTTATTTGCAACTGCCTTCATGACCTCCTCGAAGTTTGGCACATGAAAATATGTTGCCAAGTCTCCAAAATATGCCATGGAAGCAGCATGACTGTATGCTCCTTCTACTCCCTGAAATACGACAGTTGCATTTATTTTGTCAATCTCATCCACACAGTCAAATGGAACCGGCTGAGCAACGCCCTCTTCCTTCATGATCTGATACTGACGCTTGCGGCAAATTGCCATGACCTGTGTAAACAAATCGCAGATGCCATGTTCTTTAAAACCATCCTCTGCAAGCTTTGACAAAGCTTCTAGCTTCTGGTTTTCTCTTGTTTTATCAAGCACCTTTTTATTATTCTGTATCTTGTATGCGGCTACATCCCTGCAGACATCAATTCGTTTCTGAAACAGGCGTGTGATTTCTTTATCTATCACGTCAATCTGTGCTCTTGATTCTGATAAATCTAACATATATTTTTTATTCCTCACTTATAACCTGTATTTTTGTTAATGCTATTTTGCAAGCAACTATGCTTCTCACAGTGAACTGTTTCTTATTTACTGCTCTGCGTTCAATTCTTCAAGCAGCTGTTTGATCGTGCTTTTACTTACCGGATGACGAAGCCATGGCGCAATCTGTGCCATCGGCACTAACACAAAACTTCTCTTTTCAATTTCTGGATGCGGTACAATCAGTCTCTTTGTTCCAAGGATCTGATCATCGTAGAAAAGCAAATCTAAATCAAGTGTTCTCGGTCCCCAGTGAATCTTGCGCTCACGTCCTGCCTTTGCTTCAATACTCTGAAGCACATCTAAAAGTGCAAATGGCTCCAGCCAGGTACGAAGACATGCACAGCCATTTAAAAAATTTGGCTGATCAAGGTAGCCATATGGCTCTGTCTCAATCCAGTCGGAAACACTTTCTATCTCAATGCCTTTTACTGCTTTTAATTCTTCAATGGCAACATCAAGATAGTTTTTCTTTTCTCCAAGATTTGAGCCAAGCGCAATATATGCAGTATGCCACTTTCTTGTTGTCTCGACTGCCACAGTTTCAAGCGGCAGACCAACAGGCGCCCACGGCTTTTCAATTTTGATTGTGATGCCGTTAATGAGCGGATTTGTCAGCAAAATTTCTTCAGCTGTAACTGCTGCTGCACGCTCTAAGAGCTTATGGTTTTCACGCTGCAAAATCTGCGTGATCTGTCTTGAGATCGCTCCATAATTTACTGTCTGATCAAGATCATCTGTCTGTGCAGCTGCTGTTGTATCAAGAGATAAAACAGCTGACACAACAAATTTTTGTCCTAGACGCTGCTCCTCTTCATATACACCATGATGGGCAAATACTTCAAGCCCCTTGATTTCTATTTTATCCATTCTATATCAAATTTCCTTCTATATTATTAAATTTAAAGCAATGTTTTTCCAATATCATGTAGCGTTAGTTTCTAAGCAGTGCTTCTGCCATCTTAATTGCTCTCACATTTGCCTGTACATTGTGGACACGCACAAACATGCAGCCCTTCTGTACTGCCCAGACGGTCGTTACCATAGTGCCTTCTTCTCTCTGGTCTGATGGCAAATCAAGTGTCAGTCCAATCATTGATTTGCGGCTTGTTCCAAGAAGAACCGGGCAGCCAAGTGTATCTAATACTTCAAGATGATTTGTGATGGCTAAATTCTGCTCATAATTCTTTGCAAAACCAACACCAGGATCGAGGATAATGGTATCCTTTGAAATTCCTGCTTTTTTTGCAATATTTAATGTCTCCTGCAAATCTGATACAACATCTTCTAAAAAGTTGTTATAATCAGTTGTCTCTCGATTATGCATAAGACATGACGGCAGCTTTGCCTTTGCAATCACTTCTGCCATTTTTTTATCTGCCTTTAATCCCCAGATATCATTGATCAGATCAGCTCCTGCCGCAATCGCTGCACTTGCAACACCAGATTTGTAAGTGTCCACGGAAAGCGGAATGTCAAAACGCTCCTTTAATGCCTCGATAACTGGTGCCACACGAGAAATTTCCTCTTCGTCTGAAATTCGTGTATAACCAGGTCTTGTCGATTCGCCGCCAATATCTAAGATATCTGCACCTTCTTCAATCATGCGCTGTGCATGAAAAAGTGCATCGTCCATATGATTCCAGCGTCCACCATCTGAAAATGAGTCTGGTGTAACATTTAAAATTCCCATTACGTAGGTATGACCGCTTGTCTGAAAGTCTCTGTTTCCTATTCTCATTTTTTCCTCCAACTTAGCGAACCATCATTAAAACACGATTGATCAGCTCGTTATTATTTTCAAAGACGCCTCTGCACACATATGTTAACGTCTTGGTACCTGGCTTTCTCACGCCGCGCATTGTCATGCACATATGCTCTGCTTCTATTACAACCATAACACCCTTTGGCTTTAAATGTTCCATAAGTGCATCAGCCGTCTGAGCTGTCAGCTGCTCCTGAATCTGTGGGCGCTTTGCAAATACTTCTATTGTTCTTGCCAGCTTGGAAAGTCCTGCAACTCTGCCATCTGGGATATATGCTATATGTGCTTTTCCATAAAATGGCAGCAAATGATGTTCACACACTGAATAAAGATCAATATCTTTTTCTAATATCAGCTCGTTATTCTTTGCTTCAAATGTTGTATGCAAATATTGTCCTGCATCCTGCCCCAGTCCGCCATATATTTCGCTGCACATACGTGCAACGCGGTCGGGAGTTCCTAACAGTCCCTCTCTGTTTGGATCTTCACCGATTCCTTCTAAAAACAAGCGCACAGCCTGTTCAATCTTTTCTTTATCCATAATTCCTCATCTCTATTTTGTTTGTTTACGGTCTGTCATTGCGTTTCATCCACTCTTTTACCCTTGCAAGAATTGTAAGGGTTCCGCACACAACCACTGGATTGTTCTGTGATACAGCCGCTTCCATTGCTTTTTCAATACCATCCTCACTGTCAAATGAAGTGACCTTTAACTGTGGAAAACGTTCTTTTATAGCAGCCTTTAAATCTGTACTTTTCATTGCCCGCGGCGATGGCGGTGTTACGGTAAGCACTTTTGATGCGCGGCCAAATAAAATTTCAATTTCTTTTTCGTAATCTTTATCTGCCAGAACACCACAGACATAGCAAATCGGCACTGCACCAAACATTTGATTTACAGACTCACGAAGGCGTCTTATGCCATCTGGATTATGCGCACCATCTAATATTATATCAGGTGAACCGCTATGAATCTCAAAGCGTCCTCCCCAGCGTGTCTTTTCAATGCCATCATAAATGTGCTTTTTTTCAATTGGATAGCTGCGGCTAAGTACACTTGCTGCCTGTACGGCAAGTGCAGCATTTTCAGGCTGACAACTTCCAAGCATCTTTAAATGCAGATTTTCAAATTCTCGGAAAAATACAATGCTTTCTCGCTTATCAGAAAATATCTGACGCACCTCATCACGGTGTACCTCGTAAAGCGGCGTGTCTGCTGCTTTTGCTGCTGCACGAATTGGCTCCATCGCATCTTCCTTCTGCTCGATGCAAATAACAGGTGCACCCGGCTTTATAATACCAGCCTTATGTGCTGCAATCTCGCTGATCTTATTTCCAAGGATACGGCAATGATCCATGCTAATTGATGTTATGATACTGCATACGGTTGTTGTCACAATATTTGTAGCATCCATGTCACCGCCAAGACCTGCCTCTAAAATTGCCAGCTCGCAGCCTTTTTTGGCAACATACCAAAACGCCAATCCTGTTTCCTGTTCAAAAGCAGTAGGTGTTTCGCCGTCAAGACTCGCTGCAGCCTCTGCCACTGCTGTCACGCCTTTGGCATATTCGCTTTCACTTATACAGCTTCCACATGCGAAATACTGCTCTGTGCTTGAAAATACAGCCGGAGATGTATATCTTCCTACTTTAATTCCTGCCTCTGATAAGATTGAAGTGAGATAGGCAGCTGTTGATCCCTTGCCGTTTGTTCCTGCAACCTGAATAAATTTGACTTTATCCTGCGGATTATTAAGTTTAGCCATCAGATGGCGCATTGTGTCAAGTCCCAGAACGATTCCCTTTTGACTTCGCACCTTTTCCAGATAATTTTGTGCTTCCAAAAAGTCCATGGAGTCCCCCTTTCAAGGTTTTTGTCAGATAGATTTGTACTTTTGACCATGCTACTATAATAATATAATTTTTCATTTTAGTAAAGAGGGCAGATCATACCAGATGTCTGCCCTCTAAATATGTTTATATATATTTTTTGTTAGTTTACTT
>ERZ825670.4165-NODE-4165-length-11446-cov-3.670529_pt1 | contig 11446 bp, 12 predicted proteins | sample MGYA00519929_ERZ825670 | MGnify/ENA primary metagenome ERZ825670 (study PRJEB31778, sample SAMEA3449207) | human gut metagenome | biome: human gut; feature: human-associated habitat; material: faeces | place: United Kingdom | collected 2010/2012 ...
TTTGTGTATAGTCTGTTTCTTTTTTCTCTGTGGTTTCGTAGTTTGCATACATTTGACCTTTACTTATACTGTCGTTTTGGTTTTTTATTTCAAAATCTATTATGCTTCCTACTTCATTTTTTAATTTTATTTGTCCTTCTACTTCTTTTGTTGCTTCTGTTTGGCTTGCTTCATATATTTTTAGGTTTGAATTTACTTTTATTTCTATTGGCATTATATTGCCTGTTATTTCTTTTCCTTCATATATACAGCTAATAATAAATTCGTCTACTCCTGATTTTTCCCATACTACTTTATTTTCTTCTGGTTCATTTTTTACTGTTATTGTTAGTTTTCCTGTTTCTTTATTATATGTATAGTTTTCTTTTGTAAATTTTTCGCCTGTTTGGTCACCATTTGTTGCTACTGTTTTTGTTGCATATACTTGTACTTCGTCTGGCTTTTGATTTTCTATTGTTGGTAATGTTACTTCTATGTTGCTTTCTTTTATTGGTAATGTGTTGTTTTGCAAATGTGATTGTAAATATGTTTGTAATACTATTGATTTTTTGCTTTCTGAATTAAACTGAATGAATTTTAAAATTTGCGCACTTAACTCAGCATGTTTTTCTGCTGTCCATGCTAACCCAATTGTAATTTCTTTTTTAACTTGTTTTTCATTTCCGTTTCCATCTACATATGTTCCTGTGAATTTTACAACGTTTTGTTTGTTAAATTGAGTCAAATCGATTTTTTGGGCAAAAGTCCCTTGGAAAGGAACTGCTATTGTTACTGCACTTCCGTTTTTGATTAAATTATATGATATTTTATTGTTTTCTACTTTTGATACTTCTTTAGATGAGAAAGAAGTGTCGAATTCGAAATTTGCATTTTCTACTTCAAATTTGGCGTCTTTTAAATAGCCTGCATTTTTTACTGTTAATGCAGCATATAAATAATTCTCTGAACCTATTGTTTTTGTGTCAGAGTAGGTTTTTTCTCCGTTTTTCATAAGGTATGCATCAAATTCAACGTTTGCTTGGTTTGTTTTACTGTTTTGGTTTTCAACTTCGCTTGCGATTGCTGTTTGTAAATATCCGAAATATCCAAATGTTATTGCCAAAACTAGCATACTTGCTATAGCTTTCATTCTCCCCTTTTTCATACCAATTGTCCTCCCATGTTAAAAGTTAAACAAGGATTGTCTTTTTTCGTATCTAGTAGGTCATATTTCTTCCTTATTATATATTTATCTACATTTTTACACATTATTTTTTTATTTGCAATATTACTTTGCTTTGCAAATGGCCTATCATCCTTTTTGCCTTTACGGAAGGTCTTTTGGAGCGTTTTATATTAAATTTTTATTACAATGTTACAGTTATATGTAACACTTTTTTATTTTGTGCATATTATTAGTTATATACGAGGTGATTTATCTATGAATAATAATATTAATTCCTCTTTCCCTAACTTTGAAGAGTTTGTTTCTTCTTTTGGAAATAATTCTGAAAATGCTAATTCTAATTTGAACAATAATTCAAGTTTTGAAAATGATAATAGTCAAAGTAACCCTTTTTCTAATATTGATATAAATACTATTATGAAGATTAAGCAAATTATGGAGAAAATGAATTCTAGTAGTAATAACCCTAGTTCTAATTTGCTGCTTTCTTTAAAACCTTACTTAAAGCCTAGCCGAAAACAAAGAGTTGACCAATATATTCAGCTGCTTAATATGAGTTCTCTTATGAAGAATTTTGGTCCTATTGGTGGTGAAAAAATGAAATGATGAATATGTATCCTTTTTTTGGTTTTCCGCCTTATTATAGGAATTATAACAATTATAGAAGACGCCCATCTCCTGCTACCCCTGTAGTGCCTCCTGCTCATGCTTCTGCCACTCATGCCACTCATACTCCTAAAAATTGGGGCAATTCTTCTTTACATAACTTTGATAAATTTTCTTCTAAAAGTGTGCAAAAGCCTTACACCCCTAGCAATTTTAGTAATAACTTTAGTGGCAATTTTAATAGCAATTCTAGTTTTGGCAATTCTTCTTTTGGCAATTTACATTTTGATGAAAATTCAGCTTCTAAAGAGCCTGAAGTAAATAATGATGTTCATTTTTATGATGAGTGTTTTGAAATTTTAGGTTTAAAACTTCATTTTGATGATTTGCTTATTATGTGCATCTTGTTTTTTCTTTATCAAGAAGATGTAAAAGATTCGTACCTTTATATTGCTTTAATTTTACTTCTTTTAAGCTAAACTAATGAAAGGACATTTGGGGACGGGTCAATTTTGTCCTTTACATAACAATAGATATTTTTGAACTATTTTGTTAGAGCGTTTTAGTCAGAGGTCTGCTATCTGATGTCGAATATCCAACTTCTGACATCTGCTCTTCTCTTTTGGCTTTTCACCTATTGTTAGACGTATGTCTGAAATTTGAAGGAGTGTCCCGAGTGTTCCGAAATCGGAACGAAAAGGACCGTCCCTACTGTTCCTTAGTTTAGTACTATTTCGTCTTTTTCGTTTATATAGATGTATTTTTTAGTTTCTTCTAACTCCTCTTTTTCGAATTCTTTTATTTTGTCTGCTATTCGTATTTGTGGGCAGTCTATTTTGTTTGCTGCTATTATTGCTTCTCTGTTTCCTTTTGCTCCTGCATGTGCTAGTCCGCGTAGTTCTCCTAACACTATGATGTTTTCTTCTGCTATTACTTCTGCCCCTGCGTTTACGTCGCCAAGTATTGCTATGCTTCCTTCAAATTCTACTTTTTGCCCACAGCGCAATGATGTTTTATAGAATTTTGTTTCTGAAGATTTTATTTCTTTATAAAAACCTTTTTTTATTCCATGAAGCCCAAGTGTCGTTGGGCTTTCAAAGTCTATATCTACATTTATTCTTTCTTTTACTATTTTTCTTATTTCTTCTATTTCTTTATTTTTTAATATTTTTCCAACTACTTTAATAGGTGTTGTGTCATTTTTATATAATTTTTCTAGGTCTTCTATTTTATTTTTTAGGCCTTCTATTATTTCTTTTTCTTCTGCGTCTTCTGCTACTTTTATCCATATCTCATCTTTTTTTAGTTGTATTGTTACATAGTTTTTCACTTGTACACCCCTCCTATTTTTTAGTTTTTTAAAGTTAGTTTTGTACTTGCACTGTTGGTATTGCTTGCATGTCTTCTGTTATTTGGTTTGCATTCATTCCAAAGTATTCTGCTATTATATCTCTTGCTGGTACTGCTGCTTTTCCTCCTGATTGTCCATTTTCTATCATTACTACTATGGCTATTTCTGGCTCATCATATGGTGCAAAACCTACGAACCATGCATTTGTTATTTTTTTGCCATTTTCGTCTACTCTTCCTGTTTGTGCTGAACCTGTTTTTCCTCCAACTTCTATATTGAAGTTTTTGAATATTGAATATGCTGTTCCTCCTGATTCTGTAGTAACACCTTTCATTCCTTCTAGTATTGCATTTAAATTTTCTTGCTTGAAGGTTACTTTTTCGCTGGTGTCTTCTTGCAAACCTAAACGACTTTTTAGATAGTTGTTTACTTCTTGTTTATCTATTTCGTTTCCATTTGAGTCTATTACAGATTTTATTATGCTAGCATCTATGTCATTTCCTCCGTTTGCAAGCATGCTAGTGTATTTGGCCATTTGAAGTGTTGTAAAGCTGTTGTTTCCTTGCCCTATTGCTGCTGGTAAAATATCTCCTCCATTCCATACTTGGCCTAAGCTTTTTGATGTTTCTGGGCTTGCTACATATCCTGCTTCTTCTCCTAAGAGCTCTATTCCTGTTTTCTTTCCTAGTCCTAATGCTTTGGTGTATTTTGCTAGGTTTTGTATTCCTACTCTATTTCCTACTTCATAGAAAAAATAGTTACATGAATGTATAATAGCATCTGTTACATTTAAGTAGCCATGTCCTCTTATATACCAACATTTTGGGTTATAGTCTGATGAAAATTTGTATATTCCTACGTCATTTATTTTTTCTTTTATTTTTATTGCTCCTGTTTCTAACCCTGTAATTGCTGTTACCATTTTGTAGGTTGACCCCGGTGATGATGGTGATGATATTGCTCTATTTACAAATGGATGCATTCTTGCATATTCTGATTCTGCTTCTTTTGTGTAATATGTCCATTTTTCTGTGCTTATTCCTCCTACAAAGTCTTTTGGGTTAAAGTCTGGATAGCTTGCCATTGCTAGTACTTCGCCTGTTTTTACTTTCATTACTACTGCTGAGCCTCCTGTAACTGTTACACCTTCTGCAGCACTAATGCTTTGTATGCTATTTTTTAGTGTGTTTTCTGTTACGTTTTGAAGGTTTGCATCTATTGTTAATATAACGTCTGAACCACTTACTGCTTCTTTTGAAATGTACTCGTCCGTAATGGTTCCGTCTACTGCCATATCTATTTGTTTTACTCCATTTTGACCTTTTAGGTATTCTTCCATTATATATTCTATTCCTGTTTTTCCTATTATGTCGTTTTGGCTATAAGTATCTTCTTTTCCTTTTAATTCTTCTGAAGAAATACTGCTGGTATAGCCCAATATGTGTGATGCTAAACTTCCCCCCGGATAGCTTCTTATTGATTTTGAAGCTATTGTTACTCCTGGAAAATCTGCATTTTGCTCGCTAAGCATTGCTATACTATTTTCATTTAAACTGCTGGCTAGTTCTACACATTTTGTATTGCTATATCCATTTTTTGCTATATAATAGCGAAGTGTCATTATTCTTCTTGCTTCTTGCACATTTTCGTTTTCTATTTTGTATTTTTCTTTTAATATGTAAAAACATTCTTCTGCTGTTTTGGTTTCGTCTATTTTATTTTGAATTTTCCATTCATTTGCTGCTTGCTCATTTATTGTAAATGCAAATGGCTCTACACTAATTGGCAAGATGTCTACATATGCATCACCATTATTTTCTAGTATTTGTGTTATTTTTAAAAGTGTTTTGTTTAATGTGCTATTGTCTATTTTAGTTTTATATAATTGCAAACTGCTACCTAATGTTGTGGTTGCTAGTTTGTTGCCTGACTGGTCTGAAATGTTACCTCTGGCCGCTTCTAACACGCTTTCCCTTGTTAGCCTTGTGTTTGACTGCTCTCTATATTCACTTCCATGTATTATTTGAAGATTAAATAGTTGAAGTAATAATACAATTCCTATTATATAAACAAAAGTAGATACAATATTGTACCTTAATTTTTCTTGTTTATCTTTATTATAGTTCAACTAATCACCTCCATTTTTATTTTTGTTTTGTTTAAAAATATCTTGTTAATATTTTTTGCACTTTAAAAATTTCTTCCATTTTATACCCTAGGTTTTGCATTAATGGGTAAAGTATTATTGTTAATGTTACATTGTACACAGCCTCTATTGCAAGTGTTTTTATAAATTCTAGTATTTCTATATTTATAGCTTCCTTTATTATTTGCATTATATAGCTGCCTGTTTCAAATGCTATGGTGCTTCCTATTACCATAAGTATTATTGTTATTCTACTTTCTTTTGAAAAGTTTTTGTCGAAATATCCTCCAATTAGTCCTACTATTCCAAACATTATTGCATTTATTCCTAAAGTTTTTCCTAACAGAATGTCTAAGTACAATCCTGATATAACTCCAAATGGGATTCCTACTTTTGTTCCTCCATATAAACTTATAAATAGTATAAATATTATAAATAAGTTTGGCTTTACCCCTGCTATTGTGAACCAATTAAAGAAGTTTGCTTGGAGAAAATATATTATTAAAAATGATATTATTAATATTATGATTGCTAGTGCTTTTTTCATCTTTCCTCCTTTTCTACTTTACAAGTTTGGTCACAAAGCTTTTTATTTTATTACTAATACTGTTTCTAATTTTTCAAAGTTTACTGCTGTTTCTATTATTGCATATCTATCTGTAATGTTTTTGGTATTTACTACTTGTTTTATTGTTCCTATATGGATTCCTTTAGGATATATTCCACCAAGTCCTGAGGTTTCTATTTTATCTCCCTCTAATGTTGTTGCATTTGTAGGGATATATGTGGCTTTTAATGTTGAGCTACTGTTTAAGGTTCCCCTTGCTATAAGCATATCCCTTGAGGTTGTAATTACACAGCTAATTGTACTTGCTGTATCTATTATTGTTTCTACTTTTGCTGTGCTTTCTGTAACTGAAATAATGTGCCCTACTAATCCCTTTTCTGAAATTACTGGCATATTTACTTCTACTCCATCTTTTGAACCAACATTTATTATTATTGTGTCATTGTAATTGCTTATGTCTTTATTTATTACATAGGCTGGCACTGTTTGAAATTCATTGTATTTTTCTTTTAAGTTTACATACTCTTTTAAGGTATTGTTTTCAGATTTTATTATTTCTAGTTCTCTTAAAGATTGTTCTAGTTCACTGTTTTTTTGTTTTAGTTTTTCATTTTCTTCTTGCAAGGTATTTATGTTTGTAAAAAAGTTATTGTTTCCGTGAAATCCAGTTTTTTAGGTATGTTAAACCATTTTGAATTGGCATTACAAGCATACTTACGCCATTTTCTATGTGGGTTACGTTTTCTATTTTTATGTTAGAAACTACTACTACAATTACCAATATTACTATTGTAATTATTATTCCTATTATGCTTGTTTTTTTATTTTTGTACACCTTTTATGGCTCCTTCCTATTTTCTTCTTTTCCCATTTATTAATACAGATTTTAATTTTTCTAAATCTTCTATTGTTTTTTCTGTTCCTTTTACAACACATTCTAATGGATTTTCTGCTATATATACTGGCATTTCTGTTTTTATGCTAAGTAATTTGTCTAAGTTTTGTATTAAAGCTCCTCCACCTGCTAGTACTATTCCTTTTTCTACTATGTCTGAAGCTAGCTCTGGTGGTGTTTTTTCCAAAGTTTGCTTTACGCATTCTACTATTTCTGAAATTGACTCTGCCATTGCTTTTTGTATTTGTGATGATGAAACTATTACATTTTTTGGAAGACCTGTTGCTAAATCTCTTCCTCTTACTTCCATTGTTATATCTGCCATTAGTGGCATTGCGCAACCTATTTGCATTTTTATTTGTTCTGCTGTAGTTTCGCCTATTGCTAGGTTCATTTCTCTTTTTACATAATTTATTATGTCTTCGTCTAGCTCATCTCCTGCGACTCTTAGTGAATTGCTTACTACAATTCCACCTAGAGAAATAACTGCTACTTCTGTTGTTCCTCCACCTATATCTACTATAATATTTCCTGCTGGCTCTGCTACATCTATGTTTGCTCCTATTGCTGCTGCCATTGGTTCTTCTATTAAAAATACTTCTCTTGCTCCTGCTTGAAGTACAGATTCTTCGACTGCTCTTTCTTCTACTTCTGTAATTCCTGATGGCACGCCTACAACTACCCTAGGCCTAATTACATTATATCTTTGGCATACTTTTCCTATAAGATTTTTTAGCATTAATTGAGTGGCACCAAAATCAGCAATAACTCCATCTTTTAATGGCCTTATTGCTTTTATTTGTGCAGGTGTTCTTCCGCAACATTTCTTTTGCTTCATTTCCTGTTGCTAAAACTGCATTGCTTTTTAAATTTATTGCTACTACAGAAGGTTCTTGCAAAACCACGCCTTTGCCTCTTAATGAAACTAGTGTGTTTGCTGTTCCTAAGTCAATTCCAATATCTTTACTATTGATTGAAAATAATTTCATTTTTCTTTTCTCCTTTTAAGATAATATACTTTTATATTTTCCGTCACCTATTATTATATGGTCTAATAATTTTAGCCCTAATAATTCTGCTCCCATTTTTATTTCTTTTGTGGTTTTTATATCATTCATGCTTGGTGTTACATCTCCACTAGGATGATTATGTACTAAAATAAATGTACTCATTCCGGTTTTTAGAATTTCTTCAAAAATTCTTTTTCGCTCTATTGGCGCTGATGATGTATTTCCAATAGAAATATCTACAATCTTTTGTACTATATTTTTTGTGTTTAATATTAGAATTTTTACTATTTCGTTTTTTTCATATTTTAGCTCTTCCATAAGCAAATTTGCTGCGTCTTCTGAGCTTTTTATTTGTGTTTTTAAGTCTTGTGGTCTGGACATTCTTTTTGCTAGCTCACATATTGCTTTTATTTGGATTGCTTTTACTTTACCTATTCCATTTATTTTTTGTAATTCTTTTATTGATATTTCGTGCAATGCTCGAATATTTCGATTTTCTATTAGTGCTAGTACTTGCTGTGCAAGTGCCACTGCTGTTTGATTTTTTGTTCCTGTTTTTAGTATAATTGCTAGCAATTCTGAATTAGATAAAGATTTTTCTCCATACATTTCTAATTTTTCATAGGGCCTTTCGGCATTTGGTAATTGTTTTAATGTTAACATTTTCCTTCCTTTCCTTAAGCCCCTAAATTTTTACTACACTTTTCTATATATTACTATTGCTATTACCATTCCTACTATGCTTGCTATGTTTATTTTGAACATTAAGCCAAATGAAAGTTGTACTACGCTTAGATCTAGTTGTATTGGTGTAGATAGCCCAAAGTTTTGGCCATAGCTAAGCCACCACAAAAAGTCTACATTTCCTGCTAGCTCCCCCAACAAGCCTCCTATAACTATTCCTGATAATATAAATAATAATAATATCCATACATTTTTTTCCTTTGTTGCCATTTTTATTCTTCCTTTCTATCTTCTTTTGTTTGTCCTACATATTATATATGCATTTTCCTTTTTTTTCAAGGAAAGTTGGTAAAAAATCATTTTTTTTAGTAACGGGTTTTTATTTTTTACATATCATATATTAATTACCAAATATTGTTCATTTATTTTGCTTTTGCTTAGTGTTATAATTAATTTATAAACAATTAGGAGGGTTCAAAATGCGCTTTGAAAAATTAAATGAAGATAAAATTAGAATTACTTTAACTGTCGATGATTTATCTGAAAAAAATATTGATTTACATACTTTTATGACTGATTCTATAGAGTCACAAGATTTGTTTTTTGAGATGCTTGCTGAGGCTGAAAAGGAAATTGGATTTTCTACGAAAAATTATCTTATTCGTATTGAAGCTTTTGCAATGTCTGGCGGTAGTTTTGTTTTGACTGTAACAAGAACTCTTCCAAATAAACCCCAAACTGCTTTTAAGGGTAAAGTTTTTGCTAGGAAAAAATCACCGTCTTTTAACTCTATTAATGCAATATATGCTTTTTCTTCTTTTGACAATTATTTTGACTTTATGAATTTTGTTAGCAGCACTAATTTAAATTGCAATAATATTGCTAAAAAATTTTCTTTGTATGAGTTTAAGGGAAATTTGTATTTTTGCCTTATTGATATAGATTATACATATTTTGATACTGTTAAACTGCTTTCTTGCATTTCTGAATTTGCAAGCTTTGTAAATAGTTCTGATATTTTTGTAAAAAAATTAGATGAACAAGGTCGTTTGTTTAACAAAGCATTTTATGCAGTAAAGAAAGTTTAGAAATCTTTCTTTACCAAAAAATAATGGGCTTGGAAAATAAATTTCTTAAGCTCATTATCTTTTATATTAGTATAAATAATTTTGTGGATTTTGTGCAACTCCGTTTACTCTTATTTCTAAGTGTAAATGGTTTCCGTATGAATTTCCTGTGTTTCCAACAAATGCTATTACTTGACCTTGTGATACTGATTGCCCTGCTTTTACATTTAGGCTATTGCAATGTCCATATAGTGTTTGAACTCCATTTCCGTGTGAAATCATAACATAATTTCCGTACCCTCCACTATATCCATATTGTGCTACTGTAACTGTTCCTGAGGCTACTGCTTTTATTGGCGTACCTTTCGCGGCACCTATATCTATTCCTTTGTGGCTTCTTCCCCATCTTGAACCAAATCTTGAGGTTACTGTTCCTGAAATCGGCCTTATTAGTGATATTCCTAAGTTTATTTTTTGGCTAGATGTGTTTACCCCTGTTGCTGCTACTGCATATGATGCTGTTCTAACTTGTTTTACAACTTTTTTTACGTATAAGTCTGAAACACATTTTTCTACGTCTGTAAATTCTGCCAACTTGGTTTCGTATTTTTCTACTATTGATAACTTATCTTTGTTTGTACTGTTTTTTTCTTTTAACGTACTTACTACGGTTTCTGCCTCTTCAAATGTTGATACATATTCTTTTTCTTCATCTGATACACAGATTGCGTAATATTTGTAGTATGTTTGCCCTTGGCTTATTACTTTGTTGTATATTTCTTCATCATTGTATGAAACATTTCTTTTTAAAAAACAAAGTTTATACTCTGGTAGCTCTTCTATTTCTACAAATGCAACATTTTCCCCTGTTCCTTTTTCTATGTAATTGTTTATCCTTTCTTGTAGTTTGCTTTTGTTTTCGCTATATCCTATAAATTCTCCATTTAGTGTAACGCTGTATGTTGGCTTATATATGTATGTTATAGCTCCAACCATTAGGAATGCTGCAAGTATTATTATTATTGTAAATTTCGTCCATGTTCTTAAGTGCACTATTGTTCTTTTTAACCTACTAATTTTCAAACAACTCCTATCTTTCACTTTTTTTCGTATTTATTTTATAGTATTATTTTCATTTTTTCAAATTTTGTTTTTCCTTATTTTTTTGTTTTTTATCCTAACAAAGCTCCGCAATCGTATGCAGCAACTCTCTCGAATCCTCCCAGCCCAGGCAAGGATCCGTAATCGATTTTCCGTACACGTGATTCTCACATCCGATCTTCTGGCTGCCCTCAACCAGATAACTCTCGATCATCACGCCCTTCACCAGCTTCTTAATATCCCCGGAAACATTTCTGCTGTGAAGCACTTCTTTCACAATACGGATCTGCTCCTTAAACTGCTTGTTCGAATTCGAATGATTCGCATCCACGATCGTCGCCGGATTCTGCAGATCTCTCTCATTATATTTTTCCAGCAGGAACTGCAGATCCTCATAATGATAGTTGGGGAAGGATTTGCCCTGCTGATTGACCCAGCCGCGCATAACGGCGTGAGCGAGCGGGTTGCCGCGGCTTTCGACCTCCCAGCCGCCGTAGCTGAACACGTGTCCGGTCTGTGCCGCCTTTATCGCGTTGACCATGACCGACAGGTCGCCGCTCGTCGGGTTTTTCATGCCCACGGGCAGATCGAGTCCGCTTGCGGTGAGCCTGTGCTGCTGATTTTCGACCGACCGCGCGCCCACTGCGACATACGAAAGCACATCGGCAAGGTAGCGGTGATTTTCGGGATAGAGCATCTCGTCGGCTGCGGAGAATCCGGTCTCCGCAAGCGACTTTACGTGCAGACGGCGTATCGCCATAAGTCCGCGCAGCATATCCGGCGAGGCGTGCGGGTCGCTCTGGTGGAGCATCCCTTTATAGCCGACGCCCGTCGTGCGCGGCTTGTTGGTGTA
>ERZ825670.4166-NODE-4166-length-11444-cov-3.586706_pt1 | contig 11444 bp, 10 predicted proteins | sample MGYA00519929_ERZ825670 | MGnify/ENA primary metagenome ERZ825670 (study PRJEB31778, sample SAMEA3449207) | human gut metagenome | biome: human gut; feature: human-associated habitat; material: faeces | place: United Kingdom | collected 2010/2012 ...
TACATATACCTCTTTCTTTTCTAATGATAGAATAAAATGCTGCTTATGCAAGCTTTTCATATCCTTTTTTAATTATACATATTATGTGAAGAAAATCAATAAAAATCCCGTAAATTTTTTAACAAAGAACTGGGAAAAATGAAAGATTTCATATTAAAAATGCAAGAAGAAAAAAGAAAAATGTCAAATAATGAAAAATTACAAGGAAAATATGACAGATTCCGTTGCTTTTTTATATATCAGAATGAAAAAAATTATGATAAAATAGGAGAATAATGCTAGAAAATGCGAAAAAACTGGCTTGTGAAGTTAGAAAGACAAACTATAGATCAGAAGAAAATAATAAGAAAAGCAGACATAACAATGGTAGATGATGAAAGAAAAACGACAAAAAATGAAAAGATGTCGATGAAAGAAAATGAAAGATTATTGATTGAAAAATTCAAAACGATAAAACCGGTGGAGAAATCCTATGAAGAACAGGCAAAAAGACGATGGAAAACAGTTGCAAAACCACTGTTCAGCTTAGGAAAACTGGAAGATGCCGTGATCCGAATGGCAGGAATCCGAAGAGAAGCAGATTTTGAGATTAAAAAGAAAGGCTTGCTGATCTTTTGTGCGGATAATGGAGTTGTTTCAGAGGGAGTGACCCAGACCGGACAGGAAGTGACCGCAATCGTTGCGGATAATTTTACAAAATGTGCGACGAGCGTATGTATTATGGCAGAGACCGCCGGAGCGGATTTATTTCCAATCGATATTGGAATGGTGACAGATGTTCCGTCGGTGACAGATCCGAAAGACAAAGTGATGTATGGAACAAAGAATATGGCGATGGAACCTGCAATGTCAAGAGAACAGGCTGCACAAGCCGTTCTTATTGGCATACGAAAGGTCAAAGAGCTGGCAGAACAAGGGTATGATCTGATCGCAACCGGTGAGATGGGGATTGGAAATACAACGACCAGCAGTGCTGTTGTGTCCGTTCTGCTTGATGAAAGTGTAGAAAATGTGACAGGGAGAGGCGCAGGCCTTAGTTCAGAAGGGTTAAACAGAAAGATTCAGGCAATCCAGACGGCAATTGAGAAAAATCAGCCAGACAAGGAAGATATTTTAGATGTCTTGTCCAAAGTCGGAGGGCTTGATATTGCCGGAATGACAGGTGCATTTCTCGGAGGTGCGATCTATCATATTCCGGTTCTGATCGATGGATTTATCTCTTCTGCAGCAGCATTATGTGCAGTACGAATGGTACCGGAGACGGCAGATTATATCCTGGCATCACATTGCTCGGGAGAACCGGCGGGGCGAATGGTCTTAGAAGAGCTGAAACTTCCATATCTGATTGATGCGAAGATGTCTCTTGGAGAAGGCAGTGGTGCAGTTGCAGCAATTCCACTTCTTGAGATGGGTGTGAATGTTTATCGGAAGATGAGTACCTTTGAGGAGATTAAAGTAGAGCAGTATGAAGAACTTAAGTGAAGATGAGGAGTAAGAAAAATGTGGTTATTGAACGCAATGATCATTGCAATCGCAATGTATTCTAAGATTCCGATGCCGCGGGTTGACTGGAATGAGAAAAATATGAGATATGCGATGTGCTTTTTCCCTCTTGTTGGTGTTATAATCGGTGTACTAGAGGCAGTTGCAGGGAATCTGATCACAGTATGGAAGGGAGAAGGAACTTTCTTTTATGCAGTTGTATTGACTTTGATTCCGGTTTTTATAACAGGTGGGATTCACCTGGATGGATTCGCAGATACGATGGACGCAAAAAGTTCTTATGGAGACCGGGAGAAGAAGCTGGAGATTCTGAAAGACCCACATACGGGAGCATTTGCGATCATCAGTCTTTGCTGTTATTTCCTTCTGTGTGTGGGGATTTTTAGTGAAATGAGAATAGAACGCCTGTTTGCGACAGCACTCGTGTTTGTGTTCTCGCGTTCGCTGAGTGGAATTTCTGTTGTGACGTTTCAGGCAGCGAAGAACAGTGGACTGCTTCGGACATTTCAAGACGGTGCACAGAAGAGAAATGTAAGAATTGTATTGATCATATGGCTATTGGCAGCCGGAGTTGGATTCTATCTGACAGCAGGATTATGCGGAGTGGCAGCAGCAGTTGTCGGATTTGCTGTTTTCTTTTATTATTATCAGTTTAGCAGAAAACAGTTTGGAGGTATTACGGGTGATCTTGCCGGATACTTCCTGCAGTTATGTGAACTGTTTATGCTGGCAGTGCTTGCATTATTCTAGAAATGTTATTGCATATAAATGTTTTATGATAGATGCTTTATTATAGAAATGAAAATGAAATAAAATAGATTTTTTTGGAGTGATTTATGGAGCTTATTTTGATCCGGCATCTGAAGACACCGGGCAATGAAAAGAGACAATATATCGGAAGTACAGACGAAGAACTGTCAGAACAGGAAGTACTGAACTTTAAACAGAGATATAAAATAGATAGCTATCCACAGGTACAGCAAGTGATTGTCAGCCCAATGAAGAGATGTATTCAAACGGCAGAGTTGATTTATCCAGAGGTGCAGATACAACAGGAATCGTTGCTGAAAGAATGTGATTTTGGTATCTTTGAAGGTAAGACATATGAAGAACTGAAAGATAGAGAAGAATATCAGGCATGGCTGGATTCCGGTGGAACGATTGCATTTCCGGAAGGGGAGGAACAGAAGGAATTCCGTTCACGTTGTGTGAGAGGCATGCTCTGTCAGGTGGATAGATTATGCAAAGAAAATGTAGAAAGCGCAGCTTTTGTCGTTCATGGAGGAACGATTATGGCGGTGCTGGAACAATTGGCAGAAGACCAAAAAGATTTTTATTACTGGCAGGTGGAAAATGGCGGAGGATATAGAATGCTTGTTGACGAAGATGAGTGGAAGTCAGGGATTCATAGATTTCGTGAAATTCAAAAACTGGGAGGAGTGACAGAATGAACGGAAAGATGACGATTCTGGCATGCATCATAGGATTTTTGTTAGACTGCATTTTCGGAGATCCGGTCTGGATGTACCATCCGATACGCGTGATCGGAAACCTGATCAGTGTGTTGGAAAAAGGATTGCGGAAGTTGTTGTGCAGTCGGATTCCTGTGTCAGAACAAGAGAAGAAAAACAGAAGAGAAGTTCTGGCAGGTGGAATTTTATGGATTCTGACAGTTTCGTTATCCTTTCTTGTACCGGCGGTACTCTTATTTGCTGCAGGAAAGGTTCATCCGGCAGTACGGTTTCTTTTGGAAACCTTCTGGTGTTACCAGATATTTGCGGCGCGGTGTCTTGTAGGAGAAAGCAAAAAGGTTTATCAGAAATTAAAAGAAGACGACTTGCCTGGTGCAAGAAGAGCTGTATCCATGATTGTCGGAAGAGACACAGAGAACCTTACAGCAGAAGGTGTGACGAAAGCTGCGGTAGAGACAGTGGCGGAGAATACTTCCGACGGCGTGACGGCTCCGCTTTTATTCCTTCTGATCGGTGGCGCACCGCTTGGATTCTTATATAAAGCAGTAAATACGATGGATTCTATGCTTGGATACAAAAATGAAAAATATCTGTATTTCGGAAGAATACCGGCAAAGATGGATGATGTGTTTAATTACATTCCGGCGAGGTTGACAGCGTGGTTTATGATTGTTGCAGCATTTTTGACAGGAATGGATGGAAAGAATGCATGGAAGATTTACTTACGGGATAAGAGGAAACATGCAAGTCCGAATTCCGCCCAGTCAGAGGCGGTATGCGCCGGAGCGCTTGATGTACAGTTAGCCGGGGATGCGGTTTATTTCGGGAAAGTCTATAAAAAGGATTATATCGGCGATGCAATCCGTAAGATTGAATCGGAGGATATTCTTCGTGCCGGGAAATTAATGTATATGACAACGATACTGATGATGGTTGTCTTTGGAGGTTTATTGTTATGGATTTATTGATTCGATTTGCAAAAATGGAAGATGCAGAAGAACTTCTGGCGCTCTATACACCGTATGTAACGGATACAGTGATTACATTTGAATATGAAGTTCCGTCACTGGAAGAATTCAAAGATCGAATGCGTCAGACGATGAGAAAGTACCCGTATCTGGTCGCAGAACAGAATGGCGAGATTCTTGGATATAGTTGTGCAGGGGCATTTAAAGGTCGTGCAGCATATGACTGGGCAGTGGAAACAACAATTTATATAAGAAAAGACCGGCAGAAAACCGGAGTTGGTAAAAAGCTGTATGAGGCACTGGAGAAAGTACTGCACGCTCAGAACATTTGCAATCTATATGCATGCATTGGATATCCAGAGGTTGAAGATGAATATCTGACAAAGAACAGCGCACAGTTCCATGCACATCTTGGGTACCGTATGGTGGGAGAATTCTATCATTGCGGATACAAATTTGACCGGTGGTATAATATGGTCTGGATGGAAAAGCTTCTAGATCCGGAGATTAAACATCCAAAGCCGATCAAATGGATGGAAGAGAATCGCGAGGAGCTGGAGGCAGTACTTTAAGGTTAAAAACGAAACACATAGAGAAGTAGGAGTAAGATTCATGGAATATGTACACGGAGGAGACATTTATACATATGGAGATGTGCTGGATTTTTCAGTTAATGTAAATCCTTACGGTCCGTCAGAAGAAGTTCTTGAAGCGGCAAAAAGATCGATGGATGAAGTGAATCTTTATCCGGACAGTCAATGCAGACGACTCAGAAAGAGACTGTCAGAGAAAAAAAGTCTGCCGGAAGAATATTTCCTTTTCGGAAATGGAGCAGCGGAGCTGTTCTTTTCTGTCGTTCTTGCAGAAAAACCAAAGAAAGCATTGCTTCCAATTCCGGCTTTCGCAGAATATGAACAGGCACTTCGGACGGTAGAGTGCGAGAGCATTTATCATGAGTTGAAAAGAGAGAATAACTTTGCATTGACAGAAAGTTTTTTGGAAGAACTGACAGAGGATATTGACCTTGTATTTTTATGCTCCCCATCGAATCCGTCAGGCCAGGTGATCGAACCAGAGCTGATGGAACAGATCCTTACTCGATGTGAAGAGAAGAAGATACGTCTTGTTTTAGACGAGTGCTTTATCGAATTCCTGGAAGAAACGCAGAAATATACCATGGTGAAAAAGGTGACAGATCATGCGAGCCTTTTTCTCGTACAGGCATTTACGAAGATGTATGGAATCCCGGGATTGAGACTGGGCTATGCAATGACTTCGGACGGAGAACTTAAAGAGAAGATGCAGCAGATCCGTCAGCCGTGGAGTGTGTCGGTTCCGGCGCAGGCAGCAGGGATAGAAGCACTGACAGAGAGAGAAGAACAGAGAGTTCAGAAAATACGAAACAAAATCGCGGAAGAAAAAATGCGCATGGAAAAGAAAATGCGTGAGTTTGGGATTAGATTTATTCCAACAAAGGCAAATTTCTTCTTATTATATAGTGAAATCCCATTGTTTGAACGATTGTTAGAGCAGGGGATTTTGATTCGAAATTGTGAGAACTATAGAGGGTTGAAGAAAGGCTGGTATCGGATTGCAGTGCGGACAAAAGAGGAAAATGATGTTCTTTTACGGGCACTAGAAACAATCCTGTCAAAGCAGTGAAGGAGGCGAAAAATATGGCGAAATCAATTATGATACAGGGAACGATGTCGAATGTCGGAAAGAGCGCACTGGCAGCAGGTCTTTGCCGTGTCCTGAAACAGGATGGATACAAAGTTGCACCTTTCAAATCCCAAAATATGGCACTCAATTCTTTTATCACAAAAGAAGGACTGGAGATGGGAAGAGCCCAGGTGATGCAGGCAGAAGCTGCAGGGATTGAACCGGAAGCAATAATGAATCCAATTTTACTTAAGCCGACGAACGATACAGGCTCTCAGGTGATTATCAATGGTAAACCAATCGGAGTGATGGCTGCAAGAGAGTACTACCGTCATAAGAAGGAATATATTCCGGCAATTATGGATGCATATCATGAGTTAGAAAGAAAGTATGATATCATTGTAATTGAAGGTGCCGGAAGTCCGGCAGAAATCAACCTGAAAAAAGATGATATTGTAAATATGGGAATGGCAAAGCTTGCAGACGCACCGGTTCTTCTTGTCGGAGACATTGATCGAGGCGGAGTATTTGCCCAGATCGCCGGAACCGTAATGCTTCTTGAAGAGGATGAAAAAGCGCGGATCAAAGGAACGATCATTAATAAATTCCGTGGAGATGTATCCATTCTGGAGCCGGGCCTTCGAATGTTGGAAGAAAAGACAGATATCCCTGTAACGGGAGTGGTTCCGTACTTTTATTTAGATCTGGATGAGGAAGACAGCCTGACGGAACGATTTCAGAAAAAAGAGAAGCCGGGACTGATTGATCTGGCAGTGATCCGATTCCCAAGGATCTCTAATTTTACTGACTTAGCACCTTTAGAAGCATTGGAAGAAGTAAGTGTGAGATATGTTTCATCTCCGGCTGAGTTTGGCAATCCGGATGCGGTGATCCTTCCGGGAACAAAGAATACGATCAGCGATCTTCTGTGGATGCGTCAGAACGGACTGGAAGCAAGAGTTCTGAAACACAGCGCACAGAACAAACCGGTCTTTGGAATCTGTGGCGGATATCAGATGCTTGGAATGGAAATCTCAGATCCAACAGGAGAAGAGTACGGAGGAACTGTACAGGGAATGGGACTTTTGGATACAAAGACCGTGTTCCGCCCAGAGAAACATAGAACCAGAGTACATGGAACATTTGGCGAGATGAAAGGAATCCTGAAAGAGATGGCGGGACTTCCTTTCGAAGGATATGAGATCCATATGGGAGAGACGATTCTTGATGAGCACGCATCCGGGCTTGTAACAATAGAAAATGATTCGGATACGCTACAACAAGGACATCCGGATGGTTCACAGAAGGAAAATGTCTATGGCTGTTATGTGCATGGAATCTTTGATTCACCGGAAATGTCAGGTGGGTTTCTCTCCGCTTTATTGAAAGAGAAAGGCTATGATCCGGAGACGGTACAGGCAGTAGACTGGAAGTCTTATAAGGAAGAACAGTATGATAAGCTTGCAGATATCGTTCGTGCTAGTCTGGATATGAAAGAAATTTATAGAATTATTGGATTGTAGAGTTTTGTAATGAGAGGGGCAAAAAGATGATTACAGATTTAACGAAAGAACATCCGAACAAGACATTATGGCGGTTCCTTCTGCCAATGTTGTTCAGTGTGATGTTCCAGCAGATTTACAATATCGCAGACAGTATGATTGCGGGAAGATTTGCAGGAGAAAATGCGTTGGCAGCAGTCGGCGCATCTTATCCGATCACAATTATTTTCATGGCATTTGCTGTGGGAATGAATCTGGGTGCCTCCGTAGTCGTATCAAGACTGTTCGGAGCGGAAGACCGGGGCGGTGTAAAGCGTGCGGTTACAACAGCATTTCTTAGTTCTATGGTGCTGGGAATCATGCTGACATTATTCGGGTATTTCTTTAATCATCAGATGATGAGATGGATCCGCACACCACAGAATATTATGGCAGATGGAGTTTTATATTTGAAAATTTACATTTTCGGAATTATCTTCCTGATGCTTTATAATGTGTGTACCGGAGTATTTACAGCACTCGGGGATTCTAAGACACCGTTATATTTTCTGCTTGGATCATCAGCTGGAAATATTATTCTTGATTACATCTTCGTAGCAAAATTCCAGTGGGGTGTGAGCGGTGTTGCCTGGGCAACATTTATCGCGCAAGGTGTGTCAGCCGTGCTTGCATTAGTAACACTTCTCGGAAGATTGCAGAAATTTGCCGGGAAAGAAAAGCAGTCGTGGTTTGATAAGAAATTATTTGCACAGATCATGGCGATTGCAATTCCAAGCATTCTTCAGCAGAGCGTATTGAGTGTAGGAAATCTTTTCGTGCAGGGAATTGTAAATCAATTCGGTTCAGCAGTTGTTGCGGGATATTCGGGAGCGATCAAGCTGAATACATTTGCCATTAATATCTTTATGACACTTGGTTCCTGTCTATCCAGTTATACGGCACAGAATATCGGCGCGGGAAAGAAAGAACGAATTCCATTGGGATTCCGTACCGGAGTGAAATTGTCAGAGCTTACGGCATTACCGTTTGTTATTCTGTATTTCATTTTCAGTCGTCAGATGATGGGGCTGTTCTTAGGTGCGGAGAGTGTAGAGGCTATCAGCGCAGGAATGGCATTTTTGAAAATAGTATCGCCGTGGTATTTTATGATTGTAATTAAGCTGATGACAGATGGAATTATCCGAGGTTCCGGAGCGATGGTTTATTTTGTGGTTGCAACAGTTCCGGATCTTATTTTGAGAATCGGATTTGCGTTGGTTTTGACAAAAAGCTTTGGAAGCACCGGAATCTGGATGGCATGGCCATTTGGTTGGATCGTAGCGACCACATTAACATTGATCTTTTATAGAAAGTTGGGATATAAGAATGATAAAAGCAGTGATTTTTGATATGGATGGGGTTTTGATTAATACAGAACCGCTTCATTATCAATGTTGGGTAGAAATTTTTAAAGAACGATATGGAATTGACTTAGATTACAATGTATATAAGCCATGCATCGGATCTACAAGACTCCATTTCATGAATCTGATCAAAGAAGATTATGGAATCACATTTGAAAGTCTTGAAGTAATGAATCAGATTATGAAAGAGAAGAAAGATGAAATTATTGCGCGAGACGGATTTCCGGAGATGCCGGGAGTTGAGCAGATGCTTTGCTGTCTGAAAGATGCGGGGTATCGCCTGGCCGTGGCCTCTTCTTCTCCAAAACCTGTAATCACAGAGACACTGGAAACGCTGGATCTGATGAAATATTTCGATGTCGTGACAAGTGGAGATGAAGTGAAGAATCCAAAGCCGGCGCCGGATACATTTTTCTTTGCAGCGAAGCAGCTGGGCGTACCGGTAGACGAGTGTATTGTGATCGAAGATTCAACGAATGGAGGAAAGGCTGCTAAGGCGGCTAAGATGCCATGTATCTGGATGCATAATCCGGATTCCGGAGACCAGGAGATACTGGATGCAGTGCTCGAGATTACCGCCTGGACAAAGGAGAATATAGAAAAGATCATGAAATTTTTACATTTTGATCAAGAAAAAGTGTAAAAATAAATGAGCGATATAAAATTTTTTTGAGTAGAATACTTAGAAATAGTAGGGCTGGAAGTATTAATAGGATGTGGTTGAATGAAAAAACTGAAATTCATATTTGGCAAGCTTAGTATATTTTATTATATTTTGTTTCTGGTAGTGACGTGCATACTTTGCAAGTCAGGAAGTACCAGGCAGTTGAAGTTTGCATTTTTTGCTTTAGGTATCTTTCTGGTAATCAGTCTTTGTATCTGGATTGGTTGCCTGATCGCGGAAAAGGAAAACCCTTTTAAAATGAAAGGTGCACTCAGAAAAACAGTGTTTTGTACAGAACTTTTGATTCTACTTGTAGTTACGGTTGGATGTATTTCTTATATCGTATATACTGCGATTCCTTATAATGGCGCATTGTCCTGGAAGGTAGACAGCCTGTTTAAGACAAAGAAAATAGAGTATGAACATAACAATTTCTTCCGTGATGGCGCAGAAGGGCTGATAAAAGATATCAATAAGAAATTGAAACTTCCGGACGAGTTATATATCACAGATAGTTTTGAGATGTCTTTTGATAAAGACGGAACGATAACCCGCGTGTCGGCCTATCTCTACGGACAGAATGAAAAGGGAAAAGATAAGACCTATCTGATTGATTATGATATAGATAAAAGTGATAAGATTGTTGTGCAGATTGCAGGTTATGCAAATGCAGATTATGATGATGACAAGAAATTAGATCCTATGTTTACTATTCTGGAAAAATCAGATTGTAAGATGCAGGTGACACAATGGAATCTGACTTATGCATTTGCAGATAATCCGCCGGAATATGAGATTCTGTATTATGGAAAACGCTCCTTCGCTTCTTCGGAAGGTCTTGTTTATCTTCCGGGAGATGTGGATGGTGACGGAGCAGTCAGTGGTATGACTGATTTCACAGCACTGGATAGCGGTGGAGAAGCACTTGGATATGAAGTGTCTCTGTATCTTCCGCAGGATGAATCTGTGACGCCGGTGCGTTACATGATGGAACCGGAATATATCAGTCCTGATACAATTAGTCAGAATGAGCAGGCGGAGAAAGATTCGCAGGCAAAAGAACAGGGAAAAGAGAATAATACCTGGACGGTTGATACGGACGGAAGCGGTGTTGTCCGATTCTTCTTAAATGAGCAGAAAGGCTGGAAACTTTCTGTTGTTGATGCGGCTCTTGGAACACGTTATTATAAACTGGAAACTACGTCAGATGGTGGGTATAACTGGACAACAGTAAATGAAGATCCATTCGACGGAAATGGCGGAGCAGGAGAAGGGATACAATTCTTCGACGAACAGTTTGGATTCATTGGTCTAAGCGGGGCATCGCAGACACATTCATCTATTTATGTTACAAAAGACGGTGGAAAGACACTGAAGGAGATAGAACTTCCGATGGATACTGTGACAGAATATCCGCCGCATATGCAGGAATATGGATTCACGCTTGATGATTATCAGTATCTGGAAATGCCACAGCAGGATGGAGAGAATTACACGATCCATGTGATGACGCAGAGTGGCGAGACAGAAGGGCTTGTATTCACATCTGAAGATCAGGGTGAGAACTGGAGTTTTACTGGAGTGTTTGATGAAAATAACTTATCATAAAAAAACAAAGTATTTTGAATCAATACAATCTGGGAAAAGTCAGGGGGCGAAACCAAACCATGGCATACAGCGAATTAATCAAAAATTTTAACAAGATACGTGATTACATGCGGGATTTTTATGTCTACGGTTTCAAGAGCCGGGATGATTATACGAAAAAAAGTACCAGGTCTTATGATGACGAGAAACGTCGGATAGAGAGCTGGCTTGGTAACTATATGAAGTTTCATCAGACCGCTGATGGTAAGAATGTATTTTTGTCAATTGATAGCAGAGCAACCAGGCACAATCCACTTTATAAGGCATGGAAGACAAAGAGCTTTACAGATGGAGATATTACCCTTCATTTTATTGTTATGGATATTCTTTCTAATGGACAAGAACTGTCACTTGGGGATGTCGCATATCAGGTGGACGAATATCTGGCAGGGTTTGAGCATGCAAGAGTATTTGACATCTCTACGATCAGAAAAAAACTCAACGAATATGTAAAAGAAGGATTGTTGGTAAGACGGAAGAGTGGAAAGACGATGCTATACAGTCGTACAGAAGAGTTTGAAATGCCAAGTAGAGATGTTTTGGATTTTTTTTCAGAAACCGCACCATGTGGTGTGATAGGATCATTTTTGGAAGATAAAACAAATAATATTGCTGATCATTTT
>ERZ825670.4167-NODE-4167-length-11444-cov-2.836158_pt1 | contig 11444 bp, 7 predicted proteins | sample MGYA00519929_ERZ825670 | MGnify/ENA primary metagenome ERZ825670 (study PRJEB31778, sample SAMEA3449207) | human gut metagenome | biome: human gut; feature: human-associated habitat; material: faeces | place: United Kingdom | collected 2010/2012 ...
ACGCTTGATAGGCCTTATGAAAAGATATCCAAATAGAAAACTGATTCCGTTTGCCAAAAGAGATGATTGCGATGACATTGCTTGCTTTGAAGTTGATCGACCAAATTTTGTAGAAATAATTCATGATTTTTCCTCACCTGGTTTTGAACAACGACAAGAATATACTTCTCTAAAACAATGGATTTCAATAATTACAGAATAATTTTCGGAGTTCCTACACCGCCGAAAGCCTGCTGAAGAAGGTGACCTACGCCAACGGCGCAGCGCAGACCCTTTCCTACGATCTGGCGGGCAATGTGGTTGCCGAGACCGACGCGGAAGGCAACGCAAAGCAGTACCAGTACGACAATGTCAACCGCCTCATCGCCGTGGTGGATGAGCTGGACGGTAAGACCACCTATACCTACGACGCGCTGGACAACATCGCCAAGGTGACGGACGTCCTTCGCCAGGTAACCAGCTACACCTACGATAAGAACGGTAACCAGTCTCCAGGTAACACTTCTAATACCTTTGTCTATGATACATCTGATATTAGGGTGGTTGTGAATAGTAATGGTGATGTTATTACTGTAATCCTAAATAGAAGGTGAGCACATGATTAAAAACTTTCAAGAATCTGATTTTATTGATGCTTTTCAAGATCTTCCAATTTATATTGGTAATGACCAAAGCGGAGAAATGATTTTCAAAAGAGAATATTCTAACGGTCTCTCTTTGACAACTTACTTGGATATCTATGGAGAAAAAATTGAACTTACAATTTCATACCCAGGACAAAACATTACCACATTCTCATCGCATATTGAAAGAGTTGAAATCAAATCCAATGTGATACATTGCATCTACCTTGATAAGTGCGTGGCTGAGTTGCAAATAGAGCCACATCTCTTCTTAAAAGTTTTGGGCTACTAAGATTTGAAAAACGAGACTCATAGTATCCGTACCAAGTGCCCAAATCCAGCACCTTGACAACGGCATACAGCTATGACAGCGTTGGCAATCTGCTCACCCAGGCATCCAGCGGCGCAAGCGACATCGCCTTCAGCTACAGCTACAACAAGAACGGCTACATCACGGGTGAGGTGCGCACTGAAAACGGCCAGACTACCGAGAGCTCCTATGCCTATGACGCGCTGGGCCAGCTTACCAGCTTCCTGCAATCCACGGGCTATGGCGAGCAGTATGCCTATGACAAGGCCGGGAACATGACTGAGAAGGTCATTACGCCCCTGCATAGCGAGAGCGAGGAAGCACAGGCTGTCACACTCAAGATGAGCTACAACAAGGGCAACCAACTCACCGCCATGGCCAACGGGAAGGACAAGATCACCTATTCCTACGATAAGAACGGCTCCATGGTGCAGAAGGTGCTGTCCAGCCAGACCTACGGCAAGCTGACGGACACCTACGCCTACAATGCCCTTGACCAGCTCACCAGCTACACCGGCTATGACGGCTATACCCAGCAGTTCACCTACGACGCCAACGGCATGCGCCTTTCCAGGAGCGAGGCGGGCGACGCGAACCGCTCCACGCTGGAGGAGCTGCTGCGCGGGAACATTGCCGGGCTGCCGGAGATTGTGGAGCCGGCGCAGAGCCAGACCAACGCGGACGAAGCGGACATGCCCGCCGAGCTGGAATGGGCCACGACGGAATACCTGTACGATCTCACGCAGGAATACTACCAGGTGATTTCCGAAACAACAACATCCGCCAGCGGGACTTCCGCCACGACGGCATATGCCTACGGATTAGAGAGAATTGCTTCTTATAGTACAGACTCCAAGGTGGAGTATGTCTATGATGGGCGCGGGTCGGTCGTCCAGACCATCTCTGCTCCTGTCGCGGGTGCAGCGGTATCCTCCGCTTTGCCGGATATCAGCGTAAAGGTGCAGTCCTTCGCCTACACTGCCTTTGGCGAGCAGATGGGCGGCGTGAAGGTCAGCGGATTCACCTACAATGCCGAAGCCTATGACGCAGCCACCGGCATGCTGAATCTGCGCGCAAGGCTGTATGAGCCTGCCTTGGGCAGGTTCAGCCAGAAGGATATTTATCCTCCCAACCTGCTCATCACCTATTCCTTCAATGCATATCTGTTCACTTTTAATAGTCCGGTTAGCTTTGTCGATGCGGACGGATTACAGGCAAGCAGCCTGCGTAATGTGTTGTCTTCCATTGGCAACTCGGTGAAAAAAGTGGTTAGCACTATTGGCAATGGCATCAAAAAAGTCGCCAGTGCCTTAGTAGGAGAGACCGTTGTCAATACCGTGATTTCAAAGGTGAAAAGCGTTGCAAAGGCTGTAAAGAATGTCATCATGCCTGTTGTAGATGCGGCAACATCAGCTTGGCAAAAGGCAAAAGAAAGCCTTGCCGAAGCACAAGAGGAAATTCGTGCACTTGAAGAAACTCGTCCGGTTTCCGAAGCTGAAAAGAATGAAATCATTCGAAGAGCCTGTGCTAAGTTCTTAGGACTTGATGATAACACAAATAGCACAAGTATTAACAGAACCGAACAGATGTATACTGTTGAAGGTGGAATGGTCTTACATACTACGAAAAATCCTTATGGCCGTATTGTTTTACCTCCTGGAACCTATACACAGGCGGAGATCGTTTCCTTCATTATGGAATACGGTGATTCCGTCATGATTCGTGATGTCATGGATCTGATTGCAAAGGGTTCTGCAACAGCCACCTTCCCTGATGGCAGCACTGTTACTATAACGGCGCAAGAAGGGCTACAAAACCTTATCAACGCCAATCGAGAACAGGCCACGCTGGAAGCTTGGGAGCCTTCTTTCTGGCAGCAGGCAGGAATGGTGGTTGGTCAGGCTTTCGATCAGGCTATAAAGGGGGATTATGCTGAAGAAACTACATTAGTTGGCACAGCGGCACAAATCGGCGTTAGCTTTATTCCTGTTGCTGACACGATAACAGATATTCGTGATCTTACTTATAGCGCACAGCAATTCTGGTATAAACCTTCTTTGGGGAATGCAGGATGGGTTGCGGTTGATCTTATTGGCTTTATTCCCGTTCTGGGATCATTAAAGCCCGTCTTTAAGCACGGAGATGAGTTTATTGACGCTACGGGTACCGTAATCAAAAACGTTGACAATTTGGTCGATGCATCCGGAAACGCCATAAGCAAAGCTGATGATGTGATCGATGTTGTTACCGATTTGGGAAAGCGTGCTGATGAGGTTTCTGATATTGCAAAACAGGGAGACAACCTGACAGACTCAGTGGAAGCCATAATTAAACATGGTGACGATGTAGATACTCTATCGGGGACTTGGAAAAAAGTAGACGAATATATGAGTGATTCAGCAAGGCGCTATCAAACTTATGTAACTGGCCGCGAAGGTGAAGTATGGGTGCAAAACGGGGTGCGATTCGATGGCATGAGAGATGGCGTGTTGTTAGAAGCAAAAGACCATTATTCTCAATTTATTGATGTGAACACAGGGGAGTTTTCTTTGTTGACGCGGGCGGTCAATGGGTTGCAGCTGTTTATAAGTACTCCGAATCTGAAGTGATCTGGAAAGGATTTATCAATGAAGCCAATGAGCTGATTGGAGAGATTTCATACTGATTTGGCATTGTTATGTCAAATTTGAGATAATCGGTGCAAGCAGGGCAAACGTTATACTTTTTGCACTTTGCTTGTTGGTGGCACCTGCCCCCAATCCCCTTTAAGCAGAGCATGCTCTGCGGTTATGAAGAATGCTTGCGCATTCTCCGTTTGGGCTTACGCCCACTCCAAAAGAAAAAAGCCCTATGCCTAATCGCTTTTGACGCAGAAAGGCATAGGGCTTTCGTCTATCGCTCCACAGATTCACAGCTGCGGTGCTGATCGGGTTCGGAAGGTATAGCGTGGTTGTGTAGATCGGCCTCATAATCCTCATCGGATAAGAGGGTATCGAGGTTGGTTTTGATATGACGAAGATCGCGAAGTTCCGTGTTATGTTGAGAGAGAACTTCGCTGTCTTCGCGTTTCTGATTAAGCAGTCGGTCAAATTCCTCTGAAAGCTCGGCCAATGTCGGCAGCTTTCCATCAGCGGCACTGTAGATGGCCTGTGCCTTTTTGTGTGCTTCGATCTCTGCTTTGTGCTCCCGATAGAACGCTGGCGACCAGCCCGATTCCCGATATTGTGTATAGATGTCTTTGGTTTTGCGGTAACTAAGAATCGCATTCCGCTGGTTGCGAATCTCAGTCATCTGTGATTGAGCGGTTCGGATTCTATCCTTGAGCGCATTTCGGCTGGCAAGTGCGGAGCGCAATTTCTCCTCAAGCTCGTCATAGGAAGAAATATGGTGCTCCTTTAGATAGATCATCGACTTGGCAACGGCGTCTGTGTTGCGCCTTTCTGCCCAACGCTGATAACCTTTTCCTTTGCCTGCACGGCTTCAATGTCAATCAGCAGTTCCACCTGACTGGGCGTGAACTGACTTCTTGGTACCTTGGGAATATGAACACGATGACCGGTAAGCGCAGAACGCAGGGCAGCTTCTGTATACTCCGCTCCCAACGTATCCAGACGAACATAACGCTTTCCATTGGGAGGTTTGATGCTGATTTGAGCGCCTCGCTTAATCCAGCATCCGGCGTCTTCAAGCAATTGCATTAGCGCATCAAATCCATCTGGCTGCATTCGCAGCGCAGCGTCAATCGTCATTCGCAGCCAATCGCGGCCGCTGGTTTTTGCGTTGTTCCCCAGCCACTTATCATAGGAAACGGTTTTGTCCTGCGGGTTCTTGATTACGGATAGGCGATGCTCCTCGCAGATCTTGTCGCTAAGCTCGGCCACCAGTTTTCCTGAACGGATAACATCTCTGAATTTGTGCGTGCATTCCAGCGAAACCGAGCAAAACGCAATATGATTATGAATGTGTTTGCGGTCTGTATGGGTGGCTACGATAAACGCATAGTCGCCCTTCAGCAATTCGGAGGCCAGCTCGTATCCGATTTGATTCGCTTCCTCCGGCGTAACCTCGCCAGGCTTGAAGGACTGGCGGAGCTGATAAGCGATCACTTCATTATGAATCTGTCTGCCGGTATTGGCAAGATACGCATTGCGCGCAAGCAGAAATTCGTGGTCAGCGGTTTCGGGAGAACAGGCGTAGGATGAGATGAGTTCGCCGCCCTCCGTCTTATCCGGATTCTTGATATATTCAACTCGCTCCTTCAAGCATTGCGAGATCGTCTTTCCTTTGTTGATGTGCATCGACATAATGCGGGTTGTTGCCATGAACTCCTCCTCAGTATAAATGAAAAGCGGCGATCTGTGATGAACACAAATCGCCGCGTGATGTGCTTTTAGCAAAGAAGACCTTCCAGGAAACCGATCATGTGATCCAGCCTGTTCAGCAGCAGGTTGGCGATAGCAGGCAGTCCAATGGGACTGACCAGAAGCGCAAGCACTAGGAACGCAATACCGTTTTGCCAGTATCCAATGAAGAACTCAACCAAGGACAAGAGGGCAAACAGGGATACGGTCAAACCGAGGATCGAGGAAGCGATGGACGTAATGAAGGCGGTCAGTCCGAGCAGCAATCTGACGATCAGGATGGCGGGGGTCAGCGCGATTCGCAGTGTAGTCTTGATCATGGGATGTTCCTCCTCGTTATGCTGTTCGCTCCAAGACGGTCAGCAGCCGGTTTATCATCTTCCATAGCTCATCCTGCTTCTGAATGATCTCGTCGATTTCGGTTTCGTAGATTTGCCCATGAGCGTTCATACGCTTTGCAATCTGGTTGAGATTGTTGGTCATGTTGCTCAGCAGGCGTATCATTTCGCGGATTTGCGGAAGATCCAGCTTTAGAATGTAGCCATTGAGCACCATCGACCGAAGGAAGGCGGACGTGTTCGTGATACCAAGGGACTTCATCTTCTTCTTGATGATCTCCGCTTCAGTTTCGGTGGTCTTGAAGTTGTGCTGGATCAGCCGTTTTTCCTTTTCCACCATGATTATCTCTCCATACTGCCTTTTCTGCAAGGCTGTCGTCGTGAAGATTCATCAGTTTCTCGAATGCGACCGAGCAGTATCTCTTTTGGGAAATCACACACCAAGACCTTTACATGCTGCGTATCGGTGAGCAATATCGCAAATCGCTTTTCACCCATTTGAGTTCATCACCTATCTCTCCATGTCGTGGGATTTGTGCTTGGGTGTTTTGGTTTCAGGCATGGTCGCCGGACTGCTCTTTTCTTCGCTAAGAGATCGCCTTCGCTCCTTGATCTCTTTGCGGGCAAGCCGGATGAAACCGTCCAGAACGGTGGAATGAGAAGCCACGGTGTAATCATCCCGGCGATCAAGGCCGTTCGCTGCTTGCGCTTCCGGCAAAGTGACTGAACAGGCCCAATCCTTGTTGGAAGAAGAAAAGCGGCCATCCCAGCCTCTGATCTGAACAGTCGCCGCAAGCACAACGGAGACGCGCTCCTCTCCGTATTGGTCGAGGACTTCTGTGACCGCTTCATTGTCCAGATGCATGCCGTCAAAATGGCGGGCAATCGCATCCTCTATGTCCCTTTTACAGGCGATGTTCTCTTGATGTGAAAGTCGAAACAGATCGAGTTCGCCATGTTCGCGCGCATGGGCAGCGGTTTCATAATATACGGGGATAGGATCGAAGTCTTTTCTCATAGTCGTTACCTCCTGGGGTTTTGTTTGGTTCTGCATGTATTCCTGAACGGCTTCCTGCCTTTCCTGATCTGTTCCATATTGCAGCACATCGAGCTGATACTCTACATCATCCAGATGATGTAGCGCTTCCAGAAATCGGGGATGAAGGTCGTCGTCTGGAGATTGCGGAGCATACTGCTCCTGCCATTGCACCAACTGATTTCTGTAAGCTGCCAGTTCACTGAAGCAGTAGGACGCCTGATGCTGGAACCTTTCTTCTTTGCTGATTTCAGGATGCTTTCTGACAATATACAAAGGCAGGTGCTCGTCATAAGCAATGCCAAAATCCGAAGCCAGTTTCAGCGCAGCGTCTTTGGGAGAAAGATCGAAAAGGCGGCTGGTGAAGCTGATGACATCACCATCCGCCTGACATCCAAAGCAATGAAAGCGTTCGTCCGCCTTCATACTGGGTATCCTGTCATTGTGAAATGGGCATCGGCACATGCCGCTCCTGCCAACATGAATGCCGTAGTGCTCGGCAGCTTCTCGCGTGGTTATGCTGCTTTTTACGGATTCAAACAGATTCATAGATCACCTCGATTCGCAAAGAAAATGACGTTTCCGCTCATCGTTCCTCGCCCCGACGAGGCTTCTCCTGCTGCTTTGTTGCAGTTGTTTTGTCAATATCCAGTGCTGCATTCAGCTCTGCCAGGCGTGCGCTCTTGGTTTTTAGTTCATCCTCTTGAGGAAACGGCTTGCCGGCTTCCTCTTTAGCGTCGGCAACCTGCTGGCGCACGGCGGCAAGACGCGCAGCCGTTTCTTCCATACGCTTTGGAATTTGTGCGATGGTGTTGTCAAGACGGGTGATGTTGCCTCTTGCATCATTGCCAACATCCATGCGGTGGGAGACGGAACCATGAAGGATGAGCTGAAATTTGTTAATGAAGGAATCATAAGAGATGCTCATCGTCAATCCTCGATAGGAGCCAAACTCGGCGTCCATACCCTTAGCGGCTTCCTTGCATGCCGCAAGAATGGCTTTGCCAGCTTCCTCCTTGTCCAGAATCAGCTTGCCGCCCACCATCATGCCCACAAAATCCTCCTGCGGAAGCGGATGCGCCTCAATCGTGGCAATATCCTTTTCAAAGCCGGCAATCAGCTGGGTATCGCGTTCGATTTCCTGCGGGAAATCCTTGAGCAGCTGATCCTCAAGCCGATACTGTTTACTCAGATGATCGGCCTTCATCAGCTTCAGCCTCGCAACATCCACATCCAAATCCATCTTTTCTTTTATACGGGGATCGCCGGCACACAGCGCCTTGATTTCAGCATACGAAAGCGCGGTTTCGTCCATGTCATCACAGGAACGAACAGGGCTTTTGTTGGTCATGATCTGCGAGATAAATTTTTGTTTGTTTTCGACCGTCTGCCAGAGGTAGGCGTCAAAGGTGGCCTCTGTCACATACCGATAGATGAACACTTTTTCATTGCGGTTGCCCTGACGGACGATACGACCCGCACGCTGCTCCAGATCACCAGGACGCCAGGGACAATCCAGATCATGCTGGGCGATGAGCCTGTCCTGAACATTGGTGCCCGCGCCCATTTTAGCGGTACTGCCCATGAGCACGCGCACCTGACCAGAACGAACCTTAGCGAACAGTTCCTTCTTTTTTACCTCCGTATCCGCATCATGGATGAATGCGATTTCTTCCTTTGGGACGCCCTGCGCGATCAGCTTGGCCCGGATGTCGTCATAGACGTTGAATTCCGGCATCTGGTCGTCTGAAACGGGCTTGGGCGTTGAAATATCGCAAAAGACCAACTGTGTCAGCCTCTGCCCTTTGCTCTCATCCCAAATTCGGAAGATGTTGCGCACGCAGGCGTTGACCTCGCTGTCCGGGTCGTCGAGCAGTAGCGGATTGATGAGCCGCTGATCGAGGCCCAGCTTGCGCCCGTCGCCCGTGATCTTGAGCATGTTGTCCTCGGAGGGGTCAACGAGTTTCTGATGAACCGCCGCGGCGCGTTCGGATAGGGCCTGCACCAGCTCCTGCTGCTGCGGGCTGGGCTTGACGGCGATGGTCTCGTAATGGGCTTCAGGTGTAGGCAAATGAAGCTGATCCGCCGTTTTGATATCAGCGACTTCCTTGAATACGTTCATGAGTTCAGGGAGATTGAAAAATTTACTGAACCTTGTTCTGGCCCGATAACCAGTACCCTCAGGGGCCAATTCGATTGCCGTCGCCGTCTCGCCAAAGGTGGATGCCCAGGCGTCAAAATGGGTCATGCCGCTACGTTGCAACGCGGCATATTGCAGATACCGCTGCATCGTATACAATTCCGTCATGCTGTTGGAGACAGGCGTGCCTGTCGCGAAGATTACGCCTCGCCCGCCGGTTAATTGATCCATGTACCGGCACTTCATGAACATATCAGAGGATTTCTGTGCTTCCGTAGCGGAGATGCCGGCAACATTGCGCATCTTGGTGTACAGAAAGAGGTTTTTGTAGGAGTGTGCCTCGTCCACGTAGAGCCGATCTACACCGAGCTGTTCAAAGGTTACAACATCGTCCTTCCTCTCCTCCGCTTTCAGCTTCTGGAGCTTGGTTTCCAGCTGCTTTTTGGACTTCTCCAATTGCTTGATTGAAAAACGCTCTCCGTTGCTCTCCTTGAGTTCCGTGATGCCCATCATGATTTCGTCAATCTGATCCTGAAGCAGCTGTTCCTGACGTTCATGGGAGACGGGGATTTTTTCAAACTGAGAGTGGCCGATGATGACCGCGTCATAGTCCCCGGTAGCGATACGCGCACAGAATTTCTTGCGGTTGCTCGTTTCAAAATCTTTTTTTGTTGTGACCAGAATCCTTGCGGAAGGATAGAGACGCAGGAATTCAGAAGCCCACTGCTCCGTCAAGTGATTCGGCACGACGAACATGCTCTTTTGGCTGAGGCCCAGTCTCTTGCTTTCCATTGCCGCGGCGACCATCTCGAACGTCTTCCCTGCCCCTACCTGGTGTGCAAGCAATGTATTGCCGCCATACAGGATGTGAGCGACGGCACTCCGCTGATGCTCGCGGAGCGTGATTTCCGGGTTCATGCCGGAAAATACGATATGCTGTCCGTCATACGCACGGGGCCTGATCGAGTTGAATCGCTCGTTGTACTCCTTCACAAGCGTTTCTCTCCGGGTCGGCTGTTTCCATATCCACTCACGGAAAGCGTCTTTAATGGCCTGTTGCTTTTGTTGGGCAAGGGTAGTGGCTTTCTGGTTCAGTACGCGCTGCTCCTTGCCATCCGCATTCTGAATGGTGTCAAAGATGCGCGTATCTCGCAGATTCAGCGCATCTTCTAAGAGCTTATACGCATTCGCCCGGTCTGTGCCGTAGGAAGCATACGCGGCGACGTTGCTGCGCGAAACAACCGTTTTGCCGTTGATGCGCCACTCGGCGGTATGGGGCGAAAAATGCACGTCAATCGCGCGGCGCTGGTAGTATGGCGTATTGAGCAGCTCATACATGAAATCCTGAATATAGTCCGGCGAAATCCACGTCGCGCCGAGCCTGACGTCGATCTCCGATGCCTCCAGGTCTTTGGGCTGGGCGGCAGTGAGCGCCGTCACGTTGGTCTGGAAGGAAGCGTCAGACTGCGCTGCCAGCTTTGCTTCGCGCAGCTTTTGACGTACATTGCCCGAAAGGTATTCATCTGCCGTGACATATTGCGCATCCGTACCGGGGATGCGGTAGATCACGCCGGTGAGCTCTTCGGCAAGCTGTTTTTCGTCCTTGCCTGTCAGCCGCGACATAAAGGGGAGATCGACCTTTGCCCGCTCCCCGATGGACACAGCCAGCGCGTCGGAAGCTGTGTCCGCATGGTCGATACTGTGTCTCTGCCTGATCGTCCGCTTGGTAAACATGTCCGCCTTGCCTTTGAGGCGATGCTCCTCATCCAGAATCTCAAGCGAACAGAGCAGATAATACGAGGAATCGTCCGAAAAGGCCAGGCGGTTGGCGCGGTCGTTGATGAGGCCATATTTTGCTGAATACGCATCATACGTCTGGTTCAGCTCCTGCTGCATGACGGCGATCTCTTCATCGCTGTGTTCGTCGAGCTGTGCGTCAATCAGCCGATGCACCTGATCGCGCAGTTCAACCATGCCTTTCACGCGCTCCTGGGCAGTCTGGTTCAGGCTTGGCCTGACCATTCGGCTGTTTTCCCGGTAGTAGACCTGGCCATCCACGACGGCATACGACAAATTGCGTACATTGGGATCGGCGGGAATGGACTCGTCGATTGCTTCGTTTTCACCGAGGTCGGGCAGTGCCGCTTCCTGGTAGTTGCCATGGATATGCTGGATGGCCTCATGCAGCTGATCCGCGAGACTTGCTCCTTCAACGGGAAGAACCGTGAAATCCTGACGGCCATACTGCGTGTTTTCCCTGCTCTGAATGCCCAGAATCATCTCCGGATGATCGACAAAGTAACTGTTGATGGAAAAACCATCCTCGTTCTGGCCGAGATGCACCCAATCAGGTTCGATGTCAATCGGATGATCCCGTTTTTGGAGGAAGATGATGTCCGAGACGACATCCGTTCCGGCATTGGCGCGGAAAGCGTTGTTCGGCAGGCGAATCGCGCCCAGCAGCTCCGCGCGCTGGGCGATGTACTTGCGAACCTCCGGGGACTGTTGATCGAGGGTATAGCGGGAAGTGACAAAGGCAATCACGCCGCCGGGACGCACCTGGTCAATGGCCTTGGCGAAAAAGTAGTTGTGAATAGAAAAACCGAGCTTGTTATAAGCCCGGTCGTTGACCTTGT
>ERZ825670.4169-NODE-4169-length-11440-cov-7.422925_pt1 | contig 11440 bp, 18 predicted proteins | sample MGYA00519929_ERZ825670 | MGnify/ENA primary metagenome ERZ825670 (study PRJEB31778, sample SAMEA3449207) | human gut metagenome | biome: human gut; feature: human-associated habitat; material: faeces | place: United Kingdom | collected 2010/2012 ...
TAGAACACTAGCCTTCCAAGCTAGATACGTGGGTTCGATTCCCATCACCCGCTTTCTTTTTTCGCTTGTGAAAAAAGATAATTGAATTACAGGATATGCGGATATGGCGGAACTGGCAGACGCGCTAGACTTAGGATCTAGTTCTTCGGAGTGCAGGTTCGATTCCTGTTATCCGCATGGCAAAAGCCGGAGAGCCGCTATTTTAGTAGGTTTCCGGCTTTTATTTTTGGGTAGTGGTAATAAAATGGTAATATTTTTTTTGAATAGTTAGAATCAAAAAAGGCGTTATCAAAATCATAGTCAAAACCCTCAGAAGTTTTGATAATATGTTTTGATAAAGCGAGTACCGCTTGTTTCTGTGTATTCGCTACCTTTATCAAAACTTAACAGTATTGACAATGTGCAAGAAATTCCTCTATTGATGGCAGTCAGTAGGGGTTTTTTATTGTCTAGAGATTATTAATGTTCTCGGACACTTCATCCCAATGCTGATTCATACTAATAACATAATCAGGCCCGTAGTTGGTTCTTTTGTATCCTGCGTAACAACTTGCTGTTGCCACAAGGCTATCCCAACTTTTGATAATATCATCTTTTTCATGTGCCAGTTTGGCGGAAAAAGACAGCAGGGAAGCACGAGAACCTTCAAATTTTGTATCATCTGCCATTTTGCCGGCATGGTCCGCAATAAGGCGGCGCATAGTAGGATTGTTAGCATATTTATCACTCATTCGGAATACATCTTCCGGGGTCATAATTCCTGAATTGAGCAAAGATAAAGCGTTATCGTCAACAAGTTCCGGTTTAACAGAATAATAAGATGCAGCCGCTTCGTTGAATTCCTCAGTAATTTTTGATACGGTATTTTCGTAATCGTCCCAGATGTTTCTTGAAGCGTTCTTAAAAATATTTTCAGCATAAAGATAATTTGCTTTAGTTGATGCTATTCGGGCTGCTCGTTCACCTGAAAAAACCTCTGGTCTGTCAGAAGAGGATGCTTTGTCATAAGCTTCTTTCACCTCTGTTAATTCGGCGAATGCTTCTAAATAGTTGGCTCTGGCTCTTTTAAATGCTTTATCTAATTTGAGTGCATGTTCTTTGTATGGGTTCATTTTTTTTACTCCTTTTCTGTATTATATGTTTTTTAGGACTCGGGTATAAAGTTACAGTGTATATTTTTTCTATCACCCCCTTTAAGTGAAAACGCCTTTATAATCTTGTTACGCCTTTACCTGCCAAAGCACGAATGTGAACTAATACAAGTCTCTGGCGTCGTTCGTCTAAAGAATCAAACAGTTGCATGAGTTCTTCTTTTTGTCTTACCTTTGCGGTATCTTCCTGTGGTAACTTGTAACCTGTGTTACAATTCTCTTTGTAAACGCATCCACGTTGTAAGCCTAAGTAGTATGATGTTGTAACCAAATCTAATTTATCCCGGCTACAGTCCCGTATAGCGTTGGTTTCTGATACGGTGAGGTCATATTCTTCATTGGCTAAAGCAAGTTCTAATCCTTTTCGGGACAGTTCAATTATTTGTTCTGTGTTCATGTTTTTATGTTCTCCTTTCTTGGTAAATGGTGGCGTGTTCCGTATGGGGTTATTGTTAGTCTAAAGTGCATGATACGCACTTTAGAAAATTACGGTGGGGTCATTGTTAGTGAGGTCATAGTCGCAAATCGCGATTGCAGGTCAGAGAAGAGATGCAATGTATTCCGTATGGGGTCATCGTTTCAGTGACTTCCCTTATCCTTAAGGCTCTGGCAAAAACCTGCTCCGGCGTGTTCCAGGCTTTCTCTAAGTCGATGAAATACTGACGAATCAGTTTCCCTTTTTCTGTTCTGGACATTAAACAAATGTGTTTTGCCATATCTACAGATAACTTGTAATCGTGTAAGTCTCTAATCTGTACCCCGCCGTTGTTCTGAACCTCCGTACTCACAAGTACGCTGGTGAAATCTTCGTTTTCAACAAACCCTTGCGAATTTACTTCAAACCACGCTGAAAATCTTTTGCTTACGCCAAGGGCACCATGTAAATCTCTTGCAGAGACAGTCTGCTACTCCGCATCATAGTTGACGGGAATTAGATTCTCTGAAAGCATTTTTATCTGCTCCCTTATGCTGGGCTTAGGGTAACAGCCGTATTTTCTGATAGTTGGTAAGACATCGCCACATACCCAATCTTTGAACCGTTCTAATTTTTCAATTCTGGAATTTATTCGGGCATCGTTTTGTGTCACACCCCTAGCACGTTGGGGTTCCATTGCGAACAAGAGAGAGTAGAAGCCGGATTCGTTAACTATAGTCATTTGCTGTTTGCCGCCTTTAGTTTGAATTGGTGTAGTTCTTTTATCATCATCGGGTACTCTGGCAAGGCTCCGGCGATAATGAGTATCACCGAACGCGGTGCAAACATCTTTACCAACAAACCAGGGTTCTTCATCAATGAGGATTGTTCTCATGCTCCCAAACTCTTTATTAATACAAGTTAAATAGTCCATGCTGTTAGTGGTACACCCCTTTCTATACGATTGATTTCAAATACCATGCATGACGGTTAATGTCTCGGCTACCGTTTCGGTACTTGCTTTCTATACAACCGATTTCAAATACCATGTATTGATATACAGATACATCCGGGCGACTTCTTCATCTGGCAGGAGTGCCAGTAAGTCCGCTAACTCTTTTATCATGGTCTCTTTGTCCTTTATCTTTGTCATTTGTTTCAAGTTCATTGTTGCTCACCTTCGTTCTTTGCTTGATTTTCAGATTTTATAGCCTTAGAGGATAAATAACACCTTGAAGGGGTTATGTACTCCGTAATTTGAGTTATTACTGCATCTACGAGAAATAGAATGCATTTTGTGAAGTAGCCTCTTGCCCTACAGTTCGTAAATGATATAGAACTCTAAGGCAAGAGTATGTTTTACTGGTAATTCTCTGTCAGTAATGCAAAGGCATTTAGAGGGGCGTAGTTATGAGATCCCGATATGGGGTCATTGTGTGCGACTATATCGCCCCAACTTAGGAAAACCCAAAGAATGAAAGTCGCTGACAGTGTTATAATTAAATTCTTTGTTACGGTAAATATTATGTTTTTCATGGTTTCCTCTTTTCTTTCTACAGAAACCATGATAAATTATATGTGTGTGTTAATTTATACGGTTTCGTGTAGATGCTTTCCCCGTTCAGAAGTGGCTGCTTCTGTATGGGGATTTTTTTAGTTGTCGAAGACTCCGTCATTGATTTCTTTTGAATGCTCTAAAATCCAACCAAAATCAACAGGGGATTCTTCGTCATGTATTCTTGCTTTCAAGGTGCTACTTTGTTCTGCTTTTTGAAAAATAGTAGAGTAGTCAGCTTTTGAATATCTATCAAGTATTAAGCTGTTTGATAATGCTGTAGAATATTGAGTGATGTCATTGACTGTGGGGTATGTAGTACATATGCCATTGAATAAGTCTACAATGTCATTGGGTTCAAGTTGTTGTGATTGTGGATAACTAGAACAGGAGCATTGTGGATAACTTGTCTCGTTTGGTTCCTTCCTCTCTCTTTCCTTCTTTCCCCCATACCCCCTATTATCTATACTCTCTCTATCTTCTACTTTCTCTATACTATCTCTATACTTACCTAACTCTATACTACTCTTATCTATACTATCCTTACCTATACTAACCTGTTCCGACGTTTTGTCGGCAACTCGTTGACATTCTTCCGACATTTTGTCGGTATCTTGTTGACAAGGTTCTGACGAGTTATTAAAAATCAAGTATTTCCCTTGTTCATCAACAAGCAGTAGTCCCTTTTCATCAGTGAATATGGTTTTAGTTTTTCTACTTGGCTGTATCTTGTTTTGCATTTCCCAGTGAGTTACAACTACTACGCCACTTTGAAAACTTATCAAGAATCCTTTGGCAATAAGCAATTTTAACGAGTCCTTGCTAAAGCCGGTCATTCTTCTAATAGTCTCTGGATTTCCTACAAATCCCTCATCGTCTGCATTTAAAACAAGATGCATATACAAAGCCTGTGAGTCTGCTGGCATTTCAAAAAATGGGTCTGATTCAACGACCGTTTTGTTTAACATTCGTCTATTTGCCATTACTCATTGCCGTCCTTCCTTCCGCTGTACATTCTTTCATGAAAATAAGTTTTGTTCACTTTGCCTTGAAAAATCAAGAACCCTTTGGCTGCCAGTTCACTATTAAGTTCCCTGATAACAGAATATGCTTTTGACTGTTTGCAACCACATATTGCCATAATGTCATTCACATCATAAAAAGTGTTATTCTCCATTGTGCTTCATCTCCTTTCTGGCGTCTTCAATCATCTGCATGAGTTCATTATGCTGCTTCACTAATTCCTCATGGCGTTTTTTCTCTTGTTCAAGTAAATCATGAAGAAATTCTTCTAAGCTTTTGTCTTCTTCTGTCATATTGCTCCTTTCGCTTGATTTTCGCATTTTACAGTTTTAGAGGATAAATAACACCTTGAAAGGGTTATGTACTCCGTAATTTGAGTTATTTATGCATCTGTGAAAGCTGAAAGCCAACAGGGGCACTAGGTTTCTTGTTACCTTTGCGGAAAGAAATGCAATCTTTGGGGCAGGTATAAGTTTTACCAATAATTTCTCCTGTGTCTTGCAAGCTGTGAGTTTCTTTCAGTTTCCATTTCCCTTCTGGTAAAGCAATTAATTTATCTAATTTTGTCATGGTTGTGCTGTCAGAAGTATAAATAACTGCCATGTCACTGTTTCTCATAAAAATTATATTAGTTTCTTGTTCGTGGACTGGTAAAGCCACACTATCACTCCTTTCATCCGATACCGCCGCCCGGCTGGTAATTATTTTTCTAAAAGTTTTTCGATTGGCATATTTAATGCCTTGGCTATTTTGTACCCGGTTTCATCAGAGCAGCTACGCCCATTCTTGATGCCGTTTATTGTTGCTCTTGAAATTTTTGATAATTCCGCAAGTTGTTTTTGGTTTAAACCGCAATCAAACATAGCAACAACTAATTTTCGTGTATTTATTCGCATAAGTATTTTTGCCTCCTTTGCTCTTGGAATGACTACACTATACACCTTAAAAAATAAACTGTCAATACTTTAGTTAAGTCAAAGTTGAATAAAAAAGTAAAAACTTTTCTTGAAACGCTGATAACCTAGTGTTATACTTCTAGTAAAAATGTAATGAAAGAAGGGGAGATATGATGGGGAATAATTCGCCAAAAACCCAAGACGAAATATTTTCACAAAGATTAAGAGAGTTGAGGGCTAGCAAAGAGAAAACACAAGCAGAGTTCGTTGAAGGATTAGGAATAACCGCTTCAGCCTTGTCTTCATACGAAAAAAATACAAAAAACCCCTCGATAAATGTGGTTAAGAGAATTGCAAAAAAATACAATGTATCAATTGATTGGTTATGTGGTCTATCAGAAAAGCAGGAAAATAGCGAAAGAATTGAGAATTACGCTGATTTAATTAGATATATTGCAAGAATAAGTTCTATTGGTGCTTTAGATATTTATTTAGCGGACAGAGTCGGACAAGATATACTGTTTACGACTCAAAACAAATATGTAATTAACTTTTTTTCTGACATGAGAAAAATGTGTAAATTATGTAAAGATGGAACAATCAGTGAACATGTATATAGCATATGGTTAAATGATAAATTAAAAGAATATGAGAGTATAACGTTGGATGAATCAATTGAAATTCCTAAAGTGAAAGATATTTCAAAGTCATTTGAATTAGAGCCCGGGCATGTATTGTCTCGGGAAGATGAAGAAGAATAAAAACTCATGAAAAAGGAGAGAAAAAGCATGAACGAACCTCCGAGACCAGAGTATGTTGCTAGACTACTCTACACCCTCTTAGGACGACAGCAGGGCATAGAGTATGACAAGGTGTTTTACACCGATAAAGACGGTGTGGAACATGAGGTAAAAAAAGAAGAACCGTACCATTAGTTTTTGCTTACTAAAGCATATTAATTAAAACTCATAAATCCAAAGAAACGCAGAAAAATATAATATACTTAACCGGGAAGCCGGGGGATGTGCTGCACCCGTTCCGAGCCTGTTCGGAGGTGGTGCTATATGAGTACTTATGAAGAATTACAACTCATTGTATCCGTTGCGGTGCTTATTGTTGCAATACTTGATTATACACATAAAAAATAGCCGTCCTGCTCCCTGGAAAGAATAGAACGGCTATTTAACAAATAGTTTTAATTCGCCGGGACGGGTAAGTTGCGTTTACCTTCCGGCTTTCCTGTTAAGTATATTATATTCTAAACACTTATATTAGTCAATAATAAAAAGCACTTCATTACCCCTAATGAAGTGCCTGTCAAGTATGAGGGACGCTAGAAGTGACAAAGAAAGAAACTTTGATAGCTTCTAGGTGAGCCTGTTTTGAACGTAATATACAATATAAACTGACGCATTGTCAATATGCAATATGTTTTTATCTATCCGATACCGCCGCCCGGTCATCAAAGAATAGGAGTGATAATGATATGTCCGCATATTATGACAAGATAACAAAGAACTGGTATTGTATTTTTTATTTTACAGACTGGAAAGGAACCAAGAAACAGAAGAAAAAGAGAGGCTTCAGCCGGAAAAAAGATGCTTTAGAGTATGAGAGAGAGTTTCTTGATAAATTATCAAGTAGCCCGGATATAGCTTTTTCTGGTATGGTAGAGCTTTATCTGGCTGATAAAAAGATGCATACAAAACTAAAGACGTACAAGACGAAGAAAAGTAGAATTCTCACTTGGATATTGCCATATTTCAACGATAAGGCTATAAATGCAATTACAGCCGCAGACATACGCCAATGGCAGGGAGCACTTAAAGAAGCTGTAGGAGCAACCGGGGAAGTGTTAAGTCCTGCATATATGCAAAATTTAGTTACGGAACTCTCTGGAATATTTAATTTTGCAGTACGTTTTTATAATCTTCCTGCCAATCCCTGCAGGGTTGCCGGGAATCTGGTTGGAAAGAAGGGAAAAAGCCTTGATTTCTGGACAAGAGAAGAATTTGACCGCTTTGTAGATACCTTTGACAAGACAGACCCTTATTATGCGGCATTCATGACACTGTATTATACAGGAATGCGAATAGGAGAGTTACAAGCTCTTACCATTGCGGATGTAGATTTAAAAGAGGGTGTAATACATATATCCAAGACGTATTCAGTAATTGACGGCAAAGAAGTGATAACCGCTCCCAAAACTGAAAAGTCGAATAGAGATGTATTGATACCGCATTTTCTCTGTGAGATATTAAAGGAGCAGGTGCAACGCTACTATAAGGTGCCCCCAAATACTAGGCTTTTTCAAATGTCCCGGCAACCGTACCGGGAACAAATGAAAAAACATTGTAGACTGGCAGGAGTGAAGAAGATAAGGCTTCACGATCTGCGACATTCTCACGCTTCTCTGCTCATTGAGTTGGGATTCTCTGCCCTGCTGGTGTCAGAAAGGTTAGGGCATGAAAGTGTATCCACGACTTTAGACATATATGCTCATTTATTCCCATCGAAGCAAGTGCAAGTAGTAGAGCGTTTGAACAAGCTGTATGACGGGACTTTGTAGTGGTAATATTTTGGTAATAAAAAAGTGTGCAAACAGAATAATGGGCGTAAATTATACTAGATAAGGCGTGAAAAAGTGGCTAAAATAAAGGATTATAACAGAAAAAAATAGTAATGTAGTTTCCTGTTATCCGCATGACAAAAGCCTAATGACTACTGATATAGCGGTTATTAGGCTTTTCTAATATTTTTTATTATAGTCTTGCAGCTTCCAGAACACAAATATAGAGTATGTGTTCTCTTTGAGAGTGTCTGTTTTGCCTGCGGCAAATTCTTATTTATCTAAGCAAAATGCCAAAATAAATGTTACAAAAAGGTTTCTAAAGTGTTAAATTTTACTATAGAAAAATTTGAAATCAGGTGCTATAATCAGATGCAAATATTTGATACAAAGAGGTATTAAGATGAGTGAAGCAGTGAAAAAAAGCACAAAGCGCATTTATAAGTGGGACAATCTGAAGTGTTTTTTAATTGTTATGGTTGTTATTGGACATTTTGTAAATCAATATGCCCCGATATCGAATACAATGAAGAGTCTTTCTCTTTTTATATATTCTTTCCATATGCCGCTTTTTATTTTTTTGTCCGGATTATTACAAAAAAGATGGTCACAGCGATGTAAGTTTCAATGGGACAAACCGTTATATTATATTATGATAGGATATGCACTGAAGGTTTGCATTTATGGAATTAAAATTTTGTTCCATCAGAAAGCAGTTTTTCAGTGGTTTGAAGATACGGGGATTCCGTGGTATATGTTTGCGATGGCTGCATTTATGGTTATTGCGTATCTGATTAAAGAACTTCCGTTATGGTTTGTGTTGCCGATAAGTATTTTGGCGGCATGCATTGCCGGATATGATGAAAATATAGGAAGTTTCCTGTATCTTTCAAGAATTATTGTATTTTTCCCATTCTATTATACAGGATATTGTCTGGATATAAAGAAGCTGCAGGAAGTGTTAAACAAAACCTGGATAAAGTGTCTGTCAGCAATTTTTCTTACAGATATGATTTTATATACATTAGCAAAGATTGAAGATAACTATTCGTATATTCGGCTTTTTACGGGAAGAAATGCTTACTCGCTTATTAATGTAGAAAGTTGTGGAGCAGTACATAGGCTTATGTTTTATGTAATTGCATTTTTGATGGGAATTGCAATTATAAGTCTGATACCGAACTGTAAAGTGCCAGTAGTAGGGACAGTTGGAGCAAGAACACTGCAAATATATTTCTGGCATCGCCTGATTTTATATGTGCTTACTTTTTCAGGCATAACAGGAAACCTGATAAAAAATGTTCCATCGGGGTGGGTATGGATTTATCTTGCGATGGCAATCATTCTTCCGTTTGTGTTGTCGGCAGAAGTTTTTTCTGCACCGCTTACCCTGCTTAAAAATGGGGAAAATATTATTCTCGCTGGAATAGAAAAATTAAGTATAAACTTTTATAAGTGGAAGGAGAGCACCCTTACGGTGCTCCCTGTATTAGAATTTATTACGATTGTCCTAATACTCCTCTATTATGGTGAGGATGTCGGCATCCTGTAATACTTTTAGAAGCTGTTGGCAAAAAGATCTGCCAAGCTGGCTTTGCATCATATTATAATGAAGAAACTTCACCTGTAAAATGTCTGGCTGCTCTGTTAAAAAATCATATAGGGCATCCAGATTATTTCCAAAATATTCAGGAACATCAAGTTCCTCTTTTATGTTCTGATAAAAATCTTCTTTCTTTTTCATGGCTAAACCATCGATTGTAATTATCATTGTACATCATCCCCATAAAGTAAAGTGAAAGATTTATAGTGATTGTCTGTGTAGTAAATCTGCCCGTCATCAGAGTAAATGATTCGTTTGGCACCACGGCTTTTGGCGTTGAGTGTATCAATATCACATTCGTGGTAAGTTCTGCCGGAAACAACAGGGAGAACTTTTTCGTAGTTGCCAAAATAATCTCCGCCAATACATTTGCCTGGGGCGTAAGGTTCTAAACTGCCTCCGGACCATCCAAGTTTCTTGGCTTCCTTTTTTGTAATAAAATTATTTGGAAGCTGTCCGTATTCGATGAGATAATTCATGATATCTTCTTTGGAAGTGTAGCTGCCATCTTTATCAAGATAACCGTCAGTCTCGTCAATCTGTTTTTTCTCGGTCGTAGATGTATTTCCACTTTCTATGTTACTCGTCTTATTCTGTTCAGTGGCAGAATCGGAGGTGGAGTCCGTAGTTTCTGAAAGGGTAGTGTAAGTACCTGTCTCGGTGTTACTTTCCGCGCTGAAAGAATAGTCACATCCGGAAATTGGAAGAATGACGAGTAATAAAGTAGAAAGAACAGATAACAATCGCCATAATTTCTTTTTAAAGTTCATAAAATTCCTCCCGTGTTATTTTATGTACTCTCGGAGTCTTTCTTGCACTTGCTTTTGTGGCTGATTTTCCGCCAGCCGCACCGCGTATGCCTCAAAAATTTGGACACAACTGACAAAAAATCTTCTCACAAAATCAAGCACAAAAAGATTTCGAGAGTATATTTTTGTGTTATGATTGAATTTAGTATATCAAAAAGAAAAGAGGCAGTAAAGAAGTTGTAAAGAAATTCGTTTACACAAATTTACACTTCTTTGCTGCCTGTTTTGTCAGAATGTGTAGATTACAGGAATGATTTTTTTAAACACACCCTAAAATATAAATATTGTCAGAGTATAAAATAGAGGGAACAAAATACATATGCTTACATATCGCGTCCGATTCGGCCAAACAAGGTAAGTAAATATAAACCGGATAAGCCGACGAGGTCATAAATGAGTCTGGAAAACCAGCTATTTTCTCCAAAAAAGAAGGAGACAAGATTAAACTGGAATACCCCAATCAATCCCCATACAATAGCTCCGATAATAGCCAGAGTCAGTGCGGTATAGTCAATCCATTTCATAATAAATAAACTCCTTTCTGCGTTTGGTTTTATCAGTATAACCGTTTTTTTATAAATTTATGAAAAGGGAAAGAAAAAAATTATATTTTTTGAAAAAATGCAGATAATACTTTTAAAATCAATGGAAGGAGTTTTGTTATGAAAAAACAAAAAACTTATGTAGCAATGTTGTTAGCAGCGCTGGTAATTTTATCACTTGCCGGTTGTGGAATGAAAAATTCAAAAGATAATGCGGAGGCAACAACCGGATGGAGTGTGGAAAATCCAGATAATACGACGAAAGATAAGAAAACGACGGAATCTACAGATGCGGAAGATAATATAGAAGAAGATGCGGATGGAATCATGGATAACTTAGGAGCAGGAACATTTGACACGTATGAAGATGCTAAAAATTATCTTATGGATAAACTGACAGCAGATAATGAAGATATGTCCTATGAATTCCGGGAGGAAACGCAGGATCTTACTTCTTATGACAGTGGTAATCCGGGAGCAGAAGGATATCAGTTCCATGTGTATGAGTCAGAAGGGGGCAAAAAGACAGGAGATTATTATGTAGATAAAGATACGGGAAAAGTATATCGCTATACAAAAGATAATAAGATTATGGAATATTAATTGGCTTAACAGAGGAAAATGAAAAGCCCCCTATAACGGTGTCTATGGCTTTAGTTGCTGTGAATGTGAGGTGAGAAACAGCGGCTCTAAGTCTAGAGGTGGTTAGAGGGGGATTTTTTTGCCTTTGGCTGAGACTGGGATTAATATTCGGTGTGGGGAGGATTTGAGGATTCATCGTGAGGTTGTGTGGAAGATTATGCTAGAGCATTTTTCAAACACGCTCTAGAGCGTGTTTGAAAAATAAAAGTTGCACAAAACATATATTCCCACGCCC
>ERZ825670.4179-NODE-4179-length-11413-cov-10.379732_pt1 | contig 11413 bp, 7 predicted proteins | sample MGYA00519929_ERZ825670 | MGnify/ENA primary metagenome ERZ825670 (study PRJEB31778, sample SAMEA3449207) | human gut metagenome | biome: human gut; feature: human-associated habitat; material: faeces | place: United Kingdom | collected 2010/2012 ...
AGATAACTAACTAAATCGTAACCTATTACTATCATGAGCAATTAACCTACGCTCAGCTCCAATAAATTACACTCTTTTCGTAACTTCAACGCACAAATTTATGAATAATCTTCTTATTTGTAAAGGGATAAGTAAAAATAGCTGTTCGTTTTTAGCTTTTTTACTATTCACCTTCATTTTAATAGCTCCGGCTGCTGCTCAGACATTGAAAGAGCATGATATTACGCTTCGTGTGCAAAACGAGCCGGTAGAGAGTGTTTTCAATAAAATCAGCAAACAGACTAATTTTAAGTTTCTCTATGATCAGGAGACGGTGAACAAGGCTCCGAGAGTTTCTTTCGACATTAAAAATGCTTCATTAAAACAGATTCTGGGAGAAATTACTTCCCAGGCCAAGCTTTATTTCAATAGGACCGATCATACAATTGCTGTTAGCAAACAGCCGCTTAAGAAAGAAGAAACTGTTCAACGTACACGTACTATACAAGGTATTGTTGCAGATGATAAAGGAGAACCGGTGATTGGTGCCAGTGTGCAGATTAAGGGAGAGGGTAGTGGTACGATTACCGATATCGACGGACGTTACTCAATCATGAATGTACCGGAGTCTGCAACATTGACCATCTCTTATATTGGATATAAAACGGTAAATATCTCTGCAAAGGATAAAAATACGGCGAAAATCACGTTGGTAGAAGATAGTAAGATGATTGATGAGGTAGTAGTGGTGGGATATGGAGTTCAGAGGAAAAGAGACGTCTCTACTTCTATTTCTTCCGTGAAAGCTGAACAAATTGCGGACGTTTCTGCTTCAGACTTTCGTCAGGCGTTGGCGGGTAAGATGCCGGGGGTACAGGTTACACAGCCAAGTGGTGATCCGGAGGGAAGTGTAAGTATCCGTGTTCGTGGTATCAGTACGGTTAATGCCGGTAGTGATCCTCTTTATATTATTGATGGCGTGCCGGTAGAACGTGGATTTGCCAATCTGAATAATAATGATGTCGAATCTGTGGAAGTTTTGAAAGATGCTTCGTCGGCAGCTATTTATGGTAGTCGCGGTTCCAACGGTGTCATTATTATCACGACCAAGCAGGGACAATCGGAAAAGATGAAAGTGCAGTATGATGGATATTATGGCATCCAGAGTGTTTCGAAGAAACTTTCAATGATGAATGCATATCAGTTTGCCGAATTTGCAAAGGATGGTCATGACAACGCTTATCTGGATGCTAATCCCGGAGGGTCACCGGATGACCCGAACGGAATGCGCCCGAACTCATGGGAACGTATTCCTACCGAACTCTTTCCCTATCTGAATGGTGATAAGGGGTTGACGGATACGGATTGGCAAGATGCTATTTTTCGTACTGCTGCTACTACCAGCCACAATGTTTCTATTTCCGGCAGAGGAAAAACAGTCGGCTATTTCATTTCTGCCAACTATTATGATAAAGAGGGTATTATAATTAATTCCGACTTTAAGAAATATAGTATGCGTATGAATTTGGACGGGAAATATAAAAGACTGAAATTTGGTCTGAATTTCTCGCCTTCCTATTCTACTTCCAATCGGGTAGATGCTTCCGGATCTAATGGTATTGTGCAATCGGCATTGATGATGCCTCCGGTATGGCCGGTGTATAATGCGGATGGCAGCTATAATTATCAGGGAAACGGCTATTGGAGAATTGGAAATGACTATCAGCATAATGCCGTATTGAACCCGGTAGCCATGGCAAACTTACAATCGGATGTTGTAGACCGTATGGCGATTGTCGGAAAAGTTTTTGCTGAATTGGAGTTGTATAAGGGGCTTACTTATAACATTTCTTTTGGTGGCGATTATTATGGTTCGCATAATGACCAATATCGTTCTTCGGAACTTCCTTTATTGGGACAAAAGTATTATGATGTAAAGTCAAATCCGACAGCCTACAGTTCATCAGGTTTTTATTTCAACTGGTTGGTGGAGAATAAAATCAATTATAACACAACGATTAAAGATGCTCATTCCATCAATGTGGTCTTAGTACAGTCGGCTCAAAAAGAGACATATAAAGGAGATAATGTGACGGCGACCGATTTCCCGAACGACTATATACAAACAATTTCCGGAGGTACGGTGACGAAAGGTGCATCCGATAAAACCCAATGGACGATTGCTTCTTATCTGGCGCGTATGCAGTACAGCTATAAAGGTAAATATATGGCTTCGGCGGCTATTCGTGCAGACGGTTCTTCCCGTTTTGGCAAGAATAATCGGTGGGGATATTTTCCTTCAGCTTCTTTGGCGTGGAGAATAAGCGGAGAAGACTTCTTTATGAAGGCTAAGTGTCTGTCGTTTGTTGATGATTTGAAGTTAAGAGCGAGTTATGGAGTGACCGGTAACTTCCAGATTGGTAATTATGATCATTTGTCTCTGATGGCTTTGGATAATTATGTGCTTGGCACAGGTAACGGACAATTGGTGAATGGTTATAAGCCAAGTACCATAAAGAATGAAGATTTGAGTTGGGAAAAGAATGCGATGGTGAATGTGGGTGTTGATTTGCAGATGTTCAAAGGATTGCTGGGACTGACTGTGGATTATTATAATACCAATACCTCTAATATGTTGTTGAATGTACCAGTTCCCCACTTGACCGGATATAGCACTGCATTGATGAATATCGGTAAAGTGAATAATAGGGGATGGGAAGTTGCTTTGACCTCACAGAAGAATATAACTAAAGATTTCGGTTATTCGTTTAATGCTAATTATGCCACTAATACGAACGAAGTGAAGGCACTCGGTCCGGGTAATGCTCCTATCATATCTACCGGTAGCGTAGATCATGCTTATTACATAACGAAAGTCGGTGAACCCATCGGATGTTATTATCTGTTGGTGCAGGATGGAATTTTCTCCAATGAAGAAGAATTAAAAAAGTATCCTCATTTCAGCAATACCCAGCCGGGAGATTTCCGCTTTGTGGATGTAGACGGGGATGGAGTGATGGATTTGGATAAAGATCGTACAATCGTGGGTAACTATATGCCCGATTTTACCTATGGGTTTGGTGGTAAAGTCTGGTTTAAGGGGTTTGACCTTGATTTTAATTTTCAAGGAGTATATGGTAATGAGATTCTGAATCTGAATCGTCGTTACATTGATAATCTGGAAGGTAATACCAATGGCACCACTATAGCCTTGAATCGTTGGAAAAGTCCGGAAGATCCGGGAAACGGTCAGGTGAACCGTGCCAATCGTAAGTCAAAGGGTTATAATGGTCGTACTTCAACTTGGCATCTTGAAGATGGTTCTTATCTGCGACTGCAGAATGTGACACTAGGATATACTTTGCCGAAGAACTTGACTCAACGCTTTTTCGTGGAAAAATTAAGAGTTTACGTTTCCGGACAAAACTTATGGACTTCGACTAATTATAGCGGATATAATCCGGAAGTAAATGCACGTCCGAGTAATTCTCTTTCACCGGGTGAGGATTATGGAACTTATCCATTGGCTAAAACATTCTTGTTCGGGCTGAACATAACACTTTAATCATCCTTTAAAATACACGTTATATGAAAAAATATAAACTAATACTATTCCTGTCAACTGCTTTGTTATCAGTTGCTTGTACAGATAGTTTCTTCGATTTAGAACCGAGTAGCAGTGTGCCTACCGACAAGGTATATAAGACAGCGGAAGATTTTAATGTAGCCGTGATAGGATGTTACTCCAAATTGCAGACACAAGTTTCCTATTTTACAGAGTGTTGCGAATATCGGAGTGATAATTTGACATTGAGTGCGCCCACTGCCGGAACACAAGACCGTTATGATATCGATCAGTTTGCAGATAAAGCCTCTAACGGAATTTTGGAAGATGCCTGGGCGAACTTTAATAATGGAGTCTATCGTTGCAATCTTGTATTAGATAGAATTGATGAGGCCAACTTCGACGCAACTCTGAAAAAACAATATAAAGGCGAAGCTCTTTTTATCCGTGCCCTTACTTATTTTAATATGTATCGTTTATGGGGAGGGATACCGATGACTAATAAAGTGGTGACGGTGGCTGAAGCTCTTAAAATCGGGCGCAGTTCCGATCAACAGGTTTATGATTTTCTTGTCGGTGATTTGAATCAGGTTATTAATGAAAATATGTTGCCGTCTTCTTATACAAGTGCCGATATGGGACGAGTGACTTCCGGTGCTGCAATGGCATTGCTCGGCAAGATTTACCTGACTTTCCATAAATGGACGGAGGCTCGCAATGTGCTATCTCAACTAGTGGGTCGGTATTCTTTAATGACTACTCCCGAACAGGTGTTTGACGTGAACAATAAAATGAACGATGAGATTATTTTTGCTGTTCGCTTTAATAAGGATGTTGAAGGAGAAGGACATGGATATTGGTTCTCTATTATTAATCTGACTGATGATACCAATCAGACAAAGTCTCTGAAAGAGTGCTACAAAGATGGGGATAAGCGCAAGAATCTGATTACCTATGTAAAGGTGGAAGATAAAGTATGCGTGATGAATAAATTTAAGGATGTCAAAAGTGCGACCTATAATACAGTCGGTAATGACCAGATTATTCTCCGTTATGCCGATGTGCTGTTAATGTACGCTGAAGCTTTGAATGAAATCAGTTATAGTAATTTGCAGAATTCAGAAGCTATGGTTGCTTTGAATGCTGTGCATACTCGTGCCGGATTGTCTCCGCTTCAGATAACAGAGCTTCCCAATCAAGATAGCTTCCGTAAAGCGATTATGTTGGAACGTCAACAGGAGTTTCCTTATGAAGGACAGCGTTGGTTCGATTTGGTACGTATGGGAGGTGCTAAGGAGGCTATGAAAGCAGAAGGACATATTATTCAGGACTATCAATTCCTGTATCCTATTCCAAAAACGGAGTTGGAAAGAATAAACAACACAGAACTGTTGTGGCAGAATACGGGATATTAATAGGATTAAACTAAAAGAAATCAAACGATGAAAAAAATACTATATAGCTTGTTGTTTATTTTCACGGTAGTCTTTACTGCTTGTGAAGAAGATCTGCCAAAGGCAAGTTTCGATTTATATGAACTGAAGTCACTAACGGCAACAGCCGGAGATATGAATGTGACTCTTTCCTGGGAAGCATACGAGAATGCCCGTCCGAATGAATATTTGATTCTTTGGACTTCCGGATCATCAGAAGCGGAAGGAGGCGAGATGACTGTGGATGCAAAAACAATGACTGCCACTATCAATAATCTGGTGAACGATGTTGCTTACACTTTTTCTGTGCAACCTCGTTATGGGGGAGGATTGGCCAGTAAAACTACTGCTGCCTGTACACCGAAGAATGCAAGATATCCGATTTCTGATCTGACGGCAGCAGCCGGCAATGAAAGAGTGCGTTTGAGATGGACGAAACCTGCGAGTGAACGTTTCACTCGCTATCAGGTTACCGTGAATCCCGGTAATCAGATTATCAATCTGGATGATACTTCATTGGAAGAATACATCGTTGATGGTTTGACTAACGATCAGGAATATACATTCAATGTAGTCTGTGTTTATCCTACAGGCAATTCTATTGCGGTGGAAACTTCTGCTACTCCCGGATTGATCTATCCTATTCTCGCTAGTACGGAACTGGTTGTGTGGGAGCCTTCTACCTTTGCTTATAACGATATGTATTTCATGGCTGGTGAAGTGAAATCGGTAAGTTGGGATTTTGGTGATGGTACGACATCGGGAGAAAACAATCCGGTGCATGCTTTTACTACTACCGGTACTTATACAGTGGCTGTAACGGTGACTTATGTTAATAATACCACCGAGTCGGGCAGTCTGACTGTCACGGTCGGCAATTATAAATGGAATTCTGTCGATTTGAACTTCGGTGGACTTACCGGATATGTAAAGACCTCCAATCCGGTGTTCTCTCCGGATGGAAAAACAATGTATATCCCGACATCTACTCCTGCGGGTCATTTATTTGCTATTGACGTAGTGAGCGGTGAATTCAAGTGGGTGTTTGCTATCAGTCAGATAACTTATGGCGGAGGTGCGTTGGTGGCTCCTGATGGTACAATCTATCAGTGTGTAAGAAATGCCACTATTAATAATGTATATGCTATTAATCCGAACGGAACTCAAAAGTGGGCAGTAAAATTGGATGCTGCGATAGGAGCTTTCCCTGCATTGTCGGCCGATGGTGTTCTTTACTGTCTCACCAATAAGAGTACGTTGTATGCGCTGGATGCATCCAGTGGTGCTATTAAATGGCAACAATCGCTTGACGGAGCAACCGGTAGTGCTGTGGCTATTGATAAAGCCGGAAATGTTTATGCAGGTACAAGTGCAGCCATTTATTCTTTTAAATCGAATAAAGAGCAGAATTGGAAATTGGAAGAAGTGAATGTGACAGAACAGGCTACGTTTGCTTTGAAGGATCAGGTACTTTATGCGACTTTGAAAAACGGAGGACTCGTTGCTGTTGATATGACAAACGGAACAAAGAAATGGACGTATCCGACTACAAAAGGAGATGCTTATTTCCCGATTGCTGATAAAAATGGCAATGTCTATTTTACTGAAAAAGGATCGCAGACTGTTCATGCAGTAAATGCCAGCGGATCTAAAATCTGGGAGAAAAATGTGGGTAACAATTTGAACTACAGTGGAGGTGCTTTGAGTACGGATGGTATTCTTTATATAGGTACCCAATCGAATAACAAAGTGCTGGGACTTGACATCACTAATGGAAACATTGTTTTTGAAGAGACTGTGGGACAACAGGTCATGGCAGCTGTTAGCATTGGTCCGGACAGACGGCTTTATTGCGGAACGATCGGATCTAATAATATCGGTTCGATAAAGGCTTTTGCTGTCAATAAGACATTAGCAACAGACTCCTGGAGTATTCGTGGTGGTGATATTCAAGGTACAAACCGTCAAAAGTAAGCGATAATGAGAGTTCCTGTTTTTATCTTATTTATGGCGATGACAATGGGTTTATATGCACAGAAATATAAAGTAGGTACGACTACAGCTTTGTGGAAAGTACCTGCTTCCACAGACTTTTCTCAAGCCCGGTCTGTGGGGGTAGAGTATGTGGAAGTAGCATTTAACCAGTGTTATAGAGGAGTTCCGGCAGATGAAGTTGTTCCTCGTATCCGGGATATGAAAGCAAAAATTGATAGTGCCGGTATCAAGGTCTGGTCTATACATCTTCCTTTCTCACGCACGTTGGATATATCGGTGCTGGATGAAAAGAAAAGGAAAGAAAATGTAGATTTTATGGCGGAGATGATTGGACAGTGCGCTCAGTTTCAGCCGAAATGTTTGGTACTGCATCCTAGTTCCGAGCCTATTGCTGACAGTATTCGGGCACAAAGAATAACTAACGCTTCCAGGTCTATCGCTTATCTGAAAAAATATGCGGATCAAATAGGAGCACAGTTGTGCATCGAAAATCTGCCGAGAACTTGTCTGGGTAATACTCCTGAAGAGCTTTTGGAAATAATCAAAGATACTCCGGGTGTGAAGGTTTGTTTTGATACCAATCATTATACTAAAGGGACGACAGGGCATTTTGTAGAAACTGTTGGTGAACGTATAGGTACTATACACGCTTCGGACTTTGATTTTGTCAACGAGTGTCATTGGCTTCCTACACAAGGTGACATTCAATGGGGAAAGTTAATGCATGCACTCGAAGGAATCGGCTATGAAGGGGTTTTCATGTATGAAGCTACCAAAGACCATGAAAACGACAATACGCGTCCGACACCGGAACGGGTGGTTGAGACTTTCAATAAAATAATTAATGACTATAAAAATCAGAAATAAGATGGATATAATAAGAAAAATACAATATTTACTGTTTTGTCTTTTGGCAATAGGTTTTGTTGCTTGTGATGATGATGACAACAACAGTACCGAAACTGGTCATGAAGGAATTCTTACGCAATTGGCAGAGGAAGTAGATGCCACTGCACAACAGTTGTGGAGTTCTTCTCCTTTGATTGTCAATACCGGACGTACCACTACTTTGACCAAGATCCAGGGATATGCGGATAAGTGTAAAGATGATTATTTCATCAGTTATCTGAATGGCTTCGATCAGGCAAGTACGAGTATGGAAAAGTGTGATCCGATTATCTATTTTTATCGGAGTGCATTTGATCGTGTAATGGATGGAATTAAAAACTCAAAAGTAGAAAATGGTACGGCAGCGATCTGGTTACTCTATAATATGGGGTATGTGGTAAAAACTCCGTCAGGATGTTTTGCTATTGACATTTCTCATCGTTGGGCGAAAGAGCTGGCACCTTATATTGATTTTCTCTGTGTTACACACAAGCACTCCGATCATTATAGTAATGATCTTATCCAGGCTATGTTTGATTTAGGTAAACCGGTGTTATCCAACTATTTGAAAGACACGACATATCCTTATACTGCAAAGGGGGATAAAGATTATGAAATTGGAAAATTCAAGATTAAAACCTGTATCACTGACCATAACAATGCCGGGTTATCTAATTTTGTGACTGTGTTTTCGATCAATTGTGGGGAAGATACCGGTAATTTCGTTTTTATGCATGTAGGAGACTCTAACTATAAACCGGAACAATATACGAATCTGGCTTCTCATGTGAATGTTTTGATACCGCGTTATGCTCCCAATGCTCTGACCGAAAATAATATTCTGGGTTCAGGTGCGGGACAGGTGGAGCCCGATTATGTCTTGTTATCACATATCTTGGAACTGGCTCATGCAGGTGTTGATGAATCAAGATGGTCATTGGATATGGCACTCGAACGGGCTTCGAAGATTAACTGTGAACAGACTTATGTACCAATGTGGGGAGAAAAACTAGTCTGGAAAAACAATAAACTGAATTAAAATTCTTAATGCTTGAACTTATGAAACGGATATGTAACTTCATACTTCTTCTGTGTTTGGTGCAACTGGCTGTTGCTCAAAATAGAATAGCTGAAATCAGAGAAAATCTGCTGGGAAATCATCCAGATAAAATATTGGTTGTATCCCACCGGGCTGACTGGCGTAATGCCCCGGAAAACTCATTGCAAGGTATACAGAATTGCATTGATATGGGTGTCGATATGGTGGAGATCGATTTGAAACGAACCAAAGACGGACATTTAGTAGTGATGCATGATAAAACGATCAATCGTACCATGTCTGGAAAAGGACTGGTGGAAGATTATACATTGGCCGAATTGAAAGCAATGCGTCTTAAAAATGGAGTAGCTTGTAAGACAAGACATCAGATTCCTACATTGGAAGAAGTGATGTTGCTCTGCAAAGGTAAGATCATGGTAAATATTGATAAGGGGTATGATTATTTTCAGGAAGCTTATATTGTACTCGAAAAGACGGGAACGGTTGACCAGTGTGTTATCAAAGCCGGCCTTCCTTATGAACAAGTGAAAGCCGAAAACGGTGCTGTATTGGATAAAGTGATTTTTATGCCTATTGTACAGTTGCATAAAAAAGGAGCCGAAGCTATTATTGACAGTTACAAGACTCACATGAAGCCTGCTGCTTATGAGTTAGTGTTTGATAATGATAGTCCTGAGGTGCTTAACCTGATAAAAAAAGTGCGTGATACGGGTTCTAAGTTGTTTATAAACTCTCTTTGGCCCGAATTATGTGGTGGTCATGATGACGACCGTGCAGTAGAACTTCATCAACCGGATGAAAGCTGGGGATGGATCATTAATCAGGGAGCCAAATTAATTCAAACTGACCGTCCTGCCCTCTTATTGGAGTATCTGCGCAAAAAGAAACTTCACGACTAAATAGACTTTTTCATGTTGAAACAACTTATAAACTTTTACAAGGTCTCTTCACCGAGACCTTGTAACGGGGAAGCTTTGTCTTCATCCGGCTCACAACATCTTCATTCCGATGCCCGTCGTCTGAAATACCTGAAATGGTCTACTTTCCTTTCAGCCACTTTCGGTTACGGCATGTACTATGTTTGTCGTCTTAGCCTGAATGTCGTGAAGAAGCCCATCGTAGATGAAGGAATTTTCTCCGAAACGGAACTGGGAATTATCGGTTCGGTATTGTTCTTTACTTACGCCCTTGGAAAATTTACGAATGGTTTTCTGGCTGACCGTAGCAATATCAACCGCTTTATGACTACCGGTTTACTGGTAACTGCTTTAGTGAACTTGTGCCTGGGTTTTACCCATTCTTTTATTCTGTTTGCTCTCCTTTGGGGGATTAGTGGCTGGTTTCAGTCTATGGGTGCTGCTTCTTGTGTAGTGGGACTTTCCCGTTGGTTCACGGACAAAGAACGAGGTTCCTATTACGGATTTTGGTCTGCCAGCCACAATATCGGTGAGGCGTTGACCTTCCTAATTGTTGCGTCTATCGTTAGTGTATTGGGGTGGAGGTACGGTTTCTTCGGTGCCGGTATTGTTGGTTTGCTTGGTGCTTTAATTGTGTGGAAGTTCTTCCATGACACTCCCGAGAGTCAGGGCTTTCCTCCTGTAAATGCTCCAAAACAGAAAGAGGAGATGAGTGTGGTGGAAACGACAGACTTTAATAAAGCCCAACGCCAGGTATTGATGATGCCTGCCATCTGGATACTGGCTCTTTCGAGTGCTTTTATGTATATCAGTCGCTATGCTATCAATAGCTGGGGTGTTTTTTATCTAGAAGCGCAAAAAGGATATTCCACGTTGGATGCCAGCTTCATTATTTCCATCTGTCCGGTCTGTGGTATCGTAGGTACCATATTTTCGGGTGTTATTTCTGACAAGTTATTTGGCGGTCGTCGAAATGTTCCCGCCCTGATTTTCGGATTGATGAATGTTCTTGCACTTAGCCTGTTCTTGTTGGTTCCCGGTGTACACTTTTGGATAGATGTGTTGGCTATGGTTCTTTTCGGTTTGGGTATCGGAGTTCTCATTTGTTTTCTGGGTGGCCTGATGGCAGTCGATATTGCTCCCCGTAATGCGTCGGGAGCAGCATTGGGGGTAGTCGGCATTGCCAGTTATATTGGGGCCGGATTACAGGATGTAATGAGTGGTGTTCTGATAGAGGGGCAAAAGACGGTTCAGAATGGAGTCGATGTTTATGATTTCACTTATATCAATTGGTTTTGGATAGGAGCGGCTTTATTGTCTGTATTTTTCGCTTTATTGGTGTGGAATGTGAAGCCGAAGTAATGATTTGAATAACAATGCTTTATAAAAAGGGACTTTTCCCTTTTAAACCAACGGGTCGTTTCTTTTAAAGGAACGACCTGTTTCACACCGAGAAACAACATGTTCCTTTTAATGAAACGCAAACAGTTTTTCAGTATTATTTCAGTATCATGCTTTTTCTTTGCCGGAGATAATTTGTTATCTTTGTAACTTTAACCCGAAAATCAATGAGTAG
>ERZ825670.4180-NODE-4180-length-11413-cov-2.781916_pt1 | contig 11413 bp, 5 predicted proteins | sample MGYA00519929_ERZ825670 | MGnify/ENA primary metagenome ERZ825670 (study PRJEB31778, sample SAMEA3449207) | human gut metagenome | biome: human gut; feature: human-associated habitat; material: faeces | place: United Kingdom | collected 2010/2012 ...
TATTTGTAACTTTTCCATCTTTATCTAACATTTTCCAATTATACTGATTGTTTACTATATTATTATTTACAAACTCAAGTCCTTTTGGTAAATAATCTTTTATTAAGCTTGCTGTACCTTCTGTTTTTCCTTCATTATATACTCTTAAAGTATATAAAATGTAATCTCCAACATTTACCTCCACTTCTTTTTTAGTTTGCATATATTCTATTTTTCCTGTAACATTATTCATTTTTGCAACAGGTACTCTACTTGTATCTAAAGATTTTTCATTTACACTTGTAATAAATTTTCTTAATGCTAAATCTCCTGCTTCTTTTGTTGGATCATTTGGTAATACTATAATTAAATCATTTGAATCTTCATTATATTCTATTTTTACTTTTCCAGAATAATCTACAATATTTTTTACAGATTTAATTGTATATGCGTCTTCTTTGCTATTTAACCCTACTTCTGCTTCAAATGTAATTGGTTTTTCAAATTTTACATATCCATTTACTGTTTCTATTTCTTCTATTTTATATTTATGAACTCCTGATTTTAATATAGAAATGTCGTTTATTTGAACATATCCATTTTTTCCTTCTTTTTCTTCTGTTGTATAATCTTTGTTTATTAAGCTTTGTTCATTACTATCAACAGCTTCCACATGAATTTTTACTCCATTTAAACCTTCTTTTGTTTCTGAATTTATTTTTTGTATTAAAACATCATATTTACCTTCTACTTTTGGATCATCTGGCTTTTTATCATTAGTAACATCTATTTGAATTAAGTTTTTATTAACATTAACTTTTGCATTATTAAATATTTGCTGGCTAATTGGTTGTAACTTATATTCTCCATCTATTTTTGTTGTAGTCACATTAAATGAAATTGGTTCTTCTGCCAAAGAATATCCTTCTGGTGCTATTTTTTCTTTTATAGTTACATTATATATATCATTCTCATTTTCTATTTTTATTCCAGGTATAGATATGTATCCATTTTCATCAGTAGTCTCTGTTTTTTTATAAATCTCTTCTGATTTTTTTGTTATTGTAATTTCAAACTCTGCACCTTTTAATCTTGTTGCTGAATTTAATTTATCTGATTTTATTAATTGAATACCAAAAGAACCTTCTATTTTTTTATTTTTTACTTCTAATTGTATAATATTATCTTTTTTAGAAATACTTACATCATTACGATTTTCTGTAAGAGTTATATCCCCTAAAACATATTTTCCATTTTCTAATTTTGTTTGTACATTTACTTTAATTGGTTCTAATTTATTATAGTTTCCAGATAATCTTTCATTTATAATAAGTTTATAATTTTGTTCTCCACTAATGTTTATATCTTTAACCTCTATAACTCCATCATCTGATTTTTCTCCAGTTACTAATTTACTTAAATCTATTTCTTTTCCAGTAAGAGAACTTACTAAACTAACCTTATTGTTGTTAGAGTCTACTGCTGTAATATCAAAAGTCATATTATTTAGAAAACTATTTGTATCTTCATCTCTTTTAATTAATTTAATCCCATATGTACCAGTTATTTTTAAATTTGGAACTGTTACATCAATATATTCATTACCAACTACAATAGTATCTCCGTTTTTGTTATAACTACTTACTGGTTTTAGCACATACTTATTCTCTTTTAATATAGATTCAACTTCAAATTCAATATCTTCATTTGGATTATATCCATCTGGAGCACTAGCTTCTTTTATACTTACTGTATACTTTTTACCTGCACTTGAAATTTCAATTTTATCTAATGTTATAACTCCTAGATCATTTGTTACATCCGTTTTTCTTGCAATTTCTTTTTCTCCATCTTTTACTACTATTACAAATTTTGCATTAGCAAGTTTATTATTATTTGTACTATCAACTTTTGTAACTCTTATACTTACACTACCATTTTTAGGATTTACTTTTTTATTTAAAACTTTAGTTTTTACTAATTTTTGAACTGATGCAAATTGTGATTTATGTATTTCTCCACCTGGATTAGATGCTTCATTTGCAATAATACTTGCATTAATTGTTGTTCTAACTATAACATTGGCACTCGGAGCTAACATTGTTCCAAGTATATATTTTTTACCTATTTCTATTTTACCATCATATGGCTTATTAGAATCTTTATTATAAAAGTTCCATAATACTCTTGTACTTAGAGAATTCCAATCATATGTTCCATCTAAGTCTCCCCAATTAATTTGATTTGATAAATTTATTGTATTTAAACCAGACATATCAACATTTATAACCAAATATTTACCATCTGCTAAATAATTGCTTAGATCTAAAATTTCACTATCTGCATTACCATTATTTAATCCATTTACTTGACCATTTTCATATATAGTTCCATCTGCATCTAGATTAATTACACTAACTGTATTAGAAGATTTTACATTGTTATATAGATTTTTTGAAAAATCATTTAAGTTTCCAAACTCTTTTTCAAAATTAATGATTTCGTATTCATTTTTTCTATCTTGTAAATCATATTCTGTTCCATTCCATTTAACAGTATAATTATCTCCATCTTTTAGTTTATATTGTTTTAAAACTTTTTTCATTGCAGATACAAAAACTTCATTGTTACTATTTTTTCTGATTTTTACATATGTAGGAGCACTTCTAGATTCTACTTGTACTTCATTTTCCCATTTTCTTGTCCATTTTACTTTCTTAAGTGTAGTTACATTTTCATCATTTACTTTAGAATCTGTAACTGTAACAACTTCATCTACATTTCCATATGTATCAAATTTTATATATGTAGATTTTTGTTTTTCATTTGGTATATATTTACTTAAATCTTTTCCTTCATAATTTGTAACATCTTCTATAGTATCTATATTAATATAATCTGTAAAATCTGGAGTTATATCACTTGAATTTACTTTACTATACACTTCATAATTTGGTTCTAAAGCTGTATTAATACTATAACTATTTACATTTTCTTTTACTCCACTATTTTTAACACTTTTTTCTATTAAGCTATCATATTCTACTTCATCATATAATGTATATATAATGTTTCCTCCTTCATTTTCTGAGGCAACATATTTTATTGTTCCATCTGTATTATATTTATAACTATTTGTAAATCCATTTTCAGATAAAACTTTATCGTAATCATTAAAATCTTTTTCTGCAATAACTACCAATTCAAAATCGCCAGGATTTTGTGTTAAAACAATTCCAGAATTATAATGTGTTAAATCATTATTACTGTTATATAATCCTAAAAAAGCTGTCATTGGTATTACTAGTTTTGGATTTTTAGCAACATTTCCATCTGCCGCATGATGTGTCCATTCTATTATATTTTCAATATATGAAACATTTTCCAAACTTGCTTCATTTGCAATTACACTTGTTTCATCATCCTCATACATAACAGTTACGCCTTCTGCAGTAACTGTATTATTCATTATAGGATTGTTATTTTCATCTAACTCAAATATATAATATTTTGTATTTGCATCCAAATCTGAAAAAGTTGCCGTTCCTTCCCCATTTTTAGTAGTAACACTAATAATATCATGATTTGCTTTTGCATAATAACTTTTACCTGAAGCATCAGTTTGTTTTGTAAATAACCCAAATTTAAAAGTTCCATCTGTAAGTTTATCATCAACTTTATTTGTTACTGTTATTGAGTAATCTCTGTTTTTATAAATTTCTAACACATGATTAGTAAAATTAAATATTTGTCCAATATATGCATTTTTTACAGCTATATTTCCTTCCATATGACTTTGTTGGTGAAAAGTATTTGCAAAAACAGCATAATTAATCGCAGTTCCAAGTCCTTTTACTATGTCTGAAACCGATGCTTCTACCTTGTCATAAGATTGGTTTACACTATTATTTTTTGAATTATCTCCAACAGCTGCTTTTACACCATTAAAAACATTAACCATTTGAGATGCTACAATTATAAAACATGTCATAATTGCAGTGATGTAAATATACTTTCCCATATTTTTCATTTTACATACCAATTCCTTTCTTTTCAGCAGAGTTGGTTTTTCTTACCAACTTATATATTTATCTACAAGATAACTTATACTATTTAATAAATGAATTCAATATGTAAAACTTGCTAATTATCCTTATTCTACATTTTTTCCTTTAAAACGCCTTACGGAACTAAGATTCTAGCTGTTTTGTTTGTGTAATATTAAGTTTATATTACACTTTCATTATTTAAATTTTATATTATTACTAATTACCATCTAAGAATATAGATTTATAGCATATTTGCTTTTGTAATATTACAAAAATATTACAAAATAAGTTTTTTAGTAATACATATAAACTTTTTTTAATATACTAATACCATAACTATAAAAAGGAGAATTTAAAATGGTAATTTTAAGTAAAAAAAGAATTCTATCTATTTTTTGTATGGTATTTGTCGCTCTGTTCGCTTTTGTAATTCAAAAAGCAAATTTAAATAAAACAGTAGCAACAGTTAGTATTCCTGTTACCAACAAAGTAATAGTTATAGATGCAGGTCACGGTATTCCAGATGAACGGTGCTCAAAGCTCCTCACGGAACAACAGAAGCCGAAACCAATTTAAAAGTAGCAATAAAATTACAAAATTTATTAGAGCAAAGTGGTGCAACAGTTATATTAACTCGTTCTGATGAAAATGCCATTTATGATTTAGATAGTAAAACTTTAAAAGAGAAAAAAATATCTGATATTCACAATAGAGTAAAAATGGGCAATGAAAATCAGGCAGATATATTTGTTTCTATTCATTTAAATAAAATACCTCAAAATCAGTATTATGGATGGCAAACATTTTATAAAGAAGGAAATGAGCAAAGTATGAAACTTGCTAAAAGTATCCAAACTAATCTAAATGAATCTATTCAAAGAGAAAACAATAGAGTAGCAATGAAAATAGATAATATATATATTGTTAAACATGTTGAAATACCTATAAGTATTGTAGAATGTGGTTTCTTATCTAATCCAGAAGAAGAAAAATTGTTATTACAAGATGATTACCAAAATAAACTTGCATGGGGAATCTATAATGGAATAATGGATTATTTTTATCAGTAAAAAAAGAAAACAAAGATAGGTCTACTCTCTCTTTGTTTTCTTTTTGCTAATAGCTATTTTTAAAATAAATATGAATACATTATATTTAAATCTACATTTGCATTAATCCCATTAATATTTCCTTTACTTGAATACTGCCAAATATCATATTGATGCCACTTATGATGCGTTATTTCATTTTCATTTTCTAAATTAGGATAATTAGCTGCCCATGTAGAAACATTATCTGAAATTTGTGACAAGTCAAGTGTGTCATTTCCAAAGCCATAGAGTGCATTTGCATATACCCCTATATTAGTATACCCTGCTTCTTGCATTAGAGTACAATATCTTTTTGCGAACTCTGTATATGATGGTATTTCCTGTTCAAAATCCATATATACTGGTAGTTCAAAAGCTTTTCCTTCTAGTAATGATTGTAAGTGTTTTACTTCTCCATCAAACTCTTCCATTGTTGTTGCATATGAAAAATAATATGTTCCAATAGGTATTCCAGCTGCCCTTGCTTTTCTATAATTTCTTTTAAATGTTACATCTTCTCCACTTTGTCCATATCCACATCGTAATATTGCAAAGTCTATTCCTGCTTTTTTTACTTGTTCCCAATCTATTTCTCCTTGCCATTCACTAACATCAATTCCCATCATATATCCATTATAAAATTCTACTACTATTTTATCTAAAGAATCTTTATTTGCATATATTTTAGTTACAAGTGTACTACACTGTCTATTAATTATTTCTCTTCTAATTATTTTTACTGCATCTGCAATATGGCATGATGACATATTTTCTATTGTTAGAGTTGATTTATTTTTAACTCCTTGCATAGAATCTACTACTCCTACCCATAGCTTGTCTGAATTAATCTGTCCATTAACTGAAAAATTAACTCCTACTATTGATGGCGCTGATGCAATCCAAGGAACTGCTTTTACTTTGTAATCATACATATCTCCTTCCCCAGATATTTTTAATACATTATCTTCTATTTTCCAGTTAACTTCATCTCCACATTTTCCTTCTTTTGGTTCTGTTCTTATTATATATCTTCCATCACCTGGCTCAATTACTTTACTTAATTTTCTGCTTTTTACCTCACTTTCTTCATTGCATGCATATGAACCATATCCTTCATATATTTGAACTTTATCTTCAGAAACTAATATATCTCCTTTTAATATATCGTTTTTATCCACATATTCATATTTTTGCCATCCTAATTTTTCTAAATCTTCATTTGTCATATCATAGAAATTATTATTTGTTAATTTATCTTCATTATCTAATATATAATTTTTCACGCTTTTATTTGATTGATATATGCTATATTGATATAAACACATTTCTATAAAACTACTTCCATTTATTCCATTTACAAATTTTCCTTCTTTATACAAATCTTCAAGTTTCAGATTTCCATTTGTATATTTTGCATCTTCTTGAGCACTCAATTTGTTTTTCACTGTTTTTGCAATTTTTACTAAATCAAAATTTCCTACGCTATTTTCTATATTTTCTTTGTAAAACTCATCTATTCCATTGTTTCTTTTCTTTGCTTCTATCGCTTCTGGATATTCTGGTAAATTATCTATCAATAAAATAACAAATTTTATTAAAGCCATAGAGTCAAAATCATCTATTACACCATCAGAATAACAATCTGCATTAAGTTTTTGTTGATCAGACAAAACTACTAATCCAGCTAAATATTTATTTAATAATATTACATCCACCAAACTTACTTCACCATCTAAATTTACATCTCCAATTAAGTTTTTAGAATCTGATTTTAAAACATTATTTTGTACTTTTCCTTGTTCATTTATAAAAATTATATCTTTAGTCTTTTCTTTATCTCCAAGTTCTTTTACTGTTAGATTTTCTACTTCTTCATAACTAAAAGTTTTATTATCATTTGTTTCTATATTTGTTCCCTTATCTACTGCTATAACTGTATCCGTTAAAATTGTGCTATTTTTATAAACCCTTCCATTATAAATTCCTGTATAATCTGATGTATCTCCCAACTTTACTAATTTTCCATCTGCATCTGTTTCCCATATACAACTTTCATACTTCTCTTTTATATTTTCATTTTTTCCTTGTATTGTTTCTAATATTGCAGCTTGCCATAAATATAAATCATTAACCTTAGTCGTTGTTAATACATATGGAATATAATCTTCTATACTCATAGAACTATTATTCTCATCTAATTTTATTTCAGATGTAAAATTTTCATCTTTAGTTATAACATATTTTTTATTTTTAGCTAATTCATTATTAATATATAATTTACCTTCTTTATATTATCTGATTTTTCTTCAGTACTATTGTTATTATTGTTATTTGTTTCTGTTGCCATAGAAATGCAATTTCCACAAATCTCCATTAAAATTATAACTACTAATAGAATTGTAACTATCTTGTAAATACTTTTCTTCATATTCAATATCTCCATTTTATTATTTTATTCTAATTATTCTGCAACCATTTCCCGGTACCATTGAACTTGATTTATTCCACTCCAAACTTTGCATTGGTGGATTATCTCCACAAGAAAATACCTTTCCATTTCCAGAATATATTTCAACATGTTGTGTTGTAACCAAAATATCTCCTTTTTGCAAATCCGAATCAGAATTATATTCTAACATTTCTAATCCTAATTTATCTAATTTTTCTTTACTCATATAATAGAATTGGCTAGCAGTAATTTGTCCTCCACGGCCTATATTCGAACCACCTGCTTCAACTCTATAGTTCCATATGAAATCAATCATATTTTTATCTGATTTATTTATTCCATATTCATATAAACACATGCTCACATAAGATGAACAATCTGCATATATTCCAAACCCATTTTTACTATATATGTTAGTTGGTATTTTTATTCCTACAGTATCACTATATGTCATTTTTCCACTACTTGCTCTTTGAGTTATTTGCTCTTTTACTATCTTGCTAATATTATAAAATGTTTCTGCATTATCTTTCCCCTTAACACTCTTTCCATTTATATATTCTTTATAAAACGGTTCAAGTTCTAATTGCATAGATATAAAAAATTTACCATTAGATAGAAAATTAATTTTATAATCATCTGCAACATATTGATTATATCCAATTTGCATTTTTTCTTTAACTGCTTTAACTACATCTTTAACAGAATCAGTAATTAATTCTACTTTAGTAGTTGTTGTTTTAGCTGATGTCATAGAGCTTCCAACAAGTTTTATTGCTGTATCTAAGTACTCTTCATCTGCTGTAACAGAATATTTAGATATTTTATAAGCAGAAGCCTTCCAAGGAACATTTATGTCATCTCCAACATTTCCACTTATATTTTCACCTACGTCTAATTTTAATGTATTATTTTCAACTTTCCATTCTATACCATCATCAATTTTTCCTGATTCTGGAACGGTTCTTATTATAAACATTCCATCCTCCGGATCTATAACCTCAGTTATTTTTTTACTTTTGGCTTCTTCTTCGTTATTACATGCATATGCTCCATAACCTTCATATATTTGTACTTTACTTTCACTTACTATAATATCGCCATCTACTAAATCATCTTTACTTATATATTTTATCTTTTGCCAGCCTATGCTATTTAAATCTTCATCCGATATATTATAAAATTTAGAAATATTTAACACTCCACCATCTTTTTCAATATAATTAACAATATCTTTATTGTCTGTATATAATCCATATTGATATAAACACATTCCTACATAGCTACTTCCATTAATTCCATCTAAAAATTTTCCTTCTTTATAAAGTTCTTCTACTTTCATATCTTTATTTGAAAAAGTTACATTGCCTTGACTATTTAATTTGTTCTTTATTAGTTTTGCAATTTTTACTAAATCTAAATCTCCCACACTACTCTTTATGTTTTCTTTATAAAATTCATCATTTTTTTCTATTTCTTTTCTTGCATCTATTTCTTCTGGATATTTTGGTAAATCAACTATTAGTAAAACAACATATTGGGCAAGTGCCATACTATCAAAATCATCTATAATTGAATCAAAATAACAATCAGCATTTTTTTTCTGTTGGTCAGATAATTCTACTATTCCCGCTAAATATTTATTTAGTTGTATTACATCTAATATATCTACCACGCCATCTAAATTTACATCTCCATATAGCGCTGAATTTCCAGTCTGTTCAAATACATTATTTACTAAACTTCCTATTTCATTTACTAAATATACATCTTTCGTTTCTTTCTTTTCTTTTAACTGTTCACCTGTTAAATCATTTACTATTTCATAATCTACACTTATATTTGAATTTTTACTTATATTAGTCCCTTTTGGTAAAGCTATCATTGTATCAGTTATTATTTCACCATTTTTAAATGCAAATCCGCTATAAAACCCTGTATATTGTGAAGTGTCACCTACTTTTACTACATTTCCCTCTCTATCTGACTGCCATATGTAATATTTATATTTTCTTTCATTTTTTCCATTATTTGGATATATTTTTTGCATAGCTTTATCTTGCCATATATATATTCCATCTTCTTGTTTTGTAGTTAATTTATAAGGTATATAATCTTCTATTTCCATTAACCCATTTTCTTCATCAATTTCTATATCAGTTAGAAGAGTAGTATTCTCACTTTTAGTTACTATATATCTTATACTTTTTGCTATTTCCTCATTTTTATATAGTTTTCCATTATAAATGTATCCGTTTTCAATTTCCACTACTTTATTCTCAAGTCCAATTGTTTTTAAGTTATTATATAGCTCTTCATTATTTGAATTTATTATTATTGTTTCTAATTTATCACAACTCTTAAAAGTATTAGCTGATATATTTTTTATTTTCTCTGGTATTTTTACTGTTTTTAAATTTGTACACCCACTAAAAGTTTCATCTTCTATTTTTTCTAAATTCTTTCCTAATATTACTTTTTCCAAATTTGTATTAGCCAATGCTCTATATCCTATTGTTTTAGCTTTTTCTAAATCAATATCTTTTAAAGATTTACAATTTTCAAATGCTTTATTTCCAATTTCTATCTCACTACTATTAGATAATTTAACTGTTTGTAAATTCTGCATTCCCCAAAAAGCCTCTGAATCTATTTTGTTTAAAGTACTATCTTTACTAATATCAATCTCTGATGTTTCTAAATTTTTAAAAACTCCCTCTCCTATTTCGTTTATTCCATTTTCTACAGTTATTATACTATAATTATTGGTATTAGATTTTAGAGTATCTCTAATATTAAATTCTATTTTAGTGTTTATATAATCAATGTCGTTTCTAAGTGGTTCTATTATTAGTTCATACTTATTATCATTTTTATCAAATATCTCCGTTCCTTTCACATATTTACCTAAATAATAGTTTCTTTTAATAAGATTATCACTAATTCCCCATATAAAAGAATCTCCCAAATAATTTTTAGCTTTTAAATTAGCTACTAATTTTCTTTGGCTTTCACTTCTATCATCATACCATACTAATCCAATTCCATCAGGTAATACATTATCACCTGCTTCATTTAAAGAAATTGGTATTTCTATTTCTTTATTTTTCAAACCTTCACATCCATAAAATGCATATGACCCTATTTTTTCTAATCCTTCATTTAGTTTTATTGATGTTAATTTTCCACAATTTTCAAAAACTCCTTCTCCTATTTCTTTACAATTATTTGGAATTGTTACAGATTCTATTTGGGTTTCTGAAAAAGCTCTATTTCCTATTATTTTTAACGACTTTGCCTCACTAAAATCTACTACTTCTATATCTCTCATCTTAGAAAATGCATTTGCACCAATTTTAGTTATACCATCCTTTATTATTATTTTTTTAAATGCGATCTCTCGTTGTAGTATAACCCTTTTATTTTGCAACTGTATCCAAGGTATAACCCCATCATTATAATCTTTCATTTCAACATTAGTACGCCCATTTTCTGGTTCTATTACTATATAAGAATCAAAGTCATTTAAATACATTTTTGCAACAACTCCATCACCACATGATGCTTCAACTTCTTCTGTTGCTTTAGATTTAGTAGTTCCTAACAATATAAGTATAAAAACTATAGAAAACATATAAATAAATTTAATATATGCTTTTTGTTTCATAACAAAATTCCCCTTTCTTCTTATGTGAAACTTATTATTCTTTGCTTTCATTTATTTTTTCTTTATTTTCATTTATCTCTTCTTTATTTTCATTTATCTCTTCTTTATTTTTATTTGTTTTTTCTTTATTTCTTCTTTTTATTAAAACTATTATTAGAATTATAACAATTACTATTAA
>ERZ825670.4185-NODE-4185-length-11397-cov-3.217863_pt1 | contig 11397 bp, 8 predicted proteins | sample MGYA00519929_ERZ825670 | MGnify/ENA primary metagenome ERZ825670 (study PRJEB31778, sample SAMEA3449207) | human gut metagenome | biome: human gut; feature: human-associated habitat; material: faeces | place: United Kingdom | collected 2010/2012 ...
GGAGGACAAGGTATTGGTAAAGAAATTGCTAAAGTGTTTTCAGGCGATAGAAAAAAGTTTTTCTTTGGTAAAAATCCTAATTTTGATTTTGATAACATGGAATTTGAGGATTATATAAATCAAATAAAAACTCTTTCAGAGGATGAAAAAATATTATTAATAAAGGATGTTGCCAATCTTAATAATGGTAAATATCTTTATTTTTGGCGTAAAAATCCGGATAAACTTTTGATGTTTGTAAATCATACGCATTATCTGCCAAAGCAGCTTGAAAATTTTAATGTTGCAACATGGGATGCTATTTTTAAATCTTTTATTTCGATTTTCAATAGCAACAGCAATATTGATATTATAGACTCAATATACAAATATGCGCGTAGCGGGTATGCAAGTGAGGTTAATTTTGTTCCGTATGAAAAGCAATCGGAGTCTGTAAAAAAAATAACTGATAATTTAAAAAAAATATACATAACGGCAAATGATAACAATATACAGCTTTGTCGTGATGATGATGCTATTTTTTTTAGTGACATACATGTGGAAAATGCTAAACTAAGTGATTTAATCAGAAATTTAAGATATGATAGAACAAATGTAGAAAAAATTCTAAAATTCTTTAATAATTTCAAACCGGAAATAAAAAGAAATATGTTCTTATCTACATCTATAAAGCCCCATGAGTTTGCCCATAAAGCCATAAAATGGAATTTAACTCTGCAAAAAGGAGTTAAATATTTGTACATTGAGCCTTTTAAAATGTTTTCATCAGGAGAAGAAGCAGAATTATTAGTACATCCTTGCAGAATTAAGATTAATAATGCTGATTATGCAAACTACAAGCTAATAATTGATGCTGATATTTTACCATAAGTCGAATTTTTCGAGTTATATTATAATCAATAAATGCTATTGACAAAAGATGTCAAAAGGTTTAACATAATATTTGTATCGATATATCGATACAAAGGAATTTTAAAAAATGAAAAATATGAACACATTAAATCTTAATAATTCTTGGTGGCGCTGGTCAGTTTAACTGCCGGCATGTGAACCGTATTGAGATTTTTTGCGGGCAGTTCAGGATTACTGCCTTGCTGATTGTGTTAAAGATTGTAAATAGCAGCTGTCAGATTAGGCAATTTTAAGTCTTTACATGTTTTAGGAATATGAATTATGTCATCAAATAACAACAAAATTTTAATTAACACATTGCCGAAATCTTTAAAACCTGCTGCAAAGTTTATACGTCATCAGGAGCAGGCATCAGGGCTTTCGACATCAAGATTTATACAGGACGCAACAACGTGCCTGATACCTAAAGTTGTATTTTCGAGAAGTCTTGCTGATTTGACAGAAAATACTTTTTTGGAAACATCAGAAGAGGCTTTAATATACTTTGTGCCGACAATTTTGGGTGAAAGAGTTGCAAGAAAAGTTTTTTCTAAAGGTTTAAATAATGAATTAAAGAAAGAAGTTGCAACAACTGGGGTAGAACTTCTGGAGAAGGGCGGAAAGAATAATAAAAAAGTTATTCCTGTAAAAGCTGCTATAGCACTTGCTGCAATGGCAATACCTTTAACCGAATTTTCTTTGAATTACATAAAAAATTTGATGACATTAAAAGTTTTCAAAAAGAGCGATTTTAAGAATATTGCTTCTCTAGAAAATACTAAAGAGGATATATCACATCAGGAAAAGGTTAAAAAGAGTGCTCAAAAACATATAGGACTGGCCGCTGGTGTTTATGCAGGATGTCTTGGGCTGGCAGGGCTGCTTGCAACAAAAGGTAAAAATTCTAAAATTCTTCAAAATATTTCAGAATTTATTGTAGCACCTGGTACAAAATTGTTTAAGAAATCTCCAAAAGCTAAGAATTTCTTTAACAAATACACCTGTATGGACTTTAACAGCCAGAATGGAAAACTGTGTTTAAGCAAAGGGCAGCTTACAACCTGTGTTCTCGTTGGCGGTGCAGGGTATTTTGGGGCATCTGCCGATAGAGGAAAAGAAAACTTTAAAGAAACAGCAACAAGATTTCCGCTTGTAGCTCTTTATGTGATTACAGGCAGCGAACTTGTTGAAAAAGGGTTCAGGAAAATTCTTTATAAAATGGGTAAATGCAAAGATTTAATCGGAAAAGATAAAAATATTCCAAAGTTTGATGATTTAGGTGTTCTTGCCGAAAAACTTGCAAAAGAAAGGAAATCAACTGTAGAAAAAGAGTATAAATCTCTTGTTAAGCAAAAAGTTTTAATTTCTGGACTTCCTTATGTATTTTCAATTGGGGTAATGGGCTTCTTTGTTGCAGGCATGACAAACTATTTTACTAAAAAAAGATATGAAAATGCAAAACAAAAAACAGCCGGTGTTTAGCCGGCTGTAATATTTTAGTAATTATTAGCTTTTTCAAAGAAATAGCTTTGCGGATGTTTACAGACCGGGCAGGTGTCTATTGCCTTATCTCCAATGTATGAAAATCCGCAGTTTGCACATTCCCAAACTATAGGTTCAGGTTTCTGGAACACTTCTTCATTTTTTATATTTTCCCATAGCTTTTTGTATCTTTCTTCGTGTTCTTTTTCTATTTTAGCAACATTTTCAAAAAGAAGTGCTATGTCATCAAACCCTTCTTCTCTGGCTTCTTTTGCAAATCTTGCATACATATCTGTCCATTCATAGTTTTCACCTTGGGCTGCGTCTTCAAGGTTATCAAGGGTATTTCCGATTGAACCGCCGTGTAATAATTTAAACCAGATTTTTGCGTGTTCTTTTTCATTGTTAGCAGTTTCTTCAAAAATCTTGCTTATCTGTACATAACCATCTTTTTTTGCCTGTGAAGCGTAGTATGTGTACTTGTTTCTTGCCTGTGATTCTCCGGCAAAAGCTTCCATAAGGTTAGCTTCAGTTTTTGAACCTTTTAATTCCATATAAATCTCCTTTCATCTTCTCTTTGTAAATATAACGAAGTTTTATTCAATTAAAATCCTCTATTTATGGTAGAATTACTATGTGGATAAATATTTTAAGTCAGAAAGTTGTTTTAAGGGAGTGCTGATTGCGATATTTGCAGTAAGTATTGTTTTTCAAACTTTTCTGTTTGTCAAAAATCCGTCTTTCTGGCATGACGAAGCTGCGCTTGCTCTTAATATTACAAGCAGGAGCTTTGCCGGACTTCTGGACGGGCTTGATAATCTGCAGGTGGCACCTCCTGGGTTTTTGTTTCTTTCAAAATTAATGCTTGTTCTATTTAACCCTAAAACTGATTACTGGAGAGATTTTTGTCTTAGAGTAATTCCATTCCTGAGCGGTATTCTGTCTATTGCAGCTTTTTATTATCTTTCAACTCAGGTATTTAGGAATAGATTGCAAATTTTGATTTCAAACCTTCTTTTTGCGTTAAATCCCTGTGCAATACTTTATGCATCTCAATATAAGCAGTATTCAACCGAGCTTTTTGTTTCGGTAATTTTACTCTCTATATTTTACAATATTATTAATGGTAATTTTAAAAAATATTACTATTTAATTTTGGTATTGGCGCCGTTTTTTTCTTACTCATCTATATTTATATTAATAACCGGCTGTATCTTATCTTTCAGAAAGCGGGTTTGTATTCCTGTAATTGCGGGGCTGGTGTTTTTGTATATAATAAATCTCCGCTGTGTTTTTAATATCAATTATTCCGGAATGAATGATTTTTACTCGGATTTTTATTCTTTTGTATCGTTTTTGACTCCGGTAAGACTATTAATACGTTTTAGCGAATTATTTATTTCATATAAGATTAAGGTTTTGAATTTATTATGCGGTGCATTTGGAGCTTTATTAGTATTAACATATGTTTTTGCTAAACGTATTCAACTTCGAGAAAAACTCTTGTTTATAGGGCCCATTATTGCAGTTATTCTTGCATCATCTCTTCACAAATATCCGGTACAGGCACGCTTAATTTTATTTTTGCTTCCAAATTTTGTTATAATAGCTGTTTCCTGTTCTTCAAAAATTATCAGAGCAATGTGCGTAATTATATTATTATATTCATTAACAAGCTATACAATTTATGCTGACTTGCTCTCTTATTCTTATGCCCGTGATATAGTGAAAACAATAAAATCAAGTATAAAACCTGAGGATAAGATAGTAATTGACAGGGGCGGTTATGAATATAGATATTATTTGCAAAATAGCGGTATAAAAAACAAGGTTCTTACAGTGCCGGAATTTTGTTATTCTGATACTCAGGTTTGTAAAGATTTCATAAATAATCTTCCTGCAGGCGGTTATTATTTCTTAACGACCGGTTACGGTGCAGACAGGCTTTCTGGAGCAGAAGGCTTGAATGTTGGATATGAACCGGAGCAAATAAAAGCTGTTTTTATTAATAAGTAGTCGTGCTAAAATATTGTTATGGATTTATTTACGCAACTGGAAGAAGTTAATAAGCAAACGCCTCTGGCTGAAATTTTGCGGCCGAAAACTCTTGATGAATTTTTAGGTCAGTCAAATGTTGTTGCTCCAAATTCTCCGCTGTTAAATCTTTTGAAAACTCAAAGGTTATTTTCTCTGATACTCTGGGGTACACCTGGGTGCGGCAAAACAACTCTTGCACGGCTTATTGCAACTAAGGTCAACGCTCAATTCATTGAACTGTCTGCCGTGACATCAGGTATAAAAGAAATTAAAGAAACCGTTGAACAGGCAAGACAGGCTCTTCGTTCAGGGCAAAAAACAATTCTATTCATAGATGAAATTCATAGATATTCTAAAACACAGCAGGATGCTCTGCTTCCGCATGTTGAGAATGGCACTATTTTCCTTATTGGTTCTACTACCGAGAATCCGTCTTTTCAGGTTGTACCTGCTCTTCTATCAAGAGTTCAGGTAATAAGACTTAATCCTATTAATGATATCAGTATGGGAAAAATTGTTAATAGAGGGTTTGAGTATTTGGAAAAGAATTACCAGCCTATTCAGTATGATGAAGAGGTTACGAAGTTTATTGTAAATAATGCCAGAGGTGATGCCAGATGTGCTTTAAATCTTGTGGAAAATTCTTATTTTGCCAGCAATTTTTCAAATGATACAAGGCTTTTGTCTGTAGAAATTCTGGAAAGTATTACTCAAAAACGTAATACTAGATATTCGACACAGGAGCATTATGATTGTGCATCTGCATTTCAGAAAAGTCTTAGAGGTTCAGATGCTGACGCCGCGATATATTATCTGGCCAAAATGATAGAAGCCGGTGAAGATCCAAGATTTATTGCACGCAGGCTTATTGTATGCGCTGCAGAAGACGTAGGTATTGCCGATCCGAATGCTATGAATATTGCTGTTAATGCATATAGAGCTGTTGAGATTATTGGGCTCCCGGAAGGTAGAATCCCCCTTGCTAATGCGGTTGTGTATGTTGCAAAAGCACCAAAATCTAATAAAGCTTGTATTGCAATAGATAAAGCTCTTATGGATATAGAGAGAGGTAATGACTTCCCTCCTCCAATGCATTTAAGAGATGCACATTATAAAGATGCAAAAAAATACGGGTTTGGAGAAGGTTATATTTATACACATGACGCGCCGGACGTTGAACAGCAGTTTATGCCTGACGAACTTGCCGGTAAGAAGTATTTAGAGGAGTAATTCGTGAACCCTTTCGGAAAGAAATACGGCATTACTGTTATTATAGTATTTGGAATTATACTCCGCTTATTTGCGTATTTTAGGGGAATTTCTTTCTGGGGGGATGAAGCTGCTCTTGCTTTAAATGTTTTAGAACATTCTTATTCAGGTTTGTTTAAAGGACTGGATTACCTGCAGGTTGCTCCGCCGATGTTTCTTGTAATGTCAAAAATTCTGATTATAGATAATCTGCGTGACTTTACACTGCGCCTGATACCTCTGGTCTCAGGAATAGCAGCTATTCCGCTCTTTTATAAATTCGTATCAATGTTGTCAAAAAACAGAGTAGTAATTACTGTCAGTACTTTTCTGTTTTCATTTAATATGACAGCAATTCTGTATTGTGCGCAGTTTAAGCAGTATTCTTTAGAATTATTTACATCTGTCCTGCTTCTTATTATATTTTATAAGCTGATTTTTGAAAAAGAATTTAAATGGCACTATTCATTGTTAATTGCAATTGCACCGTGGTTTTCGCTTTCATCATTGTTTATAATCGGCAGTTACTTTTTGGTAATGCTTATCAAAAATCCCGGGGCTGTTCTAAAAACTTATATACCTTTTTTTATAAGCTTTCTTCTGTTTTACTTCTTATCTTTGAGGTATGTTTCAAGCTGTAATTATGACGGTATGTATAACTGGTGGCAGAATGGATACGGATTTGCTGACCTGAGGCATCCATTAAGAATAGTGTTACGTTTTGGAGAGCTTTTTAGTTTTGATAAGCTTAAGGCTCTTTTCTGCGGGGCTGTAATGCTTGTACCAGCATTTATATCTCTTATTTCAAATAAAAAGCAGCGTGTGTTTCTAGGGCTTCCAATTATGCTGACATTTGCAGTATCAGCACTAAGACTCTATCCGATAGAAGCAAGATTAATCTTATTCCTTCTACCGCTTTTTGTCGTAATTATAGCAGAATACAACTGGAAATTTAAAAATGTATGTTTGATGTCTGTATGTATTATAAGTTTTATTACTTCTATATTTTATACAATTAACCCTTATAAATTTTATACTTCAGCAAGAGAAGCTGTACAAATTGTTGAAAATCATATTAAAGACGGTGAAAAGATTGTATTAGATAGTTCTTATCATAGATATTATTACTATTTACATCAAAAAGATAATGTTATTATCCTAAAAGATGGATGTGAACCTTATTTAGAGGAGTGTAACAATAAGATTGAAGAGCTGCCTGCCGGAAGATATTATTTTATCTTGAAAGAAGATCCGAAAAACTTATTTACTTCGAAAGTTAAAGTACTGGATAAATACAACCTTCATTCAACTGTTATCTATTTTGAGAAATAAATAAGGCGCTTTGCTTTCAAGCAAAGCGCCTTATTAAAAATCATCATTAGCTTATTTTGCTAATTTTTTGATAGCAAGAACAAGTCTTGATTTCTTTCTTGCAGCAGTATTTTTGTGTAAAATACCTTTAGAAACAGCTTTGTCGCATAATTGATATGCTTTAGAAATAGCTGCATTTAAAGCTTCTTTATCATCACCTTCTGCTAAAGCAAGAGCTTTTTTCAAAGCTGTTTTGATAGAAGTTTTAAAAGCTGCATTTCTTTGTCTGTTTGCTTCTGCAATAAGAACTCTTTTTTTTGCTGACTTAATATTTGCCATTTTATATTTCCTTTCACTTATAACAGAAATTAAGGTTAATGACTCCTTAATAACTGTCTGTCACTAGAGGATAGTGAGTATAATTATTCTACTAATAACAAAAATAAAAGTAAAGATTTTATTATGATTTTTTAATTTCTGTTAAGGTTGGATCTAATAATCTTCTGCCAATATTATCAAAGTTTATTGAAAATAAAGTCTTGTTTCCATACTTAATCATTTTTTCAACGACTCCGCTTCCGTATTTTGCGTGAGTAACAGTATCGCCCTGCTGTATAGGATCGCTCATTACTAAGTCTTCCTGCGGGATATCAGCATCATATACAGGTACAATAGGTGTTGAAGAACTTCTTGTTTCTAAGATTTCATCATCACTGTCATCTTTTAATTCTAGCTGTTCCTGAGGTTCTTCCAAAATACCGTCGTTTTCATCAGACTCGGATAATTCTTCCAACACAGCATCACTTTCAGAAACTTCTTCAAGTAAATTGCCGTCGTCATTATTGAGTTCATCTATAAAATCCAGATCAGAATCTGATATATCATCGTCTTTTCTGGTCGTAAAAACTTTGTCTACGTCTTTGACAATCTGCTCATCAATGTTTTCCGGAAGTTCGTCCTCTGTATCTTCTTCCATATCTATAACAATATCATTTTCATCTGCTTCGTCAGGGTTAAGTTCGACAATATCTTCAAGCTCATAATTGTTTTCTGCAATAGGAAGTACATCAACATCGTTATCATTAACGGTCAATTCTTCTGTTTCTTCTTCTGCATCCAGCATTTGAGTTGAATCTATATCCAAATCAAAACCTTCCGGCATTTCAATTTCTTCTTCGGCCTCTTGTTCAACAAGAGGTTCTTGTTGTTCAAATTCTTCATTAATAGAGAGTTCTTCAAAATCATTCTCATCAGTTTCCGGAATATAATCTTCAATCTCTTCTATATTTTCCTGAACTGTATCAAAAGATTCTGTAATCGGAATTTCATCATATTCTTCTTGAGGTTCTTGTTCTTCTTGCTCTTCAAGAATTGTTTCATATTCTGCGTTGATGGTTAACTGCTCTTCTTGGTCTTCTTCAAGTTGCAAACTCTCCTCAGCCGGCTCTGCTATATCTTCTTCTTCTCCAAACATGTTTTCAGGAGGAGTTAAGTCTTTTGCGGCTTCTGTTATTACTGCTTCTGATTTTTCTTCTATGTTAGCAAGAATTTCTTCGTTAGTAATCTGCGGTTCTTCAATAATTTCAGGTTCATCTTCTTCGCTGATTTCTTCCAGCTCAGAATCGTCTTCCTGAACAATCTCTTCTTCTTCTTCCGGTTCTTCAATAGGAAGCTCTTCTTGCACTTCTTCCGGCTCAGAAACCGGTATTTCTTTTTCTTCTTCTTCAAAGGTTTCCGGCTGAGATGGAATAACTTCGTTAATCACTTTCAGTGTTGATACAAGAGGTATGTAGTTTACAGCTTCTCCGGTGATGAGATATGTCTGTTTTGGCATAGCTTTTAAGAACGAGCTGTAAATACTGAAGATTTCGTTATTTGTGAAAGATGGTGAAATTATAAAATTATCAAACAAGTTTTTTATATCATTCAGATATTTAAAACGGGAATGAGTTATAAAGGTGGTCGGAATATTTTCAGATGACAAAATATTTTTCAAATTCTTTTTGCTAATGACATTTGAAAGCTCAAGTATAACCTGAGTATTTGGTTTTTGTTGAAGTTTTTCGTACAAAAATGCAAGGTATCTGTTCTGGAATGCAGTATCCAGTTTGGATAAGTCAATAATTGCACATTTAGAATTAAGTATAGCATCGATTTTGTCGACTTCCTGTTTATTTGCCGCAAAATATCCCAGCTTGTCAAACTTTGCAAGTTTATTTTTTAATACAAGCAGCTTGAAAACATGAGATTTGTCGACCATATCATCAACAATTGATTTAAGAGCACCAAATGGCACGAATGGAACTGTTTGTGAATAATCAGATAAATCTTTGAAGATTTCAATAATCATAGATTTACTGTCTGCTGTTGCATCATTTAAACAATCCTGATACATAAAAGCTAGTGATGCGGTATCCAGCGGCAGTTTAAAATCAACTCCGGCAGTAATTTTTTTTGCATCAATCACTCCGAGAGTATCAATGATAAGTACGTTTTTATCTAAATTATTAAACTGTTTAACAAGATTTCTGGCAATAATATTATTTTCTTGTTTATCATCAATACTTGCAAGCATTTTTTTGTCAAAAGAAGAAGCATCAATTATAATGCTTACGCCCTTTCCTAATGTTTCTCCGGCAATAACAGGCGTTTTTGCATTAATTGAATTATTTAGAATATCAAAGGTAAATTCTTTTATTTCAGACTCTTTGGAAGGCAGAGTTTTGTCATACGGCTGTAAAGAGCCATCATACAAAAACAAAATTTTAGCATACGCTATTGAATTTTCGCCAGAGCGTTTTAATTGTGTAACCTGCGCAATGTAGCGCTTTTCAATACCGTCTATTTGAATAAATGACGAAAGGTACACGCTATTGTCTGCTTCAAATTTTACAAAACCATCTCTTACTTCTAAAATCTTCATCGTCTAAATTTTACCATGAACATGCTATTTTCAATAACTTTTTTACAATTTGATACCTTATTTTATTTGTGTTTTAATTTAAATATGAGAGAATTTGATTTAAAAAATAATATTAGAGCTTGTGTAAGGGAGAATAAAAACACTCCGAGAGTAGCGTTAACACTTAATTTTTCGATATCTGTGCCTGAAAAATATTCAGGTGAATATTCCTTAATGAATCGGTTACTTTTGAAGGGTACTGAAAAATATTCATCCGAAGAATTATCTACAATTCTTGATGAAAATGCAATTGATTTCAGTACGGAAATGAAATCGGATTATTTAAGATTTAGATTTGTTTGCCTTAATGAAGATTTTGAAAAAGCTTTATCTATTCTGAAAGAAGTTATTTTACACTCAACTTTTGAAGAGTTTGATAAAGAGAAAACCAAGCTGAAAGGCGAACTTACTGCAGAACTTGACTCTGCAAAGGTAAAAGTTTCTGATTTGTTTACAAAAACTATTTACAAAAATCATTTTTATGGAAATAGCTATACTAAAATTCTTGAAGAAATTGATAATGTTACAAAAGAAGATGTTATTGCTTCTTACCGCGAAATTTTAAATAACAGTCAAAAAACAGCTGCAATCGCAGGTGATGTTGATTTTGACTTGATAGATAAATATTTGGGACAAGATATTCCAGAAGCGAAGGAGGCTGGTTCATTAATACCAATCCCGCAGCCTTTAGAACAGGAGTACACAGAAATAATTAAAGAAGATGCAAATCAGGCACAAATCCTGCAAGGCTGGCGTGTTCCAACGATTGGAGATGATGAGTATCCGGTAATAATGCTTTTAAATATAATTCTGGGTGCGAGCGGTCTTTCGTCTAGATTATTTCTTGAACTTAGAGAGAAAAAAGGTCTTGCATATACTGTAAGAACAGCTTATGAAACACATAAAAAATCGGCTGTTTTTAGTATTTATATAGGAACAGAACCTTCAAATATTCAAACCTCTATTGATGGGTTTAAGGAAGAAATTGAAAAAATTAAAACAATTCCTGTAAGTGAAGAAGAGCTCAAAAATGCTGTCAACAATTTGATTGGTAAACAGCAGTATGTTACGGAAACAAACGGGCAGCAGGCAAATATGATGGCTTATTATTCAATTATGGGTAAGCCTTTTGACTATCAAGCAGAAATTATTGAAAAACTTCATAAAGTTACTCCAAAAGATTTGCTGGATTGCGCCAATAAATACTTCACAGATGATTATATTCTTTCGGTAATTAAACCGTAGGAGGGGATATGAAAATTGCCGGAAACCTCATTAATCCATCAGTGCTTATAATCGGCTGCTTCCACGGAGATGAACCGCAGGGAGAATATTTAATTGAAAGATATCTGATTTCATCCTCTGTTCTGTCCGGCAGCTTAATTGTATATTTTTCTTTGTGTACGATTAACTACAGTTACTATTATACACCATTTTTTTGGTTTTGTCTACATAAAAAGTTAATT
>ERZ825670.4186-NODE-4186-length-11394-cov-4.088809_pt1 | contig 11394 bp, 8 predicted proteins | sample MGYA00519929_ERZ825670 | MGnify/ENA primary metagenome ERZ825670 (study PRJEB31778, sample SAMEA3449207) | human gut metagenome | biome: human gut; feature: human-associated habitat; material: faeces | place: United Kingdom | collected 2010/2012 ...
ACTTGTTCTTGGAGCCGCGCGGAATTTCCACCACGACGTTGAAGGTTTCTGCCATGTCATTTCTCCTTGAAAATCGACAGTTACGTTATCGTCTCACCACAATACCCTGTTTACGCCTGCAAAACAGGTGCGGAACTCAAGAAACCGTGCTGAGATTATGCCGACACTATGCCCAAACAGACGAAATCCTCCCCTTGAGGGGAGGATTTCTAGCGGTTTACGCGCACGATAAACCCATGCACGTCAACGGCATCACTGTTGCATTACCGTTGCAGTACCGCATCACTGCACGGACAGGATGTGGGCCACATCCGCCCAAGGAGCCAGAGACACGTAGTTGTCCCAACCCCACTGGAATTCGCGGCCGGTCAGCTCGTCGCGCACGTTGAGCGGGCGGTCGGTGGGCAGACCCAGCTCGCTGAGTTCCAGGTGAATCATCGACTGGTGTGCGTTGTGTCCATCGAGGTTCACGACCACAATCAGCGTGTCCGCTTGGCCGGTACCGGTCAGTTCGGCCGGCGTGTGGCGTGCGAAAGCCAGAATATTCGGGTCGGACGTAGGCAGCACGGTGAGGTTGTGGTAGCTCAACGCGGCCGGGTGGGCGCGACGAATCTTGTTGAGTGCGGTGAGCATCTCGGCCACGCCGTACTGCTTGGCCTTGCTCCAATCGCGAACCTTGACCTCGTACTTCTCGTTGTCGATCTGCTCTTCGAAGCCGGGGCGCTGCTTGTTCTCGATGAGTTCGTAACCGTTGTAGATACCCCAGGACGGCGAGCCCATGGCTGCCAGCACCGCACGCACGCAGTGGCCGGCTACGCCGTTGTCTCGCACGTAAGCGGTGAGAATATCCGGCGTGGTGGGCCAGAAGGTGTTGTGCTGGTAGTAGCCGTCGTCGCCATTGGTGACCGGCAGATACTCTTCCAGTTCGTCCTTGGTGTTGCGCCACGGGAAGTAGCAGTGGGACTGGGTGAAGCCCACGTAGCTCAGGGCGCGCATCATGCCCGGGCGGGTGAATGCCTCGGCCAGGAACAGGATCTCCGGGTGCTTCTTGGTGACCGCCGCGATGACGTCCTGCCAGAAGCGCACCGGCTTGGTGTGGGGGTTGTCGATGCGGAAGATCGTCACGCCGGCGTTGATCCACAGTTCGAGAACACGCTCGACTTCCTTCTCGATGCCGGGCATGTCGGCGTTGAAGTCGATCGGGTAGATGTCCTGATACTTCTTCGGCGGGTTCTCGGCGAAGGCGATGGAGCCGTCCGGCTTGTGGCGGAACCAGTTCGGGTGGGCCTTGACCCACGGGTGATCGGGCGAGCACTGCAGGGCGAAATCAAGCGCGATTTCCAGACCCAGTTCATGTGCACGCTGGCACAGGGCCTTGAAATCGTCCATGGTGCCGAGCAGTGGATCCACGGTGTCGTGGCCACCTAGCTCGGAGCCGATGCCGAACGGGGAGCCCGGGTCATCGGGGCCGGCGACCAGCGTGTTGTTGCGGCCCTTGCGGTTGGTCACGCCAATCGGGAAGACCGGCGGCAGGTAGACGATGTCGAAGCCCTCGGCAGCGGCGCGTTCGAGGCCGGCCATCGAAGTCTTCAGCGTACCCTGAATGATCTTGCCGGTGTTCGGATCGATGGTGGCGCCTTCGGAACGCGGGAAGAACTGGTACCAAGCCGCGAAGCTGGACTTCGGGCGTTCCACCTTGAAGCGCTGGGGCTGGCTGGGGGAGATGCCGTCGCGCAGCGGGTGAGTCTCGTGCAGGGCGGCGATGGTCGGGTTGTCGCCGGCGGCGAGACGATCCTCGGCGCTCAGCGTCTGATCGGCCATGGTCTCAGCGGCCTTCTCCAAGGTCTTGCGATCGCGTGCGGTCAGGCCGGTGTCCGGGGTTTCGGCCCAACGGGCCAGCAACTCGGCACCGGAATTGAGTGCGTTGTCCACGTCGTCCATCACACGCACCTTGATGCGGGCGTCGTGCAGCCAGGAGACGTACGCGTCTTCCCAACCTTCGATGGTCACGGTCCATTCGCCGAGCTGACGCTTGACGGCCGCGTAGCCATCCTCCCAAGGCTTCAGATCGCTGTGCTCGCCGCACTTGACCATCACGGTCCAACGATCGAGGCCGGGATTTACGCAGGTCATGGCCCGGCGCATGGTTTCCTTGCCGCGCGGGTTGCGCACGATGGCGGTGGCACCCACCTTGGTACGGCCTTCGATGAACACCTGGGCGGTCATCTCAAACGGTTCGCCGAGTTCCACACGGGCGGGGAAGATGCCGCGCTCCTCGGCGGGAGTGATGTCCATGACATTGATGCGGCCGAACTGGCCGGGCTCGTTTGCTTCGATGGACGGTGCGGGGGCTTCGACAGCCAGGCCTTTCAGCGCTGCTGCGGCGCGTGCCGTTTCGGCGCTGACTCTCTTGCGCTTGGTTGCGGGGCTCTTTCGGGCAGAAGTCGCCTTTGACTTCGTTTTCGTGGTGCTGTTATCGGTATTACTAGTGCGCGTGGTCGCGCGATGTTGTACTGCTGCCATAAGGCCCTATTCTAAGGGCTTTTGAACATATGTTGCGCATTGTGGATAACTATCAGGTAAACGTTCGGTCAACCGCATGAGGTGGATAACTCGGCGGAAGAGTTATCCACAACTCGCCGGCAAACGGCAAGCTCGGACCACATAGGTCGAAAAACCGGCTGTAGCGAATGAAAATCTGCCATGATCGTGGCCTACCCGCACACAGTGCAGTATGCGGGGAAACGTACCAGGAAAGGACGAATGATGATAACGACATGGCGGCAACGGGGCATGGCCATCGTAGCGATGCTGACCGGTCTGATAATAATGGTGGGAGTGGTGTTCGGCTCGGCGAATACGGCGTATGCCGCGACGTTGACGCCCGCCGACGAAAGATATCACGTGGCGTTTCCATACAACGATATGGAATATTACGTCGGTGTCGCGGGGCTGGACGCTTCGGGCAACAAGTACTACTGCATCGAAGCGGGGAAACTGAGCGACTATGTGATAGGCCCCACCACGGTGCTTGCCTCCGATGAGAACGCCCGGCGTATGGCATGGATCCTTGACCGGTACCGCGACACGGATGCCGCCACCCATGCGGCGATCGGCATCATCGTGCAGGATCACTTCGGGCGCGATCGGGACGAGTGGGCGAGACAGATGGCGGTCATTCAAGGCCGGTACCCCGAGATCGTGGCGAAGGCGGCCCGGATATGGGATCAATCGGCCGGCAAGACGCCTGCGGGCACGACGGTGGAACGCACCGATGCCGAGGCTTTGCGCAGCGGTTCCATCTCGGTGAAAGTGGTGAACCGCGCCGGTGACGCGATCGCGGGAGTGCCGTTCACCGTCACCTTGCAGGGGGCGGCGCGGTTCGTCCAAGGCGGCAACACGTTCTCGGGGGTGTCGACGAGCGCCGGGTCCTCGATCGCGTGGGAGGCGACCGGCGCCGGCGAGGTGACGGCGAACACCACATACGAGTATGGGCGGATGCACGTCATGGACAGCACTCAGGACATGCTGGCCTTTGACTCGATGGCTTCCACTGGCGGCGCGTCGACGACATTTCGGGTGCGTAAGGATTTTGTTCCGGCGGTATCCACCAAGGTCTCCGAGAAGGTGCTTGATGTGGCTTCTCCGGTGTTCGATGACGTGACCAGTGGCGTGGCGGATGCGGACAGTTATTGGGTGCCCGATTTGGAATTGCAGGCCCGCGGATACTATTTCGATGGTCTTGATACGGGCGATGTGGGCAATGTCATTACGCCGAATGCACAAGAGAGCGCCGATGCTTTTCTTGCGCGATTGGCGATTTTGGGTTATGAGCCGGTGGCCTATGGCAAGGCCTCTTTCACCGGGGTGGGGCAGCAGGCACGTGTGCAGGCCATGACCAAGCCGGATGACGGTGCCGCTTACCGGACCAAGCAGAATAGCGGTTTTGGCACATGGGTATGGGTGTTTCGGCGGTCCGAGCAGAGCAAACAGGCGCAGGAATACCTTATAGGCGACTGGATAAGTCCGTTTATGGAGGCTACGGAAAGCAATACAAGTCGCAGGAAGCTAGAAGTCATGTCGACGGTCACTGAGCATTCGGCGGATATCGGTGCCGAGCTCAGCGACACCATTACCGTATCGGGATTCCCTGCGGATCATGGCCAGTATGCCGGCAACGAAGAGTATGAGTTCGCGGCGGATCGGCCGTATGCGACGGTGAGCGTATGGTGGTCCGGCGATCCCGACAACCCCTCCAACGATGAGGCGTACAAGCCATCTGGGGGAGAGGTTCCCACGGAAGACGACAACCACCGGTTGCTGGCCACCTGGGAGATTCCCGCGATGAACGGCACGTTCAAAATCGGCGCTGGGGCGTTGGACGCGCATGGCGCTCCTATGTATCTGACCGCCGAACGGCCTGGGTGGTACGTGTTCGTCTGGCGGTTCGAGGGGGATGACCGTGTTTCCCCGGCGTCCAGCCGGTATGACGATGCCTGGGAGCGTGTGCGGGTGTTGCCCCCATGCGAGTCGGAGAAACCGTGCGAACCGGAGAAACCCGAGACGCCACCGGCGCCGGCGGAGGCAACCACGCCCAACCCTCGCCCGTCACTGCCCGTCACGGGTGGCGATGTGTCGCTTGCCTCGGTTCTGGCCGTGTCAGCTCTGGCGATAGGCGCCATACTGTCCATCGTCGTTCGGTGGCGTCGTTGCTATGACCGATCCAAGCACTGGACGATGCGCTGGCCGATACGTTGACCCGCTGCGGCATGATGCCGATGATGTCGGCTGGATGGTGAACCACACTCCGCTTCTGAGCAGAAGAACGGGAGCTGGGCACGAAGTCGATCGTAACATACGACTTGTGCCCGGCTTCCGCTTCGTTGAGAAACTTCACGCCTGTCGCCTCCCGTGGATTAGACAACTGAAGATCCGCGATGAAAATGACGAGACGTTTATGATCGCCGACTTCCCTGGGCACCGTAGCTGCCTGATCGCCTTTCATCCATATCGCCACGGTAAACGGAAAGGCCGCTGATTTCGGTACCGAAATCAGCGGCCATATAACCACGTTCGTAGCGGGGACAGGATTTGAACCTGTGACCTCTGGGTTATGAGCCCAGCGAGCTACCGAGCTGCTCCACCCCGCGTCGGCTTGTCTCTCAGACAGCTCTATCTACAATAGGTGCAGATTCCAGAAAGTCAACATCGGCGTGTCGCGTCATCTTCCCGCGGTTTTAAAACGTGAATTGGCTCACGCAGCGAGGGGTTTGGGGCGGAGTCGGAGTCGGGGTAATAACGCGCCATAAATGGCCGTTATAGGAATGCCCTGAACCGTTATCCCGAATATTGACATAATAGGAACATGCCTATCAAGATCCCCAGTGGCCTGCCGGCCAGAGATATCCTCGATTCGGAGCGCATCTTCGCTCTGGAGAAGCCCGAGGCGGAGCGTCAGCGCGTCCGCCCGCTCAAACTGGTGATCCTGAACTTGATGCCTAAGAAAATCGAGACTGAAACACAGCTGCTGCGTCTGATTTCCAAGTCGCCGCTGCAGGTCGAAATCGACTTCATGAAGACCTCCACGCATGAGGCCACGCACGTTTCCGCCGATCATCTCGTCAAGTTCTACGAAAACCTCGATGCGTTCAAAGACAACTATTACGACGGTTTTGTGGTCACCGGCGCGCCTGTAGAGCATATGCCGTTCGAAGATGTGGACTACTGGGACGAGTTCAAGACGATTCTCGACTGGGCCTCCACCCATGTGTTCTCCACCATGTACCTGTGCTGGGGTGCGATGGGCGCACTGTACTACCGCTACGGCATCCACAAGGTGGATTACCCCGAGAAGATTTTCGGCGTATTCCCGCAGTACCTGCAGGATGAATACTGCTTCCTGACCAATGGCTTCGACGAGATTGATCTGCAGCCGCACTCCCGCCTCGCCGGCGTGAACGAAAACGAGGTACGTGCCAACCATGACCTTCAGATCTTGACTTGGGGGCCGCAGTCCGGCCCGGGCCTGATCGCCACGCGTGACTTCTCCGAAGTGTTCGCGCTCGGCCATTGGGAGTACGGCAAGTACACGCTCGCCGAAGAATACGAGCGCGATATGGCCAAGGGCATGACCAACGTGCCCTTCCCGAAGAACTACTTCCCGCATGACGATCCGAAGCTGGAACCGTTGTTCGCCTGGCGCGCCCACGCCAATCTGCTGTGGCGCAACTGGCTCAACTGGGTGTACCAGACCACGCCGTATGACCTGACCGAGGTGCCGCAGCTCAGGGCTGAGAAGAAGCTCGGTACTGATCGTTCGATTCGGCATGAGCCGGGCGGGCCGCGCCAGGATGATTTCAAGCCGTTTGTGCATGGCGGGTATGGGGTGATTCAGGGCTGAGCCTACGATCTCCCCTCAGTCGCCTACGACGACAGCTCCCCTCGACGGGGAGCTCCTTTGCTTCTCCTTCACGGCTCGGCCCATCAGAGGGAGCTACTGTTGGAGGTTGCGTTCGTAGCGTGGACGGTTGTTCGTCCACGATGTGGACGGCTTGATGAACGTAATGCCACACATCCGCGTAATGCGACCAATAGTGCACAACGTTCGCGAAACGCCCGGGAAAACCTTGCAGCAGTAGGGATTTCAGGAGACTCGCCGGTATAATATTGACATTGTCTAGACGCAGGCAAATAATCACTCTTCAGTCATTCGGAGCCGAATGCCCAGCGCAGACTCCGTGTCCATGCCCGGCAGACTCCACACCGAGGAGACAAAAAAAGACGAAAGTAACGAGCACGTCACATTTGCCTGCCCGGTGGGTTTAAACTGACACCTGACATTGAAGAAGCAGGAGGCGTGATATGGTCGGTTCGCTCAGCGCAGGATTGCTGTTGGCTGACGAGGCAGGCGCTCATCTGCCCTCGGTTGATGACTTCCTTCCCCCGGAGATTCTGTTCCAGGGAACTCCGTTTGCCATCAACCGCATTATTTTGATTCGTATCGTGGCAACCATCGTGCTGTTGGTGGTGCTCGGCGTGACCGCAAAGCGCGCCAAGCTCATCCCCGGCCGTTGGCAGGGCGTAGTCGAGTACGGTCTCGACTTCGTGCGCGACAAGGTCGTGTATGACGTGATGGGTGAGGCCCGTGGCAAGCGCTACGTGCCGATGATCACCACCCTGTTCTTCACGATCTTCATTTTCAACCTGTGCGGCATCATTCCAGGTATGAACATGGCGGCCAACGCCACGGTGGTCATGCCGCTCGTGTTCGCTGTCTGGACACTGATCCAGTACTGGATCGGCGCCATCCGCTCGCAGGGCCTCGGCCACTATCTGCGCCACGAGCTGTTCACCCCCGGTGTGCCGTGGCCGGTCTATTTCCTGCTGGCTCCGATCAACCTGCTTGAGCTGTTGATCATCCGCCCGGCCTCCCTGACCATCCGTCTGTTCGCCAACATGGTTTCCGGCCACCTTATGGTCGCCACCTGCCTGGCGTTCGCACAGTTCTGGATGGTTGACGCGGTCAACAAGCTGCAGGGCATCCCGGTGGGTGCGCTGTGGTTCGCCGGTGGTTTCGCCATGACCTGCTTCGAGGCGTTCGTCGCCTTCCTGCAAGCCTACGTCTTCGCGATTCTTTCCACCGTGTACATCAACCTGAGCTTCCCGGAAGAGTGACGGGCGACTAACCCGCCGCTTCCGGTCCCCGGTCTGGGAAAATCGCAGACCGACCAAACCCCAAGATTTATAACGTCGCCAAGTACGTTAGAAAGGAAACACAATGGATATCATCACCCTCGCAGAGGTCGCCGGCAACCTGTCCGTCATCGGTTACGGTATCGGTACTCTTGGCCCTGGCATTGGTCTGGGCATCCTCTTCGGCAAGGCCATGGAATCCACCGCTCGTCAGCCTGAGATGTCCGGCAAGATCCAGACCATCATGTTCATCGGCCTGGCTCTGGTCGAGGTGCTGGCACTGATCGGCTTCGTCGCCGCCCTGATCATCTGATCTGCGCAGATCAACAGACGAAAACCGATTATGTCCATCACTGAAAGGAGGGCTTGATGACACAAGCAGCAAGCGGGATTGACCTGTTCATTCCTGAGGTTTATGACATCGTATGGTCGCTGATCATTCTTGTCATCGTTGCGGTGTTCTTCTACAAGTTCTTCATGCCGAAGTTCAATGCGATCTTCGACGAGCGCGCCGCCAAGATTCAGGGCAACATCGCCAAGGCGGAGCAGGCTAGGAAGGACGCCGACGAGGCCAAGGCCAAGTATGAGGCCCAGCTGAGCACCGCCCGTGTGGACGCCGCCAAGATTCGCGACGACGCCCGTGCGGAAGCGTCCCACATCATCGCCGACGCTCGTTCCCGCGCCGAGTCCGATGCGGCCCAGATCACCGCATCCGCACAGCGCTCGATCGAATCCCAGCACCAGCAGGCCATCGTCTCGCTCAAGGGCGAGGTCGGCGCACTTGCCACCGCCCTGGCCGGCAAGATCCTCGGTGCCAAGCTGGAAGACAACGACGTGCAGTCCTCGATGATCGATTCGATGATCGACGACCTGGGCGCCAAGAAGTGACCGTGACCATCCGTAACCAGAAAGGGAGGTGACCATGCGAGGAGAGGCATCACGTATTGCAGACCGCGAGTCGCGTGATTCGCTGGCCCCGAAACTGCGCGACACCCGTGAGGACGCGTGGCGGATCGGCAACGAACTGTTCACGATCACCAAGGTGCTCGATGACAGCATTCAGCTGGAGCGCGCACTGACCGACCCGTCCCGCCCGGTTGCCGACAAGGTGGCCGTCCTGAAGGAACTGCTCGGTGACAACGCGCATCCGATGACCATGGAGATCATGACTGACTTGGTCTCCCGCCGTTGGAGCCGTGCGCGCGACATCGCCAACGCAGTGGAAGACTTCGGCGTGGACGCCATGATGTACTACGCGGACGCCACTGACGCCACGCTGCAGGTATCCATCGAGCTGTCCGAGCTGCATTCCGCACTGCTGAACCTGCCGGTCGTACGCGCCAAGCTGTACGACTACCAGGCCACCAGCGAGGCCCGTGTGAAGCTGTTCCGCGAGGTGTTCTCTGGCAAGACCCTGAACAAGGTCACCATGAGGCTCGCCGAACACGCCACTTGCAACCTGCGCCGCCGCCGCTACTTGGAGACCATCCAGTGGCTGATCAACAAGTTCTCCCGCCACATGGGCGAGTCGATGGTCACCGTGACCACCGCCACCCCGCTGAAGAAGGAGCAGATCAAGCGACTGGTCGAGGTCTACTCCGCCAAGGTGGGCCGTCAGGTGCACATCAACTCGGTGGTCGACCCGACCGTGCTGGGTGGCATGCGCATCCAGATGGGCGACGAAGTCACGGACAACACCGTGGTCGCACAGCTGCAGAACTTGCATCGCAAGGTGCAGACGGAGGCGACTCCGGCCTGACCGGCCGAGCCAATCCGTCCAACACCACACACAAGCAAAGACTTGACTGAACAATAATCAATAGAAGGAGTGATCATGGCAGAACTGACCATCGATCCCGCCTCGATTCGCAAGGCCCTCGACGACTTCGTGTCGTCGTACAAGCCGAGTGACACCCCCACCCAGGAAGTGGGCTATGTCGCCACGGCCGGTGACGGCATTGCACACGTGACGGGATTGCCTGGTTGCATGGCCAATGAGCTGCTGACGTTCGAAGACGGCACGCTCGGCCTGGCGTTCAACCTTGACGCCCGTGAGATCGGCGTGGTGATCCTCGGCGATTTCGCTGGAATTGAGGAAGGCCAGGAAGTGCGACGCACCGGCGAAGTGCTTTCCGTGCCCGTCGGCGACGGCTATCTCGGCCGCGTCGTGGACCCGCTGGGCAAGCCGCTCGACGGCCTCGGCGAGATCCAGGGCATTGAGGGTCGTCGTATCCTCGAAGCCCAGGCCCCCGACGTGATGCACCGCCACCCGGTCGACGAGCCGCTGTCCACCGGCCTCAAGGCCATCGACGCGATGACCCCGATCGGCCGCGGCCAGCGCCAGCTCATCATCGGCGACCGCCAGACCGGTAAGACCGCCATCGCGATCGATACCATCATCAACCAGAAGGCCAACTGGGAATCCGGCGACCCGAAGAAGCAGGTCCGCTGCATCTACGTGGCCATCGGCCAGAAGGGCTCCACCATCGCCTCGGTGAAGCAGAGCCTGGAAGACGCCGGCGCCATGGAGTACACCACCATCGTGGCCTCCCCGGCAGCCGATTCCGCTGGCTTCAAGTACATCGCCCCGTACACCGGCTCGGCCATCGGCCAGCACTGGATGTACAACGGCAAGCATGTGCTCATCGTCTTCGATGACTTGTCCAAGCAGGCAGAGGCCTATCGTTCGATTTCCCTGCTGCTGCGCCGCCCGCCGGGGCGTGAAGCCTACCCGGGTGATGTGTTCTACCTGCACTCCCGCCTGCTCGAACGTTGCGCCAAGGTCTCCGATGACCTGGGCGGCGGTTCGATGACGGGTCTGCCGATCGTCGAGACCAAGGCGAACGATGTGTCCGCCTACATCCCGACCAACGTGATCTCCATCACTGACGGCCAGATCTTCCTGCAGTCCGATCTGTTCAACGCCAACCAGCGCCCCGCCGTGGACGTCGGTATCTCCGTCTCTCGAGTCGGTGGCGCCGCACAGACCAAGGCTCTGAAGAAGGTCTCCGGTACGCTGAAGATCTCCCTGGCACAGTACCGTTCGCTGGAATCCTTCGCCATGTTCGCCTCCGATCTGGATGCGGCTTCCAAGGCCCAGTTGACCCGTGGTGCCCACCTGACCGAGCTGTTGAAGCAGCCGCAGTTCCACCCGTACTCGCCGGAACAGGAAGTCGTGTCCGTATGGACCGGCACCCACGGCAAGCTCGACGACCTCGACCTGAAGGACGTCCTTCCGTTCGAGCAGGGACTGCTGGACTACATCGACCACAACACCGATATCCTCAAGACCATTCGCGAGACCGAGGAATTCACCGCCGACACCGAGGCTGCCCTCGATAAGGCCGTGGACGAGTTCCGTTCGACGTTCGTCTCTTCCGCCGGCAAGCCGCTGGTCGAGAAGAAGCCGGACGTTGACAAGGCCGCGCCGGTCGATCAGGAAAAGATCGTGGCGGGAGAAAAGTAAGCCATGGGCTCGCAACTCGCATTGAAATCACGCATCCGCTCCACCGAGTCGTTGGCGAAGATCTTCAACGCTCAGGAGATGATCGCGTCTTCGCATATCGCCAAGGCCCGTGATGTGGCCCTGAACGCGAAGCCGTACACCGATGCGATTTTCGATGCCGTGCAAGCGTTGGTGGCCCACACCCATATCACGCATCCGATCGCGGTGAAGGACGAGAAGAACCCGCGCGTGGCTGT
>ERZ825670.4188-NODE-4188-length-11391-cov-4.292696_pt1 | contig 11391 bp, 12 predicted proteins | sample MGYA00519929_ERZ825670 | MGnify/ENA primary metagenome ERZ825670 (study PRJEB31778, sample SAMEA3449207) | human gut metagenome | biome: human gut; feature: human-associated habitat; material: faeces | place: United Kingdom | collected 2010/2012 ...
GTCATCACGACAAAGCGCGCCTATGACGAGCTGGAGGCCGAGGGCTTCATATATACGCTCCCCGGCAAGGGCAGCTTTGTCGCGCCGAAAAACACGGAGCTGCTGCGGGAGGAAAACCTGCGCCGCATCGAAGAGCACATGCGCGAAATTTCTGCACTCGCCGTGCAGAGCGGCCTGACGCGGCAGGAACTGAGCGAGATGTACACATTGATTTCCGAGGAGGAGGAGTTGACATGAACGCAATAGAAATAACCGGCCTGCGGAAGGCATACCCCGACTTTGAGCTGGCGGGGCTTGATCTCTGCTTGCCGGGCGGTTGCATAATGGGGCTTATCGGCGAAAACGGCGCGGGCAAGAGCACGGCCATCCGCCTGATACTCGACATGATAAAGCCCGACGCGGGCAGTATAAAGCTCTTTGGCCGCCCAAACTCCGAGCTCGCGCTCAAGGAGGACATTGGAGTTGTGCTCGACGAAGTAGGCTTCCCCGACTGCCTGACCGTCGCGCAGGCAAACAAGGTTCTGCGCAAGGCGTACAAGAACTGGGACGAGTACGCGTTTTTCGGATATCTGAAGAAGCTGAGCATCCCCGAAAGCAAGCCCTTCGGCGATTTCTCGCGCGGGATGAAAATGAAGCTCGGCATCGCGGCGGCGCTGTCGCACAACTCGAAGCTGCTTATCCTCGACGAGGCGACGAGCGGGCTTGACCCCGTCGTGCGCGACCAGGTGGTGGAGCTGTTCTCGGACTTCACGCGCGACGAGGAACACTCCGTTCTGATCTCATCGCACATTGTCAGCGATCTCGAAAAGCTCTGCGACTACATAGCTTTCCTGCACCAAGGCCGCCTTATGCTATGCGAGGAGAAGGACGCGCTGCTGGCTGAATACTGCTTTGCGCGCGGCACAGCGTCAGAACTGGACGCGATAGACCGCAGCAATGTGATAGGCCGCCGGGATGGGCGCTACGGCAGCGAGGCCATAGTCCGGCGCGCCGCGGCTCCGGCTGGGCTGAGTCTCAGTCCGGTGAGCATTGAGGAGCTGTTCATATTCATGGTCAAGGAGGGCGGCAGGCAATGAGCGCACTGATTTTGAAAGACCTTTACATTATGAAAAAATACTGCCGTTCGGTGCTGTTGATGGTGGTGATATTCTGGGGCGCGTCGATATTCGCCGATTCTGGGAACCTATTCTGGACATTTTTCCCCGTGATAGTCGGCTCGGTCACACCGGCGACGCTGCTGTCATATGACGAAAAGTTCCGCTGGAACCAGTATTGCGATACGATGCCGATAAGCCGCGCTGCCGTTGTGGCGGAGAAATATGTGCTGACTGCGGCGACGGTGCTGCTGCTCACAGCGGGTTCTGTCGCCGTGCAGCTGATGGCATCCGGCAGGACGGGCGAAGCGCCGGACGATCTCGGCCTAATTGCGGCGCTGACCTTCACCGTCGGTCTGCTGCCGCCGTGCGTCATGCTGCCCGCAGTGTATAAGTTCGGCATGGAGAAGGGGCGCATCGTGTGCTATTTCTGCATCGGCGCCGCCTGCGCGATACCGTTCGCGCTGCCATCTAACGCGCTGGACGGTGGTATGAGCACCGCGTCGGTGTTCTTGCTGCCGGTCATCGCGGCGGCGCTGTTCGCCGTGTCGTGGGCGATATCCACGGCGGTATACAGGAAAAAGAGTTTGTGAAAACCATGGGAGCTTTATTGATGAACGAGATAATAACGGCGCTTGAAGCGAAATATCATCCGCTGGGCATGATCGTATACGGGTCATATGCGGATGGTACAAACAACCTTAACAGCGATTTCGACGCGCTGCTTCTGACCGACAGCGGTTCGGAGCTGCACGACAGTTCCGTGATATCCGGCGTTGAACTTGATGTTTGGGTATATCCGCGAGTTAAAATTGAAGCCCCTCACGATGCCTACGAATTTCTGCAAATTTGGGACGGCATCATTATCTCCGATGAAACGGGGCTTCTTTCGAGCCTGCAAACGGAAGTCCGCGAGTACATACACAGCACGGCAGCAAAGGGGCGGGAGGAAAACCTTCAGAATCTCAACTGGTGCAGGAAGATGCTGGCGCGAACAGAACGCGGAGACTTTGAAGGACGATACCGCCGATGCTGGCTGCTGACTGACAGCTTGGAGATTTACTGCAACATCGTCGGTGAATACTTCTTCGGTGCTAAAAAGGCACTGCGATATATGCAGCAGTACGCCCCTGATGCAGCCGCGGTGTATGACGCGGCACTCAGCAGTCCCACATTCGAAAACCTGCAACGATGGATAGAGATTCTGGAAAAGAACTTTGCCACCCGTTTTCCCGACAACTAACAAACACCCCCAATGCGGAGAATTCTCCGCATTGGGGGTGTTTCATTATCCGATCATTTCTCAAGCACGCGCAGGAACTGTTTTGTCCGCTCCTCCTGCGTCTCGTGGAACACCTGCTGCGGCGTTCCCTGCTCGACTATCGTACCGCCGTCCATGAAGATCACACGGCCTCGGCAAAGCTCATCTCGTGCGTGACGATGACCATCGTCATCTTCTCCGCCGCGAGCTGCTTTATGACGTTCAGCACCTCGCCGGTCAACTCCGGGTCTAGCGCGGACGTCGGCTCGTCGAAGAACAGCACTTCGGGCTTGAGCGCAAGCGCGCGCGCAATGGCGACGCGCTGCTGCTGGCCGCCGGAGAGCTGGTGCGGATAGTAATCCAGCTTGTCCGCAAGGCCGACGCGGGCAAGCAGCTCCTCGCTCTTCGCGCGGAGCTCGGCGTATATCGCCTTCCTGTTTGCGCGGAAATCCGACCGCTCCTTGGCCTGAAGCCGCGGCGCGAGCATGACGTTCTCCAGCGCCGTATACTGCGGGAACAAGTTGAAGTTCTGGAAAACCAGCCCGAAGTGCAGGCGATTGCGGCGTATATCTGCGTCGCTCAGCGTTTTCCCGCTGCCGGAATCAAACAGCGTCTCGCCGTTAACGGAGATGCTGCCGCTGTCAGGCAGGCCAAGGAAATTCATGCAGCGCAGCAGCGTGGTCTTGCCGCCTCCGGAGGGGCCGATGACGGACAGCGTCTCGCCCTGCTCCAGCGAGAAGCTGATGCCCCGCAGAACCTGCAATGATTCGAAGCTCTTATATAAATCTTTTACCTCAAGCAGCGCCATGTCCGCACCTCACACCTTGAAATAGTCCAGCTTTTTCTCCAGCTTGCCCAGCAGCACCGTCAGGATGCCGCTGAACAGCAGGTAGTAAACGCCGGTGAAAAACAGCGGCCAGATAATGCCCTGCTTGATGAATCGTTCGCCGTTCCACATGATCTCGTACACCGCGATAACGCGCACGAGCGAGGTGTCCTTAACGAGCGTGATGATCTCGTTACCGATGGGCGGCACGATGCGCTTTATGACCTGCATCAGCGTGACCTTGAAGAATATCTGCCCCTTGGTCATGCCAAGCACCTGCCCCGCCTCGTTCTGCCCCTTGGGGACGCCCTCGATGCCGCCGCGGAATATCTCCGAAAAATAGCAGGCATAGTTGAAAATGAACGTGACGATGGCCGCGACGAAGCGTCCGCCGCTGCCGCTGCCCCACCAGTTGTTTCCGAGGAGCATGCCCGGCCCGTAATATATAATAAGTAGCTGCAGCATCAGCGGCGTGCCGCGCACTATCCACACGATGAACTTCACCGGATATTGCAGCAGCTTGAGCCGGTTCATGGAGCCGAGCGATATCAGCAGTCCGAGCGGAATGGCTCCGGCCAGCGTCAGAGCGAATATTTCAAGCGATTTCAGAAAACCCTGATTCAGGGACGACAGAACGGTTTGGAACATATCAGACCTCGGTTAAATTTATTTGGGCAGACCAAGCTCCCCTTTCGGGGAGCTTGGAATATCGCCGGTATTATTTTGCGATGACGGACTCCTGTACGCCGTACTGGTTGGCTATCTCCATGACCGTGCCGTCAGCATATGCGGCCTTGTAGAACTCGTTGAACTTCGCCGCGAGGTCGCTTCCGGAGCGGAAGCCGACGCCGTACTCCTCACTGGTGAGAGCGACAGTGTAGGTCAGGTCGGGGTAGCTCGTGCCCTCGCCGATCATCGCGCCAGCCATCAGCAGGTCGATGATGCAGGCGTCGGATGTGCCGGCGGAAACCTCCATCAGCGCGTCCGCCTGGGTCAGCACCGCGGTGTAGTTAAGTCCGGCCTCGGTCGCGGCAGCTTCACCGGCGGAGCCGGATTCGACCGCGAAGTTCAGCTCCTTGAGGCTTTCAACGTCCTGATACTTGTCGGCGACGTCCTTGTTCACAACGACGACCTGCGCGTTGTTGCAGTAGGTTTCACCGCAGCTCATGGTCTTCGTGACTTCGTCGGTCAGGGTCATGCCGTTCCAGACACAGTCGATGCTCTTGGCGTTCAGCTCAAGCACCTTGTTGTCCCAGTTTATCTCAACGAACTCCGCCTTGACTCCGATGTTCTCGGCAAAGGCCTTGGCCATGTCAGCATCGAAGCCGATCCATTCGCCGGACTCGTCCTGATAATCCATCGGCGCGAAGTCGGTTATGCCCACAATGAGCGTTCCCTTGTCCTGAACATACTTCAGGTCGCTGTCGGCGCCGGAATCCTTTGCGCCGCAGGCGCACAGCGCGAGCATCATTATAACGGTAAGAGCAATAGCAATTATCTTTTTCATTTTGTGCAGTCTCCTTTTTGCTTCAGTATGGTAGTATAATATCACATTAGCGTAATAAAGCAAGAGTTTTCTTTGCTGCATGTTGTGCATTTTTTGCACAGCGTTTCCGGCAAAAATGTTAGACGTGGCTATTTAATTCCTACTGAGTTTATGGTAAATTAAAGCCGTAGGAATTAAAGGAGACTTGTTATAATGAATGTTACCAGCAAAGGCCGTTACGCGCTCATGGTCATGATCGACCTCGCCCAGCATCCGGACGACGGCTTCATATCGCTCAAGACCATCGCCGACCGGCAGGGCATTTCGATGAAGTACCTTGAGATGATAGTCGGCAGCCTGAAGAAAGCGGAGCTTGTGGACAGCATCCGCGGCAAGGAGGGCGGCTATAAGCTCAACCGCGCGCCGGAGGAGTACACCGCCGGCATGATCCTGCGCTGCATCGAGGACAATCTCGCCCCCGTCTCCTGCATCAGGTACGGCAGCATCACCTGCGATCACGCCAGCAGCTGCCTGACCGTTCCGATGTGGAAAGAGCTGGACGATATCACAAACGCCTACCTCGACACCGTCAGTCTCTCCGATCTTCTCACCGGCGAAAAATGGCGCGGGAATAAAAACGTTGACAAAAGCTGAAGCTATGATATAATTCCTATCAGAATGATAGGAGATTAAAGTACCGCAGGATTAAACAGCCTAGAAAGGAAAGAAAACCATGTTCGTATATGCCGACAACGCAGCCACTACCTGCGTCAGCAAGACCGCGCGCGAGGCGATGATGCCCTACCTCACCGAGAGATACGGCAACCCCTCCAGCCTGTACGCCTTCGCACAGATAGTCACCGAGGATCTCGCAAACGCTAGAGCCACCGTTGCCCAGTGCATCAACGCCGAGCCGCGCGAGATATACTTCACCTCCGGCGGCAGCGAGGCGGACAATCAGGCCATAATTTCCGCCGCGAAGCTCGGCGCGAAGAAGGGCAAGAAGCACATCATCTCCACCAAGTTTGAGCATCACGCCGTGCTGCACACTCTCAAGAAGCTTGAAAAAGAGGGCTGGGAGGTCACGCTGCTGGACGTCCATGAGGACGGCGTAGTCCGCGTTGACGAGCTGCGCGACGCAATCCGCGAGGATACATGTCTTGTGACCGTGATGTTCGCCAACAACGAGATCGGCACCGTGCAGCCCATCACCGAGATCGGCGCGATCTGCCGTGAGCGCGGTGTTCCATTCCACACCGACGCCGTTCAGGCCGCGGGGCACATGCCCATCGACGTCAAGGCCATGAATATCGACATGCTCTCCATGTCCGGCCATAAGTTCCATTCGCCAAAGGGCGTGGGCGTGCTGTACGTCAAGCGCAATATCCCCCTGCTGTCTCTCATCGAGGGCGGCACGCAGGAGCGCGGCAAGCGCGCCGGCACTGAGAATATGGCGGGTATAGTCGCTCTGGCCGCGGCGCTCAAGGAGTCCTGCGACAATATGGAGGCCAACAACGCCAAGATCATCCCCATGCGCGACAAGCTCTTCGCGGAGCTGTCGAAGATCCCCCACAGCAAGATAAACGGCAGCCTTGAGCATCATGTTCCCGGCACGGTAAACATGTGCTTTGAGGGCATCGAGGGCGAGAGCCTGCTGCTGATGCTGGACGATAAGGGCGTCTGCGCCTCCTCCGGCAGCGCATGCACCTCCGGCTCGCTCGACCCCAGCCACGTTCTGCTCGCGCTCGGCCTGCCGCACGAGATAGCGCACGGCTCGCTGCGCTTGTCCATCGGCGAATACAACACCATGGAGGAGATCGACCACATTATCAAGGTCGTCCCCGAAGTCGTCGAGTACCTGCGCAACATGTCCCCCGTGTGGGACGAGCTTGAAAAGGGTCAGCGCCCGCATCTGATATAATAAAAAGCTACCGCTTTATAAATAGGAGGAACTAATTATGGCACTTTACAGCGATAAGGTTATGGATCATTTCCAGCATCCCCGCAATGTCGGCAAGATCGACGACGCTGACGGTATCGGCGAGGTCGGCAACGCCAAGTGCGGCGACATCATGCGCATGTATATAAAGGTCAAGGACGACGTCATCACCGACTGCAAGTTCAACACTTTCGGCTGCGGCAGCGCTATCGCGACCAGCTCCATGGCGACCGAGCTTATCAAGGACAAGCCCATCAGCGAGGCGCTGGAGCTGTCCAACAAGGCCGTTGTTGAGGCGCTGGACGGCCTGCCCGCCCATAAGATTCACTGTTCCGTGCTGGCGGAGGAAGCTGTCCGCGCCGCCGTCAAGGATTATTATGACAAAAACGGCATTGCCTACGATCCGGAGAAGTTCCAGATCCACGACTGCGAGCACTGCCACGACGAATGATCTGAGCGGCACCTGATTTTGTTACATCTTTTATCCCCTCATTATCCCCCATTCTGAGTCATCGGAATGGGGGATAAACGCACGTTTGGGGTGCATCTGACGCAACCGCACTGAATGCGCCATCGTAGGGGACGGCCTCTGTGCCGTCCCGTATTACATTATTCCTTGTGATGTATTCTTTCTTTTTTACTCTGCTCACATCTCGACTCTGGTGACCCCTCAGTCGGCTCCCGCCGACAGCTCCCCTAAAAGGGGCGCCAAGGGGGGTGGAGCAACAGCTGCGTCAATCCGAAATTTTCACCGCGGAGCACCGCCCCGCCGCGCCAGTCCGAAACCTTTGCTGCGAAGCGCTGCCCCTTCTAGGGTAAGTCCCCAGTGCGCACACTGGGGAAAGGGGTCGCCAGACTCGGTCTGCTGCCATTATGGAAAAGAAAAGGCAACATAAAGTCCTGTCATTGCGAGACCGGTGCACACACCGGTCTCGCAATCCGCATCCCATATGCACCGCAAGTGGAATGCACATTATGCCGGAAGAGAACGGATTCCCACGCCGCTCCGCTCCTCGGAATGACAAGCAGAGTTTAAGATTGTGCGTCAGTTTGTCATACAGCGCAAAGTTTACGAGAATTCTCTCCCTCAGTCGCTCCGCGACAGCTCCCTCATCAGTGGGAGCCAAGGGGCTGGTCAATCTTCTCCCTCCCCCTCCCCTCAAAATTTTTCGGAAAAATAAAGGGAAATATTTTTTTGCGTCGTATAAGAGAATCAGACGGGTTAATTACCCCAAAACGACACAAAGGTGGTGCTGCAATGTCCTGTCCCAGAGAAGAACGAGAACGCGCCGAGCATTACATAATCGGCCCATATGGCCTTCTGTCCGAAAATTCGCGCGGACGCCTTACGCCCGAAGACGAATGCTGCATCCGCACCTGCTTTCAGCGGGATATCGACCGTATCACCCACTCCAAATCTTTCCGCCGCCTCAAGCACAAGACGCAGGTCTTTCTCCAGCCGGAGGGCGACCACTACCGCACGCGTCTGACCCACACGCTGGAGGTCAGCCGCCTTGCGCGCACCGTCGCGCGGGCGCTCGCGCTGAACGAAGATCTGGCCGAGGCGATAGCGCTGGGGCACGATCTGGGGCATACCCCATTCGGCCACGCCGGAGAGCGCGCGCTGGCGAAGATATACCCCGGCGGCTTCAAGCACTACGAGCAGAGCCTGCGCGTTGTGGACATCCTTGAGCGCGACGGCCGCGGCCTGAACCTCTGCTATGAAACGCGCATGGGCATCCTGCACCACACCCACGGCGCGCCGGACGACACACCGGAGGCTGTCGCCGTGCGCTTGTGCGACCGCATCGCCTACGTCAACCACGACCTTGACGACTCGATCCGCGCCGGAATACTCACCGACGCCGACGTGCCGGAGCTTATCCGCAAGAACTGCGGCGAGCGCAACAGCGAGCGCATCAACTCCATCCTGACCGATCTCATCGAAAACAGCGCGGGCGGCGTGCTGAAAATGTCGGACAGGATGCAGAAAACCTTTGACTTTTTCCACGCCTTCATGTATTCTGACGTCTACACGAATCCGCGCGCCAAGAGCGAGGAGAGCAAGGTCGAGGGCATCCTCAGCCGCCTCTACGACTACTACACCGCGCACCCCGACGCGCTGCCGGAGGATTTCCGCGGCATCATCGAGCATGAGGGCACGGAGCGCGCCGCGACGGACTACATATCCGGCATGACCGACGGCTACGCCATGGAGAAATACGGCGAGCTGTTCATCCCCTTCGCGTGGACGGTCAAATAACAACGCATACTACATATCGGAGGTGAGCGCATGGCCTTTTCCGAAAGCTTTCTCACCGAGCTTGTGGAGCGCAACGACATAGTGGACGTCGTGTCCGGCTATGTGCGGCTGAGCAAGAAGAGCGGGTCGAACATGTTCGGCCTCTGCCCGTTCCACAGCGAGAAAACGCCTTCGTTCTCCGTCTCCCCGGACAAGCAGATATACCATTGCTTTGGCTGCGGCAAGGGCGGCGGAGTCATAAATTTCATAATGGAGATAGAAAACCTCGGCTTCCGCGACGCGGTGGAGTTTCTCGCCCGCCGCGCGGGTATGCAGATGCCTGAGGAGGAAAACGACAAGGAGAGCCAGAAACGCGCGCGTATGCTGGCGCTGAACAAGGACGCGGCGCACTTTTTCTACGAGCAGCTCTATTCCCCTGCCGGCAGGCCGGGACTTGAGTACATGCAGGGGCGGCGCATCGGCCGCGCGGCGGCGACGAATTTCGGCCTCGGCTTCGCGCCCGACACTTGGGACAGTCTGCGAAACGCGATGAAAGCCAAGGGCTACACGGATTTTGAGCTGTTCGACGCGGGGCTTGTCCGCAAGGGCAAAAGCGGCGGATTTTACGACACCTTCCGCAGCCGCCTGATGTTCCCGGTCATCGACGTGCGCGGCAACGTCATCGGCTTCTCCGGGCGTATAATCGGTGACGGCGAGCCGAAATATATGAACAGCCCCGAAACGCTTGTATTCAACAAAAGCCGTAACCTTTTCGCGCTTAATCTGGCTAAAAAATCAAAAAGCGGATATATAATCTTATCTGAGGGCAATATAGACGTAGTTTCGCTGCATCAGGCGGGCTTCGACTCGGCAGTCGCCTCGCTCGGCACATCGCTTACGCCGGAGCAGGCGCGGCTGATCTCGCGCTACAAAAGCGAGGTCATCATCGCCTACGATAACGACGGCGCGGGCATCAAGGCCGCGCAGCGCGCCATCGGCATCCTCGAAAAGCTTGACCTCAAGGTCAAGGTTCTGCGCATGAGCGGCGCGAAGGACCCTGACGAATTCATAAAGCTCAAGGGCGCGGACGCGTTCCGCAACCTGCTTGAAGGCTCCGAGGATCAGGTGGACTACCGGCTGCACGCGGTCACGGCGAAATACGACCTGAGCGCCGACGAGCAGAAGGTTGAATTTCTGAAGGAAGCGACGGAGCTTGTCGCGCGGCTGCCCGGCGCGGTCGAGCGGCAGGTATACGCGATGCGCGTCGCCTCGCTCTCCGGCGTAGCGGCGGACGCTGTGACGGCAGAGGTCGAGCGGCGGCGGAAACGGCTTTTGAGCGGCGCGCGGCGCGCGAACGCCCGCGAGCAGAGCCGTCCGGAGCGGCAGACTCAGCCTGTCGAGAAGGAATTCCGATACGAAAACCCCGGCTCTGCTGTTGCTGAGGAGGGCGTGATACGTCTGCTGTACCTCGAACCGGAGCTTGCAAACATGCCGGAGCTGCCCCCGCCGGAGCGCTTCTCCGCACCGGTACTCGGCAGGATATACTCCGCGATACTCGACCGGCTGAGGCGCGGCGACTCCGTCTCCGCCGCCACACTGGGCGACTCGCTGTCGGGCGACGAGGTGTCGCTGCTGGTCAGCATACTCCAGAAGCCTGAGCTTCTCTCGCAAGGAGAGCGCACCATGCGCGACTACATAAACAAGATAAACAATGAAGCCGAGCTTGCCGCGGGCAGCAGCGATCTGCGCGCGCTGGCAAATAAGCTCAGAGAAAAAAAAGGATATGAGGGATAAGAACATGGCAGAAGAACGCACTTACACTGAAAAAGAGCTTGAAGAAATGGCAAATCAGCTGCTCTCCGACGCAGAACCGGCTCCCGAAGCAAAGCCGAAGAAGAAGGCCGCCGCGAAGAGTAAAAAGGAGCCTGCGCCCGAACAGCCCGTAAAGGCTCCCGAGGAGCGCCTGAACGAGCTGGTCGAGAAGGGCAAGAAGAACGGCAAGCTCACCGCGAAGGAGCTTGAATGTCTCGAAGACATGAACCTCGACTCCGAGGTCATCGACAAGTTCTACGACACGCTCGAAGCGAACAACATCGACGTCGACATCTCCGCCGTTGACGCGCTTCCCCCGCTCGACGATCTGCCCGACATTGAGAGTCTCGACGAGATCGAAGAAGTCACCGAGGAGGAGATAAACGATACTGATTCCCTCATGGACAGCTTCTCCACCGACGACCCCGTGAGAATGTACCTCAAGGAGATCGGCAAAGTTCCCCTGCTCACGCCGGACGAAGAGGTCGCGCTGGCAAAGCGCATGAGCGAGGGCGACGAGGAGGCCAAGCACCGCATGACCGAGGCCAACCTCCGTCTCGTCGTCTCCATCGCCAAGCGCTACGTCGGGCGCGGTATGCTGTTCCTCGACCTGATCCAGGAGGGCAACCTCGGCCTTATCAAGGCTGTCGAGAAATTTGACCACACCAAGGGCTATAAGTTCTCCACCTACGCCACATGGTGGATCCGTCAGGCCATCACCCGCGCCATCG
>ERZ825670.4189-NODE-4189-length-11389-cov-5.507058_pt1 | contig 11389 bp, 9 predicted proteins | sample MGYA00519929_ERZ825670 | MGnify/ENA primary metagenome ERZ825670 (study PRJEB31778, sample SAMEA3449207) | human gut metagenome | biome: human gut; feature: human-associated habitat; material: faeces | place: United Kingdom | collected 2010/2012 ...
GGCGCGTGGGTCTGCGGTTTGCGGTGCGCTCGTTCATCTCGATGCTGCTGCTGTCGCTGTTCATCGACCTGATGCCGGAGTTTGATCTGGCGGGGAACATGATGCTGGCCGCCATCTTCGGCGGCGTGACGATGGGCGCGGGGCTGGGCATGGTGGTGCGCGCGGGCGCGACGACGGGCGGCACGGACATGGCCGCGATGATCGTCCACGAGCACCTGAGCATGTTCACCGTGCCGATGGTGCTCTTTACCATCGACGGAATCGTCGTCGTCGTCGCGGCGCTGAACTTCGGCGTGCAGGCCGGTTTGTTCGCGCTGATCGCGCTGTTCGTTTCGACCAAGACGATGGATTCCGTCATCAAGGGCTTCAACACGGCGATGCAGTTTCTCATCATCAGCCCGAATCAGGAGGAGATCGTCCGCCGGATTCACACGGAGATGGATCGCGGCTGCACCCGGCTGGAGGCGACCGGCACCTATGAGGGGCGCAAAAACGGCGCGCTGCTGTGCGTCGTCCCCCGGATGGAGGCCTCCCGCCTGAAAAAGATCGTTTCCGAGTGCGACGCGCATGCGTTCGTCACGGTCTGCGACGTGCACGAGGCGCTGGGCGAGGGATTCAGCTATCGCCACATTTCCTGACTGCCTGCACAAAAATGCGCGCAATGTGTGAATCACCGTTTACAAAACAGGGCGGATGATGGTATAATCATTCCTGACACAAAGCGTTCCCCGATTCGGGAACGCCAACCAACAACTCAGGAGGAATGTATCATGAAAAAGATCCTTTCCGTACTGCTCGTTCTGGCCGCGCTGCTTGCGATGGCCACCTCCGCCGCGCTGGCCGCCGAGATTGCGCTCGTGACCGACGTTGGCACCATCGACGACGAATCCTTCAACCAGGCCTGCTGGGAGGGCGTTAAAGCCTATGCCGAGGCCAACGGCAAGACCTATCAGTACTATCAGCCGGGCGCTGACAGCACCGACGAGCGTCTGAATTCCATCGACCTGGCCGTGTCCGAGGGCGCGAAGGTCGTCGTCTGCCCGGGCTATCTGTTCGGCGAGACTGTCGCGCAGGCGCAGGAGCTGTACCCGGATGTGGACTTCATCGCGGTTGACGTTTCCGCCGGCGATCTGGGCGGCGTGGATGCGCAGCAGAACCTGTACTGCGCCGTGTTCGGCGAGGAGCAGGCGGGCTACCTGGCCGGCTACGCGGTCGTGAAGGACGGCTACACCAAGCTGGGCTTCCTCGGCGGCATGGCGGTTCCGGCCGTGCAGCGCTACGGCTACGGCTTCGTGCAGGGCGCGAACGCGGCGGCTGTTGAGCTGGGCACCCCGATCGAGATCAACTACACCTACGGCGGCCAGTTCTTCGGCGACGCCAACATCACCGCCAAGATGGAAGGCTGGTACACCACCGGCACCGAGATCGTCTTCGCCTGCGGCGGCGGCATCTACACCTCCGCGGTCGACGCGGCCAAGAAGGCCAACGCCAAGGTCATCGGCGTTGACGTCGATCAGGCCGGCGTGATCGCCAAGTACGCTGCCGGCGACGGCGCGGACGAAGCTACGATCGCGCAGTACCTCGACCTGACGGTCACCTCCGCCATGAAGGGCCTCTATCCCGCCACCTACGACACCCTCACCGACGTTATCGTCAACGGCAACTGGGAGAAGTACGTCGGCAAGATCGAGACGCTGGGTCTTGTCTCCGGCACCGATCCCGAGGCGAACTACGTTCAGATCCCCATGGGCGACGGCACCCAGTGGTCCGACAGCTTCACGCAGGACGACTATAAGGCCATGGTCGCCGATATGTTCGACGGCAAGGTCACCGTCAGCAACGATACCAAGAAGGCCGCCAAGGACTTCGCCACCGTGATCACGGTCAACGATCAGGGCCAGATCAAGGGCTAAGCGCTTTATCGCAAGTACATACGGAGAGACGGGCAGCCGCCCGTCTCTCTTTTTTTGCCGAAAAACGAAAAAATCATACGATTTTGCCAAATTGACTTTGCTTTATCGGCACAGGTATAGTATACTGTAAGATATTCATGGTTTCCGTCCCCGCACATCCCCAACGCGGCGGGCCATCAAAACGGAAGGAGGGCGAAACATCTTGGGATCACCGTATGCCATTGAGATGCTCAACATCACCAAACGATTCCCCGGTATTATCGCCAACGACAACATTACACTTCAGCTCAAAAAGGGCGAGATCCACGCCCTGCTGGGCGAAAACGGCGCGGGCAAGTCCACGCTCATGAGCGTGCTCTTCGGCCTGTACCAGCCCGAGGAGGGCGTCATCAAAAAGGATGGACAGGTCGTGTCCATCAAGGACCCGAACGATGCCAACGCGCTCGGCATCGGCATGGTCCACCAGCACTTCAAGCTGGTGGAATGCTTCACCGTGCTCGACAACATCATCATGGGCGTGGAGCCCACGAAGCACGGCTTTCTGCAAAAGGCCGAGGCCCGCGAAAAGGTCCTCGCCCTGAGCGAGAAGTACGGCCTGCACGTTGACCCCGACGCGCTCATTGAGGACATCACCGTCGGTATGCAGCAGCGCACCGAGATCCTCAAGATGCTCTACCGCGAAAACGAGATCCTGATCTTCGACGAGCCGACCGCCGTCCTCACCCCGCAGGAGATCGACGAGCTCATGCAGATCATGCGCAACCTCGCCGCCGAGGGCAAGAGCATCCTCTTCATCTCCCACAAGCTCGCCGAGATCATGGCGGTCGCCGACCGCTGCTCGGTGCTGCGCAAGGGCAAGTACATCGGCACGGTCGAAACGGCCAACACCACGATGGAGGAGCTGTCGGCGATGATGGTCGGCCGCAATGTCAGCTTCCATGTGGACAAAAAGCCCGCCGAGCCGGGCGAGGTCGTCCTCGAGGTCGAGGGCATGACCATGGCCTCCAAGCTCCACAAGAACAATGCCGTCAAGAACGTTTCGCTCAAGGTCCGCCGCGGCGAGATCGTCTGCCTTGCCGGCATCGACGGCAACGGCCAGACGGAGTTCGTCTATGGCCTGACCGGCCTGGAGCCGCTCGTTTCCGGCTCCGTCAAGCTCTGCGGTAAGGACATCACCCATGCGTCCATCCGCCAGCGCAGCGTGATGGGCATGAGCCACATCCCCGAGGACCGGCACAAGCACGGCCTTGTGCTCGACTATTCGCTCGAGGACAACATGGTGCTCCAGCGCTACTTTGAGCCGGAGTTCACCGACAAGGCGGGCTTCCTGCGCCGCAGGAACATCCGTACCTACGCCGAAAAGCTCATCGACCAGTACGACGTCCGTTCCGGTCAGGGCCCGATCACCATTGCCCGCAGCATGTCCGGCGGCAACCAGCAGAAGGCCATCGTTGCCCGCGAGATCGACAAGGATCCCGAGCTGCTCGTCGCCGTGCAGCCGACCCGCGGTCTAGACGTCGGCGCCATCGAATACATCCACCGCCAGCTCGTCGCGCAGCGCGACGAGGGCAAGGCGGTCCTGCTCGTGAGTCTGGAGCTGGACGAGGTCATGGACGTGCCCGACCGCATCCTCGTGATGTACGAGGGCGAGATCGTCGGCGAGCTCGACCCGAAAAAGACCACGCAGGAGGAGCTGGGCCTCTACATGGCAGGCGCGAAGAGAGATGAGGTGAAGGCATGAAAAAGAATATTTTCAAAAGCGGCGGCTTCCAGTCGCTGCTGGCCTCCCTCCTGTGCATCGTGCTGGGACTGTTCCTCGGCTACCTTGTGCTGCTGCTCATCAATCCCGCGGGTGCGGGCGAGGCCATTCTTACGGTCATCAAGAACTTTATGACCTACAACCGCCCCGCCTCACAGCTGAAATATTTCGGCAATACGCTCGTCAAGACCGCGCCGCTGCTGATGTGCGCGCTGGCGATCCTGTTTGCCTACAAGGTGGGCCTCTTTAACATCGGTGCAGCCGGACAGTACTGCGCCGGCGTGGCGCTGAGCCTGTACGCGGCGCTCGGCCTCGGCTGGAGCTGGCTTCCGTGTATGCTGCTCGCCATTTGCGGCGGCGCGATCCTCGGCGGCATTTCCGGCCTGCTCAAGTCCTACTGCAACGTCAACGAGGTCATTTCCGGCATCATGCTCAACTGGATCGTGCTGTATCTGACCAATATGCTTCTCACCACGGTGAAGGAGGACGCCAGCCCCTACACCAAGGTGCTCGCACACATCAACGAATCTGCCGTGCTGCCCTCGCTGGGGCTCGGCGCGCTGTTCAACAACAACCAGTACGTCGGTCTCGCGATCCCGCTGTCCGTGCTGATGGCGATCCTCGTGTGGGTCGTGCTGGAAAAGACGAAGTTCGGCTATGAGCTCAAGGCCACCGGCTACAACAAGAATGCCGCCAAATACTGCGGCATGGCCGAAAAGCGCAACATCATCCTCAGCCTCATGATCTCCGGCGCGCTCGCCGGCATGGGCGCGGCGATGCTCTACCTCACCGGATATGAGCAGTGGCAGTGCTCAACCTCCTCCGTCCCCGCGATGGGCTTCAACGGCATCGCCGCGGCCTTCCTCGGCGGATTGAACCCCATCGGCACCGTGCTCGCCTCGTTCTTTATCCAGCACATCACGGCGGGCGGCGCGTATGTGGATAAGTCCATGTACTGCGCGCAGATCTCCGATCTGATCTCGGCGCTCATTATCTATCTCTGCGGCTTCGTGCTGTTCATGAAGCACGCGATGAATTCCTACGCGGCCAAGCGTGAGGAGAAGGCGGCATTGAAGGCCAGGGCAGCCGAAGCGCAGGCCCGGGCCGAGGCCGGGAAAGGAGGCGATCAGTAATGGTACTGCTGCTGCAATACACCCTGATCTTTGCTTCCGTGCTGATCCTGGTCGCCCTCGGCGGCTGCTTCGCGGAGCACTCCGGCGTCATCAACCTCGGCCTTGAGGGCATTATGATCATGGGCGCCCTCGGCGGCGCGCTGGCGATGCGCTACATTTCGCCCAATGTGCCCGCCATCGTGATGATCCTCGGCGTTCTGGCTATTTCGGCGTTGGTCGGCATGATCTATTCCTGTCTGCTGGCCGTGGCCTGCATCAACTTCAAGGCGGACCAGACGCTTGTCGGCACCGCGCTGAACCTGCTCGGCACCGCGGGCGCGACGGTCATCGTCAAGGCCATCAACACCGCGGCGAATCCCGACGACGTTTCCTCCATCGTGCAGTATGCCGGTGCGAAGAAGGCGTTCACCGTCAATCTCGGCTCGTTCGAGTTCAGCTGGTTCATGCTCGTGACCGCGCTGCTGCTCGCCGCGTCCTACGTCCTGCTCTATAAGACCCGCTTCGGCCTGCGCCTGATGGCGTGCGGCGAGCATCCGCAGGCGGCGGACAGCGTGGGCATCAACGTCTACAAGATGCGCTGGGCGGGCGTGCTGATCTCCGGCTTCCTTGGCGGCATCGGCGGCATCGTGTTCATTACTGCCGGTGTTTCCGAGTGGCGCTTTGAGTACGGCGTGGCAGGCTTCGGCTTCCTGTCCCTCGCGGTCATGATCTTCGGACAGTGGAAGCCCCAGCGCATCGCGCTCGCGGCGCTCCTCTTCGGCCTGTTTCGCGCGCTCTCGAATGTCTACATGGGCTTTGGCTTCCTCACGGCGATGAACATTCCCAGTCCGGTGTACAACATGATGCCCTACATCATCTCCCTCATCGTGCTGGCGTTCACCTCCAAGCGTTCCCGCGCTCCCAAGGCGGAGGGCATCCCCTACGACAAGGGCCAGCGCTGAAAACATATCAACACGGCAAAAAGCAGCGGCTGCGATGCAGCCGCTGCTTTTTTATCGGTCGACTTTTACCATGCGTGCTTGGCGCGGGACTGCGCCTCGGTCATGCCGAAGAAGCTCATGTCCACGCGCGTTCCCTGATCGCCCCAGGTCGTGTCGATGTGATAGGTCTTGCCGTCGAGCTCCGCGACGGTCCAGATGTGGTCGGTGTTCATAAGCGCGGTACACTCGATGCCCTCGAGCCGCAGCAGGAGGTCGTATGCTCCCGTGTAGCCGTCGCAGACGGCCACGCCGTCCACCAGTGCGCTATAGGCCAGATGGCTCAGAGAACTGCTGGAGACGGTCCCCTCATCGTAGACACAGTTGTTGCACAGCCAGACGTAGTAGGCCCGCGCCAGCTCATACTGTGTCATGTCGCCCGTCAGATAGCCGCTCTCCCACAGCGCGTCGTGGACGAGGATCGCGCGGGCGAGCGTTTCCTCACGGTATTTTTTGAGCTGCGCACCGTCACAGGCTGTCGAGGAGAAGGTCAGCAGCACCTTGCCGGAGGAATAGCTGCGGCAGGAGGTGGAGTTGTACATCTGCTCGCAATGGCGCTTGACGCCGACCGTAAAGGCGCGGGTGAGCTTTGTGACCTCCTCGTTGGTCAGCGTACGGTTGTATTGCAGAGTGATGCTGTCGGCGCCGTCGTGGAGCATCTTTCGGATCAGCGCGTCGATGGCGTTGGCGTCGTCGGCTGCCGGCGCGGTGGAGACCTCGGCAGGCGCCGCGATCAGGTCGCCCCAGGCTGTGCCCGCGGCGGAGCGATAGGAAAGACTTTGCCACGAGAGCGTCAGGCGCGCGGACGGCTCGACCATGCGCACGACCAGCGCCGCGAGCTCGCTGCGCCTGAGCGTATCATTCGGATGGAAGGAGCCGTCCTCGTCCACGCCGCCCACGATGCCCCATTTGTAGAGCCGGAGAATATCGCTCTGATAGGGCGTGTAATCGTCCACATCGGTGATGCGGCGGTGCGAGGCATAGCCGACGGTCACGGTCTCGGCGTTGCGCTCGTCGTAGCACTCCGCGCTGAGCGCGGGGGCCAGCACGCCTGCCATCTGCACGCGCGTTGCGGCCTCCGGATAGTGGCCGTCAAGCTCGTCGCCGAGGCATTTCTCAGCCTTGAGATAGCGCACATAGGGCTGGTACCAAGCCTCGCCGGCTGCTGCCGCGGGGATCGCCGCACCGCGCTCAAGCGCGTGCAGCCGCGCGGCAAAGGTCACCAGCTCGGCAATGGTGACGCTCCCCTCCGGCGCGTAAGCGCTGCTGCTCACGCCCTCGGTCAGACCGGATTCGTACAGCGCAGCGACGGCGTCGTGATACCACGCCGAGGCGTCCACATCCGTGAAGCGCCCGTCGTAGCTTCGCGTGCGCGCAAAGGGGGAGAGCGTGTCCGCCTTCTCCGCCGAAGGAGCGGGCACGGAGGTGTCCGCCGCCGTCACGTCCTCCGCCTGCGCGGCGGTGGAGAGCAGCAGGGTAAAGATGCAGAGGAAAAGCAAAAACCGTTTTTTCATGGTGCTTACTCCTTATCTCGTCAGGGGACGAGGATATCCATGTCCTCCAGCGTGAGCGCCTCATTATAGGGATTGAGGGCCTCGTTGACCAGGTCGCAGGTCGCCTGCGCGTCGAGCACATAGACCGACTGCTTGTTGTAATAGCCGGAGCCGTCGCCGGGGAGCGTGGCAAAGTGGATGTTTTCGGTGCCGATGTTCAGCGCCTCGTTGCCGAGCCAGACGAGGTTGCCGGTCGTGAGGTCGGTCTTGACGTAGGTGTAGAAAATATCCACCAGCGCGGGGATGTTCTTGACGTTGCCAATCTGCAGGAGCTGCTTGGCGACCGCCTTGAGGAAGGCCTGCTGGGTGCCGATGCGGCCGATGTCCTCCGTGCCGTAGCCGGTGCCGTCGTTGTTGTGGCGGAAGCGGACGACCTCCATCGCCTCTTGCCCGTTGAGATGGCGCGGGCCTTTGGTGAAGTGAATGTGCAGGTCCTGATAGGGGTCGTCATAATCCATGTTGATGGGAATGTCAAAATCCACGCCGTCGATCTGATCGACCAGCGCGATGAAGCCCTTGAGATTGACCGTGACATAGAAATCAACCGGTATGCCGAGCAGGTTTTCGATCTGCTCCATCAGCAGCTCCGTGCCGCCCTTGGCGTAGGCGAAGTTGAGCTTGTTGTTGCGGTATTCATTGTGCAGCAGCGTGTCACGCGGGAGACTCACAAGGTCGATGCGCTTGTTCGGCACGTCGAAGCGGACGAGGATGTTCGTGTCGCTGCCGCCGTTGTCGTCGTCAAGCCCGGAGACGAGAATGTTGTAGCAGTATTCGCGGCGTGTGCGGCCCGGAGCGTCGGGCTCGTCCGTGTCGGTCCGGTCGACGTCCGTGCTTGCCGTGCCGTCCGGCGTTACAACAGGCTTGTCCGTGTCAAGCTCGGGCGCGCGAAAGACATATTTGACCGTCGCAAACACGGCGGTCGATAAAAAGAGCAGGGATAACAGTGTGACCACAAGGCGCTCGGGGCGGCGCTTCGCGGGATTTTTTTTCTGCATGGCGGGATACGGTCCTTTCCGTTATTGTCGAAAACAGGGGAATACTGCCATTATACTCATTATGTCAACAAACTACAAGAGGGAAAAAGAGCTTGCGCGGCCGGCGGAGGAGAAAAGCCTGCCGGCCGTGCGGTGTTTGATCGGTTTCTGCTTTTATTTGACGAAATTCAGAGGAAAAAGTTTCAAGCTCCCTTATATTTTTTTCTCGTGGCGATGCCGCCGCGGATGTGCCGCTGGGCTTTGTTGATCTCAAGAATCTCCTTGACCTGAAGGTAGAGGCTGTGGTTGATCTGCGGAAGCCGGTCCTGAATGTCCTTGTGGACGGTCGATTTACTGACACCGAACTTCTTGGCTGCGGCGCGCACCGTGGTGCGGTTTTCTATGATGTAAACTGCCAGATCGCAGGCCCGCTCTTCAATATTACCCTTCATGAATGAAACACTCCCTATTCGAGTTGCTTCAATCTATGCAACGCGGGGAGCGAATATGTGCAAAGACGCGCACGGCGCTTGAAAAGCGGCGCACGGTCTGCTACAATGGGCAAAAATGATCGCGGGAGGGCGTGTATGGACGAAAAAAAGAGGACGCTGCGCGGCTTTTTGTGCGCGGCGCTCGGCGGCGTGTGCTGGGGCGCGTCCGGCACGGTGGGCCAATACCTCTTCACCCGCCAGGGTGTGGACAGCGGCTGGCTGACCGTGGTGCGGATGTTTCTGGCCGGCGTGGTGCTGCTCGGCGGCGCGCTCGTAAGGCACCGCCCGCAGCTTCGAGCCATCTGGTCAGACCGGCGCGACGCGCTGCGGCTCGTGCTCTTCTCCGTCGGCGGACTGATGACCTGCCAATATACCTACCTCGCCGCCATCCGCTACTCCAACAGCGCGACCGCCACGGTGCTGCAGTATATGGGACAGGCGCTCATTTTACTTTGGGTGTGCCTGCGTGCGCGCCGCCTGCCGACGCGGCGCGAGGGCGCTGCGCTCGTGCTCGCGCTCCTCGGCGCTTTTTTGCTTGCGACCCACGGCAGCTTGACCGCGCTCGCGCTCTCGCCGCAGGCGCTCTTCTGGGGCCTGTGCGCGGCGGTGTCGCTGATGCTGTATACGCTCCTGCCGGGCGATCTGCTTCGGCGCTATCCCGTGAGCGTCTGCACGGGCTGCGGGATGTTCATCGGCGGCGTGGTGCTGCTCGTGCTCACGCAGGCGTGGCGGATTCCGGTCGCGCTCAACGCCGCGGTAGTGCTCGGCACGCTGGAGATCTCCGTTGTCGGCACGGCGCTTGCATTCACGCTTTATCTGCAGGGCGTGAGCGACGTCGGCGGCGTGCGCGCAAGCCTGCTCGCCTGCACCGAGCCGGTCAGCGCAGCGCTGTGCGCGGCGCTCTGGCTGCACACGAGCTTCGCGTGGCAGGACCTTCTCGGCTTTGCTGCCATTCTGGTGATGGCGGTGCTCATCGCGCTGCCCGAGCGCGCGTCGGAAAAATCGACGGAGAAGGCGAAGAATTGAAAAAGAGAGGGCCGAAAACCGCGAAGCTGCGGTTTCCGGCTCTCATTTTCTCGCTATGTGCAGGACTCAAAGCAGCAGCATCAGCACCGGCGTCACCACAAAGCAGGCGAGGGTGGAGATCGCCGCGCCCTGCGCGGCCAGCTGCTCGTCCGCACCGTATTCCGCCGCGGCGACGACCGTCTGCGTCACGACCGGCATGGCCAACTCCACGACGTATACGCTGCGCACCAGCCCGCCGATGCCGAGCAGCGCGCAGAGGGCTGCGCCCAGCGCCGGTGAGATGACAAAGCGGAAGACCATCATCACGCCGAGCGTGGGTGTCAGGCGCAGGCTGCGCAGCCCGATCTCGTGGATGATGCAGCCCGTCAGCAGTAGCGCCAGTGGTGTGACGGTGTTGTTGATGTATTTCGCGTAGCTCATCACAAGGCTCGGGAGATGGATGTCCAGTCCGACCAGCAGGAGACTGAGAAAGACGGAAATGACCGTCGGCGCGCGCAGGAATTTCCACACCATCTGCATGGAGAAGCCGCCGGCTTCGCCCGACCAGCGCACCAGCGGGATGCCGATGAGCTGCGTGAAGCAGCTGCTGACGAGATAGAAGAGCATGACATACGGCGTTGCAATGTCGCCGAACAGCTCTATGCACATGGCAAGGCCGATAAAGATGGTGTTGCCCATGGCAGCCATCATCACAAAAACGCCGAGCTGACGGTACGGCAGCTTCATCAGGCGGCCCGTCAGCAGGCTCAGCACAACGCAGCATGGAATGACGAGCAGCGGGATGAGCAGCAGACGCGGCGCGGCGAGCACGTCCGCGCGCGTGAGATTGTTCTGCATCCCGTAGATCAGCATGACGGGAATGCCGACGGTCATCAGATAGCGGCTGATGAAGGTCTTGACCTGCACGGTCATCCAGCCCTTGACCGCGCAGAAGTAGCCGGTCGCCGTCAGCAGCAGGATAATGGTGACGGATGCAACGGCGTGAAGAAAGGTTTCCATCGCTCTGTACCTCAAAAAAATTTATTCACGCAAACAGTATAGCAGTTTGCCGCCAAAAAACAAGGCTTCGACGGAAAAGAAGTTGAAAACCGAGGACAAATGGGCTATGATAAAAAAAATCTCAACGCACGAGGAGGAACGGCGATGAAGGCGGCATTGGTCATTATGGCGGCGGGCATGGGCTCGCGCTACGGCGGCAGCAAGCAGACCGACGGCGTGGGGCCCCACGGAGAGATACTGATGGAGTACGGTGTGTACGACGCGGTGCGGGCGGGCTTTGACAAGGTCGTGTTCATCATCAAGCCGGATATGCGGGAGCTGATGGAGCGCCTGTGCGGCAATATGGCGTCCCGGCTGCACACGGCGGACGGGCGGGCCGTGGAGGTTTGTTACGCCTATCAGGACGACACGACACTGCCGGCGTGGTATACAAAGCCGGCGGGGCGGACAAAGCCCTTCGGCACGGCCCACGCGGTGCTGTGTACCCGCGATATCGTACACGAGCCCTTCTGCGTCATCAACGCCGACGATTTCTACGGCGCGGACGCTTACCGCACCATATAT
>ERZ825670.4191-NODE-4191-length-11388-cov-4.145504_pt1 | contig 11388 bp, 9 predicted proteins | sample MGYA00519929_ERZ825670 | MGnify/ENA primary metagenome ERZ825670 (study PRJEB31778, sample SAMEA3449207) | human gut metagenome | biome: human gut; feature: human-associated habitat; material: faeces | place: United Kingdom | collected 2010/2012 ...
TGCATGTAAAAAATACAACTATTTGAACAATTTTATAATAGTTGTATTTTCATATTTAATAGAAAAATCTAATAAAATGCAATGAAACTCTTTTAAAAAAAACTAAAATGTTATACAATAATAAAAAATGAAAATTAGGAGAGGAAAATGAATAAAAAGTGGCAAATATTTGAACCAGATAAAAATAAGATAGAAGAGATAAAAAATAAATATAAAGTTAACCAATTATTAGCTACAATATTAGCTAATAGAAACATTTTAAAAGAAGAAGATATTAGACTATTTTTAAATCCAACAAGAAACGATTTTTATAATCCTTTTTTAATAACGGATATGGATATTGCAGTAAATAGAATAATAAAAGCTATAGAAAATAAAGAAAACATTACTATTTATGGTGACTATGATGTAGATGGAATAACAAGTATAACAGTATTAAAGAGTTTTTTAAATGATATTGGAGTAGAAACCAATACATATATACCAAACAGGTTGATAGAAGGATATGGATTGAACAAAGAAGCAATTAACAAAATTTCAAAAAAAGGATGCAATTTAATGATTACAGTTGATTGTGGTATATCTGCTATAGAAGAAATAGAATATGCAAACTCTCTAGGAATTGAGACCATAATAACAGACCATCATGAAGCAGGAAATGAAATACCAAAAGCAATTGCAGTAATAGACAATAAAAGAAAAGATAGTAAATATCCTTTCAGAGAATTAGCAGGAGTTGGAGTGGTTTTTAAATTAATTCAAGCAATAGGAATTACATTAAAACTAAAAGAAGAATCATATTTGAAATATTTAGACATCGTATGTATAGGAACAATATCTGATATAGTTCCATTAGTAGATGAAAATAGAGTAATTGCAAAATTAGGGTTATTATTAGTGGCACAAACAAAAAATATAGGATTAAGATCAATTATTAATTCATCAGGATATAATAAAATAGACTCAAATACTATTTCATTTGGTGTAGCACCTAGAATTAATGCATGTGGAAGAATGGGAAAAGCAGAAGAAGCATTAGAACTATTCTTATCTAAAGATAAAAACGAGGTAAATGAATTAACTAATAAATTAAATGAACATAATAGAAAAAGGCAAGAAACAGAAAAAACAATTTTTGAAAATGCAGTAGAAAAAATAAAAGAAGAGCACTTAGATGAAAATAAAGCTATTATTGTTGGTGGAGAAAATTGGCATCATGGTGTAATTGGCATTGTAGCTTCAAAAGTAACCGAAATGTACTTTAAACCAAGTATATTAATTTGCCTTGAAGATGATGAAGGAAAAGGTTCTGGAAGAAGTATTCCAGGATTTGACCTGCATGAAGCATTAAGTAAATGTGATAAATATATTAAAAAGTTTGGTGGACATTCTATGGCAATAGGAATTACTATCAAAAAAGATGAATTTTCAAAATTTAAAGAACAATTTGAAGAATATGCAAGTAGTTGCAATATTGATAAAATTGTTCCAGTTATTCATATTGATGAAGAAGTTTCACTAAGAAATATAAACAAAGAAGTTGTAAAAGAATTATCTTTATTAGAACCATTTGGTGAAGGAAATAAAATGCCATTATTTTTATATAAAAATTTAAAAATTCATTCTATAAGAGCGCTATCAGAAGGAAAACATTTGAAGTTAACATTAAAGGATGATAATTATATGATAGATGCAATAGGATTTAATATGGGTGAACTTGCAAATGAATATTTAATTGGAAATAAAGTTGACATTGTAGGAACACTTGAAATAAATAATTTTAATAATAACGATAATATACAAATAAATTTAAAAGATATTAGAAAATCATATTAGAAATGAGAGGGGGATAATATGTCTAAAGTTAAAGATGTTACAATTGATGATATTATAGTGAAAGTTAAAGAAAAAAATAGACGTGCAGATATTAAAATAATAAAGAGAGCTTATGAATTTGCTAAATTGCATCATGGTGATCAACTAAGAAAATCAGGTGAGCCATATATTATTCATCCAATACAAGTTGCATATATTTTAGCAGATATAGGCCTTGATGAAAGCACAATTTGTGCTTCCCTGCTTCATGATGTTGTAGAAGACACACCTGTAACACATCAAGATATAGAAAAAAATTTTGGCAGTGAAATTGCAGAAATGGTTGAAGGAGTTACAAAGCTTGGAAAACTAAAATATACTTCAATGGAAGAACAACAAGTAGAAAACTATAGAAAAATGTTTTTAGCAATGGGAAAAGATATTAGAGTAATTTTAATTAAACTTGCTGATAGACTTCATAATATGAGAACATTAAAACATCTAAGACCAGAAAGACAAATTGCAATATCTCAAGAAACAATGGACTTATATGCACCACTTGCAAACCGTTTAGGTTTATATTCTGTTAAATGGGAACTTGAAGATTTAGCTTTTAAATATTTATATCCAGAGGAATATCATGAATTAGTTGAAGGAATAAATAAAAAAAGAGAAGAAAGACTTAAATTCATTCAAAAAATTATGGATGAAATTAGAGTACAATTGAAAAAACAAAAAATTGAAGCAGAAGTAACAGGAAGAGCAAAGCACTTATATAGTATTTATAGAAAAATGAGAAGAGATAATAAAACATTAGACCAAATTTACGATTTATTTGCATTAAGAATTTTAGTTAATTCTGTAAAAGACTGTTATGCTGCTTTAGGTGTGGTACATGAACTTTATAATCCGATGCCAGGAAGATTTAAAGATTATATTGCTGTTCCAAAACCTAATATGTATCAATCATTACATACAACACTAATTGGTGAAAAGGGAACACCTTTTGAAGTACAAATTCGTACATGGGATATGCATCGCATTGCTGAATATGGTATTGCTGCGCACTGGGCATATAAAGAGGCTAATAAAGATAAAAAAACTGCAGTTACTGTAAATGAAGATAAGCTTGCTTGGCTTCGTGAAACATTAGAATGGCAAAAAGATATGCAAGATCCACGGAGAGTTTTTAAATACACTTAAAACAGAACTTTTTGAAGATGAAGTATATGTGTTTACACCAAAAGGTCAAATTAAAGTATTACCAAGAGGAAGTACGCCAATTGACTTTGCATATAATATTCATGCTGAAATTGGTCATCATATGGTTGGAGCAAAAATTAATAGTAAAATGATGCCAATTATCACACATTTACATAATGGAGATATTGTAGAAATTATTACGTCAGATCAAGCTAAAGGGCCAAGCAGAGATTGGCTTAAGTTTGTAAAAAGTTCTAGTGCAAAAAATAAAATAAAAGGTTGGTTTAAGAAAAATCAAAGAGAAGAAAATATTGAAAAAGGTAAAGATTCAATTGAGAAAGAAATAAAAAGATTATCACTTGACCATTCAAAAATATATAAACCTGAATTTATAAATGCAGCTCTTAACAGATATAAATTCAATTCTATCGATGATATGTATGCAAGTGTTGGATTTGGAGCAATATCAGCTGGAAAAATTATTGCTAGAATATTAGAAGAATATAGAAAAGAAAATAATGAAGAAAATTTAGAAGCTAAACTTGAGGAATTATCAAAAGAAAGAGTTATTCATTCAAAACCATCTAGTGTTGGAGTTGTAGTAGAAGGAATTGATAATTGCTTGGTTAGATTATCTAAGTGCTGTAGTCCCGTACCGGGTGATGAAATAGTTGGCTTTATAACAAGAGGTAGAGGAGTGTCAGTTCATAGAAAAGATTGTGTAAATATGAAAGATTTAATTTCACAAGCTGGAAGAATGATTGATGTTTATTGGTATAATGAACAAAAAGCTTCTTATGCAGTAGAAATTGAGATTTTTGCAAATGATAGAAATGGATTACTTGCAGATATTATTAGCCAAATTGGAAATAGTAATTGCAAACTTCTTGCTGTTAATTCAAAAGCTAATAAAGAGAGAATTGCAGTAACTGATGTTACAATTCAGGTTGAAAATTTAGATGAACTTAACAAAATATTAAAAACACTTAGAAGAGTGGATAGTGTTTATGAGGTGAAAAGAAAAAAATAGGAGAGGAAAAAATGATACTAAAGAGAATAAAGGTTCTTACAGAACTTAATGATTATACTAATTGTTATATTGTTCAAGATGAAAAAAGTAAAGAAACTATGGTTATTGATCCAGGTGGAGAAGTTGAAAAAATTGTAGAAATGCTAGATATTATTGAAGCAAAAGTAAAGTACATTTATTTAACTCATTGCCATGCTGATCATGCAGGTGGAGTTAATAAATTAAAAAAAATAAAAGGTGGAAAAGTTTTAATTCATAGATTTGATGCAGAAGGTCTTTCGAATGATGCAATTTGTCTTGGTACATACATAGGGATGGAACCAATTTCTTTAGAAGCTGATTCGAGAATTGATGATAATGATATTATTCATATTGGAAACATCGAGTTTAAGGTTATTCATACGCCAGGACATACTAAAGGTGGGACTTGTTTATATTGCAAAGAGGAGAGTTTATTGTTTTCAGGTGATACTTTGTTTCGTGGAACTTGGGGTAGAACAGATCTTCCTACTGGTAGTTTTGAAGATATTATTAATTCAATTATGAAGAAATTAATGGTTTTGCCTGATGAAACTATTTGCTATCCAGGACATGGTAAGTCTACAAAAATTTTTGAAGAAAAACCTATCTATTTGGAACTTGAAGCACGTAGAGATTAAGCTTTAATTATTTTTATGGTTTGAAAATAAAAAATATAAAGGAAGGATGTGGTTATTGTATGTTAATACAAAAACCTAAGGGAACTAAAGATTTATTGCCAAATGAGTCATACAAATGGCAATATATTGAACAAGTTGTAAAAGATATTTTAGAAAATTATGGCTATAATGAAATTAGAGTGCCTGTTTTTGAACATACAGAACTTTTTCAAAGGGGGGTTGGTGAAACTACTGATGTTGTTCAAAAAGAAATGTATACTTTTGAAGATAAGGGTGGAAGAAGTATTACCTTAAGACCTGAAGGAACTGCAGGAGTTGTAAGATCTTACATTGAAAATGGCATGTCTAGTATGCCGTCACCTGTAAAGCTATGGTATAATATGGCAATGTATAGATACGAAAATGTTCAAAAAGGAAGATTAAGAGAATTCCACCAAATTGGTGCTGAGATGTTTGCATCTGGTTCATATATGGCTGATGTTGAGATGATTTTAATGGCATCTGAAATTTTTAAAAGCTTAAATATTCCAGATATTGAACTTAATATAAATAGTATTGGCTGCCTAGAGTGTAGGAAAAATTATCAAGAAGCTTTGAAAAAATTTATTAAACCAAATCTTGATAAATATTGTGATACTTGTAAAACGAGATTCGATAAAAATCCAATGAGAATTCTAGACTGCAAAGAAAAACAATGCAAGCATTTAAATGAAGGTGTTCCAATCATTTTAGATTATTTATGCGATGAATGTAAAGAACATTTTGAAAATGTCAAAGATTTGCTTACTAAATTAGGTGTTAATTTCGTAGTAGAACCTGGCATTGTAAGAGGATTAGATTATTATACTAAAACTGTTTTTGAATTTATTTCTAAAACAGAAGGTTATACAGTCCTTGCAGGTGGAAGATATGATGGTTTAGTTTCACAATTAGGAGGACAAGATACTAAAGCAATTGGATTTGCTACTGGTATGGAGAGACTTGTAGAAGTTTATGAAAAGTATAATAAAGATAATTTAGTAAAACCAAAAGAGCTATTAGTTTATGTAGCAAATTTAGGTGATAATGCTAATATATTTGCAACTAAATTGGTGTATGAACTAAGAAAAAATAATGTATATGCATTAAAGGATATTTCTGGTAGAAGTTTTAAAGCACAATTAAAATATGCAGACAAACAAAATAGTAAATATGTTATTATAATTGGTGATGATGAAATTAATAATAGAAAGGCTAAAATTAAGAATATGGATACTGGAAATGAAGAATTAATTCCATTAGAAATAAATAAAATATTGGAATTTATAAAAAAATAATAAAATATATCATATTTTTCTTGAGCCCTGAATATATATATTTATAAGGACTTGGACAAAGGAGAAAGATATGGTAAATGTAACAGTTGTAAAAGGAAAAGATGTAATAAAATATCTAGTAAGAATAACAGTTGTAATGATTTTAATTTTTATTCTTGCTAGATATTTTTGTAGCTTAAAAGAAACTACTATGGCTACTGAAATAAAAGAAAAAGAAGATTCAAGCTATATTTCTTGTTTGGAAGAAACAATTCAAGTAGCTAAACAAATTAAACAACAGGAAAATAAAGAACCAGAAGAGAACAGTAAAATAAATTCTAAAGAACCTGTTAAAGCAATTCTATCTAGAGAATTAGGCTTTATAGATTCTATTACTAAAAATGATGCTACTGTAATAAAATTGGGAAATGAAGAATCAAGTATTACTTTTGAAAATAATGAAAGTAAGGAAAATAGTGAGAATTCACAAGAAATTCAAAAAGCAGAAGAAAATGTGCAAACAGAAGTAGTTAAAAATAATGTACCAAATAAGTATACAAATACATATAATAATGTTCAGATTAAAAATGAAACTGGAATTACTATTACTAATGATATGTTAAATTATGATTTATCAATTAATACTAATAATGTCATGATTTTTCATACACATACCTGTGAAAGTTATACATCTAGTGAAAAAAATAAGTATGATCAATCAAGTAGTTTTAGAACAACTGATTTGAATTTTACAGTATCAAAAGTCGGAGATGAACTTACAAATCAGCTTAAATCTTATGGCTATGATGTTATACATGATAAAACCTATCATGATTATCCAGCTTATTCGGGGTCATATGGAAGATCTCTTACTACTGTGCAAAATTTACTCAAAGCAAATTCAAATACAGATGTAATTTTTGATATTCATAGAGATGCCATTGGGGATAGTTCATATGCACCAAAAGTTAAAATTGGAGATGAATATGCAGCTCAACTTATGTTTGTTATTGGAACTAACGAGTCTGGACTATATCATCCAAATTGGATTCAAAATTTAAAGTTTGCAATTAAAGTACAAGAAAAGGCAAATGAGCTTTATCCAGGACTTTTTAAACCAATTGTTGTTAGAAGCTCTAGATATAATCAACATGTATCTAAGTGTGCAAGTATTATTGAAGTTGGTGCAACTGGAAACACTTTGGAGGAAGCAAATACTAGTATGAAATATTTAAGCAAGGTACTTAGTGAAGTACTTAAGTAAAATTAAATAAATGGATGAAAAGAATTTTGATTATTAAAAAACTTAGACTATATTATTATTTTAAATTTTTCCTATTTTAATCTTGAATTGACGTCACTTTTAATATAGAATTGCATTATATAATATAAAAGTAATGGAGGAATTTAATATGTCTAATTTAAAAGTTGATTTTGAAAACGTTAATTTAAATGAAAGAAAAATTTTGTCTTACGCTAATAAAGTCGAAGAAATACATAATAAATTAAATGAAGATGCTAATAAAAAAGATGAGTTTTTAGGATGGTTAGAACTTCCTAATAATTATGATAAAAAAGAGTTCGAAAAAATAAAAAAATGCAGCAAAGAAATTCAAGAAAGCTCTGATATACTTCTTGTAATAGGAATTGGTGGTTCTTATCTTGGAGCTAGAGCTGTTATTGAATCACTTACTAATACTTTTTATAATATGCTAGATAAAAATTCAAGAAAAACTCCTCAAATTTTATATATTGGAAACAATCTAAGTTCTAATTATTTAAACGATTTAGTGGATTTAATTGGAGATAGAGATTTATCTATTAATGTAATTTCTAAATCTGGTACTACAACAGAACCAGCAATTGCTTTCAGATTTTTTAGAGAATTTCTAGAATCTAAGTATGGTATAAAAGAAGCAAGAAAAAGAATTTACGTAACAACAGACAAAAAGAAAGGAGCTTTAAAAGAACTTGCAAAAGAGGAAAAATATACCTGTTTTGTTATTCCAGATAATGTGGGTGGTAGATATTCTGTTTTAACAGCTGTAGGTTTACTACCTATTGCAACTGCTGGTATTGATATAGATTTACTTATGGAAGGTGCAAAATTTGCATGCGATAGGTATGCAGATTCTAATTTGAAATATAATGAATGTTATCGCTATGCAGTTATAAGAAATTTGCTATATTGTAACGAAAAAAATATTGAATTATTAGTTACATATGAACCAAAATTACAATATTTTATAGAATGGTGGAAACAATTATATGGTGAAAGTGAAGGGAAAGATTTTAAAGGAATTTTCCCTTCTGGAGCTATTTTCACAACTGATCTACATTCTTTAGGACAATATATTCAAGAAGGAAGAAGAAACTTATTTGAAACAGTAATAAATATAGAAAAAGTTGATAATGATATTGAAATTAATGCTGATGAAGATAATTTAGATGGATTGAATTATCTTGCAGGAAAAAAACTCTCATTCGTAAACAAAAAAGCAATGCAAGGAACAATAAAGGCACATGTAGATGGTGATGTTCCAAATATCTTAATTACTATAGATGAACTAAATTCTCATACAATTGGACAATTAATTTACTTTTTCGAAAAAGCTTGTGCAGTATCTGGTATGTTACTTGGAGTAAATCCATTTAACCAACCAGGAGTAGAAAAATATAAAACAAATATGTTTAAATTATTAGAAAAACCTGGATATTAAAGAAAAGAGAAAATAAAAAGCCTCAGAGTAGTATAATGAACTAGAGGCTTTTTATTGTTAAAAATAATAAAAAATAGTAGACATTGCTTTTAATTTTACGATATAATGTTTTTGAAAAATAAAATGTAATATTAGGTGATAGATAATAAACTAATAACTATTCAAATGAATAACAAATATAAAATGGAAAGGACAAATAAACTGTGAAAGTGGTATGTCAAAGAGTAAAAGAGGCAATGGTGAGAGTAAACAATGAAATAGTGGGTTCTATAAATGAAGGTTTACTAATTCTTGTTGGATTTAATAAAGAAGATACTATAAAAAATATAGAAGAAATGAGTAAAAAAATTGTCAATTTAAGAATATTTAATGATGATAGTGGTGTTATGAATTTATCACTATTAGATAAAGATTACTCTATTTTATCAGTATCTCAATTTACACTTTATGCTGATACGAAAAAAGGGAATCGCCCAAGTTACATAAATGCCATGAATGGGGACAACGCAAAATTTCTTTATGAAGCATTTAATGAAGAATTAAAAAAATATACTAAAAAAGTTGAAACTGGAATATTTAGAGCAGATATGAAAGTTTCGTTAATTAATGATGGACCAGTTACAATAATACTAGAAAAATAATTGAATTATAAATTAATATAGTTTATAATAAAAAACAACGAAAAAACAAAGCATTTGTATTAAACTATTTTAAATAATATAAAAGGAGAAAAAAATGCCCAAAAAAAGCCAGAGGTATATAGATAAACAAATGAAAAAATACAGGAAAATAAGCGAATCTCAACAAGATCTAATGCCTGCTTTTTATATTGCATATAAAAAAGGCGATTTAGAATTGTTTTCTGAGTTTATTAAAGATAAAAAAGACAAATTTGTAAATGATTCATATGATGCAATTTATGTAGGAAAAGGAGATAAGAAATTTCTAGATAATCCTGAGAAAAAAGCTGAATTAATTGAGTTTTTTAATAAACAAAACATAAATTTAATATGTGAGAAATTTGGAATGGAATTTGGAAATAAGATAATGAAAGCATCTGAAGAAAATAAAATCAAGCCATTTGATACATATCTTATTAGTCAAGTAAAATTTAGTAATTCAAATGAAAATATGTTGAAGATTATGAATTATTTGATTGATCTTAGTTTAGATGAAAATCTAAAGGTTGGAATACATAGAACAGGTGGAAATTGTAGTGGAAAGACAATATTAAAAGATGGCCTAATTTTAACAGGTCATGCATCATCAGGAGTTTTTAAAAAAAGTTATGATGTTAGTGATATAGAAAATAATATTAGTTTTTATGATGAAAATCCTGGATTGTTAATAAGTCAAATTGCTTTGGGAGGTAGTTATAAAAATTATACCCAAAGAGATGCAGACATAATGTTAGTAGCTATTCCAAAAGTAGTTTTAAATAATAAGGAAAACAACATTATTTTAGAAAAAAAACCTCAAAATGTTTTAAATCCTGAGTATATAAAAGGATATGTAACTGTTGATGCTAAAAATAATGAAATGAAATCAATTACAGATAATCCATCCTTTTTAAAAGGATATTTAGACAAAGATGAAATAGAAACTATTCAAATGGCTAAGCAAATAGAAAATGAAGAAATAAAAGATAGTATAAAAAATAAAACAGAACAAAAACAGAGCACAACCAATCAAACAGAAGCTTGGATGACAACATTAAAAAATTATTATAACAATACTCCTAAAGGATTAATAAAAAAAGTAACAGACGGAGAAATAGAAAAAATACACAAAACCTCTGCTGTGGCTACAGCTGCTCTCGGACGTCTTTCAATTGCTGCTTCATTAATGGGATATTCTCTCAAAAATGAAAATGACAGCGTTACAATGAGAATTGATGCAGACGGGCCTCTTGGTCAACTCGTAGCAGTAGCTGACAGTAAAGGAAATGTAAAAAGCTGTGTAAACAATCCGATTGTTGAAATACCGCTTAACAGTGCAGGCAAGCTTGATGTCGGCAGTGCAGTCGGTAAAAACGGTACATTATCAGTCGTTAAAGACCTTGGACTAAAAGAACCGTATGTCGGAATTGTTCCGCTTGTATCAGGTGAAATTGCTGAAGATGTTGCAAGCTATTATGCAACAAGTGAGCAAATTCCTACTGTTTGCGGACTCGGCGTACTTGTTAACCCTGACCTTACAGTTAAAGTTGCAGGCGGATATTTAATTCAGCTCCTGCCATTTGCAGATGATAAATGCATTGATACTATTGAAAAAAATATTAAATCAATCCCACCTATGACTGCAATGATGACATCCGGTTTAACTGCTGAAGAAATTGCTTTAAAACTTCTTGAAGGTTTACAGCCCAATATATTAGACGAATCTGAAGTTTTTTACAAGTGTGACTGCAGTCGTGAACGCACTGAAAAAATCCTTGCAAGTATAGGGACCGATGAACTTGATTCACTTGCGGAAGAAGAAACGATCCATGTCTGCTGTCATTTTTGCGGCAAGGATTACGCCTTTACACCGCAGGAGGTATTAAAGCTAAGAAATAAATCTTAAACACCATACAATCTTTTTACATTGTCGCCTTAATTTATTAAGTTTATTGCCATTCGATAATAAGCCTGAGAATATTTAACTTCTCAGGCTTTTTTATGATT
>ERZ825670.4195-NODE-4195-length-11383-cov-2.598340_pt1 | contig 11383 bp, 8 predicted proteins | sample MGYA00519929_ERZ825670 | MGnify/ENA primary metagenome ERZ825670 (study PRJEB31778, sample SAMEA3449207) | human gut metagenome | biome: human gut; feature: human-associated habitat; material: faeces | place: United Kingdom | collected 2010/2012 ...
TAGAACACCAGCCTTCCAAGCTGGATACGTGGGTTCGATTCCCATCACCCGCTCTTTGTGTACAACGAATGTGCTAAGAATGAATCCTTTTCATTCTTAGCATTTTTTATTTTAGATAAACTTTATACTTTTTCCCTTTTAACCTGCTTCTTTCTATGTTATCCTATCATTATCGCGTTAGTAAAGCGCACAGAATTACGGAGGTTTTCCTATGGAAAAGAAAACTGCATTCAAAGACCTTTCCCGCAAAGCAAAGGTGCAATATATCTGGGACTATTACCGCTGGCACATCATTGCTGCCATCTGCCTTGTGGCGTTTGTCATTTCCATGATCGTACATTATGCTGCCTATAGGGAAAGTGTTTTAGATATAGTGATGGTAAATACCCTGAATCCTTATGAAGAAAGCGTTTCTTCCACAGATGAATTTTTTGAACAGGAAGGCTTTACAAAGAAAGAAGAAGTTACCGTAGATACCTCCATCACTTTTTCTGATGACGATAATTACTCCACAAACTACTACAGTGACCAGAAACTGACTTTAAAACTTTCTGTCGGTGGTGCCGACGTTCTTTTTGCACCGGAATTTGTGTTCCAGCAATACGCTGATGCCGGAAGTCTCATGCCTCTTACAGATTATTTAACAGCGGATGAATTAGAACAGTACAAAGATATGATTGTCTATGCAACAGATTCCGAAACCGGCGAGACACTCCCATGCGGTCTGGAACTGAACGACAACCAATGGCTTTCTGACTATGGCTACTACACCGGAACAGTCTGCTTCGGAATTGCATACGCAGCTGATAACAAAGAGAATGCCGTTGATTTCTTCCATTATGTTATGAACTGAATACCTATTGACAAAAAAATCGTGCAAACACAATACGTTTTTGTTCGCACGATTTTTTATTTCAATTATGATTTACAATCTCCGTTACTCCAGTTTAAACCGTTTCACCTCAGTATCAAGCAGATCTGCGATCTCATTGTTATGATCAGCTGCCTTCTGGATATCGCCAACACTTCCGGTAAGATCTGTGGACATTTCTGCCACATTCACAATGCCCTTTGCGCTCTCTTCGACAGCTGCACTGACTGCTGTCGTTGATTCCCTGATCTCGTCCATGGCTTTCTGCAATTCGCCTGCAGCACTTGTGAACTCTTCCATAATGGAATTCATATCACCTGCATCTTTGCTGTAACACTCACTCATTTCCACTAACTGCTGATAACCATCCACAGCAGTTATTCCCGCAAATTCGACCATATTTTCTGCCGCAAGTGCCAGACCATTCACAGCCTCAACTACCGCTGCACTCACTTTTTGTATCTGTTCTGCAGCTTCTGCCGAATTGGCAGCAAGTTTTCCGATCTCATCTGCCACGACTGCAAATCCTTTTCCTGCCTCTCCTGCCCTTGCTGCCTCAATGCTCGCATTTAATGCCAGCAGATTAGTCTGATCGGTGATCTCGATAATATTGGCTGTAAGTTGTGCTATCTTCTGCACTGCGTTGGACTGCTCGATCTTCTCATCCAATGTCCGTGCCATTTCGGCTGTCTGCTCCGCAACCTCCTGCTGTTTATTTAAGGCTTCTGTGCGGACACTGGCTGCCCGCCCGTTCATTTCACCGGAAGAATCTTTCCCATGTTCTGCACGTGCTGCCATGTTTTCAATGGATGTATAAACTTGTCCCACTGAGGTGCTGATCTGCTCCAGTGAAGCGTTTGTCTCCTCCATTGCCGCACTCATTTCCTCCATAGTTGCGGAAACGTCTGTGATATTCACCTCTGCTGCTGCAAGGTTTTGTGCAATCTTTTGTGACGAACCATTTAAATGTTCTGAATTGTCGGAGATCTTCAACATGATTCCCCGTATGTATTCCAATAAAGCATTGACATTCCCTGCAATGAGTTCCATCTCATCTCCACTGTGGATGTCCAGCTTCTGCGTCAGATCTCCCTCATTATGCACGATCTCATAAATCTTGTCGTCCACTTTCTGAAGACCTCTCGTGATCGTTGAAATAATGATGCTGAGAGCCGCTACTGCCAGGACAATGCAGACCGCACCAATCTTGACCACTCCCACAAGTGATGCCTCAAGCCGGGCAGTAATATCAGATGCATCATAATCACACCCCAGAACTGCCACCACTTTTCCTGCGCTGTTTGTGATTGGCTTGTAGACTGTGATCAGGTCTCCATCCTCCGTCTCATCAATATAATCCTGCACATATTCCTGTCCTTCAAATACAGATTTTAACTCCTCATAAGAGTCAGCAAAAGGATCCCCGAGATAACTTACATCTTCGGTTGCTTCCACATCTACTCCGTAATAAACATTTGTCCCATCGGTATATAAAGTATACAGATATGCAATCCCACAGCTGTCCTTCATATTTTTTAAGGCTGCCAGGACTCCTTTATATGCATCGCTTTCTTCTGCCCCCGGAACGATCTGCTCCACCTCGTCGCCATCTAACATACGAAGTGTCAGATCTGCCGCCATGTCTGCCTCCTGAACGCCCATCTCAACCATGCCGTCTTGGATATGTTTGTAAGAATTTACTCCCATAACCACACAGACAACGAGTACACATACACATACCGGGATCAGTATTTTAAATTTGATCCCCAGCTTTCTTGTTCTGACTTTCCGCTTCATCTATTGTTCCTCCAGATTTTCTCTTAAACACACGCATTTCCACAACACCTGTATTTTCCGTCTTTGATATTACTATTATATACCAAAAAAGCACAGATTCAAGTAAAAATCCCCGATAGACCGTCTCATACCGGGGATTTCTGTTATCCGGAAAAGTATTCTTTTTTACTCTAAGATCACGACCGAATACGCAGGTATGGTAAGCTGTTCTTCATCCAGAACGGCAGCTTCCGTTCCTGTCAGAAGCACCCCTGCGATCTGCAATGGATATTTCCTGTCTTCCGTTGCTCCGAGAGCTGATTTCCCAAAATCGACCGTCTGTGCCTTCTCTGAAGTATTGAACACCAGCGTCAATTGTCCCTCATCACAGGTTTTCCGGATCACGCATACCGTATCATCCGAAATCCCCTCATCAAATGCGACCTTTCCTCTGGCGATCACCGGATACTCATTCCGCAATGCGATCGTCTGTTTCACAAAGTTATAAATGGAATTACCATCGTTTTCCTGCTCCTCTAAACTGCCATACTTCATCTTAATATCGTCCATATCCTTTGGTCCGTCACACATACCCGTAGCATCGGCATCCGTCGACCAGTACATCGGAGCACGCTTATTTTCATCTTTTCCGGAGCCTTTCATTCCAAGCTCCTCCCCATAATACAAAAATGCACTTCCCGACATCAGAAGATTCATTGCATTTCCAAGCTTTGTCTGCGCTTCACTGTAATCGCCGGAATAATAACCTGCGCTCCGCGCCATATCATGATTGGTGTAAAACGGTGCGTCAATGTAAGTATCACTGTAGCTGCCGTAAAGCTCCTGCGTATTGACAAGACTCTTTCCGTAAGCGGAAGCGCCATTGATTCCCTTTACTGTGTCTGCGATGATACCGTCCTTATCCGCAAAAGTAAAATCAAAGAAACTGTCCATGCCACTCTGATAATATTTCGCATAGACATTGTAATCATTCCATGCCTCTCCGACCAGATATGCATCCTCTTTTTTGGATTTCACCATATCATTAAACCAGGTCAGGACTGCAATATTTTTTTCATCTGCGCCCGAATAGAATTCCTTTACTGCATCCAGACGGAAACCATCCACTCCGAGATCCAGCCAGAACTGTACGATCTGCTCAAACTCCGTCTTTAACATTTCATTATCCCAGTTGAGATCCGGCATCTCGCTCCAGAACTGTCCTTCATAATACCAGTCTGTTCCCTCCACCGGATAATAACCGCCTAGTTTTTCTTTGGAAAAATTATAATAATCTACATAAGGGCACCCTGACGCATCTGGTTCTGCACCTTTCGGAAGACCCTGCAAATATTGGTATGCAGTCTGAAACCACTCATGCTGTGAAGATGTGTGGTTCATGACAAAATCGATGATCACATTGATTCCACGCTTATGGCATTCATCTACAAGTGTCGTAAAATCATCCATCGTTCCATACGCTGGATCGATCGCTTCATAATCCGTCACATCATATTTGTGATACGTTGTGGACGGCATGATTGGCATCAGCCAGATACCATTACATCCCAGATCCGTGTCCGTCTCAGGATCACCGTCATTTATATAATCGAGATTTTCCGTCAGTCCTTTCAGATCACCGATTCCGTCCCCGTCACTGTCATAAAAGCTGTAAACAAACACTTCGTAATAAGTACGGTAATTGTCATCGATCACATTCTCTTCCGCCGTATTGACCTGCTGCATCAAAGATAATGCGGTAACTTCATCCCCTTCTTTTTCTGTATCTGCCTCTGTTCCACTCTCCGACATTGTCTCTGTATTATCCACAGTACCTACGGTTCCACTGGTGCTATTTCCACAAGCGGTTGTCTGTACCAACATCATTCCTGCTAACAGGGCTGCGATCAAACGTTTTTTCATTCCTATAACCATGCCTTTCTCATATCATTTAAAGCTTCTCTTCTTCGTATTATACAACAAAGTGTGTGCTTGCGCACACTTTCGCGCACGAGCGGATAGCGTAGCTATATATTCATCTCCGCGAGTTGTGCATCCTCGCGGAGCGTTTTTATATTTACATAAAAAGGGACTGCTGTATCAAGATTTTCACTCTCATACAACAGTCCCACACACAGCCAAAACTTATCCGCTGCCCGGGTTAACCCTTTACAGCTCCACTCATTCCATCTACATAGAATTTCTGTGTCAGTAAGAACAGAATTGCAATCGGAATGGATACCACAACTGCGCCTGCGGCAAAACAGGTATACCAGCTGTCAATGTATTCTTTTTCAAGCATCTTCCAAAGACCGATAGATACGGTGTAGTACTGTGCATCAGCACGGCAGATAACCTTTGCAAAAATGACGGTCCCATGAAGGATGTCAAAATGGTATAAACAATAATTGGTTTACTGAGTGGCGCGGTAATTTGGGTAAATACCTGCCATCTTGTTGCCCCATCGATGATCGCAGCCTCGTCCAGCGCCTTCGGGATCGTGTCAAAGAAACCTTTTGCAACATAGAATCCAACACCGAATCCTGCTGAGAATACGATGATCAAAGCGATACGGATCATAGATCCCTCTGCCAGTCCAAGAGCCTTTAAAATATAGTAAACAGCGATCATGGACATAAAGGATGGGAACAATCCGAGGATCATTGCCACATTCATAAATGGTTTTCTCATGTTAAAACGCATTCTTGACATTGTATAAGATACTGAAAGTACAAAAATGGTTGAAATGATACATGTAAAAATCGCAATGATAAAAGTATTCATAAACATTTTCGGGAAGTTCAAAATACTTGTATCTGTGAATAATTTCACATAGTTGTTGATCGTATAAGTCTTCGGGAAGAAAGTGGTTACGTAAGAACCTTTCTCACCGCGGAAACTTGTCAGGACTACCCAGAAAATCGGCAGCACCCAGATGAATGACAGGATTGCCAGAAAAATATGGATAATAATATTCACAATTGTTTTCTTTGCTTTTGTGCCAGATGTCACTTGTTTTTTACTCATTACATGAATCCCTCCTCATCTTTGTAGGATGCGGTATTACGATATGTTACCAGCGCAACGATCGCAAGGACAATGAACGTCATAATACCAATTACTGCACCTAAGTTGTAGTAGTTCTTATCAACGGTCAGTTTGTACAGCCATGTAACAAGCAGATCTGTCTTACCGGCTGTTGCATCCACCGGTGTCGGATTACCGCCGGACAGCAGGTAGATAACGTTGAAGTTATTGATATTTCCGGTAAACTGTGTAATGAGGTATGGTGTCATGACAAATAACATATATGGCAATGTGATCTTGAAGAATATCTGGATTGCATTAGCTCCATCAATCTTCGCTGCCTCATATAATTCACCCGGAATGTTCTGTAAAATACCTGTTACCTGAAGTAACGTATATGGGATACCTACCCACAGGTTGATAACGATAACTGTCACTCTGGCCCATGTCGCACTTGAGAAAAATGGAAGCGCCGTATCGATCAGACCATATTTTAATAATAAAGTGTTCACGATACCTGTAGGCTGTAACATACTTCTCATGATCAGCAGGGAAACAAACTGAGGTACTGCGATGGATAATACAAAGCAGAATCTCCAGAATCCCTTAAAATGTGTCTCTTTACGGTTGATCACGATTGCAAGGATCATACCGAAAATATAGTTTAATGCTGTTGCAAAAATCGCCCAGGTGATCGTCCATGTCAGTACGGAATAGAACTGCTTACCGATACTGTCGTTCAAATTTAAGATTTTTGCAAAGTTTGCAAGCCCAACCCAGTCAAATAATGCCAGATGATCATTTACCTTGCTGTAATTGGTAAATGCCATGGAAATATTATAGATCAGTGGAAGGATCGTAAAGATCAATACTCCCATGATCGGCGCTGCAAGTAATAATTTATGTAAATTTTGATCAAACAAACTCTTGAAGTCTTCTTTAAAGGTGTTCAGGTGCTTTCCTGATTTTGCAAGCACTTCTGATTTATAAGAGCTTTTTACTGCCTCTCTCCACACAACGATAAACATCAATGTAATATAAATCGTTGCAACTCCATACAACAGGATCAGGGATGACTGATCACCGGCAGTGTACTCATAGATACTTTTCTTTTCATTCCAGACTTTTTCCTGCTCTCTCCATCCCAATGATGGAAACATGGATAAATTATAAATTCCGGATTGGATCATAAACCATATATATCCAATCTCAACAACCAGGAACATCAGTCCCTTTGCGATCTGTCTGTGTGCGATATTACCCAAGCCCATAATAAGCAGGGAAAGCTTTGTAATGATGTTTCCTTTTGTAACCGCACCGGTCACGGTATATGGATCCGCAAACTCTTTTTTTCTTTTTCCAGCCTGTATCACGTTATGGGCCTCCTTAAAATAAAAATAGATTCCTTAGTATCAAACAATCCTCAGAGCGCTCATGCGCCCCGAGGTTTGTATTTTGCATGTAAGAATCTTCTGTATTCTTTTTACTGTGCTGCGTCTGTGTTCATTGCTGTATTCATATCTGCTGTCTTTTCTGCAGCGTTATCATGTGTGACCTCGCCAGCTACAAGTGCTTTACCCATGTTCTCAGCTGGTGACCAGTAGTTACTCATCTCAGGTACTAATGGCTGCATGATAGATGTGTTGATCATTGCGTCTGCAACTGCTGTTGCGATCTCATCATCAACTGCAATGTTTGTGTTTGTAGGAAGGATGTTTCTCATATCGTAGTGATCTTTCTGAGCGTCCTCACCTGCAAGGTAAGCTGCCAATGCCATAGCAACCTGCATGTTCTCAGCATTTGGGTTTACACCGATTGCTTTAGATCCGATGAAGGATTTCATCTGGCAGTCTGTTCCGTTTAAGTTAAATGATGGAAGTGCTGCAACACCCATGTTGTCACCAAGTGCTTCTTTTACAGCTTCTGCATTCCATGTACCGGAGAATACAGCGTTTACGCTTCCGTCACGTAAACCTGCAAGACCAGCTCCGTCTGCATCATTGATAAAGTTAGGATTTGCAACTACATCAACTAAGTAATCTGTAACAGCTGCTGCCTTTTCTCCATCGAAGTCGATACCTGCTGCTGCGTCTGTACCATCTCCGAATAATGAACAGCCATTTCCAACATAGAATGCCTGAATGTACCAGGAATCAGATAATGGGAAGGCAACTTTTCCTTTCTCCAACATTGTGTCAAAGCTCTTGATATCCTCATCAGAGAATACACTCTTATCATAGTACATGAACCATGTATTAGATGTAAATGGGAATGCTACTACTGCATCATTGTATGTAACAGATGCTGTAATGGAATCGGAGTTTGTGCTTGTTACATAATCAAGATAAGATCCGCCGAGCTCAGCAAGTGCGTTTGCTGCTACTAAATCAGGGATGTTATCGTTTGCCAGCATATAGACATCTGCAGATCCCTCAACGTCTGTTGTGACAGTAGCTTTTGCATCACCCTCTGCACATACACCATACTCAAATGTGACATCCCAGTTTGGATGAGCCGCATTGAATGCGTCACATTCTTTCTGTAACCAGCCTGTATCCTGATCTTCCTGTGGGCTCCATACAGTCAATGTACCGCTCCATGCTTCCTCTTCTTCTTCTGTTGCTGCATCATCAGATGCTGCTGCTTCTGTAGAAGGTGCCGCATCGTTTCCTGCAGTTGTGTTGTCTGCTGCTTCCTGTTTGTCGCCGCAGCCTGCTGTCATTGTAGCTGTCATAGCTGCAACAAGTAATAATGAGATTGCTTTCTTTTTCATTTGATTCCTCTCCTTTTTTAGAATAAGACTTCTATATAAAATGCTTATGCATCTTATAGCGTATTTGTTATCTGCGATATACGGTTGCCAGAGTCCGTATCCATGCTCTCCGTTCTTCGCTCAAAGTATCTTTTCCGATACGCCAGCGCCAGTTGCGTCCCACCGTGGAAGGTGCGTTCATTCTGGCTTCATTTCCAAGCTTCATCAGATCCTGCATCTGGATAATGGCCACATCTGCGATACTTGCGTAGGCTGCCCGGATCAGTGCATCCGGTATTTCTTCTTTATAATGAATGTTCAGATACTCATACAGATATGCCAGCTCGTAATCTGACTTATCCCGGAAATAACCAACGATCGTTTCGTTGTCGTGAGTTCCTGCATATACGACCATGTTCGTGTCCTGATAGTTATGTGGAAGATGCTCATTCGCGGTGTCATCATCAAAGGCAAACATTAAAATCTTAATGCCCGGCCATCCGGTTTTTGTCTTTAACTTTTTCACTCCCGGAAGCCCGCCCTTTGGTCCGATGTCTTCCACGATCACCCGCATATCACCCAGAACCTCTGTCATGGCATCTGTCAGTTTCCTGCCCGGTCCTTTGCTCCACTTGCCATTTCTTCCGTCTTCTGCATCTGCAGAAACGGTGTAATAACGCACCAGACCGGAAAAATGGTCTAACCGGATCACATCAAATAATTCCATGTTCTCAAGCATTCTTGCCTTCCACCATGCAAAGCCATCCTCTTCCATGACGTTCCAGTCATATACCGGACTGCCCCATACCTGACCGCTCTCGGAAAATGCATCGGGTGCTGCCCCTGCGACCACATTCGGTCTTCCATCCGGTTGAAGTAAAAACATCTCACGGTGTGCCCATACATCCACGCTGTCTGACGCCACATACAATGGCATATCACCGATGATCTGGACTCCACGGCTATTTGCGTACTGCTTCAGCTGCATCCACTGCTTAAAAAACTCGTACTGGCAAAATTTGCAAAACATGATGTCATTATGTAATATTTCCTGATACTCTTTCACTGCCTCCGGATCTCTGTCCCTGAGCGGCACGTCCCAGCTCTGCCATTCTATATCTCCAAAATGCCGTTTCAATGCGGTATAAAGAGAATAATCAGACAGCCATCTGTCGCTTTTTTCTGTAAAAACAAGGAAGTCTTCACTCTTCGCAGAAAATCTCGAAAAAGCCATTCGCAAAATCTTGTAACGGTTCTCATAGATGGTTGCATAATCAATATCTGCATCATCCGTTCCCCAGTTAAAACTGCGGATCTCCGTCTCCTGTAACAATCCATCCTTCACCAGATCATCCAGATCAATGAGATATGGGTTTCCGGCAAATGCGGAGTAGGACTGATACGGACTGTTTCCAAAACTGGTAGGACCGATCGGAAGCACCTGCCAGTACCTCTGCTTGAGATCGACAAGTAAATCAACAAATTGGAATGCAGCTTCCCCTAATGTTCCTATTCCATATGAAGATGGTAAGCTTGTGATTGCCAGCAGGACTCCTGCTCCCCTGGTCAATTCTTTTGATCCCAATTCATTTCCTCCCGTTCTGTTGGAATGATCCCGCATTCAAAACCTATACGAATTGTTTCGTGAATTTTCGTATCTGAGGTAATTTTAGTTTATTGAAACGTTTTTGTCAACGAATTTGCAAATATTAATATCGATTTTGCTATTTTTCACGTTTTTATATTTGTTTTTTTGTGTAAAATGACAAGTTTTTCTCGTTTTGTTTCGAAACTTTTTTGAAATCTCTGAGCAGACTGCTTGAAAACAGAAATTCGATTCTATATAATAAGGGAAGTATCGAATAATTATAACAAAGAGGATAAAGACTTGGCTACGATCAAAGATATAGCAAATCGTCTGGGTGTATCCGTCAGCACTGTCTCCAAAGGTTTGAACGGAGCAAGCGATATCAGTGATGAATTAAGACAGATGGTCTTAGATACCGCAGTGGAAATGGGATATGCGACCAAACGATCAAAAAAAGTAGAAAACCGCAAGCTTGCGATTTTCATTGAAAATATGGACTATGAAGCTGCCACACAGTTTGGTTATGAAATTGTCCTGGGATTCAAACAGAATGCGTTCCGCCACAACTGGGATGTGACAGTCATTCCGGTCACACCGGCATTCCAGCTCGCAGAAAAATATGACACCTATATGTTAAAGAATGGTTTCTGTGGAGCCTTTCTCGTCGGCTTCGCCCTTCACGACGAATGGATGAAACAGTTAGAACAAACCACCATGCCGACTGTTCTCTTCGACAATTATATTAAGAAGAATCCGAATGTTGCTTACATTGGAACGGACAACTATGAGGGAATCGATGCGGCAGTTGACCATCTCTACACACTCGGTCACAAAAAAATTGCCTTTTTAAATGGTTCCCTGCACTCCATGGTATCCGAGCAGCGTCAGGAAGCCTACTATAACAGCATGAAAGCACATGGTCTTGAGATCAATGAAGACCTGACCGTTTACGGCTATTATGTGGCAGACAGTGCAAAGTATCACGTTCCTACTTTTTTGGGTGCGGGTGCTACTGCGATCATCTGCGGCAATGACCTGATCGCATCCGGTGTTATCACGGAATGCAAGCTCCGCGGTTTCCGCGTGCCGGAAGATATCAGCGTGGTCGGATTCGATGACATTCCGATCTCCTCCATGCTAGAGCCACCGCTTACCACTATCCGGCAGGAACGCAGTGAACTCGGAAAATGTGCTTATGTCATTTTAAACTCCCTGGTACATCACATTCCAATCTGCCGCACACAGCTCCGTGCGACACTGATCGAACGTGAATCAACCGCAAGATATCAGGCTCCGGTCAAAAAACAATAAGATCACAGAAAAAAATCCGCCGTCCACAGGATCTGTGGGCTGGCGGATTTTTCTTATC
>ERZ825670.4203-NODE-4203-length-11368-cov-2.948732_pt1 | contig 11368 bp, 8 predicted proteins | sample MGYA00519929_ERZ825670 | MGnify/ENA primary metagenome ERZ825670 (study PRJEB31778, sample SAMEA3449207) | human gut metagenome | biome: human gut; feature: human-associated habitat; material: faeces | place: United Kingdom | collected 2010/2012 ...
ATATTCCTTCCTACGGACAGAAAAGGTAAATACTTCATTGGATTCCTCTAAAAGAGTATCGCAGCGGCTCATGGCATTGAGAAAATCTGTGTGTGAGTAAGGCTTTTGCAGATAGTAAAGAGCATTTACCTCATAGCTTGCCATGGCATGTTCCGTAGAAGAAGTGGTGAAAATAATGCCACCCTCATAGCCCAGTGAGCGAAGGATACGTGCTGTTTCCACACCGTCCTGGTTATTCATATAGATATCTAAAAACAGCAGAGCCGGATAACGCTTTTCTTCCTTATAATATTGAATCATCTCTTCGCCCGAAGAAAAAAGTAGAATCTCCATATTACAATGATGTTTCGTGGCATATGTATTCAGATGATGTTTCAGCCGTAAGGCATCGCTTTCAGAATCTTCGCATAAGTAAATCAGCATAATTATTCTCCTGTATATAAAAGGTAAAAAACACCGGATACGAAACAAGTATAACATATTGAAAGAAAATAAAAATCATTTTTTATCGACAATCAGGAAGATAAAATCACAATTTGGAAGAATTGGTTGCAAAATTTTAAGCGTTTTCTTATGATAGAAATTGTGTGAACAAAAGAAATAGAAATAAAAAAAGGAGAGGAAATATGGGAAAAAAACGAAAAAAACGATGTCTGGCATTTTTGATGGCATTGGCTATGATGACAGGCTTATTTATGGGAGATGCTGCCGGACTACTGGTAAAGGCAGAGGATACGCCGGCATCCGTTCAAATAGGAATTACAACATTAGAGACGGGCTGGTATGTGAAGGCGGTGGATCCTCCTTCTACACCGGGACCATCTGCAACGATTCGTGGCGTCGATAAAGTAGGGGAAGAACCGGAAAGTGGTGGTTATATTTATTTTGATAAAGATACGGCAACCATGACTGTATATAATGATATGGAGATTGCTACTTCCGGACCGAATCCGGTGACAGTAACAGGCGGAAACTTAACAATTTCCGGAGCAGGAAATTTTACTGTAGAAGGAACTTCTCCTGCATTTCTGTTAGCCGGAACCGGTGCTGCCGTTGTCACAAAGGATTTTACCGGAAATTTCAAGGTAACAAGTAATAGTAATGTAATAAACGGTGGCAGCAGATTTGAGATAGATACAACCGGTGATATTACACTGGAAACTGCATCAACGTCTTCAGAGCCAATTGCTTTGAGCAGTGGAGTGGTTGATTTAAGTGGAAAGAAAGTTACGATAACCGCACCATGTGGTATGATTGACAGTGGAGTATCCACACTGAACCTGACACAGACAGAAGGAGACCTTGCATTAAGTTCTGCATCTGATTATTATCCAATTTTCCATGCAGAAAATGTTACCCTGAAAAATACCGGTGGAAAGGTGGAACTGGAAAATACCAGCACAGGGGTGTTGACTGACAGTAATCTTACGATTGAAGCTGCAGGAGATATTTCTTTAAAATCAGCGAAGGGAATAACAAGCAAGAGTAATCCACAGGTGAGCTTAACTTCAACCAATGGGGATGTTACAATTGAACAGACCGCAACCCCTGTCATGGCAAACGGTAAGCTGACGATTCAGGCATTGGCAGGAGCAATAAGCATTTCAACCAATGCGACTGTACCGATGTTTCAGGCAGAACTTGATATAAAGGCAAAGAATGATGTGACACTGAAACAGAATGGAACAACAGATTCATCACTTACCTGGGGCGGAGCCGGTGGAAGTATTGAGAGTACCGATGGGAATATTACAATAGAACAGGAAAGCAGCACATATGTGATTTCAACTTTGAATGCAGTCAGCCTGAATGCAGGTGGAACGGTTACGGTAAAGAGAAATACAGAAGGAACAGCATTAGCTTCCATGGTGAATGGGATTCCTGCAACAGGTGTAATCCAGCTTGCAGACGGCACAAAGAAAGGAGCCATCGTAGATGGAACCGTATATACTGCCAGCGGATGTACGCATCCAAAGCGTATCAATGGAAAATGTGTTGTATGTGATGACCAGGAGCCGGTGGCAGCTATTGTAGATGCCAACGGAAATGTAACAAATTATAACAGTCTGTCCAATGCATTCCACAATGCCAATGAATACAATACCGTAAAATTATTTGTTGATTATAAGAACAGCAGTGAATCAATTGATTTATCCTCTGTATATAAGGCTGTAAATCTTGATTTGAATGGGAAGAGTTTAACATTAGATGCATTCAATATCATGAATCACTTAAGCGTTTCCAATGGAAAGCTTAACCTGAGTACGCTCAATGATGCAAATACTAGTCTTTCTGATAAATGTACATTAGAAAATGTGGAAGCGGATATCCATGACATAAGTTGGACTGCAAATGGTGGTCTGGAATTAAAGAGCAGTACACTTCATGTAGGTTCACAGGCATCTCCTTGCTCATTCTTTGTAGAAATGATTACAATAGCACCGGATGACGATTCTGTAATTACAGTAGAAAACATGATAAGTGGTCTGGCAAACTATAAAAATGTACCAGCAATGGAACAGGCATTGGACAAATTAATTCCTTTCGGATATTCAGTTTTTGTTGATACTGATATTACAGTACTGGATGAATCCGGAAATCGTGCCAAAAATCTGGTACTTCGTAATAAGAAGCTGGCAGAAGCGGACATTACTTTAAGCCCGGCTGCCTTTGTCTATGATGGCACAGGAAAAGAGCCGGCTGTAACCGTAACGTATGATGGAATGACATTAACTGAAGGAAGGGATTTTACGGTTACTTATGTTGATAATATTGAAGTGGGTGATACAGCTGCAGCAATTATCAGTGGTTCCCGCTTTTTAGACAGTGTAACAAAATACTTCAGCATTACCAAAGCACATCGTGGAGCACCAACAGAACTTACCGCAGTAGCAGAAACCCTTGATGGCAAAAATGATGGAAAGATTCGTGGCGTGAATGCGGAAATGGAATACAGTATTGATGGAACTACCTATACTGCAATTACAGAAAATGAATTGACCGGACTTGCCAACGGAACTTATCTGGTACGTTATCAGGAAACACGCAATTATTATGCGTCTTCTGCAACACAGATTGTAGTAGAAAAAGGAATTCCTTCTTCCAACAGCTTAAACCCGTCAAACCCGGGCGGCGGAAATAATCCGGAAAATACACCAGGTGGAAGCACGCCAAATGAAAATACTAATGGAACTACACCACATGGAAATACTAATGGAACGTCATTAACCGCCGGAAGTAATGTTGTTACAACATTGCCGGGCGCATCTTCGCTACAGACACCGGTAGCAACAACGTCTGATAGCAGCACACAGGTTAAAACCGGAGACGACAATCAGATATTCCTATATCTTCTTGTACTGATTGCTGCGGCAGGAGTGGCTGCGGGAGCATATGGCAGATTAAATGCAGGACGCCGTATGAAATAAGTGAAAAGGGATATATCGGAAATAGAAAAGTCATGAAATGAAAAATAAAAATGCTGTACTTTCAGAAATGGGAGTGCAGCATTTTTCTGTTGCAAAGAACATAAGGACGCGGTAAAATGTAGCGTAGTCAAAGAAGAGGAGATAGAAGATGCTGACACAGTTTTCAAGAACCGAACTATTGCTTGGAAAAGAAGCAATGGAAAAATTAAAGAATGCAAAGGTTGCAGTATTTGGAATTGGCGGAGTAGGTGGATATGTCTGCGAAGCGCTGGTAAGAAGCGGAGTTGGAGCTTTTGATCTGATTGATGATGACAAGGTATGCCTGACGAATCTCAACCGTCAGATTATTGCAACCAGAAAGACCGTTGGAAAATATAAAACAGACGTCATGAAAGACCGTATTTTAGAGATTAATCCGGATGCCAGGGTAGAAGTGCATAAATGCTTTTTCCTGCCGGAAAATGCGGATGAATTTCCTTTTGAAGAGTATGATTATATCGTAGATGCAGTAGATACGGTAACAGCGAAGATTTCACTGGTTATGAAGGCACAGGAGATGAATGTGCCGATTATCAGCAGTATGGGAGCCGGAAATAAGTTAGATGCCAGTCAGTTCCGTGTGGCAGATATTTATAAGACAAAGGTATGCCCGCTGGCAAAAGTAATGCGCCGTGAGTTAAAGAAACGTGGCGTAAAGAAGCTTAAGGTGGTTTATTCCGAAGAGCAGCCAACCAGACCAGTTGAAGATATGGCAATCAGCTGTAGAACCAACTGTATCTGTCCGCCGGGAGCAGCCCATAAATGTACGGAGCGGCGTGATATTCCGGGCAGTGTGGCATTTGTGCCATCTGTCGCTGGACTGATTATCGCAGGTGAAGTAGTAAAGGATCTGGCAGCAAAATAAGAAACAGATAAAGAAAACCGGATGTGGAATCACATCCGGTTTTCCGTTTCTATTGATTTCCTTATCAGGGAAATTATTTCTGAGGACCTGCAGAAACAAGAGCCTTACCAGCTTCGTTTCCTTCGTATTTAGCAAAGTTCTTGATGAATCTGTCAGCAAGATCTAATGCTTTTGTTTCCCATTCAGAAGCATCTGCATAAGTATCACGAGGATCTAAGATGCCTGAATCAACACCTGGAAGCTCTGTAGGAACTTCAAAGTTGAAGAATGGAATCTGTTTTGTAGGAGCGGTTAAGATAGCTCCGCTTAAGATAGCATCGATGATACCACGGGTATCTTTGATGGAGATACGTTTTCCGGTTCCGTTCCATCCTGTATTTACGAGGTAAGCCTTAGCTCCGCTCTTTTCCATTTTCTTAACAAGCTCTGCAGCGTATTTTGTAGGATGCAGCTCTAAGAAAGCCTGTCCGAAACATGCTGAGAATGTAGGTGTAGGCTCTGTGATTCCACGCTCTGTACCAGCAAGTTTTGCTGTAAATCCTGACAAGAAGTAGTATTTTGTCTGCTCCGGTGTAAGGATCGATACCGGTGGAAGTACGCCGAATGCATCTGCTGACAGGAAGATTACGTTCTTCGCTGCTGGTGCAGAAGAAATTGGGCGAACGATATTTTCAATGTGATCGATTGGATAAGATACACGAGTATTCTCTGTTACGCTCTTATCTGTGAAATCAATCTTTCCGTCTTTGTCAAGTGTTACGTTCTCAAGAAGAGCGTCTCTGCGGATCGCATTGTAGATGTCCGGCTCAGACTCTTTGTCCAAGTCGATAACTTTTGCGTAGCAGCCGCCTTCGAAGTTGAATACACCATTGTCATCCCAGCCGTGCTCGTCATCACCGATCAGGAGACGTTTTGGATCTGTGGAAAGTGTAGTTTTACCTGTTCCGGAAAGTCCGAAGAAGATAGCTGTGTTCTCACCATTTAAGTCTGTGTTAGCTGAGCAGTGCATAGAAGCCATACCTTTTAATGGTAAGAAGTAGTTCATCATAGAGAACATACCTTTCTTCATCTCTCCGCCGTACCATGTGTTAACGATAACCTGCTCTTTGCTTGTGATGTTGAAAAGTACAGCTGTCTCAGAGTTAAGTCCGAGCTCTTTGTAGTTCTCAACTTTAGCTTTGGAAGCATTGTAAACAACGAAATCTGGCTCGAAGTTCTCAAGTTCTTCCTCTGTTGGCTGAATGAACATATTTGTTACGAAATGTGCCTGCCAAGCTACTTCAACGATAAAACGGATTGCCATACGAGTATCTTTGTTAGCACCGCAGAATGCATCTACAACGAAAAGTCTCTTGTTAGAGAGCTCTTTGATTGCGATATCTTTAACAGCTGCCCAAGCTTCTTCTGTAGCTGGGTGGTTATCGTTCTTGTATTCATCAGATGTCCACCAAACTGTATCTTTGGAGTTCTCATCCATAACGATATATTTATCTTTAGGGGAACGACCAGTGTATACACCTGTCATTACGTTCACTGCACCAAGTTCACTTTCCTGACCTTTTTCGTAGCCTTCCAGCTCAGGTTTCGTCTCTTCTTCAAATAACATCTCATAAGAAGGATTGTATACAACCTCTGTAGTTCCGGTAATGCCATACTTACTTAAATCAATTTTTGCCATCTTACATGTACCTCTTTCTTTATAGTAATATAGAACCTTTCTGCAAATGCAGATGTTACAATATCCTTTTCTAATTATACATATTATAGGGATAAAATCAACAAGAATCCTGTAAAATTTTTAACAAAGAGAATGAAAAAAGTAGAAACAAATTCTAAAATTTTTCAAAAAAGTAAGGAGTCCTGTGAAAAAGAAACCTTGATTTTAAGTATATCGCAATTGTTTATTTTATGGTAGAATAGCGGAGGAATCCCAGGAAGGAGAGTTCTCCGGGAGAAAGTTACTTAAAATCAGAGATAGTATTTGCTGAAAAAAGAAAAATATGCTGGAAAAAATTTTAAATCAAAAATTAGAAGAAATAAAGCCACTGGATGTGGAAAGTATGAGGCAGGCGGAAGAACGCTGGAAGACGGTTGCAAAGCCACTGCACAGTCTGGGAAAGCTGGAAGAGGCAGTGATCCGAATGGCGGGTATCCGGGAAGATGCGGATTTTATAATGAAGAAAAAGGGTCTGGTGATCTTCTGTGCGGATAACGGAGTGGTGGCAGAAGGTGTGACGCAGACGGGGCAGGAAGTGACTGCGATTGTTGCGGATAACTTCACAAAAGGTGCAACGAGTGTGTGTATTATGGCAGAAAAAGCCGGTGTGGATGTCCTGCCGGTCGATATAGGAATGGCGGTCGATGTTGCTTCTCTGACCGATCCCTCCAAAAAGATCAGTTACGGGACAGAAAATATGGCTCACGGTCCGGCGATGACGCGGGAGCAGGCGATCAGAGCCATTCTGACCGGGATCGAGATCGCCGGCGAGAGAAAAGCAGAGGGGTATGATCTGCTGGCAACCGGTGAGATGGGAATCGGAAATACGACTACCAGCAGTGCAGTCGCTTCCGTATTGCTTGGAAAAAGGGCAGAGGAAGTAACAGGCAGAGGAGCAGGATTAAGTTCGGAAGGATTGCAAAGAAAAATCCGGGTGATCCGGCAGGCACTGGAAAAAAATCGCCCTGATCCCGGTGACGTGCTGGATGTAGTGGCAAAGGTCGGAGGATATGATATTGCCGGAATGTGCGGACTTTTTTTAGGTGGTGCGATCTATCGGATTCCGGTGCTGATTGATGGATTTATTTCCTCAGTTGCAGCACTCTGTGCAGTCAGGCTGGCACCACTTGCGGGGAAATATCTGTTTGCATCCCACTGTTCAAAAGAACCGGGAGGAAAGAGGGTGCTGGATGCCCTCGGAATGTCTGCCATGATCGTGTGTGACCTGTCACTGGGAGAGGGAAGCGGTGCGGTTGCAGCGGTTCCGCTTCTGGAAATGGGACTGGATGTCTACCGGAAAATGAGTACCTTTGAAGAGATTCAGGTAGAACAGTATCAGGAGTTAAAATAGGAGTTAAGAAAATGTGGATCTTCAATTCACTGATCATTGCGATTGCAATGTATTCAAAAATTCCCATGCCACAGGCAGAGTGGAATGAAAAAAATATGAGATATGCGATGTGTTTTTTCCCGGTTGTGGGAGTGGTGATCGGAGCTGCAGAATTTGCGGCAGGGTATGCACTTCTTCATTGGCTGCATTGTAAACCATTGCTTTTTTCGGTGGCTATGACGCTGATCCCGGTGCTGATCACGGGAGGGATCCATCTTGACGGTTTTGCAGATACAGTGGATGCCATGAGTTCTTATGCAGAACGGGAAAGACGGCTTGAAATATTAAAAGATCCGCATACGGGAGCATTTGCCATTATTGGACTTTGCTGCTATTTCCTGGCAAATGTCGGAATATGGAGTGAAATAGGCGAGAAGAAATTACTGGTCGCCTGTTGTATTTTCACATTTTCCAGAGCTATGAGCGGACTGGCAGTAGTCAGTTTCAAAGCTGCAAAGAACAGCGGATTGCTGCGGACATTTCAGGATGGAGCAGCAAAGCGGAGAGTCAGAGTGGTTATGATGCTGTGGGCAGTACTGACGGCTTTTATTCTGCTGAAAATTTCACCTGCAGCAGGGACTGCAGCGTTGGCGATGGGAATCGCAATCTATGTCTATTATTATTTATTCAGCAGAAAATATTTTGGTGGAACGACCGGAGATCTTGCAGGATATTTTCTGCAGCTTTGTGAGTTGGGGATGCTTGCAGGAATTATGCTTGCAGGATGAAAGATAAGGAGAAAAAATGGAACTTATATGGATCAGACATTTGCAGACACCGGGAAATGAAAAGCGACAATATATAGGAAGTACGGACGAACCGTTGTCAGAGAAGACAGTAGAAGGCTTTTTAAAAAATCCTGCAGAATATTCTGAAGTGGAGCGGGTGATCTGTAGTCCGATGCTTCGCTGTATTCAGACAGCAGAACTGATGTTTCCGGGAACGGAACGAAAGACCGAGCCGAGGTTAAGAGAGTGTGATTTCGGACAGTTTGAAGGAAAGACGTATGAAGAACTGAAGTCTGTACCGAAGTATATTGCATGGCTGAAATCGAATGGTACGATTACATTTCCGGGTGGGGAAGAACAGAGCGTTTTCCGCAGAAGGAGCGTGGAAGGTGCGATTGAGCAGATCGAATGGCTGATTGAAAAAAAGGTACAGCGGGCGGCTTTTGTAGTACATGGAGGCACGATCATGGCAGTATTTGAACAACTTGCAGAAGAAAAGAAGAATTTTTATGACTGGCAGGTGGGTAACGGTAGTGGATATCGGGTGATAATTGACGAAAAAGAGTGGAAAACCGGTAATAAAAAGCTGCGGAAGGTGGAAAAGTTATGGGATTAGTTTCGCTGGGAGCGTGTGTAGCGGGATTTGTACTGGATTTTATTTTTGGTGATCCTGTCTGGCTGTATCATCCGGTACGCCTTATAGGTAATCTTATTTCGTTGTTAGAAAGTATTTTATTAAAAGAAAAAGATACATCTGCTAAGAAGTACAGGAAGGGTATGGTGCTTGCAATATTAACGCCGTTAATAACGGGTATTGTTACTGTATCTATTCTGGTTGTTGGTTATCATATTAATATGATACTTGGCTGTGTAATTGAAACAATAATGTGTTATCAGATACTGGCAGTAAAATCGCTCAAAGTAGAAAGTATGAAGGTATATTATGCTTTGGATAAAGAAGGGTTACAGCAGGCACGTAATGCCGTTGCAATGATAGTCGGCAGGGATACGAAACAGCTTGATGAACACGGCGTTGTAAGGGCAGCTGTTGAAACTGTCGCAGAGAATACATCAGACGGAGTTATTGCACCATTATTTTATATGATGTTATTCGGGGCGGCTGGCGGTTTTGTATATAAGGCTGTTAATACAATGGATTCAATGATAGGTTATAAGAATGATAAATATTTGTACTTTGGCAGATTTGCGGCGAAGTTAGATGATGTTGTGAACTTTATTCCGGCAAGAATAGGCGGCTGTCTTATGGTTGTGTCAGCAGGAATTGCACAGCTTGCAGAAAAATGTAATACAAAGGATAAAACAAATTCACACTATAGTATAGGGAATGCGTGGAAGATATTTAAAAGTGACAGAAAAAAGCACAGCAGTCCTAATGCCGCCCAGACAGAGTCGGCCTGTGCAGGAGCTTTAAAAGTAGCATTATCAGGCGATAATTATTATTTTGGAAAGCTTGTGCATAAGCCACAGATAGGAGAGGCAATACGTCCGCTGGAAGCTGGTGATATAGGAAGAAGTAATATTTTATTATATATTACTGCATTTCTTATGGTAATTATTGTGTTATTAATAAGATTGATAATAATGTTGGCAGTCAGATAATTATATTTTAATCAGATTGGCATATTGATACGGGGATTGCATACTGATAAAGAGATTGTCAGGCAGATGAGAGGTTACAGCTATGGAACAGCAGATACACGGTGGAAATATATATGATAAAAATATATACAACAAAGAAATAACACTTGATTATTCGGTTAATATTAACCCTTTAGGAATGCCGCAGGAAGTGTGTAATGCGATTACGCAGGATATTGGTGGTTATCAGACATATCCAGACATTAAGTATACGGCATTAAGAAATGCAATTGCCTGCAAAGAGAGTATTAATGCAGATAACATTTATAAGGTTAATATTAATGCTAAGAATATACTCTGTGGTAATGGTGCTTCAGAACTTATAATGGCAGTTGTAAGGGCTGTCCATCCAGAAAAATGTGCCATTGCTGCACCTTCATTTTCAGGCTATGAGCGTGCAGTTAAGGCGTATGGAGCAGGGATTGTATATTATGAGCTTGACAGTAATAATGGCTTTAGCTATGAATATGTAAGTGGACGATTAGAACAGCTGGATGTCCAGCTATGTTTTATATGCAATCCGAACAATCCGACAGGGAATATTATACCTGAAAATATTCTTATCAATATATTAGACATATGCAGAAGAAGAAATATTATAGTTGTTGTGGATGAGTGCTTTTTAAGATTTAACCGTAATTATGAGAAGATAAGCTGTAAGCGTTTTCTAAAGGATTATAATAATCTTGTAATAATAAATGCGTATACCAAGTTCTATGCAATGGCAGGAATAAGGCTTGGATATCTCTTGAGTTATAATGATGAATTAATCGACAACATATCTTTACAGCTTCCAGAGTGGAATATATCAACAGTGGCACAGCGTGCAGGAATTGCGGCATTTAAGGATAAAGATTACGAGGAGCACACATATAGGCTTATCGAGAAGGAACGGGAATTTCTTACAGATAAATTATCGGCTATGGAATGTATTGTATATCCGTCTGAGGCAGACTATATAACTTTCAGGCTTCCGTCAGATAAGGCTGGCTGTCAGCTGCAGGACGAATTATTAAAAAATGGAATTCTTATCCGTTCGTGTCAAAGCTACCGCAATATGCCGCCAGACTGCTACCGCATAGCAGTAAAGAAGCATACAGATAATGAAATTCTTATTGATTTCATAAGCAATATATTGACAAAATGTATAATATATATTAAGAATAGATAATTGCAAAGTGGCAATATATCCATAGATATCAATAACGGACAAATTATTATTATATATTAATATTATAACAAAGTTAATTAGGATAGGAATTTAACATAGATAACAGGGAAGGTGCAGTGATTATGGCAAGAAATCTGATGATTCAGGGAACGATGTCCAATGCAGGAAAGAGCATTATAACAGCAGGAATATTAAGAGTGTTAAAACAGGATGGGTATAAGGCTGCACCTTTCAAATCGCAGAATATGGCCTTGAATTCTTATGTGACCAGGGATGGTTATGAGATGGGAAGGGCACAGGTCATGCAGGCAGAAGCTGCCATGATAGAACCTGATATATGTATGAATCCAATACTCTTAAAGCCGACAAGT
>ERZ825670.4208-NODE-4208-length-11365-cov-3.048453_pt1 | contig 11365 bp, 8 predicted proteins | sample MGYA00519929_ERZ825670 | MGnify/ENA primary metagenome ERZ825670 (study PRJEB31778, sample SAMEA3449207) | human gut metagenome | biome: human gut; feature: human-associated habitat; material: faeces | place: United Kingdom | collected 2010/2012 ...
TCGCCGATCTTAAAGTTACCCGTGTCGTGCAGCCCGACGATGTCGCCGGGGTATGCCTCGTCGATCACCGATTTTTTCTCGGGCATGAAGGCCGTGGGCGACGCGAACTTGATCGTTTTGCCCGAAGGCACGTGCAAGTAGGGCTTGTTGCGCTCGAAGCGACCCGAGCAGATTTTCAGAAACGCGATCCGGTCGCGGTGGTTCGGGTCCATGTTCGCATGGATCTTGAACACGAATCCGGTCAGTTTCTCCTCGTAGGGCGACACGTCGCGCTGGAGCGTATGCGACTTGCCGGGCGACGGCGCGATACGGACGAAGCAGTCGAGCAGCTCGCGGACTCCGAAATTGTTCAATGCGCTGCCGAAAAAGACCGGCGCGACCTCGCCCTTGCGGTAGCTGTCGAGTTCGAACGGAGGATAAACGCCTTCGACGAGCTCCAGATCGTCGCGCAGGTGCTGTGTGAACGGATTGATGTACTCGTCGATCGCCGGGTCGTCGAGCTTTATGTCGAGCGTCTGTCCTTCGGCCGTCTGCCTGTCTTCGGCGAAGAACAGCGAAAGCCGGTCGGCGTACAGGTCGTACACGCCCTTGAACGTCGGACCCGTGCTGATCGGCCAGGCCAGCGGCCGGACCTGAATCTTCAGCTCGCGCTCGATCTCGTCGAGCAGGTCGAACGGGTCCTTGCACGGGCGGTCGAGCTTGTTGACGAAGACCATGACCGGCGTGTTGCGCATCCGGCATACTTCCATCAGCTTGCGCGTCTGCGTCTCGACGCCCTTAGCGCCGTCGATCACGATGATCACGCTGTCGACGGCCGTCAGCGTCCGGTAGGTGTCCTCGGCGAAGTCCTCGTGGCCGGGGGTGTCGAGGATGTTGATCTTGACGTCTCCGTACTCGAAGCCCATGACCGACGTGGCGACCGAGATGCCGCGCTGCCGCTCGATTTCCATGAAGTCGGACGTGGCTCCCCGCTTGATCTTGTTCGACTTGACGGCTCCCGCCACATGGATCGCGCCGCCGAAGAGCAGCAGCTTTTCGGTCAGCGTCGTCTTGCCCGCGTCCGGGTGGCTGATGATGGCGAAGGTTCGCCTGCGCTCTATTTCCTGTTTCAGTTCCATCGTTTTTCTTTGTCGTTTGCCGGTTTACGGCGTTTGCCGCGCCGCGATTCTGCCGCTGCGCTCCGGACGACGATCCGACCGTGTGTCGCCCGATTCCTCTTGTTCTCTGTCGCTCGGCGGGAATAAGGAGCCCGTTTTGTTTCGTCGGCCTTGTCGTCGGTCTCGACCGCCCGGAAGAGATTCTGCCGCAGTCGGCCCGCAGGCGGACGGCCGTTCCCCGACGGGATTGTCAGACGGCCGCCTCGTTCCGGCTCGGCGGTTTCGTAATGCCGTGCCGTCACTCAGCCGTTTCTGTATCGCGCGCTTGGCCGGCCATGATCCAGCGGAGCCCGCCGAGCACCTGCTCGCGGTAGAGCGTATCGGCATAGTCGGACGGGCGGTGTCCTGCGGCGGTGTACCAGATCCGGCCGCCGTCGAACTCGCTGCACCAGACGGCCGGCAGGCTCGGCGACATCACTTCGGGCTTCGGCCCCGAGCCCCAGTCTACCCCGGCCGTTTCCCACACGGCCAGTACGCGGGCCTGCGGGTCGAGCCGCTTGAAACAGTACAGTTCGTCCTCGGTCGTCAACGTATCGGGAAGCATCGAAGCGGAGGGGTGGGTCCGGTCGACGATTTTCATCGTCAGGCGCTGGAGCGGGGGATGAAAGTCGAAGCGACCGCCGATCATCCGCGTGAACCAGGTCCAGTCGTCGTCGGTGCAGGTCGCTGCGTGCAACCCGGCGAATCCTCCTCCGCGCCGGATGAAGCGCTCGAAGGCCGACCGCTGCGCGGAGTCGAGCCCGACGTAGCTGGCGTTCGCGTAAACGATCGCATCGTAGCGTTCGAGCGAGTCGTCGCAGAAGACGCGCTTGTCCGATGTCGTGTCGGCTGCGAAGTCTTCCTGCGCGGCCAGCTCGAGTATCATGGCGGCCGAGGCCGCGATATTTTCGTGCACGTAGCCTTCGCCGTGACCGGTGAAGACGAGTACGCGCTTGCCTCGCAGGTCGGCGGTCCGGTTGTCGGGGCCTTGTGCGGAGCAGCCTGCCAGCAGGCAGAGCGAGGCGATCAGAGCGAATCGGGTTTTCATTGGATCGTCGGTTGAGATGGTCAGATTTCGACCGGTTTGGCCGGATAGTCGATCGAGTAGTGCAGGCCTACGCTCTCGTGGCGCGCCTCGGCCTGCTTGATGATCAGGTAGCCTACGGCGATCATGTTGCGCAGCTCGCACAGATGCTGGCTCAGCGTGGACTTCAGGTATAGCTCCTCGGTCTCCTTGAAGATGATCTCGAGCCGCCGCTTGGCCCGCTCGAGGCGGACGTCCGAGCGGACGATGCCCACGTAGTTGGTCATGATCTGCTGCATTTCTTTGTAGTCCTGCGTGATCAGGGCCATCTCCTCGGGTACGGCCGTACCTTCGTAGTCCCATGCCGGGATATCGCGCTGAAGCTCGATCGAGTCGATGACCGAAATGGCGTGACGGGCCGCCGCGTCGGCGTAGACGGCCGCCTCCATCATCGAGTTCGACGCGAGCCGGTTGCCTCCGTGCAGTCCGGTCGACGAGGCTTCGCCCAGCGCATACAGGCGACGGATCGACGATTCGCCGTTGAGGTTTACCTTGATACCCCCGCAGCAGTAGTGCGCGGCCGGGACGACGGGGATCATGTCTTTGGTCAGGTCGATGCCGATCGACAGGCACTTCTTGTAAATATTCGGGAAATGGCTCATCACCTCTTTGGGGTCCTTGTGCGTGATGTCGAGGTAAACGAACTCCTCGCCCGAGATCTTGAGCTCGTGGTCGATGCTGCGGGCTACCACGTCGCGCGGAGCGAGCGATCCCATCGGGTGGTACTTCTGCATGAACTCCTTACCGTTCTGCAGTCTCAGCAGGCCTCCGAAGCCCCGCATCGCCTCGGTGATCAGGAACGACGGGCGCTCGCCGGGATTGTAGAGCGAGGTGGGGTGGAACTGGATGAACTCCATGTTCTCGATCACGCCCTTGGCCCGGTGCACCATCGCCACGCCGTCGCCCGTGGCTACGGACGGGTTGGTCGTCGTGTGGTAGATATTGCCCACGCCGCCGGTCGCCATGACGGTCACTTTGGCCAGCACGGTGTATATTTCGTGTTTCTTGAGGTTCAGCACGTAGGCTCCGAAGCAGGTGATGTCGGGCGTGCTCTTTTTGACGAGCCGGCCCAGGTGGTGCTGCGTGAGGATGTCGACGGCGAAATGGTGCTCGTAGATGTCGATGTTGTGGTGGCGTTTGACGCGTTTAATCAGGGCGCGCTCGATCTCGTGACCGGTCAGGTCGTCGTGGTGCAGGATGCGGTGCTCGCTGTGCCCGCCCTCGCGGTTCAGATCGTACCGTCCCGACGCGTCCTTGTCGAACTTGGTCCCCCACTGGATCAGCTGTTTAATGACCGAAGGGGCGCGCGTGACGACCTGCTCGACGGCCGCCGGGTCGCAGATGCCGGCCCCGCAGACCATCGTGTCGCGGATGTGTTTCTCGAACGTGTCGGGTTCGTACATGACCGAGGCGATGCCGCCCTGCGCATAGTTGGTGTTGCACTCGCCCAGCTCGCCCTTGGTGACGATCGTGACCCGGCCGTATTCGGCCGCTTTCAGCGCAAAGCTCAGTCCGGCGATGCCGCTGCCGATAACCAGAAAATCCGTTTCGATGTTCATATGCCTTTATAAAATCAGCTTCTTGAATTCCTGCTCGCTTCCGGCAAAAACGTTCCGGTCGACCTTTCCCCGGATGCCCGGCAGCGAGTGCGAGTCGGTATGCTGCCATATCCGCCATTTTATCCGCGGACAGCCCCGGTAGTCGGCGATCCACAGCGTGTACCGGTCGGGGCTGAACTCTTTTTTCAGATAAGTCTCGTAGAAGTGGGTCGAGCAGTAGATGATCGGGTCGGCGCCGTAGTACCGGCGGATTTCGTCGCAGAACGCCTTCGCCTCGCGTACGGAGCGTTTCGGGTCGGTCATGAAACGGTGCTGCTCGATATCGAGCACCGGGAGCAGGTCGCCTTTTTCGAGGCGGGCCGTGCGGATGAAGTTGCGGGCCTGCTCGCGGCCCGGCGTGCGGTGCCCGAAAAAGTGGTAGGCGCCCCATGTAACGTCCGCCCTTTCGAGCTCGCGGCGGTGCCGGTCGTAGGTCGGATCGACGATCAGCGTGCCTTCCGTAGCCTTGATGAATACGAACCATGGCTTTTCGTGCTCGACGACTTTCTCCCAGTCGACGTTCTGCTGGTGGCGCGAGACGTCCAGTCCCCAGACGGGAAAGTCGTCCGCGGTTTTCTCGCGGCATGACGCGAGCGCCGATAGCAGCAGCAGGAAAAAGAGACCCCTGACGTTTCGCATGGACAAGTGAAATTACACCAAAATGCAAAGTTACAAAACAGTTTCGGTTTTTACGTTTTCGTCGCGTCGTTTTTCTCCCGAAACGACCGAGATGCCGCTGCGCGGAATGCCATGCGCATGTCCGGAATCAATGTTTCCGCGGGCCCGGCGCTCGTTCGGCTTTGCGGAATTTATCGGACGGAATGCGGCCCGGCCGGCCCGGTGCCGTCGTATTTCCGGATCGGGCGCGCATATGGAGAGCGGTATCGAAAGCGCGGCCGCCGACCGCGATGCGCTTCCCGTATTGACCCGGATTGTCCCGGCGGAGGTTTTTTCGGTCCGTTATAGTTATTTTTACCGATAAAAAAGGTAGCTTTGCAGTCCGGGCGTTTCATAGGCGTCCGGGCCGGTATTTCGACCTGCGTTTAAACTAACGATCCCGTAGATGATGAGAAAGTTCGTGTTTTGTTTGGCCGTGTGTTCGGTATGGGTTACGCAGGGAGTGTGCGGCAGCGGCGTCGAAATGCCCGCATTGTCCGACGACAGCCTGACCGTCGACATGAACGAGGTGGTGGTCACGGCGACGCGGACGCCCTTGCCGCTGAAGAATACGCCGGTCATCACCCGGGTCATCACTTCCCGCGACATCGAGCGCAGCGGGGCCGTTACGCTTCAGCAGGCGCTCGAACGGGAGCTGGCCGGCGTGGAGTTCCATCAGGCGGGCTACGGCTCGTCGCTGTCGTTTCAGGGGCTCGATTCGCGCTACGTGCTTTTCCTGCTTGATGGCGAGCGGATCGCCGGAGAGACCTACGGCAATATCGACTATTCGCGCATTCCGCTTTCGATCGTGTCGCGCATCGAGGTGGTGCGCGGTGCCTCGTCGGTCCTGTACGGATCGAGTGCGATGGGGGCGGTCGTCAATGTCATAACCAAAGAGCCCCGCCATAAATACGAGGTCACGGCTTCGCTGCGATACGGCACGCCCTACCAGCGCAACGGCGGCGATTCGCTGGCGGGAAACGCGTCGGCGAGGGACTCGCGCGAGTATCGCAACAAGCTCGATCTGCCGAACCTGAATGCCGACATGACGTTCGGGGTCAATCTGGGCAAGTTCCGTTCGCTGACCGCCGTGGCCTATCGGACGAGCGACGCCTACAGACTGGTCGGCACGCGCGACGAGGTGCGCCATTACAAGGAGCTGAATATCATGCGGCCGAAGATGAACGGCTCGCGTCCGGAGATGGACCCTTCGACCGGCATGCCCGTATTCGTCGTCGGGCGGACCGTCGCCGATACGACGATCAGCGTGGGACCCGATTCCCGGGGACTGAGCGTCAGCGGCTGGCGCGACCTGAACCTCAGCCAGCGGTTCGACTACGAGCTGTCCGACCAGTTCCGGTTCCAGCTTTCGGGAAGCTATTTCGGCAAGAAACGGTTCGATTTCAACGGCAGCATTCTCGACGAGAATCCGCTGGCGAATAACAGCAAGCCGTGGACCTACGAATCCTACAGCGGGTATAACGTCAAGGCGCTGATGGAACACTCGCCCGACGAGCGCAACAAGATTTACCTCTCCTACGTCCGGGACGAGTATTTCCGCGATCTGGACAGTCTGTCGGGCGTCACGGTCCCCAAACAGCGTCACACCTACAACGTGCCCCGGCTGCTGTGGACGCTCGACGCGGGCAGCGCGAACCGGCTGACTACGGGGGTAGAGTGGGTCAACGAGCAGCTTCGGTTCGACATGAACCCGTCCGGTTACGACGACCACAAAAGCATGAATACCGGTTCGCTCTACGTACAGGACGAGATTCTGAGCGGCCGGCCGCTCAGTTTCGTCGTCGGCGTGAGGGGCGATTACAACAATCATTTCGGCTGGAGCGTAACTCCGAAGCTCTCGGCCAAGTACGCTTATCGCGATTTCTCGCTTCGGGCCAACTACGCCAGAGGTTACAGGACTCCCTCGCTCAAGGAGATGTACATGGATTTCACCGTTCCGATTCCGGGCCAGACCTCCGTCATCCGGGGCAACGACCGGCTGCGCAGCGAGAGCAACCATTACGTTTCGCTGACGGCCGAGTACAACCGCAGCGGACTGAACCTGTCGGCTACGGTCTACAACAGCTATTTCCGCAACAAGATAGACGTGCGCGGGCACATGGAAGGGACGACGACCGTCCTGCAGTACGAGAATATCCGGCGCAGCGAGTTCAGCGGTCTCGAGCTGATGGGCACGCTGCGGGTGACGACCGGCCTCTTCGTGAGAGCCAACTATAACTATGTCTACCAGAGCGACGATGCGCCAGAAAGCTCGACTCAATACATATTCCCGAGTCCTCATACGGCCGTGTTTCAGGTCGACTACGGCTTCGACGTGCGCAAGTGCCGTATCGGCATCGACGCGACGGTCCGCTACGTGGGGGCCAAGACTTACGAAGACTTCATGCCGATCGTGAATCTCGACTTCCAGTCGATGCAGAACATGAAGTATTGGAGCGGAACCTATACGGCCCGTCATAAGGGATACGCCGTGTGCAACGCGGCGGTCAATGCGTCGCTGCCCGAGGGCATGACGCTGACCCTCGGCGTGGACAATATCTTCGATCGCCGTCCCTCGGTCGTCAACTTCAATTCCGATATCACGGCCCGCCGCAATCTGTTCGTCCGGCTCGCCTACGCGTTCGGGTGCGATTGACCGCTCGGCGACATGGGGCGGAAACGGGCGGAGTCTTTCCGCTCCGCGTCTGCGCATTCGATCCGGTCTTGCTCAGGGTGTCAAATCGTTTGGCATGGCGTGACACGGTCGGCCGTTCTATTGTCGGATCGCTTGTCGCGGCGTTTTTGTCTGTAATTTCTCTCCGAAGAGCCGGAACAGCCCGTCGTCTTGCCGACGATACCGGCGCGATAGAAGACGGTATGCTCTCGGTCGGAGCGCGATCTGCCGGAACCCGACGACACCCTGCCGGGAAACGTCCGCCGGCGGTCGGATTACGCATCGTTGCTCGCTCGCGGGGAGGGTTTAAGGTATGCTGGTAGTGTCGCTCCGTCTTTCCTTGTTTTGGACTTTTATGTTTTCTTTTTATCCCCTTGTTTCATAGAGATCGTTTGCGCCGATTTCCGTGCCTCGGTGCATATGTTTTACGTCCCGGTCCTCGATTTTCGATGCTTCCGGTTTTTCCGCATGAAGTTCTCTCCGGCGTAGGGGATTTACGGTAGGGGGCCGATCGGACACGCGGTCTGAGGTTGCAAGCCGCGAACCGCGGATATGAAGATTCCGGTTGCGAATGCGCTTGATACATCGAGATATATAATTGCCTCCCGGAAAAAATTGTTCCGGCGGGCTGTCCGGAGTACGGCTCGGAACGGAATCCGGCTCTGCCGGGGCGGGTCTCCTTTCTCCGTCGGTTCGGGCTGCCGGATCGGGCCGGACAGGGCGAAAAGCGAAGCGTGCGATGCGAAACGGGCACTTTTTTTGCTCGCTTCACCGCGTCACTCAAAATCCGGCTTATGAACGATTCGGCTTCGCTTCCTCACTCTTCTTCCCCGGCCTCCGTTTCGTCCGTCCCGGCGGACGACCCGCGCCGGCACGGGCTGCGACGGGACATAAAGAGTATTCTGAACGTGCTGGTGCTCTTAGGCAGCATCGTCGTGATCGTCAGTCTTTCGCTCGAGGTGTTTCACGGTGCGGCCGAGAGCTATTACCGGCTTTACATGCGCGTGCAGTTTTGGGTCTGCATCGTGTTTCTGGTCGATTTCTTCTACCGTTTTTTCCTGAGCCGCCGCAAGTGGAGGTTTTTTTTCGGCAACCTGATTTTTCTGCTCGTGTCGATACCTTATTTGAATATCGTCGACGCGTTTTATCTGAGCCTCTCGGCCGAGGCGTATTATCTGATCCGTCTGATGCCGCTGGTGCGGGGCGGGTACGGACTGGCCATCATGGTCGGGTGGATCGCCCGGAACCGGGTGACCAGCCTGCTGATTTCTTACGTGCTGATGATTTTCGCGCTGAGTTATTTCGCCAGCCTGGTATTCTACTCGCTCGAGCATACGATCAATCCTATGGTCACATCCTATGGGAAGGCCCTTTGGTGGGCGTTCATGAACGTGACGACCGTCGGGTCGAACATCGTGCCCAAAACCGCGACGGGCGAGGTACTCTGTGTCGTGCTCGCTGCGGCGGGCATGATGCTTTTCCCGATTTTTACGGCTTACATCACGGCCCGTTTCCAGCCTCACAGGCAGAAAAAGCAGGACAACGACGCGCCGGCCGCATGAGTCGGGGGCCACGGAATACGCACGCCGTCCACACTCCCGCCCCTGTGAACGGAGCTGAAAACGGTTGTTGTAGGTGAGGGCGACGGCTCGAGACCGTTCCCCGGGCGACCGAGGGACTACGCTTTCAGCGCGCGGATTTGCTGCGGGCCGATTTGGGTGAAATCGTCGATCAGCAGGTCGTAGTCCGACAGGTCCTCGCGGCGGAACGTCGTGGCGACGCCGATCACGGACATGCCGGCCCTGCGGGCCGCCTCGATGCCGACCGGGGCATCCTCGGCCACGATGCACTCGGCCGGAGCGAGACCCAGCTTGCGGGCGGCGAGCAGGTACACCTCCGGGTCGGGCTTGCCCCGGCTGATCATGTCGCCGTTGGCGATCGCGTCGAAATACTTTGCGATACCGCAGCGCTCGAGCACGAAATTGACGTTCGGAGTGTTGCCCGACGAGCCGAGACCGACTAGAAAGCCGTCCGCCTTCAGGGCGCGGAGAAAATCCACCAGCCCTCGGGTCGGGGCGATCGTCCTCTCGAAGATCTCGCGGTAGGTCTCCTCCTTCTCGCGGGCGATCTGCCGCCAGTCGGTCCGGCGGATCACCTCGGGCATCAGCCGTTCGAGGATCAGGTCGTTGGTCATGCCGAACGACGGCATGAATTTCTCCCGGTCGAACGGAACGCCGTACTTCCGGCAAATGATTTCGAATGCTTCGATGTGCGCGTCCCGATTGTCGACGAGCACGCCGTCCATGTCGAAAATAACTCCCTTTATCATGGCTTTTCCTGTTTTTTCGCCGCAAAGATAGCCGTTTTCGGCGATTTCGGACAATCGTTCCGGCCGCCCTGCCGCAGGATGGTTGCGTGTCCGCGGCGAATTGGCTATCTTTGCATGACCCATACCACAGAAGTGCGCCATGAACGCGATACCGGAAAAAACGATCGAACGCCTGAGCGAGTACCGCCGTACGCTGCTCGAGTGCCACGCCCAAGGCATCCAACATATATTCTCGCATGTGCTGGCCGGCATACACGGCATTACGGCCGTGCAGGTGCGGCGCGATTTGATGCTGATCGGTTTTCAAAGCGACACGAAAAAAGGATATGACGTCGAGGTGCTGATCGAGTTCATCAGTTCGATTCTCGACAGGAAAAACGTCGTGAACGTCGGCGTAATCGGGATGGGAAACCTGGGACAGGCGCTGACCAAATATTTCAACGGACGTCGCTCGAAGCTGCGCATCGTCGCGTCGTTCGACGTCGATCCTCAGAAAGCCGGACATCGCATCGACGGGATTCCGTGCTATCCGATGGCCGATTTCGAAGAGCTGGTGCAGAAGCACGACATCAAGATCGTGATCCTGTCGTCGCCTACGTCGATCGCCTCGCAACTCGTCGTACCGATCATCAATGCAGGGATCAAGGGCGTACTGAACTTCACGTCGATGCCGCTGAACTTCCCTCGCGGGATTTTCGTCGAGAACTACGACATCACGACGTTGCTCGAAAAAGTGGCCTATTTCGTCAAGGAGGCCGAGGAAAATTCCGATTCGTCGTCCGAATAGCCAGAGACTATGCTGATTCACCGCAATTTCGACAGCCTGCCCCCGATTCGCCGTCCCGCCGCTACGATCGGTTCCTACGACGGGGTACATGCGGGGCATCGGGCCATTCTGGGCCGGATCGCGGACATCGCGCGCGAGCGGGGAGGGGAGAGCGTCGTGGTGACGTTCGATCCGCATCCGCGTTCGGTGGTGGGAAGCGCGCCCGTCATGCTGCTCAATACGTTGCCCGAGAAGCTGGCGCTGCTCGCCGGTACAGGGATCGACCATGCTGTCGTCGTCGATTTCACGCCCGAATTCAGCCGTCTCTCGATGGAGGAGTTCGTGGAGCGCGATTTGGTGGGGCGCTTGCACGTCGATACGCTGCTGGTAGGGTACAATCATCATCTGGGACGCGACAAACGGGGCGATTTCGATTCGCTGTCGGAACTCGGCCGACGCTCGGGTTTCGATGTGCGGATGATGCCTCGGCAGGATGTGGATGCGCATAAGGTCAGTTCGACGGTGATCCGGGGGCTGGTGGCAGGAGGCAACCTCCGCGACGCGGCCCGCTGTCTGGGCGCGCCCTATTTTCTGAGCGGTCGCCTTGCCGCCGACGGGACGGTACTCGGCGTGGAGTCCGGCAAGCTGTTGCCTCCGGCGGGGGAATACGCCGTGCGGGTGGGCCGGGATTTTTCCGATGAGGGAGCGGATGCCCGGCTTACGATCGGACCCGGCCGCGCTCTTCGCTTGCACGGCGGCGAGGAATGCCTCGTCCCGGGAAACGCGGTCGTGACGTTCCTGTGACCGCGTGACGCGACGACAAGACGGCCGAGGAAGCTCCGCTCCGTTCGGGCGGCGGTTCGCAAGCCGGGTCGGATAACGGGCATGGTGCGTTGCGGATCGGCCGGTTTTCGAGAACGGATGTTGAAATCTCGGTAAAATGACGGGACGGGCGTTGTAATTCGTCGGAATTTTGTTAATTTTGCCCAAATTTTAATATCCCAAAACCATGTCGTTCCTTGAAGATAAAATTCAGACCGAGGGCCTGACTTTCGATGACGTACTTCTGATCCCCGCCTACTCCGAAGTGCTGCCGCGCGAAGTTAGCATCGCTTCCCGCT
>ERZ825670.4213-NODE-4213-length-11348-cov-4.728681_pt1 | contig 11348 bp, 9 predicted proteins | sample MGYA00519929_ERZ825670 | MGnify/ENA primary metagenome ERZ825670 (study PRJEB31778, sample SAMEA3449207) | human gut metagenome | biome: human gut; feature: human-associated habitat; material: faeces | place: United Kingdom | collected 2010/2012 ...
GACAAATTGTCGCCCTGGGCGGCGCGCAGCGTCGACTAGTCCGCCGTTCGTCAGAACGGCGGAACCTCTAGAATAAGGTGACGCTAAAGCTGCGGACGTCCGTCTCGCCCGGTGCCAGCGTAATGGTGTTGACCTTGTGCTCAAAGACGTCGTCCTCGGTGTCCATGGTGGTGTGACCGGTCCAGGGCTCGAGCGCCACAAACGGAGCGTCGTTGGCGGCAGACCACACGCCAATGTACTTAAAGCCCTCAAAGTCGATCTTGACGCCGTGGCCCGACTTGCGGCCGCGCAGCGTGAGCGTGGAGCCCGGAGTATCGGTGAACATGATGGCATCGTTATCGAAGCTGCGGTGCGTGATGGGCAGCACGTCCGAGTTATCGGGAGCCTTGTAGCTACCCTCGAACGTCATAAGACCGTCGGGCGTGATGATGGGAGCCTCGTTGGTCCAAGCCTCGGTAAACGCCAACTCGTAATCCTCGAACGCCTCGTCCTCGGCACCGGGGGCGGGCACGTTAAATGCGGGGTGGCCGCCCACCGAGAACGGCAGGTCCACGTCGCCGGTGTTGGTGACGGCAAAGGTCTGCGTGAGGGTAGCGTCGCCGGTCAGGGCATAGGTCATGTTGAGCTTAAAATGGAACGGAAAGGCCTTGAGCGACTCGGACGTGTCGGTGATCTCGTACGTTACCGAGGAGCCGTCCTCCGAAACCTCGACCAGCTTGTGCTCGACGATGCGCGCGAGTCCGTGGCGCGGCATCTCGCAGGTGCCGGCCGCAGACGTTGCCGTGTTGTTGCGCAGCGAGCCCACAATGGGGAACAGGATGGGCGCGTGCTTGCCCCAAAAGGCCGGGTCGCCCTGCCACAGATACTCGTTGCCGTTGAGGGCAAGGCTCGTGAGCTGGGCGCCCATGGAATCGATGGCCGCGGTGAGGCCGCCGCGCTTGATGGTAGTGACGGTAGACATGCTACTTCCTCCAAAAGTAAACAATAGTGTCGAGGGCTATTGTCCCACTCTTGGCGGCGAGACGGGACGGCAGGCGATTATTGAGTAGCCATAGCGGAATGAGCGGCGAGCGCCTACTGGGTATCTACGTAAAGGTCGAACCCGCCCTGTGGCGTGGTGTCGACCGTATCGGGCGCCTGTGAGTTAAAGCTCACGGGGACCATGCGCTTTGAGGCGCGGAAGCTCGTGCCGTCGGTGGCGACGGGCGGTTCATCGACCGTGAGCTCGTAGTCGCCAGGCTTGAGCTCGATGCCGTCACCAGCGGAATTGACGTATTGATACTCGTCAATCGTCTGCCCTTTGAGCGTGCGCCCCACGATGTGGATGAGCATTTGGCTGTCGCCGCGCGCGGTGTCCCACGTCGCGCCGTCCTTGACCTCGACCGACACATGTACCGAGCGCGTACGACCGAGCGATTGCTCGACAGACATCTCGACCTTGGCGGCGTCTTTTCGCTGCTGCTCGACATGGCTCCAGACGTTTCCAATTACCGAGCATGCGATAACGCCGCCCATGAAGGCGATAAGGATGGGGCCAAGCGGAGAGCGACGTCCTGCATCTTCCTCGCGAGACAGATTGGGGCGACGTGTGGGCGCGGGCGCCTGGGCGCCCTGCGAGGGCACGTCGAGAATGCTGAAGGATGCCGTGCTGTCGGGGTCGATCGTGTGACGCAGCTGCGGGGTCTTTGCCGGCGAGATCGACATGTCGGCTGGCTCGCCGAGCGTGGCCGTAGCGTCGGCCTTGGCCTCGTCTGCCTCGGCCTGGGCCCAAGCTTGTTCGAAGGTCAGGGGCTCGACAGGGTCGAGGGCGGCGTCCGAGTCGGCGGCGACGTCGTTGCCGGTCTCGTCCTCGTCGCTCGACACGTCACGCGACGCGGGCTCGTCCCACCCCTCGTCCGGAGCCTCGCCCTCGCTATACCACCATTCAAAGTTATCGATATCCATACGGGGCGCCCCTTAGGCCTCGCAAATAAACACTTGCTAGCCTTATACCCCCAGACGGCACGGCGGCTCGCCGGCACAGATAGGAAAACCATCACAACATTCGACGCTTTTCCTCGTTTTCGAGATTTTCATCGAATGTTGTGACGGTTTGGGCGGCAGCCACGCCGCGAATGTGACAAAGAGACTGTCCCTTTGTCACATTCTGTTAGAGTTGCAGGGATTGAATCCCACTTATTCATGCGACATTGGAGTGACAACCTTGACCGCCGCAACCACGCCAAAAAGTAAGTCAACCGCCGCCGCGCTCTCCCCTGCGCGCACCAATCTTTGCCTGGCGCTGCTCGTGTTGTTAGGCTTTTCACTCGGCTGTTCGGAGTTCGTGGTCATCGGCATCGAAAGTGACTTGGCGACGGAACTCGGCGTATCGCTTGCCACCGCAGGCCAACTTATTAGCGTGTTCGCACTGATCTACGCTATCGCGACGCCGGTGCTCGCGCTCAGCACGGGGCGCTTCCGTCGTTACCAACTGCTCGTGTGCTATAGCATCGTCTTTGTGCTCGGCAATCTGGTCATGGCGCTGGCACCCAACTTTCAAGTGCTGTTCGCCTCGCGCATCATCTTGGGCTCCGTCTCGGGCGCACTGCTCGCCGTGGGCGTGACGTATATCCCCGAGCTGCTGTCCCCGCAGCAGACCTCACTCGCCATCTCGGTGGTGTACGGCGCGTTTTCCGTGGCAATGGTCTTTGTCACTTCGATCGGCAAGTTTGTGGCCGACACGCTCGACTGGCACGTGGTCATGTACGGCACGCTGACCTTTGCCGTTCTGATCTGCGGAGCGCTCGTGATGTTTATGCCGCGCGCTGGGCAAACCGACGAGCCCGCCACCTTTCGCGAGCAGGCGGGGCTGCTACGCGAGCCGAGCATCATCACCGGCATGCTCATCTTCTTGTTTGGCGTGGGCTCGGTCTATGTGTTCTACGGCTACGTGACGCCTTATCTTGAGCAGGTGCTGGGTATGGGCACGGTCGAAGCCAGCACCACGCTCATGGCCTACGGCGTGTTCTGCCTGGTTTCGAACATCCTGGGCGGATGGATTGACGCGCGCTTTGGCATGAAGGCACTGCTGGTTACGTTTGTGCTGCAGGCAGCGGCATTGTTTGGGCTGTTTGCCGTGGGCGCTGCCATGCCGCTCGCACTTGTCTTTGTCTTTAGCCTGGCGATGCTCATGTACCTGTTCTCGGTGTCGTGCATCACGCACTTTATGGACGTGGCTCGCAGCCGCCATCCCAAATCGATGGTGCTCGCGAGCTCGGTAGAACCCATGGCGTTTAATGTCGGCATTTCGTTTGGCACCGCGGTGGGCGGTGCCGTGGTAAGCGGAGCTGGCATTGCATATGTAGGCGCAGTGGGTGCCGCGTTCTCGCTTGTGGCCTGGGTGCTTACGCTGGTGACGATTAAGTTGGCTCGCTGGGAACGCAAGAGGGCGATGGCGCAGGCGTAGATGCGATACTCGAGCTCGATGATGGCGATCGAAAGGAAACCGCATATGCAACGTGTACTGTTTATCTGCTATGGAAACATCTGTCGCTCGACGATGGCTGAGTCCGTGTTTACCGAGCTGGTGCGGCGCGCCGGGCGCGCGGGCGAGTTTGTCATTGATTCCGCTGCGACCTCGACCGAGGAGATCGGCAACCCGCCGCATCATGGCACGGTCGCCAAGCTGCGCGAAGTCGGGATTCCCGTCGTTGCACACCGTGCCCGTCAGGTGCGTCGCGCGGAGTATGGCGACTGGGACCACATTGTCTATATGGACGACGAGAACGCCCGCGGCCTGTACCGAATTTTTGGGAAGGACCCCGATGGCAAGATCTCGCGCCTGCTCGATTGGACCGATCGCCCCGGCGACGTGGCCGATCCCTGGTACACCGGCAATTTCGACGCCACCTACCGCGATGTACTCGCCGGTTGCACCGCTATGCTCGAGCAGCTGTAGGCGCTCGGGCGGCGCGGGCACACGGGCCACGCCATCGGCATAAAACGAGCGTGGATTTTCTCCCACTTTGAGCGTTCGAGCGCGCTCTAAACGGGAGAAAATCCACGCTCGTTATCTCGGTGGGAGAAAATCCACACTCATGAATGTGACAAAGGGACTGTCCCTTTGTCACATCCGGGACTGGCCCTAGACCGGCTTGACCTCCAGCTTTATCCCCTCGGCGCAGGAGTCGCCCAAAACATCCGAAAGGGCCCAGGTCGCATATAGCGGCAAATAGAGAACCGCTCCGTTGCGCTCAACGTTGCCTCTCGAGAAAACAATCCCGAGCCTTACGCCATATTCAGCCGTATCAAGCACATGACCGAGCGCAGCGTGCGCGTGATAATAGGAGCCCGATTTAACCTCGATCGGAACAGCCGTCCCATCCGGTCCGTCGACCACAAAGTCCACTTCACCGCGCTTTTTTGTCTGATAGTAGTAAAGCTGGCGATTTTGGGCAGCCAGCTGCTGGGCCACCACGTTTTCGTAAATGCCGCCCAGATTGGGCTCCTTGCTATCAAGATACGCCGCTTGGGCGACTCCAACGGGGTAGCGCGCCATCAACATGCCCGTATCCGATTGATATAGCTTGAACTGCGATGGCCGTGCCGTCTTGAGCAGGGGCGATTTTGGCTCGGTTACGATATCGGCTTTGAGAGCAACGCCGGCATCGACAAGCCATACAAAATCTCGCTGATACTTCTCGTAGTGAGCCTTGGGGTCAATGGAATTGAGCACGAAGCGCTTGTTTTCGCCCTCGAGCATAATAGGGAGCTGATCGTAGATGCTCTGCACCTGAAGGGCTCGCCCGCTTGCATACTTGGAGATATCCCGCCGGTACTGTTCGTTGAGCTCTGACTGTAGCCGACGAACAGAGGCAAGGTCGCCCTGCGTGTCAAGGAAACGTTGCACGACCTCCGGCATTCCGCCGACAACGGTATAGGTCCTGAAGTTTGCCATCATCGCGTCATGAATGTAATCAGGAATGGGCCTCTCGCTGATACACGCGTCACGTATCGTTTGGCGAGCCCCCTCGCTCACCCCGATTGCCCAGCAAAACTCCTCAAAATCGAGCGGGAACATCCTAAGCTCGTGAACATACCCCACGGGATAGGACCTGACGCCCTTGAACTGGGTCCCGAGCATTGACCCCGAAAACGCCCAGCGGCACCTCCCGTCCTCAACAAGGAACTTTGCCATCGTCATGATGTCGGGGGCCTCTTGGACCTCATCGATAAACACGAGCGTTTTGCCTGGCGCAATCGACTTTCCCGAAAGAAGCGTCACCCTGCTGATGAAATCATCGGCATTCCGCGCCTCGAGAAGAGCATCTTTTGCCTGGCGGTTTTCCATGAGGTTAAGCTCGATGTAGGTTGCATGGTTGGCTTTGCCAAATGCGCGAATCGAATAGCTTTTGCCAATCTGGCGAGAACCCGTAATGAACAAGGCCTTTTGCTCGGAAGACTTCAGCCAACACTCCAGCTCTGCCGCTATTTTCCTGCGCAGCATAGGCTCTCCCCTCAGTGTCATCAAATGAAATGCAACGTTTTATACGCTTGATTATCGATGAAACGCAGAATTTTTAGAACCTAAAATCGGATGAAATGCAGAGATTTAGGATTATAAGCAAAAAGAAGGGGCAGCCCCGACGGATGTGACAAAGGGACTGTCCCTTTGTCACATTGCGCTCAACTACTCATCGACGATCTCGGCGAGCCAAACGTTCAGCGTATCAACCTCGGGGCAGCAGAACTTTGCCGTGCCGGGCTCGTTGCCAGGCACGGTTCCGCCATAGCGAAGGATATCGATATAGGGAAAGCCCACGTGGCAGGCCATGGCGCACATCTTGCCGCGGTCGCGGTCGAAGTCGAAGACGTCACCCGGCTTGTGCCCGTGATGGCAGCGGCATGTGCCCAGCTGGTCCACGCAGCTAATGCGAATACGTGGGCGCTTGCCGCGCGGGGCACCGAACGGCTTGTTCTCGCCCGTTGCCTCGGTGCTGCTCTCGTCGGCGTTACTCATGGTCAACCACATCCAGGCAGGCCTCGATGGGCAGGCCGGCCGACTTGTCCTCTTGGTCGGCATTACGCTCGATAAGCTCGGCTACCACGCGCATGGCATCGCTCGTCGCGCGCCGCAGGCTCCAACCGGCCATAACGCGGCCGACGAGCACCGCCGAGAACGTGTCGCCCGTGCCCGGGAAGTAGACCGGAATGAGCTCAAAGGGAATCGTAAAGTACTCCCCCGCTACATGGTCGTAACCGATAACCGCGTTCGTGCCATTGACTACGGCACTCGTAATGACAACCGACTTGGCACCCAGCTCGCGCACGGCGTCCACAAGGGCGCGGGCCTCATCGGGCGTGATCTGCTCTGCAATAGGCGTATCGGCGAGCAGACAGGCCTCGGTGTAGTTGGGCACCGCGTAGTCTGCGCACTCCAGCAGGTGCCGCATAAGGCCAATCGTGGACTCAGGCACGCCGGCGTAGAGCTTGCCGTTGTCGCCCATGATGGGGTCGACGAACACCTTGGTGCCCTTTTGCGCGCGACGGTGGCAAAAGTCCGAGATGATGCGCGTCTCTTCCTCGGTCACGATAAAGCCGGTCGAGATGGCGTCGAACTCAAAGCCGAGCTCCTCCCAGATGGCGAGGCTCTGGCGCACGTACTCTGTGGTGTCGTGGATGTAGAACTTGGGATAGTTGAGCGTATCGGACACCAGCGCCGTCGGCAGGTTGTGGATGCGGTAGCCCATATGCGACAGCACCGGCAGCATGGCGGAAAGCGCGACCTTGCCGTAGCCGCACATATCGTTGATCAGCAGCAGCTGAGTATTCTTCATGAGGGTCTCCCTTGGTTCGGGCACGGCGCAGCAGCGCCACAGTGCGACTAAGTGTAGCGCAGGGAGCGTTTGCAGCGTCGAGCGGTTACGGCGTTTGGCAAAACGCCGTAACTTAATAAGTTTGGTACCTTGACATTCATTTCTCATGCTCCTAGATTGGTTAGGCACAAAACAATTCCACTACCTAACTAAAGAAAGGAGCAACACTAATTCATGTGCGATGAACCTCTTAACCTTTGTTCGCACGAGCCCGGCGGCGACCCGTCACAGCCGGCGGATGCACCCGAAGCGGTTAGCTCAGAAGACAAGCTTGCCAAGCGCATCCTCAATGGCCTGGGCTTTTGCGGCCATTACATGCATTTTCATGGCGGAGGCGTGTCCGGCAAGGCGCCCATCATCTGCCTGCTGGCCAAGCAACCCGGCGGCGAGATGTCGCAGCAGGAACTCGGCATGCACTTTGACCTCAAGCCGGGGTCGCTTTCCGAGATCCTGTCCAAGCTCGAGCTCAACGGCCTCATCGAGCGCAGCCGTAACCCCAAGGATCGACGGCAGCTCACCATTCGCCTGACCGAAACCGGCCGGGAAAACGCCCGCATCGACCAGGCAGCCCGCATCCGCTTTAGAGAACAGGCCTTTAGCGCGCTCACCCACGACGAGCGCGAGCAGCTCGCCGAAATGCTCGAGAAAATCCGTGTAACCTGGGAGGAACTGGATGATTAAAACCCTCATGGGCAGCATCCGCGACTATATGAAAGTCACTGTTGCCACGCCGTTGCTCGTGCTTGGCGAGGTACTCTGCGAGATGCTGATTCCATTTATCACCGCCAACCTGATCGACGCCATCAAAGACGGCGCCACCGTAGCCGAGATGCTTCCCACCGCGGGCTTTTTGGTGCTCATCGCGCTGACATCGCTGGCTTTTGGCGCCGCTGCCGGCGTCACCTGCAGCCATGCGAGTTGCGGCTTCGCCAAGAACCTGCGTCACGACCTGTTCTACAAGATCCAGACGTTCAGCTTTGCCAACATCGATGAGTTCTCGAGCTCCTCGCTCGTCACGCGCCTGACCACCGATATCAACAACGTGCAGCAGGCCTTTATGATGATCATCCGTATCGCCGTGCGCGCGCCGCTGGTATTGATCTTCGCCTTTACCATGGCATTTATCATGGGCGGCAGCGTCGCTATGGTCTACCTGGTCATCATTCCGCTGCTGGGCTTTGGACTGTTCTTTATCATCTTTAAGGTGCGCCCCATCTTCTCGCGCGTGTTCCACAAGTACGATGCCCTTAACGAGTCCGTCGAGGAAAACGTCACCGGCATGCGCGTGGTTAAGAGCTACGTGCGCGAAGACTTTGAGAAGGAGAAGTTCGCGACCGCCGCGCGCGACGTCCAGATGGACTTCACCCGCGCCGAGAAGCTGCTCGCCTTTAACAACCCCATGATGAATATCTGCGTCAACGGCGCATTTGTCGTCATCATCTACCTGGGATCCAAGCTCATCATCACGAGCCAGGGCACGCTGTTCGACGTGGGCCAGCTCTCCTCGATCTTTACCTATGGCTTCCAAATCCTCATGAGCCTGATGCAACTGTCGATGATCTTTGTCATGGTGACCATGGCCGACGAATCGGCGCACCGCATTACCGAGGTGCTGGCCGCCGAGCCCACGATCGCCGATCCCGCCGAGCCCGTGCTCGAGGTTGCCGACGGTTCCATCGACTTTGACCACGTGAGCTTTAAGTATTCCGCGCATGCGAAGCGCCAGGCGCTCGACGATATCGACCTGCACATTAAGAGCGGCGAGACCATCGGCATCATCGGCGGTACCGGCTCGGCCAAGTCCACGCTTGTAAACCTCATCGCCCGTCTGTACGACGCCACCGAAGGCACCGTGCGCGTGGGCGGCATGGACGTACGCGACTACGACCTGGACGCGCTGCGCCACCGGGTCGCCATGGTGCTGCAGAAAAACGTGCTGTTTAGCGGCACCATTGCCGAGAACCTGCGCTGGGGCGACCCGAACGCCACCGACGAGGAAGTCCGCGAGGCGGCACATCTGGCCTGCGCCGATGAGTTTGTCGATGGCTTCCCCAAGGGCTATGACACCTGGATCGAACAGGGCGGCTCCAATGTTTCCGGCGGTCAGAAGCAGCGCCTGTGCATTGCGCGTGCCCTGCTGCGTCGCCCCAAGATCTTAATCCTGGACGACTCCACCAGCGCCGTCGACACCAAGACCGACGCCAAGATTCGCGCAGGGTTGGCAAGCTATCTGCCCAACACGACCAAGCTCATCATCGCCCAGCGCATCAGCTCCGTGCAGGACGCAGACCGCATCATCGTCATGGAGGGTGGCCGTATCGCGCAGATCGGCAACCATGACGAGCTGCTCAAGACGAGCGAGATCTACCGCGAGACTTTTACCTCGCAGAACAAGATGAGCGCCGAGGGCGAGGACGCAGGCGAGACCGCTGCAGCCGGCACCGAGGCATCTGCATCGCAAACCCAGACCCAGGAAGGAGGCGAGGCACATGAGTAAGGCCGCTACCGCCGAGCACGCACGCAACCGCAAGGGCGGCACCATGACGCGCCTCATCAAGACGCTCTTTGGCTTCTACCCCGTGCTTTTGCCCCTCGTCGTCGCCGGCGTGGTGCTCTGCGCCATCATCAACTCAATCGGTGCGACCTTCCTTCAGAGCGCCCTGCAGATTATTAGCGAATCGTGGCAGTCGGGCGATTGGGAAGCTGCACAGCCCAAGATCGCACAGCTCGTGACCACCCTCGCCTGCATCTACGGCGTCGGCATCCTGTCCTCGCTGTTCTGGAACCGCGCCATGGCCATCGTCACGCAGGGCTCGCTCGAGAAGCTGCGCGAGAAGATGTTCAACCGCATGCAGGACCTGCCGATTCGCTACTTCGACACGCACCAGCGCGGCGACATCATGAGCCACTACACCAACGACATCGACACGCTGCGCCAGATGATCAGCCAGTCGCTGCCCAACCTGCTCATGACGACCATCGTCATCGTCACGGTGTTCTTTATCATGCTGTACTACAGCGTTTGGATGTGCCTGGTCATTGTGGCAGGCGTCGCCTTTATGACCTTTATGACCAAGCTACTCGGCTCCAACTCCGCGCGCTTCTTTATTGCGCAGCAGACCGAGCTCGGCGTTGTCGAGGGCCATATCGAGGAAGTCATGAACGGCCAGAAGGTCGTCAAGGCATTCTGCCACGAGTCTGCCGCCGAGGCCGATTTTGACGAGCGCAACGAAAAGCTCTTCGAGGTCTCGCAGAAGGCCAACATGTACGCCAACATCCTCATGCCCATCCTTATGAACCTGGGAAACCTGCTCTACGTGCTGGTCGCACTGGCAGGCGGCATTTTCCTGGCGCTGGGCGTGCCCAACCTGAGCATCTCGGGCATGGCACTGTCCATCGCCGTCGTGGTGCCGTTCCTCAACATGACCAAGCAGTTCTGCGGACAGATCGGCCAGATCTCGCAGCAGATCAACGCCGTGGTCATGGGCCTCGCCGGCGCCGACCGTATCTTTGAGCTCATCGACGAGGAGCCCGAAGCCGACGAAGGCTATGTGACGCTCGTCAACGCTCGGGTGAACCCCGACACCTGGCAGCTCGAGGAGGCCGACCACCACACCGGCATGTGGGCGTGGAAACATCCGCACCGCGCAACCGGCGAGATCGAGTACGTGCCGCTGCGCGGCGACCTGGTCATGGACAACGTCGACTTTGGTTACACACCCGACCACGAGGTGTTGCACGGCGTGTCCGTGTTTGCCAAGCCGGGCCAGAAGGTCGCGTTTGTCGGCGCCACCGGTGCCGGTAAGACGACCATCACCAACCTCATCAACCGCTTCTACGACATCGCCGACGGCAAGATCCGCTACGACGGCATCAACGTAAACAAGATCCGCAAGGCCGATCTGCGTCGCTCGCTGGGCGTGGTGCTGCAGGACGTGAACCTGTTCACCGGCACCGTGATGGATAACATCCGCTACGGCAACCTGGACGCCACCGACGAGGAGTGCATCGCGGCGGCCAAGCTCGCGGGCGCGGACGACTTTATCACCCGCCTGCCCGACGGCTACGACACCATGCTCACCGGCAACGGCGCACAGCTGTCGCAAGGCCAGCGCCAGCTGATCTCGATCGCACGCGCCGCCGTCGCCGATCCGCCGGCGATGATCCTGGACGAGGCCACGTCGAGCATCGATACCCGCACCGAGGCCATCGTGCAAGCCGGCATGGACAAGCTCATGGAAGGCCGCACGACGTTTGTCATCGCGCACCGCCTGTCCACCGTGCGCAACTCCGACGCGATCATCTGCCTGGACCACGGCCGCATCATCGAGCGCGGCAACCACGACGAGCTAATCGCCAAGCGCGGATATTACTATTAGCTCTATACCGGAGCGTTTGAGCTGGAGTAGTTCGGCTCGCCGAGATGGCCGATTTGCCGCTCATTCGTCGGGCACGACCCTAATCAATGCCCTCCTCTTTCGCGGTAAATCGACT
>ERZ825670.4216-NODE-4216-length-11342-cov-12.123859_pt1 | contig 11342 bp, 10 predicted proteins | sample MGYA00519929_ERZ825670 | MGnify/ENA primary metagenome ERZ825670 (study PRJEB31778, sample SAMEA3449207) | human gut metagenome | biome: human gut; feature: human-associated habitat; material: faeces | place: United Kingdom | collected 2010/2012 ...
AACAAGGTATATATGGCCCTGGGCGGCAGTGAGCCGCTCAACTGGATCGCCCAGTATCCGTTTGTCATCATCATTGCCGCCACACTGCTCACCAGCATTGCCTATGGCACCACCGTCTTTTCCTCGGCGGTGAAGAGCATTCCCGAGAATCAGTTCCGGGCTGCCCGTGTGGACGGCGCCGGGGAATGGGAGATCGTGCGCAACATCATTCTGCCCAACCTGCGCTTCCACATCACCTTTATCGCCCTGTGGGAGACCCTGGGTCTGCTCACCAACTATGTCACCATCATGCTCATCACCAACGGCGGTCCGGGTGTCCAGACCGAGGTATGGGCACTGAGCGCCTACCACAAGGCCTTCTCGGACAGCCAGTACGGCTATGGTGCTGCCATTTCGCTGGTGCTGATCGTGGTGGTTATGGTGCTGATGCTGGTGATCGGCGCTGTGATGCACCATCAGGAAAAATCCCGTTCCTAAGGAACCAGGAGGTTCGATATGAAATATTCCCAGAGACCCAAGTATGAACGCCGCAATGAAACCATTGCGGTACTGGTGATGATCCTCTTGTGCATCCCGGTTCTGTTCATCTACTTTTCCTTCTTTGCCAACGCCTTTATTCTGGACAGCACCGGTGAGCTGACCCTGCAGAACTTCCAGTTCCTCTATCAGCCCATCCAGCTCAGCCAGTATACCGTGGAGCCCATCGGCAAGGCCTTCCGCAATACCGTGATCTTCACCGCCATTGCCACCACCCTGGAAGTGACCATCAGCTGCATGGCAGGCTATGCCCTGGCCCGGATGGAATTCACCGGCATCACCTTTGCGGGAGCCGGACAGAATCTGGATACCGGTACCAAAGTTGTCCACAATGCACCGGAGACCACTTCCTATATCAATACCAAGTCCATCTCCAAGGATGGAGGTATCAGTACTTTCCGAAGTTCCGTAGTGGTGAAGAACAGTGCGGCAAAGAGCAAATCCGCCGTATCCTGTCAGTCCCTGATGCTGGATGACAAGTCCCGCTCCGATACCATCCCGGCCATGGATATCCGTACCCAGGATGCCGATATCGGACACGAGGCGAAGATCGGCCGGATCAGCGATGAAGCAGTGTTCTATCTGATGTCCCGCGGTATCTCAGAAGAGGATGCCAGAGCCATGATCGTCAGCGGATTCGCAGACAATGTATCGAAGGAGCTGCCGTTGGAATACGCGGTGGAGATGAACAATCTGATCCGTCTGGAGATGAAGGGCAGCATCGGTTAATGTGGCAGGAGGAATGGAGATCAGTATGGAAAAAGAATATAATATGACCATTAACAGACTGCCGGCGAAGACCTGGAACTGGCTTCGCATGAACGAGACGCAGTTGGAAAAGATAGAAGTACCTACGGCAGGAGGGGTAAAGGTAAGCCTGCCGGAAAAAATAACAACAGCAGAAAATGAGGGATCCCAGCCCTGGAATGCGGATTTTGCAGGCATCCCATCCGGCATGGGAGAGGACATGGACGGTCTTCTGACAGCAGCGGGAGTGAAGGCACAACATTATGAGGCGTCTGAGGAAACCACAGAAGCACAGCCGTTGCTGTTGGATTATACCTACGTACAAAATAGTTTACAGGCCGGTGCCGTAGCAGTGAGAGCCCGGAAAAACAGTGAAATCACTGTGATCCAGGATTTTGCTTCCGACAGGGAGGCAGCAGGGCAGGCGGCAGTATCCACCAGACTGTATCTGGAAGAAGGAGCGAAGCTCCGGCTGATCCAGGTGCAGAGACTGGGCAGTGATTTTACTTTTATGAATGATATCGGAGCCCTGTGTGAAGAGAAGGCTTCCCTGGAAGTGATCCAGCTGATCCTCGGCGGAAAGAATACTTACCTTGGATGCAAGACTACCTTACAGGGCAGAGAGAGCAGCCTGAATGCCGACACCGCTTATATCGTGGGCGGTGACGGAAGACTGGATATGAATTATGTAGCTGTGCATGAAGGCAAAAAGACCCAGAGCAATATGCAGGCCGGCGGCGTTCTGCGGGATCATGCTTTCAAGCTGTATCGTGGCACCATTGATTTCAAATGGGGGGCTAAAGGTGCAGTAGGCAATGAAAAAGAGGATGTACTGTTATTATCCAACGATGTGGTGAACCAGACCATTCCCCTGATCCTCTGTGCGGAGGAAGATGTGGAAGGTAATCACGGCGCCACCATTGGCAAACTGGACGATGAGCTGCTGTTCTACCTGGAGAGCCGCAGCATGAACAGAGAGCAGATCTATGAGATGATGGCTATGGCCAAGGTGGATGCGGTCTGCCGCAAGATTCCTGATGCAGCTACACGGGCTAAGGTACAGGAGTTCCTTGGCAGAGCCGGGGAAGAAGAGGAAGCGGAAGAGTAAGATAACAGGAGGAAGTATGACGACTTCAATCAGCGAGATCCGTAAGGATTTTCCTCTGCTTATGAGTAACGATGTGATTTATCTGGACACGGCGGCGACTTCCCAGAAGCCGTCCTGTGTTCTGGAGGCAGAGAGAACATTTTATGAAAAATACAATGCCAATCCCCTGCGCGGATTATACGAGCTGGGAGAGGCGGCAACCGAAAAATACGAAGAAGCCAGAGAGACGGTCCGGGAGTTTTTAAATGCCAGAGAGGCGGCGGAGATCGTTTTCGTCCGCAATGCCACGGAAGGCTTGAATCTGGTGGCCTACAGTTTCGGCTCACTGGTACTGAAACCGGGAGATGAGATCCTGGTGAGCATTATGGAGCACCACAGCAATCTCCTGCCCTGGCAGCAGGCGGCAGCCAGAACCGGAGCAGTGGTGAAGTATCTGGAGTGCACCGAAGACGGAAAATATACCGAGGAAGCTTTTAAGGAGGCACTGAGCGAACGAACGAAGATCGTTGCTATGACCCAGGTATCCAATGTGCTGGGCTGCAAAAATGATATCAAGCGTTTTGCGCAGCTGGCACATGAGGCAGGCGCTTATTTCGTGGCAGACGGAGCCCAGAGCGTTCCCCATATGGCAGTGGATGTACAGGATCTGGATGTGGATTTTTTGGCATTTTCCGGACACAAGATGTATGCTCCCATGGGAATTGGTGCGTTATATGCGAAGAGAGAACTGTTGGAGCAGATGCCTCCTTTCCTGTGCGGCGGGGAAATGATCGATTCCGTCAGCCGTACCGGAGCCGTGTGGGCGGAAGTGCCACATAAGTTCGAAGCAGGAACGGTAAACGGTGCCGGAGCCTATGCACTGGCAGAGGCAATCCGGTATGTGCAGAAGATCGGTTTTGACTTTATCGAAGAGAGAGAAGCGAAGCTGACAGCCATGCTGATGGATGGCATGAAAGAGATTCCCGCAGTACACATTCTGGGCTCACAGAAAGCAGAAGACCATCACGGCATTGTGACCTTCAAACTGGACGGTGTGCATCCCCATGATGTGGCTTCTATTTTGGATGCGGATCATATCGCGGTCCGGGCGGGACATCATTGTGCCCAGCCGTTATTGCAACATTTGAAAGTATTGTCCACCACCAGAGTAAGCCTGGGTGTCTACAATACGGAAGAAGAGATTCAGGCATTTTTAGAAAGCCTTGCAAAGATAAGGAGACAGATGGGCTATGGAGAATAAGACATTTTATAATGAAATCCTGACGGAGCACAATCTGCATCCGTATCACAAGCACAAGCTGGAGGATGCAAATCTGGTGTTGGAGGGCGTTAATCCCAGCTGTGGTGATGACATTTTTCTGGAGCTGAAAGTGGAGGATGGTGTGGTAGTTGACGGTGCCTTCGAAGGCGACGGCTGTGCCATTTCCCAGGCTTCCGCGGACATGATGCTGGAGCTGGTCATTGGCAGAAGCAAGGAGGAAGCGTTGCATCTGGCAGACCTGTTCCTCAAGATGATCAAGGGAAGTATTACCGAGGAAGAGCGGGACGAACTGGAGGAAGCCTCCGTATTGCAGGATATCGCCCACATGCCTGCCAGGGTAAAATGCGCGGTGCTTGGCTGGCATACTATGCAGGAATTATTGAAAACAGAAGAAAAATAGCTGATAAAAAGATAAAGATACATCTTGCACGCCCTTTTTGGATACGCTACAATGAAAAAAGAAGTGTAAGAAAAGCGGGGGGCTGTGCATGTTCCACATAGAGCTTATCATTGAATTCCTGGAAAACGTGATGAACAATATTGTCCAGGTGGCAATACTGTTCTTTGAATTTGTCGGAGTGATCGTTATTATTCTCTCCGGTCTGAAAGGGTTTTATAATTATGTGCGGCGGGTGCCGGATATGAAGATCACCCTGGCGCAGGGGCTTGCTGTAGGGCTGGAATTCAAGTTGTGCAGTGAGATCCTTAAGACCGTTATTGTCAGAGACTGGAAGGAGATCGTTACCGTAGCCGGTATCATCGGACTTCGTGCGGCACTGACTTTCCTGATCCATTGGGAGATCAAGGAAGAGAAGAATCATTCCTAAAAATCGGCAGCTGATGAAAATCGGCTGCTTTTTTTAGAATGATTTCCGGTTACCCAACAAAAGTCAATAACTTTATCCAGATAAAGAGATTAAATTTGTAATGGTATATAGGTTAAATTTGCACCTTGGAAAAAAGCTGTCAGAGGACTAACATATAACGATAAAGTATGTATTTATAAAAAAGTGTAAAGAAATGCTAAAAAATCCGTTGCATTTGACACTTCGACGTGCTAAAGCTATCGATAGCATGAACGTAAATGTAATCGATTACGCATGCTTAAAAGGAAAGCAGAATGGAATTACAAAAGACACTTACTCCCGGGGAAGCGCTGGAACGCGTCCTGCGATCTTATCAGACCTACTACAATATCAAAACAGAGGCTGTAGAACCGCCATTCGCAGCCGAAGCAATCTTCGGATCCCATAATGAGCAGTACTTTCTGATCAAGAAAGCTAAGGTGGCAGATATTGACACCAACGAGACTGTGTATTTTGCCACAGAGGAATCTTTATCAAAGGATCGCCTTCTGGAACTGGACTCCATCGCCTGGGAACGGGGAACTGCCAACGTGCAGCCCTCATCCAATCATCGGAACAGCGATGTTGTCCTGATCATTCTGACCGGTCATGCAGAGGAGGATGCGCTTACACAGGTGAAAAAGTGCAAGCATTATCAGAGTTACCTCTGGGGATTTCATGGCTGGAGTAATTACCGTTTGATTGTCGCCGAGTTATCTTCGGGTCGGATCGTCCACAACCGCCACGGACAGATTCTGAAGAAGCTCGTGAAAAAGGCAATACAGTAAATACAAGGGACAGAAATTCCAAATATCGTGCATGCTTGCATGGTAAGATATTTGAATTTATGGACCCAAAAACTGTGAGGAAGCAGTAAATTAACGGATTCCGAACAGTTTTAGAATTGCGAGAGCGGATTTTAGCGGAGCAATTCGTGTATTTGCGAAAAATGAAATCTGTGTATAAGAAAAGGAGAAACACAAATGACAGCATTATTAATTGTTTTGGCCGCTATCGTATTATTGTTTACCGGCTATGTGTTCTATGGCTCCTGGCTGGCAAAACAGTGGGGCATTGATCCTACCAAGAAGACTCCTGCTATTGAGAAGGAGGATGGTGTAGACTATGTTGCAGCAAAGCCCGCCGTACTTATGGGACATCATTTTTCCTCTATCGCCGGAGCAGGCCCGATCAACGGACCGATCCAGGCTTCCATCTTCGGATGGGTTCCCGTATTCCTGTGGTGTATTATCGGTGGTATTTTCTTCGGCGGTCTGCAGGACTTCGGATCTTTATTCGCATCTATCAGACATGACGGTAAATCTGTAGGTGAGATCATCGAGGATTCCATGGGATCCAGAGCAAAGAAGCTTTTCATCATCTTCGCACTTCTGGTATTGATTCTGGTAATCGCTTCCTTCGTTAACATCGTGGCAGGTACTTTCCTGACTGTGGCAGACGAAGCCGGCAAGACCGCTTTCGGTTTTGTGACCAATCCTACCGGTAACCAGTCTACCGCTATGATCTCTTTGTTATTTATCGTTCTGGCTGTTATTTATGGTTATGTGACCAACAGAATGGGTGTCAAGACTCTGCCCGCTACCATCGGTGGCATCATCGGTATCGTACTGATCACTGTTCTTGGCTTGAACGTTGGTTTTGCAATGAACCGTATCGCATGGATCGTATTCGTAGGTGTGTACATCGCTGTAGCTTCCCTGGTTCCCGTATGGATCCTGTTACAGCCCCGTGACTATCTGTCCAGCTTCCTGCTGTACGCTATGATCGGTCTGGCATTCATCGGTGTGGTTGCAGGTGCTTTCACCGGTACTGTTGCTTTCGATATTCCAGCTTTCACTAGCTGGGAGCCCAAGGCAGGACAGACCCTGTTCCCTATGCTGTTCATCACTGTAGCATGTGGTGCATGTTCCGGTTTCCACAGCCTGATCGCTACCGGTACTTCTTCCAAGCAGTTAGCTAACGAGAAGGATGCCAAGGCAATCGGTTACGGCTCCATGCTGATCGAGTCTGCTCTGGGTATCATCGCTCTGGTAGCAGTCGGTGCAGTATATCAGAAGTACTTAAACGGTGAGTTCGGATCTCCCGCAGCTGCATTCGCTGCAGGTATCGCATCCATGTTCGGTACCGAGACTTCCAAGGCATATGGCACCATTTACGCACTATTAACTCTGTCTGTATCCGTATTCGCGCTGACCAGTCTGGATACCGGTACCCGTCTGAGCCGTTTCATGTTCTCCGAGCTGTTCCTGAAGGAAGGCGAGGCTACCTACAAGGATGCCAAGGGCGCACGTAAAGTGCTGGCTCATCCTCTGTTCGGTACTGTTTCTATGGTACTGATCGGTTGTATCCTGGGTGGTCTGTCTCTGAGCCAGATCTGGGGTCTGTTCGGTGCAGCCAACCAGTTGCTGGCAGGTATCGCACTGATGGCAGTAGCTGCATGGCTGGGTGAAGTTGGTAAGAACAACAAGATGTTCTACTTCCCTATGGTATTCATGCTTGCTGCAACCCTGACCAGCCTGGTGATCACTGTAATCAACAAGTGTAAGGCTATCGGCGCCGGCACCGCTGCATGGGGTGACTGGTTCCAGCTGTTCTTCGCAACTGCAATGGCAGTGCTGGCAATCTTCCTGGTAGTGGAAGGCGCACAGACCTTCGCTAAGCAGATGAAAGAGAAGAAGGCTAAGAAGGCTGCTTAATATAAGCGCAAGATACAAAAGATAAATAAAGTTAAGCAAAGAGAAATCCCGGAGACTGTGAAAGGCCTTCGGGATTTTTATTGTGTATGCGGGGACCGCAGAAGCGGTGTCCGGAATAATAATGGATGCGGCAATCGCAATATCAGCCCCGCGTAAGGAACCGGGGCAATTCTTCAATGGGAATCGGCTTGGAGAACTTATAGCCCTGTAAATAATCTGCATGACTGATGATACACAGTTCTTCCTGGGCATCGGTCTCTACACCTTCGTACAGTACCTTGTAACCCAGACGCTCAAAGGCGGTAGAGAAGTAATCCAGCATGAAGCGGGAATTGGCATCCTGATCCGCCATCAGTAAAAGGCTTCTGTCGAATTTGACCACATCCAGTTTCAGGCTTAAGATCCGGTCGAAATTGGAATAACCGGTTCCAAAATCATCCAGATAAGTACATACCCCCAACTGTTTGAACTCACTGACGCATTCCTGTACCAGTTCGTATTCCGTATCGTTCTGGGACTCCGTAAACTCAACGGCAATGGTGTGGAAGTCGATTCCGGCGGCTCGTACGATGGATTTGAATTCTTCCATGAAGTCCTTTTCGCCCAGCTCTTCCACAGAAAGATTTACGGATACACGGGAGATCTGATAGCCCTCATCTTGCATGTGCTTGATCTGCCTACAGGTCTTATTCAGAATGATCATGCTGAGGCGGTGGATGTAGCCGTATTTTTCTGCCAGAGGAATAAAACGATCCGGGAATACCAGTCCTGTCTGTGGCAGACGCAAACGCATCAGGGATTCTGCGGTATCGTAAGTACCCGTGTGGACATTCCGTACCGGCTGACAATAGACCAGAACGCGTTCGTCATCTAAGGAGCCGTGTTCCGCAATATCCTTCAACTGGGACTTGATATAATGCATTTCTTTATAAGTCTGGTAATCTTCTTCCCCGAAGACACGATAGGAATTCTGCGCTACTTTTTCGGAAAAGTAATTGAATACTTCGTAGAACTGTTCCAGATTCTCACAAAAGTCCAGATGGTCGAAGAGTACCAGCTTGTAGGGAAGCTTATATTCTTCATAATATTTCTGGAACACCTTTTTAATCAGGGATACTGCCCTTTCTGTGGCATCCGGGATATTGTGGCTGTCCACTGCCAGTACGAAGAAGCTGGTGGAAGGATTGAACAACATACCCTTTCGAAAATAATCCGTCCAGAAGCTGTAGAACAGCTTTCCTATTTCCTCTGTCATGACGTATTCGAAATCCATGTCAAAGCGCAGGCACAGGTAGTAGGTATCCTGAGCGGTCTGCCGCTGCTGGCGCAGATATTCATCCAAGGATGCGGAACCCAGGGCACCGGTCTTCGGGTCGTAGGCGTTGGCATGGAGCATGTACAATACCACCAGAAGCGGCAGAAAATAGGTTGTGGCCAGGAAAGAAGTCGTATTCATGGCAGCTTCCATGACTACGATCAATCCACAGACCGTCTCAGTAAATATCAGCATATGGAACAGTGCGGTAGGAAGTCTGCGGCGGTAGCGAACCAACAGAAAGAGGATCACCGCCAGATACAGAAGATATCCGACCATAAAAGGAGTGGACAGGATATTTTCATACCAGATTCCGTAATGATCCTGATGAAATCCCCAGCCGGTCAGAGGAGATGCCAGATCGGCAACTCCGGTCACCACAAGGATGGCGAAGGACAGAAAGGTATATTTCCTGCCGATATTTTTCGGGAAGACGATCAGTATTTTCAGGTAAGCAATATAGAGACAGAACAGGGACAGAAGACTGATATGGTAGACGGCCCGGAGGATCCAGAGTAGGGTGTTCTGTCTGGAAAAAAGGTCGGCATAATAAAAGGCGATATTGGAAACTGCGGCAATGAAAAGCAGGGCAAAACAGGACTTGAAGATCCGAAAGGTCCGGCTCTGTTTAATGAAAGTCTGTCGGATCAGTAACAATGCCAGAAGACACATAACCACCAACAGAAAATCTGCCACGGGAGAGTAACTGTGGATGACGATATGATTTGTGGATAGTAACAGGCTCAACCCCATAAAAATTCTCCTCTCTGGTAATGTAGAAAATGAACAAACAATATAAAATGATTTTACAATATACCATAAGAGGAGAAATTTGTCAGTGGGGCAGCTGTGGGAAATTAGTCCTATTTTGAGCAAATGGGAAAAATTGTAATAGATTTAATGTTCGAAGAATGCAACGGCAACAGCACCCGGGCCCACATGGGTTCCGATGGTGGCACCCAGAGTGCTGACGGGAAGCTCCTTGGCATAATCCTTCCAGAGATGCTCACTGTCGTGAATGTATTTCTGTAAAAGTTCGTCACTCAGACCGGTATAGCCCAGACAGAAGGGCTTGGAGAAGTCCACGCCGTCCGCTTTTTCAATTTCACGGATGAGGAAGTTACTGCCGTTTTTGGAACCACGGGCTTTTCCCAGCATAATGATCTCACCGTCTACGACTGCTACCACGGGCTTGATGGCCAGAGCACCTCCGATGAATGCCACAGTGGGGGAGATACGGCCCCCTTTTTTCAAGTATTCCAGAGTGTCTAAGAGTCCCATGGTGTGGATCTTATGCTTTTGCTCTTGCAGAACGCTTACGATCTCTTCCGCGGTCATTCCCTGCTTTTTCAGCTGCAGGCCGTATTCTACCAGAATCTGTTCCCCAATGGTGGCATTCAGACTGTCTACGACGAAGACTTTGCCTTCATAATCCTCGGCAGCGATCCGGGCACTCTGGCAGGTGCCGGACAGCTTGCTGGAAATAGTAACCACAATGACAGTTTCTCCGGCCGATACAGCTTTTTCGTAGGCTTCTTCGAAGACTGCGGGAGATACCAGACTGGTGGTGGGCAGAGTATCACATTCGATCAGTTTCTCATAGAATTCCTTATGACTGATGGTGACACCGTCTGCATATTCCTCCTCACCGAAGCGGATATGCAGGGGGAGAATCGTGACGTCCTCTCTTGAACTGTTCATATCGGATGCGGAGTCCGTGATAAAACGTATTTTTTCCATAATTGTTTCCTGTACTTTCTATATATAGTTATGATGAATATTCTTTCGGGCGGAAATGCGCCGGGGCATCCATCGGGATGGGCATACGACATCGTTCATGTCACCTTGCTGTTAATTCTGTTGGAAAGCCAGTCAGGGTGAGTTGCGGATGGATCATTTCTCTGTGGGATGCTTGACAGAAAACTCTGTAAGATACTGCTCCAGATTATGGGAGATCCGTTCCAGAGAGTCATAGAGATTCAACCGTTGTTCTTCCGTCATGCCATCACCGCCGTGAGCCAGTGCGGAATAGATCCGGGAACTGATCTTTTTGACTACAGTATTGCCTTCTTCTGTCAGATAATACAGTGTGCGGTAGGAACGTTTATGTTCCGGCAGCTCGCAGGACACCAGCCCCTTGGAACTCAACTGGCTTAAGGTACGGGAGATGGCGGCCTTGTCTTCCTTACACAGCTCCGTCAGCTGCGTGGCGGTCAGCCCCTCCGGGTGCTTTCCCAGATAATACAGACACATGGTATAACCGGCTTTTAAGTCCATCTGTCCCATTTCCAGTTCTTTCAATTTTTGCAGATAACGGTGCAATTCTGTGATAGATACCACAAATCTTTCAAAACGATCCTGCATGAAGGTTCCTCCTGTAAAATGTTGACACTGCAACAACTTTATGAAGTGTAACACATGGATGTTGATAAGTCAACAAAAAGAAGGGCAAAAAAATACCTTATCCATTAAGATAAGGTACTGATAAGAATAAACTATGCAATTTCCAGCCGCTGCTTTATTTTTCGGACATCATTTTCCAATACATTAAGCCGGATGCGAACCAGTTCATCATCTTCTTTTACTTTTAAGGCCCGGTCGAATTTTCTGGATAAATCTAAATGAGCTTCTGCAATTGTACAGATATTACGACTGACTTCATTCTCAAGAGTCAACTCTATATTGGTAAGGCGATTCGCCATAGAGAGCTGACCGGATTCCAGATTGGCAAGACGCTGTTCCATGGCAATCTGACCGGATTCCAGATTGGTAAGGCGCTGTTCCATGGCAATCTGACCGGATTCCAGATTGG
>ERZ825670.4248-NODE-4248-length-11271-cov-2.958720_pt1 | contig 11271 bp, 10 predicted proteins | sample MGYA00519929_ERZ825670 | MGnify/ENA primary metagenome ERZ825670 (study PRJEB31778, sample SAMEA3449207) | human gut metagenome | biome: human gut; feature: human-associated habitat; material: faeces | place: United Kingdom | collected 2010/2012 ...
TCCCAAATGTGATGCCTTCCATTACCATCTGCCTGTTTCTGACGCTGACCAACTCCTTCAAGCTGTTCGACCAGAACCTTGCGCTCACCGGCGGCGAACCGGCGCACATGACGGAGATGCTCGCGCTCAACATTTATAATACGTTCTATGGCCGCTCCGGCGCACAGTGGAAGGGCTATGGCCAAGCGAAGGCGGTTATCTTCTGTGTGCTTGTGATCGTGATTTCCATGATCCAGCTCCGCGCTACGCGCTCCAAGGAGGTGCAGCAGTAATGGTGACGCATGCACAACGGCTCAAAAACGGCATCACAACGGCGCTGCTTGCCCTGCTTTCGCTTGCATGGGTCTATCCCGTGGTGATGATCCTGCTCAACTCCCTCAAGACCGAGCGCGCTATCACCACCAAAGGCGCGTTTGAACTGCCCACAGCGGAAACCTTTGCCGGACTTCAAAACTATGTGGATGCGCTGAACAGCAAAGGGTTCCTTTCCGCGTTTGGCAATTCCCTTTTGATCACCGTGACAGCGGTCGCGCTCATCCTCGTTTGCTGTTCCATGTGCGCATGGTTCATCACGCGCGTTTCGGGAAAGGTTTCAAAGCTTATTTACTTCCTGTTCGTGTTTTCGATGGTCGTGCCGTTTCAGATGCTGATGTTCACGCTTTCCGCAACGGCGGATAAACTGAACCTTGATATGCCCATCAACCTCTGTATCATCTACCTTGGCTTCGGCGCGGGGCTTGCGGTGTTCATGTTCTGCGGCTTCATGCGCTCGGTGCCGGTTGAAATCGAAGAAGCGGCAATGATCGATGGCTGCAACCCCCTGCAAACATTCTTTCGGATCGTGTTTCCGATCCTCAAGCCCACGCTGATTTCGGTCGGTATCCTTGAAACCATGTGGGTCTGGAACGATTATCTGCTGCCGTATCTGGTACTGGACCGCAAGAAGTATATGACGGTCCCGATCCTGATTCAGTATTTTCAGGGCAGCTTTGGCCGCATTGAAATGGGCCCGATGATGGCGTGCATTATCATGACGGTTCTGCCGGTTATCGTCGTATATTTGGCCTGTCAGAAACACATCATCAAGGGCGTTGTTGCGGGCGCGGTGAAAGGATGAGGCCTTGGGCTGCAAGGCCGGCCGGAAGCATAATAAACGCAGCCGCGCTCCCACGAAGGGGGCGCGACGCATAAGGGAAGGTTTTTAATTATGAACAGGAGCAGCGGTGTTCTGCTGCCCGTGTCGGCGCTGCCGTCGCCGCACGGCATTGGAACGCTTGGAACCGAAGCGTACCGCTTCATCGATTTTCTTGCCGCCGCAGGGCAACGCTACTGGCAGATTCTGCCGCTTGGGCCGACCAGCATCGGGGATTCGCCCTATCAGCCGTTTTCCTCCTATGCGGGGAACCCATATTTCATCGATTTGGATTCCCTTGTTGCTGCGGGGCTTTTATCGGCTGATGAGGTTGCCTCTGCGGATTGGGGAGAGGACCCCGGCCGCGTGGACTACGGAAGAATTTATGCGGCACGCTTGCCCATGCTGCGCCGGGCGTTTGCACGGGCGGATGCAGCCCTTCGCGCGGAAGCTGCGGCATTTGCGCGGGAGAACGCAGCATGGCTGCCGGATTATGCTCTTTTTATGGCGCTCAAACGCCATTTTGGCATGCGTGCATGGACGCAATGGGAGGATGAAAACATCCGCCTGCGCAGGCCGGACGCTGTTTCCGCGTGGTCTGAATGCCTCCGCACGGATGTGGAATTTTTCACCTTTGTTCAGTTCCTGTTTTACCGGCAGTGGGAGGCGCTTAAGGCATATGCGTCAGCGCATGGCATCAAAATCATCGGAGACCTGCCTATCTATGTAGCCATGGATTCGGCGGATGTTTGGGCGGGACCGCAGAATTTTCAGTTGGACGCCGGCAACACACCCATTGCCGTGGCCGGTGTGCCGCCGGATTCCTTCAGCGCGGACGGCCAGCTTTGGGGCAACCCGCTTTATTGCTGGGAAAAGATGCGGGAAGATGGTTACCGCTGGTGGATGGAGCGCATCGCAGGTGCAGCGCGCCTGTACGACGTGCTGCGCATTGACCATTTCAGGGGATTGGAAAGCTATTGGAGCGTTCCGTTTGGGGAAACAACCGCCTCCCGTGGCCATTGGGTCAAAGGGCCGGGCATGGATTTCATTGACGCTGTGCGCGCACGGTTTCCAACGCTTCCCATCATTGCGGAGGATCTTGGCTATCTGAGCCCGGAAGTGCATGCCCTGCTCAAAGCCTCCGGCTTTCCGGGCATGAAGGTGCTGGAGTTTGCGTTTGATTCGCGCGAACCGGGGGAATACCGCCCGCATACCTACCCGGAAAACTGCGCCTGCTACACGGGGACGCACGACAATGCGCCGCTGCTCGGCTGGCGGGAAGACGCTGCGCCGGAAGACGTCGCGCGCGCTACGGCATATCTTGGCTTGAACGAGCGGGAAGGCTTCCACTGGGGGATGATCCGTGGCGGGATGAGCTCCGTTGCCCTGCTTTTTGTGGCACAAATGCAGGATTATCTTGGCCTTGGCGCAGAAAGCCGCATGAACACACCGAGTACGCTCGGCTGCAATTGGCAGTGGCGCATGCAGCAGGGAGACTGCACCCCTGCACTTGCGGAAAAGATGCGTTTTTATGCGGAGCTTTATGGCAGGCTTGCGGAATAAACAAAACAAGAACAAGAAATGAAGAGCCGCCCGGCAGTTAAACCGGGCGGCTTTTGAATGTGAAGCGGGAGAGTAGGCCTTCATTTTTCGTTGCACGGGGATTCCCTGCGCTTTCCGGAGTTGTCAAATGTCCGCTTCAAAGCACGTTCGGTCGGGAAAATCGAAAGGAGCAGGGCGATGCATTGCAGCAGACAAAGGCCGCCGCCGAAAAGCCCAATGCGGTCGGTGGAGAGGCCGTAGAGGAAGGCCACCGCGATAGCGGAAAGCGGAGCCATGATTAAACCTGCCGTACACCAAACCTTTCCGCAATGCTGATGCGCGAAGCGTCAGGTATCCTCGTTTTGCATGGAACGCATGCTGCGGTAGCCAAAAATGGCGTTGATCTTTTTTGGCGGGCGCTTTAAAAACAGAAGACCGAACCCAATCATTGTGGCGGGAATCAATAGATCGACAGCCAACATATAAAGCCAAAAACCGAGCATGCCTTACCTCCGGAGTAACTATGAGGTAATGATACCGTACCTCTGCTTTTGCCACAAGTGCATTCCATAAGATTTGTGCGAATGGTAAGCCGGGAAGCATTGTGGTAAGATAGAAGAACTGAAGCCTCAGCAGGATGGAGGGATTTTGCTTGAAACAACATGGCCGAACGCTATATTGGACGCTGTTTGCATCTACGTTTATGCTCAGTGCAGTCACGTTTGGGGGCGGGTATGTGATTGTGCCGTTGCTTAAACGCAAGTTTGTAGACGAGCTTCATTGGATTGACGAGCAGGAAATGCTCGATATGGTGGCGATTGCGCAGTCCTCCCCCGGGCCGCTTGCGGTAAACGCGTCCATCATCATCGGCTACCGCATGGCAGGCGTGCCCGGCGCGCTTTTGACTGCGCTCGGCACCGTGCTGCCGCCGCTGGTCATCATCTCCGTCATTTCTGCGTTCTATGCCGCGTTTCGGGATAACCGCATTGTGAGCCTTGTGCTCAAAGGGATGCAGGCGGGGGTTGCAGCGGTCATTGCAAGCGTTGTCATTACGATGGCAACGGGTGTGCTCCGGCAAAAACGCGTACTGCCCGTGTGCATCATGCTCGGTACATTCGCTGCATCAGCGCTTCTCAACGTCAATGTGGTGATTTGCATCCTTGCATGCGCGGCCATCGGCATAGTGGATATGCTGATTCAAAACTATAAAGCCGGAAAGGGGGAGATGAGGGAATGATCTATTTTAACCTGTTCTGGAGTTTCTTTCAAATCGGCCTGTTCAGCATCGGCGGCGGTTATGCGGCGCTGCCTCTCATCCGGGAACAAATTGTGGAAAAACATGCATGGCTTACGATGGCTGCTTTCACGGATGTTGTGACGATTGCGGAAATGACGCCGGGCCCGATTGCCATCAATGCAGCCACGTTCGTCGGCACGCAGGTAGGTGGGATCGCAGGCGCTCTTGTGGCGACGTTCGGCTGTGTTTTGCCCTCCTGCGTAATCGTAATCCTGCTTGCCTGGCTGTACCGCAAGTACCGCAGCCTGACACTGATGCAGGGCATCCTTTCCGGCCTTCGCCCTGCGGTGGTGGGGCTTATCGGAGCCGCAGGCGCATCCATATTGGCGCTTGCACTTTGGAATGGCGGGCTGATGGCATTCTCCTTGAACCGATTTCGTTGTGCCTGTTTGCAGCGGCGCTTTTTGTGCTGCGCAAATGGAACGTGAACCCAACATTCATCATTTTCGGCGCGGGCGCGGTCGGCGCGGTGCTGTATGGGCTGATTTGAGATGCAATTCTCCGCCTACAGAGGGCAAATTCATAAATGACATGAACATCAGCGGGCTCCAGTGAGCGCCGATCGGCGCTCACTGGAGCTTTAGCTGTTCTAAATTTTGGTATTTATGTAACAAAGACTACACTGTTAATTTTAATCAGTATAACCGGTGCGATTGCCCAGGGAAAATAGGAAGCCTATAATGGGCTCAACAAGCATATCTGCATACCTCTTACGATGCAGCACGAACGCAGCGGAGGATGCTTTAAAGGAGCGCATTACAATGGGTGAATGTTCCGGGTTGGTTCAGAAATTGACCAAACAGATACTTGAAACGATTCAGAAAGAAAATATTATTCAAACAGCGCAAGCTTTCAGCAAGTGGAAGCGGGCGTCTGCCTCTAAGGATGCGGAGGCTGCCGCAGCTTATCTAATCAGCAAACTCAAGGAATATGGGATCCCGAATGAACGGTTGGAATTCACGGGCTACATGAGTTCTGCGGTGTCTGCAAAACTGAAAATGCTCTCGCCGGAAATTCGTGAATTTGAGGTTGTCCCTTGCGGGTTCACGCGCAATGTTGAAGATATACAGGGCGAATTGTGCTACGACTACATGGGCGAAAGCAAAACGCATACACCGGAGCAGAATGTCCGCCGCTTTGCCGAATTCAAGGATAAAATCGTACTTACAAAAGAATATTGCAGCGATATTGCTTATGAAGCTGCCGCCGCCGGCGCGCTTGGCATTGTCGGCATGTATAACTCTCCGGAGGAGGTGCCGCATTACTTTGGCGCTTCCAACCATAACGGAACTCCGACGCCGGACAACCGTCATCTCATTCCAACGCTCCCCTGCATTGATTGCACCAAGTCCGCAGGCGATTACATGATTGATCGGATGAAGAAAGGACCGGTTCGCGTGAGCATTTCCGCCCAAGCTGAAACCGGTGTGAAACGCGCTTCAATTCCCGTGGCATTTATTCAGGGTGCGGAGGATAACTTCGTTCTGATGGATGGCCATTATGATTCCCATTGTGAAGGCATGACTGATAACGGCGCGGGCGATGCCATTATTTTGGAACTTGCGCGCGCGCTGCACCAAAATCGGAACATGCTTAAGCGCAGCATACTCGTCTGTTGGTGGGCGGGGCATGAGTTTGGCCAATATGCCGGCTCTACCTGGTTTTCCGATACATATTATGAAAAGCTGCGTGACCATTGCGTTGCGCATATCAACATTGATGTCGCGGGCAGCCGAGGGGCGGAACGCATCCGTGCACGCACAACGCAGATGGAAAGGAAGGGCTTTACCGCAGAACGCATTGAGACCTATACTGGGTATGCGGCTGAACCGTATATCCCTCTGCCGCACTTGGGCGAACAGAGTTTCCTTGGGCGAGAGGTTCCGATCACAATCATGCTGAAATATGAAGCCGCGCCCGAAATGCAGAAAATTTGGCCGGTGGGCGGCGGCTATTGGTGGCACAGCCGCGAGGATGGGCTGGACAAGGTTGATTTTGACCATGCGATGCGCGATGCGAAAATCAATGCTGAAATGATTTGCGAAATTGCAAACAGCGACAGGATTCCCGTGGACATGTCGGCATATTTGGCTGAAACGCGCAGGTTCCTTACGGAAATCGAAAGAGAACTCCATCCGGATTTTGACCTCGCGCCGGTTTATCCGCACCTCAGGGCACTGGATGAAAAAATTGCAGCGTTAGAGGCGGCCATGGAAGGGCGAACCGATACCGATGCTATCATTCAGAAAACGGCGGGGGCGCTCATTCAGATGGAATATACCTATACTTCGCCTTATGAATACGACAAGCTGGCTGTTCCGGCGAATTTCCAGAAATTGCGCGCTGCGATGGGCGTTACGCCAGACAATGCAGATGAAACAACGTACCTGTTTTTGAAAACGGATTTTCTGCGGAACCGGCTGATCGGGGAGATGGACCGGCTGTGCAGTGTAATAGAGCTACAGCTGCTTCAATGGAAATACAAGAAGGAGTGAGGAAAGAAGGATGCTAAAGTACATTGTAAAACGGATTCTGATGCTGATTCCCGTTTTGCTTGGAGCCACGTTCATCGTGTTTACCGTAATGGACATGACACCCGGCGACCCGGCGGTTTCCAAGCTCGGCGTGGATGCAACGGCGGAACAGATTGAAGAGCTGCGCGAAAGCATGGGGCTCAACGACCCTTTCCTGCTGAGATACGGACGGTTTATTTGGAACTTGGTGCAGGGTGATTTGGGAACATCGTATAAAAATGACTTGGACGTTATGGAACAGATCATGCAGCGCATGCCATATACCTTCCTGTTGTCATTTGCTGCGCTTTTGTTTGCAATCATCGTTGGAATTCCTGCGGGAATCATTTCCGCCCGTCGGCAATACACCGTTTTTGATAACTGCACGATGGTGTTGACGCTTGTAGGTGCATCCGCCCCGCATTTCTGGCTCGGCCTGATGGGCGTAATTGTTTTTGCAGTAAAATTGGGCTGGCTTCCTGCGGCGTATTCCGCATCAGGCTCCCTTGCGCTTGGAATCGTGCTTCCCATGCTGCCCCTTGGTATGAATTCAACAGCGCTCGTAACGCGCATGACCCGCTCCGCCATGCTGGACGTAATGAATCAGGACTATGTCGATACGGCGCGCGCCAAGGGCGTTTCTGAAAAAACGGTCATCTTCCAACATATGCTGCGCAATGCGTTGATCCCGATCATCACCGTGCTGGGGTTGCAGTTTGGCTCTTTGCTCGGAGGCGCGGTTACCACGGAAACGATCTTCGCATGGCCCGGCATCGGCCGCTATATTGTGGAATCCATCTCCAACAAAGACACGCCCTGCGTGCTGGGAGCGGTGGTCATGCTTGCGATCATCGTTACGGTAATCAACCTTTTGGTGGATATCATCTATGCATTTGTCGATCCGCGGATTAAGTCCCAATATAAATCTATGGTAAGGAGGGCGTCCAAAAATGGCTAAACCTCGTTCGGCGGAACAGGCGACCAAACAACGGTCGCTCATGCAGGAAGCGTGGCTTCAGTTCAAAAGCAACCGCCTTGCAATCTGTGGGCTCATCGTAATCGGGCTTCTGCTGCTCATCTCGATTGCGACTACTGTGATCGACCTGGCGGACGGCGGAACGCTTTACAAACAGCTTGTCACCAAACAAAATCTTTTGGAAAAACTGGATGGCCCTTCTGCCGCACATATCCTAGGCTGCGATGAATACGGCCGCGATCTTTTCTTCCGCATCCTTTGGGGAACGCGGTATTCGCTCTTTGCCGGCGTATGCACAATCCTTGCGGCCGTGCTGATCGGCGGCCTGTTTGGAGCCATTGCAGGGTATTATGGCGGAAAATTGGACAATGTGATCATGCGTGTGATGGACATGATGATGACCGTGCCAAGCCTCGTGCTTGCAATGGCAATTGTGGCGGCGCTGGGCTCAAGCCTTGTGAACCTTTTGATTGCGCTTGCAACTTCGCAGATCCCACAGTTTGCGCGCATTGTGCGGTCTTCCGTAATGGCCGTAAAGGGCAGCGAATACGTGGAGGCGGCAAAGGCGGTTGGCGCTTCGGATGCATTGATTATCGCGAAATACATCATCCCCAATGCGCTTTCCCCGGTCATCGTGCAGGGAACGCTCGGTGTTGCAACAACAATCCTGAACGTAGCGGGCATGTCGTTCCTGGGCTTGGGAATCCAGCCCCCGGCGCCGGAATGGGGATCGATCTTGAGCTCTGCGCGCGTTTATATGCGCGAAGCCTGGCATATTTCCGTTTTCCCGGGCCTTGCAATCGTGATTTGCATCCTGTCGCTCAACCTGTTGGGCGATGGGCTTCGGGATGCGCTTGACCCCAAGCAGAAGAGGTGAAGGAGCAACCTATGGCAAACAATGTTTTAGAAATTAAGGATCTTTCGATCCATTACGAGATGCGCGAAGGCGTTGTAAAGGCGCTCAACGGCGTTGACCTTGCACTGAAAGAAGGCGCTTCGCATGGGCTTGTGGGGGAAACCGGCGCCGGAAAGACAACCCTTGCAAAGGGGGTCATGGGCCTTATGCCGAAGCCCTATGGGAAGATCAAGAGCGGACAGGTGCTTTATGACGGACAGGATCTGCTGCAGCTCAACAAACAGGAGATGCGCAGGATCCGTGGGCAGCATATCTCCATGATTTTTCAGGATCCGATGACGAGCTTGAATCCGGTAATGACAGTTGGGGATCAAATCATGGAATCCATTCGGAACCACGAAAAGCTCAGCCGCAGGGATGCCGCAAAAAAGGCCAAGGAAATCCTGGAACTTGTAGGAATTCCCTATGTGCGTGCAGAGGAGTACCCGCACCAGTTCTCGGGCGGGATGAAGCAGAGGGTGGTCATTGCAATCGCGCTTGCTTGCAATCCCCGCGTGCTGATTGCGGACGAGCCGACAACAGCGCTCGATGTGACAATTCAGGCACAAGTGCTTGAAACCATCCGCGATTTGCGCCAGAAATTCCACACTTCAATGTTGCTGATTACGCACGATCTTGGCGTAATCGCACAGAACTGCGAATATGTTTCCGTCATTTATGCCGGAGAGATTGTTGAAACGGGCACGGTACATGACATTTTCGGACGAAAGCTGCACCCGTATACGCAAGGGCTGTTTTCCTCGATTCCCAACATTAACGAAACGGTAACGCGCCTGATCCCAATTAACGGCCTTATGCCGGATCCAACGGCCCTTCCGGAGGGCTGTGCATTCTGCGAGCGCTGCAAATATGCAGAGGAACGCTGCAGCCGGGAGCATCCTTCGCTTTATGCCATGGGCGGAGAAGAGAACATTCATCAGGTACGCTGCTTCCGCTATGAGCAGAACGGAGAGGGGAGGTAATGGATATGGAAGGAAACGAATTGCTCCGCGTCAATCATCTCAAAAAATACTTCCAGACCCCGCATGGGACGCTCAGCGCAGTGGATGACGTCACATTTGGGATCAACAAACGCGAAACGCTGGGCGTAGTGGGCGAAAGCGGCTGCGGAAAATCCACTCTCGGGCGTTGCATCCTGCGCCTGCATGAGCCGACGGCCGGCGAAGTGGTTTTTGAAGGGAAAAATATCCTTGCATGTGATAAAAAGGAGATGAAAAGCCTGCGTTCCAAGATGCAGATCATCTTTCAGGATCCCTATGCGTCGCTCAACCCACGCATGACCGTATCGCAGGCAATTGCCGCCCCGCTGATCATTCAGGGCGTTTACAGCGCCAAGGAGAAGGAAAAGATTCAGAAGAAAGTGGCGGAGATGATGGACGTGGTGGGCCTGGCTTCCCGGCTTGTTAACTCCTATCCGCACGAACTCGATGGCGGGCGACGGCAGAGAATTGGAATTGCAAGAGCATTGTCTCTGGATCCGAAGTTTATCGTTTGTGATGAACCCGTTTCAGCACTGGATGTTTCCATTCAGGCGCAGGTGCTCAACCTGATGCAGGATCTTCAGCAGCAGATGGGGCTTACGTATCTTTTTATAACACACAACCTTTCCGTTGTGAAGCATCTGTCCAACCAGATCGTCGTGATGTATCTGGGGCAGCTTGTGGAAAAAGCCTCTCCGGATCAACTGTTCCACAATCCGTGCCATCCTTATACGCAGGCGTTGCTCTCGGCCATCCCAATTCCGGATCCGGACATTCCGATGCGCAGAATGGTGCTTAAGGGAGAACTTACGTCCCCGATCAATGTCGGCCCGGGGTGCCGTTTCGCGAAACGCTGCAATTATGCAAAGCCGGAGTGTAACGAAGCAAGCCCAGAAATGGTCGAAGTTGAACCAGGTCACGTTGTCGCCTGCCATATGGCCGGCGCTGTGAATAAAACGCATGAATAAAAACAAACGGAGGAACCACATGAAAAAAGCACTCGCACTTCTGATGACTGTCGCTCTGTTCGCATGCAGCTTTGCAGCGTGCCAGCAGAATGAAACACCGGATCCCACACCTGCGCAGCAGGATCAGAACAACGGTCAGAGCAACGAGCAACCGAGCCAGCCGGACAACAGTGCGCAGCCGTCCGGAGCACAGAAAGAATCCGTTGTTTGGGCGCAGCCCAGTGACATTACATCCCTAGACTTCCACGTTGGCAAAAACCCCGCGTCCTTTGCCGTAACGTGCAACATTTTCGATACGCTTGTAACATGGGATGCGGAGAACAAGGTCATTCCGCACCTTGCAAGCGAATGGGAATTTGTGGACGAGGATTCCCTGCAGCTCAAGCTCCGTGAGGGTGTGCTGTTCCACGACGGGGAAGAACTGACCGCAGAGGATGTGCAGTATACTCTGACGCGCGCGAAAAACAGCACCATTGTAAAGAACAACTTCTCCTGGCTGGACAGCGTGGATGTGGTTGACGAATACACGGTGGTGGTCAATACCATCGGTGCATATGCGCCGGTGCTCAACGCGCTGTGCAACCCGCTTGCGGGCATTATGCCCAAACACCTTCTTGAGGCGGACGATGAGGCGATGGCTAAAAACCCTGTCGGTACCGGCCCGTTCAAGTTCGTTGAGCGCAAGGAAGGCGAATATGTAAAGATGGAAGCAAACGAAAGCTATTGGAACGGCACCGTTGCTTCCAAGTACCTTGAAATGCGCGTTGTGCCGGAGGCTTCCCAGCGCGCTACGCTGCTTGAAACCGATGAAATCGACATTGCATACGACATGCTTGCATCCGACGTTGAGCGTTTGAATTCGGGCGAAAAGGCTACCGTTCTTTCTGCGCCGTCCTTTAAGGTGTTCTATCTGACCATAAACTGCAACAGCGGCACCGCCGCGCTTC
>ERZ825670.4250-NODE-4250-length-11265-cov-2.822748_pt1 | contig 11265 bp, 4 predicted proteins | sample MGYA00519929_ERZ825670 | MGnify/ENA primary metagenome ERZ825670 (study PRJEB31778, sample SAMEA3449207) | human gut metagenome | biome: human gut; feature: human-associated habitat; material: faeces | place: United Kingdom | collected 2010/2012 ...
CACCGGGGGCAACCAGTGGTGGTGGTATACCGACACCTACCGGGCCCTGCTGCAGGCCGACCCCGCCGATACGCGTGCAGCGCTGACCTGCCGCACGGCCGATTACGGCACGGGCGGCCGCAGGATCGGCTGGACGGAGAAACTGATGGGGCGCGTGGACAACGGCACACGCATTTTCGACTCGGATTTCATCCTTTACCGCTACGGCGAAGCCTTCCTGATGGCGGCCGAAGCCCGCTATTACGGGAAGGACTACGCGGGTGCGCTCGAAGCCCTGGCACCGCTGGCCGCAAGGGCCTACGGGCGGAGGGATTACTACACCGACACGTCGCCCGAAGCCGTCCTGCAGGCGATTGTCGACGAATACCTCAGGGAGATGGTCGGCGAAGGCCGCACCTGGTGGATGCTCCTGCGCACGGACAAGATATGGGAGTACAGCGCCGACATCGCGGCGCAGCGCGACAAGAACCCCAACATACTGCTGTGGCCCATCACGCAGGCGGCCATGAGCAGGAATTATAACCTCACGCAGACCGAAGGCTGGTATTGACCGCCCGGGACGGAACGCCGCCGTATAGGGGCGGCGACGGGGTTCCCGCAAGGCGGAAGGAGGAACCTGCGCCCGGGAAGCGACATGCCTGCAACCGCGCCTGCGAACCGGCAGGAAAAATGCCGCGCCCTTTTTTGGGGCGCGGCATCGCTTTTAGGAAGCGGGAGGGTCAGAAGCCGGTGAAGTCGGTCTGGAGCTTCGAGGTGCGGTAGGTATTGCCCATGCCGTCCTCCGCCACGATTTCGAAATCGGCGGCCCCGGGCGTTCCCGACGCCAGGTTCCCGTAATAGTAGTGGTCGAGGTTCTTGCCCCAGGTCGTGCCCACGCTCTTGCTGTAATAGAGCACGTGGTAGGCATAGGCCCAGTAGTCGTAGGTCTTGACGCGGGTCATGTCGCAGACCTTCGTGCCGTTCTGCCAGAGCGAGACTTTCCAGTTGCCCGAGGCGTCGGAGTTCCATACGTTGGCCACGATGCACTTCGCATCGTTCATGGCCGGGGCGTTGGCCGCCCAGCCGAAGGTGAGGCTGCCCGACTTGCCGAACACCTGCGTGGCCGAATAGGCCCGGATCTGATAGTCGGCTTCCTTGTTGGTCGACTTGTAGTACTGGTTGGCGATGGTGTTGCCCGAGATCTCGTAGACGCTGTACCCGTTCGGCGTGCCGTCGGCGCAGATGTTCGCCGTCCACCATGCACCGCAGGCGGCGCCGTGGACATGTTCGAGGATCGTCTTCCCGTTACGCTTGTGGATGTATTTCTGGTGGTAATGCGTATGGCCGATCATGATGTGCGCCTCGGAGAACCCGGACAGCAGGTCGAGCACGCCGTCGTAGTTCTCGTGGCTCTCGTCCGTCACGCTCGTACCCCCGCGGAACGGGATGTGCGCGCAGAAGATCACGAGCTTGTCCTTGTCTACGTGCGACAAGTCCTGGCGCAGCCATTCGAGCTGCCTGTCGGTGATGCCGCCCTTGTACTTTTTCTTGCCTTCGTAGAGGACGTTGTCCATCGACACGATGTGCACGTCGCCGCGGTTGAACGAGTACCAGCGCGGCCCGAGCACGTCGCGGTAGGTGTCGCCCGTATAGTCCACCGAACTCTTGTCGTGGTTGCCGATCGTGGTGAAGAACGGGACGCCCGTCTCGCCGAAGGCGCGTTTCATCGAGGTGAAGGTCTGGGCGTCGCCTTTACCCAAGATGTCGCCAAGGGCGATGCCGACCTGCGGGATCGAGTATTTCGCGCTGATCTTTTTCACATCGGGTACGGCTTCCGTGCGGAACCGCTGGATATGGTCGCTGTTGTCGGGCTGCGGGTCTCCCAGCCCGAAGAGCAGGAACCGTTTGTCGCTTTGGGTGAGTTTGGTGAGCGTGAAGTCCGCCCGGTAGGGTTTCGAACTGCTTCCGGTGACGGAGTTGGCCGCCTGGTAGGCACCCTGGTAGGAGCCGAAGTTCGCCTGTGCCGGGATTTCGTAGCCCGAAGGTACCGAAATGAATACGTGCTTGGCGTTGGGGTCGCGCACGATCTGGTAGACGCCTTTCTTGTCGCTCGCCACGACGCTGTACCCGTCGCTCACGACGACCCCTTCGAGGGGGTTGCCCTCCTTGTCGCTTACCAGTCCGTAGAGGGTGATGCCCTTGTCGGGCGTGATCTCCGTCGTGCCGTTTCCGTTGCCGTCGTCGGGCTTGGGGAGCTCGGTGAGCATTTTGTCGTCTCCCTCGCACGCCATCATCGTTGCGGCTATCAGGGCCGTGAGCGCGAGGCTGAGCGTCCTGCGGAGCCGTGTGAAGATTGAATCGTTTTTCATAGTCTGTTTTACTGTCAGCCCGACCGCCGGTTCGGGCGGTCGGGCCGGTGATTGTCAATTACCAGTTGGGGTTTTGCGGAATGTTGGCCCGCTGCAACTCTTCGGTCGGGATCGGGAAGAGGTAGTGCTTCTCGAGGAATACGCGGTCCTCCTTCCAGAAGCGTTCCATGCGGTAGGTTTTGCCGCCCACCGATATCTTGCCGTTGGGGTCTTCCACGGGGCGCATGCCGCAGATGCGGTGCTGCGTCTTGGGGTAGGCGCCGTATTTGTCGAAATACAACTGTGCCTTCTGGTCGTTCGTCCCCTGGATCGAACTCCACTGGGCATCCTTGGCCAGTTCTTCGGGGCTGGTCGGTTCGAGGTAGAACCGCGTCGAGAAGAAGCGGCTCTTTTCGTGGTAGAGCTCTACGCGGCGTTCGCGCAGGATGTAGTCGAGCAGTAACTCCTTGTTGGTCTGCGCGGCCGGCGGGATGGGGGCCATGAACGAACGGGCACGCAGCTCGTTCATCAGGTTGTAGACCTCGGGGGTGGCGCCCTTCGAGCGGGTGACCGCTTCGGCATAGACCAGGTAGATCGTCGCCAGGCGGATCAGCGGCGCGTCGAAGTTCCAGTTGCCCGACATGCCCTTGGTGTAATAGCCGTCGAAATATTTGCGGGTGAAGTAGCCCGTCGACGTGGAGTTGGCGGCGTTGATGGCGTCGGCTCCGGTGGCCGTGTTGATCCACTTGCCCTTGAACATGGATCCGTGGTAGATGATGTCGCGGTAGAAACGCGGGTCGCGGTTGACATAGGGGTTGCCGTCGTCATAGGCCTTGGCCATGTCCTGCTCGGAGATCAGGCTGCCGTAGAGCGCCTTGTGATTCTGCTTGAGCGCATAGATCGGATAGCCGTAGCCGTCGGGGCCGATCACCTCGTATTCGTCCACCTGATCCTGTACGGGTACCTCGCGTGCCTGTCCCTGCGCCGAAGGCGGGTACATGTCGTTGTGGTAACCCACGGTCTTGCAGTGGAGGTGGAAGAAGATCCATTCGGCCTTCTTGGCGTCGTTCATCGTGCGGTGGAACAGCTCCCAAAGACGGCTGTAAACCGCGCCGTTGCTCTGATCCGTGCCGCCCGAGTCGGTCGTCTGGCTTTTGGGCGAACCCTGGTAGAGCGAGTAGCGTTTCTGCCCCTCGGCCTCGAAATCCATCACGGCCTTGGCGGCTGCGGCTGCGGCGTCCCAACGCGCGGGGTCGTACGACTGGTAGACCGACGCATAGTTGCGGGTGTCGCCTTTGAGCGTCGACCCGTTGTAGAGCGGCGTGGCTGCGATCCAGAGCGCCATGGCCTTCAGCGCAAGGCAGGCGCCTTTCTCCACGCGGCCGAACTGATCCATCAGGTTCTGCGCCGGGACGCGGGCATAGGCCTCGTCGCAGTCGCGGCAGATCTTCTCGACTATCGAGTGGACGTTCTCGCGCTCGAATTTCGGCAGGTTGTTGGGGGCGACCGTGTAGTCCACGTAGGGGCATTCGCCGTAGCTTTTCAGCACGCAGTAGTGCAGGTAGGCGCGGATGAAGAGCACCTCGCCGATACGCTGCGAAAGCGTGCCGGGGCGTGCCTCGGAATCCGGGGTGTTGTACTTCTCGATACCTTCGAGGATGACGTTGGCGCAGCGGATGTCTTCGTAGAGTTTGGGCCAGAAGGTGTGGCAGGCGCCGGAGTTGGTCGTGGCGTTGCACGAGGTGTAGAGCTGGGAACCCGGTTCCCAGTCGCCGTCGTTGAACTTGTTGGACCACCCGTTCTCGGCCGAAGAGCCTTCGCATTCGTCCGTGAGCGCCGAGTCGCTGAAGAAACGGATGTGTACGAGCGGCTGGTCGGCGGCGCGGGCGTAGAAGTAGAGCCGGTTGATCAGGCTTTCTGTCTCGTTGAAACGCGAGAATATGTCCTGATCCGTTTTGTCGCCCTGCGGGGTCTTGTCGAGGAAATCCTCGCAGGAAGCCATCAGCGTGACTGCAAAGCAGCTACAGAGCAGATATAAGATTTTTTTCATTGTCATTGGTTTTTGTTGGATTAGAAGGTCATGTTAAGGCCGATGTTGATGACACGCTGTACGGGGAACCAGCTGCCGTCGCCGTTCTTGATCTCGGGATCCATGTCGACGTCGCCCAGGTTGTCGAACGTGAGCAGGTTCTGTCCCTGCACGTAGATGCGGACGTTCTGGATGCCGGCTTTCGAAGTCCAGGCTTTGGGCAGCGTGTAACCGATCTCGACGTTCTTCAGGCGGATGTACGAAGCGTCGTAGAGGAAGAGGCTCGAATACTGCTGTTTATTGTTGTTGTGGATGCCGTAGTGCAGGGCGGGGGATTTCGCCGTAGCTGCCTGCGCGTGCGCGCAGACCCGCTTTATGGCCTGAAGATGCATCCGGCGCACCTTGCCGATACGCGACTGGTCGTAGAGCGGGAAATCCCATACGGCCGGGCCGCTCAGCTGTACGGAGCAGAGCGCCGAGCCCTGCCACAGCATGCTGAAGTCGAAGCCCTTGTAGGAGAGTCCCAGCGGAATGCCGAACTGGATCTCGGGCGTACGGGGGTTGCCGATGGCTGCGCGGTCGTAGTTGTTGACCACACCGTCGCCGTTGAGGTCTTTGTAGACCACGTCGCCCGGCTGTACGGGCCCCCAGATGGCGAATCCGCTGCCGCCGTTCATCGCGTTCAGGCGGTCGGCCTCGCCCTGGTCGGCCACGAAGTGGTCGAAGATGTAGCAGAAATTCTCATCGAGGCGTTTGCCGGTCTGGTAACGCCACGGGCAGTCACGGCCGTTGTTGTCGATGTAGGAGATTTCGTTGCAGTATTTTATCTTGTTGCGTGCGAACGTGAAGTTCGGGCGGATGTAGTAGCGGAAATGCTGCCCGATATGACCGTTCCAGCCGATTTCGAATTCGACGCCGTGGTTGTCGACGATACCCGAGTTGACGATCGGGGCGACCTGCCCGACGATGTAGGGGAACCCGACCTTGTCATCTGCCGAGAGCGAGGTGAGGATGTCGTAGCGGTGCTCCTTGAAGACATCGAGCGTGAAGGTCAGCCGCTGGTTGAAGAACTGGGCGTCGATACCGAAGTTGAACTTGCGGGCCTTCTCCCACGTCAGGTTCGGGTTGGCGAACACGCCCTCGACCAGGTAGCTGGTATAGCCGGCCTCGGTCTCGCCGAAATAGGTGGTCATGCCGTCCGACGACTTGTAGTACTGCAGGTAGGAGAAACGGTTGCCCGAGAGCTGGTCGTTACCCACCAGACCGTACGATGCGCGCAGCTTGAGGTGGTCGAGCCACTTTACGCCCCTCATGAATCGCTCCTGCGTGATGACCCAGCCGACGGCGCCTGCCGGGAATACGCCGTAGCGCTTTCCGCGGGCGAAGTTCTCGGAGCCGTTGTAGCCGATGTTGAACTCGAAGAGGTACTTGTTCCGGTAGTCGTAGGTCGCGCGGCCCGAAAATCCCATGTAGCGGAAGGGAACCTGGTTGCTGATGACCTTGTTCTGCAGGTAGAAGAGCAGCATGCCCGACACGTTGTGGTCGCCGAATTTGCGGGCGTAGTCCAGGCGCGCCTGAAAACGCGACGTCCCTTCGGGCGAGCCGTGGCTGATGCTGTTGCTTTGCGCATCGTCCGTGGTTCGCTGGTTGGCGGTTACATAGGTGCCGTTCTTGATCCAGTAGTCGGCGTTGTTCTTCCACTCGTCGATACTGTATTCGGTGGGGAGCATCCACGTCGAATAGCCCGGGTAGGTCAGGTTGCCCGTGCTGTGGGTCGGCACGCTGTTGTTGATGGTGTGCTGGTTGTAGGTGTCGTAGGAGAACTGCGCGGCGACGCTCAGGCCCTTGGTGATGAAGTCCAGGTCGTGGCTCAGTTTGAACGATCCCTGCAGGTAGCGGCGCGTACGTTTGCTGAAGCCGGTGCGGTTGAGCTGCCCGAGCATGTTGTAGCGGTAGTCGTTGTCGGCATAGAGCAGGTAGCCGCCGTTCTCCTCGAAATCGGCCTGGTTGACGTCGTTGTGGTTGTTGGGCAGGATGATCGGCAGGTAGGGGGGCTGCGTGTTGGCCAGCGAGATGATGTTGGCCGCCGTGGCGCCCGGATAGTTGTATTCCGTGACGCGGGCGCCCAGGTCGACCGAGATCTTCAGCCGCTTGGTGGCGTCGACATCGACGTTGGCGCGGAAGTTATAGCGCAGGAACTTGTTGGCGTTGTCGGAGTTCGAATGCTTGTAGTTGCCGCCCTGGTTGTAGTAGCTGCCGAGGATGAAATAACGGGCGCGGTCGGTGCCGCCTCGTACCGAAAGGCTGTAATCCTGGAGGATCGACGGTTTGAATGCGTAGTCGAAGTAATCCCAGTTGTAGCCCAGGCCGTCGGAGTTGTCGCCCTTGGCGCGGCGGAAGTTGCTGATCGTCTCCTGGGAGAAGAGCGATGCCGAGCCGGGATCCAGCGAGGGGTTGTCGTTGAGCATCGCCTCGTTGTAGAGGGTCGCATAGCCTGCCGAACCCAGGTAGTCGGGGTAGCGGATCGGTTCGCTGACACCCACCGACGCCTTGAAATCGACGGTCGGCTTTTCGCCCTCTCGGCCGCGCTTGGTCGTGACGATGATCACGCCGTTGGCGCCGCGGATACCGTAGGGTGCCGTCGCCGAAGCGTCCTTGAGGATCGTGAAGGTCTCGATCTCGTCCGGGGAGAGGTAGCTCATGTCGCGCTCGATGCCGTCGACGATCATGATCACGTCCGACTTGCCGTAGGTCGATTTACCGCGAATGTTGAGCTGTGCGGCGTCGTTACCCGGTTCGCCGCCGTTGAACTGGTTGACCAGCAGGCCCGGCATGCGCCCGGCCAGCGCATTGTTGATGTTGGCAGTGGGGGACTGCTTGAGGTCTTTGGTGGTGATCGTCGAGATCGAACCGGTGATGGTCTCCTTCTTCTGTACGTTGTAACCTACCACCACGACCTCTTCGAGCGCCTTGCTGTCCTCGACCATCGTGATGTCGATCCTCGTGCGGTTGTTTACGCCTATCTCCTGCGGGGCATAGCCGATGTAGGAGACCATCAGCGTCGCTTCGGCGTAGGGAACCGTGATCGTATAGCTGCCGTCGGAGTTCGATACGCTGCCCGAGGAGGTGCCTTTGACGACGATGGTCACGCCGATCAGCGGGCTTCCCGCGTCATCCTTGATGATACCCGAGACCTTCAGCTGCGAGGAACGCGCCTGGGTGTCCGGGGCGGCTGCCGTCCTGTCCGGAGAGGCCGTGGCGGCCCCTCCCAGACAAAACAGACACAATATCAGTGTTATAATATGATATTTATTCATAACCGTATTGTATTCTTATTGGGTTTTACTCTCTTGTCGTGATTCTGATTGTCGTTTCCGCCGAATTGGTTTTGGAAGCCTCGTCGCATACGGTCTTCTTATCTTCGACACCCTTTTCCCAGGTTTTCTGGAAGACATAGACCGCTCCGATGCTGGTCGCCTGGTAGAGCGTCGCATCGATCGTGCACTTGCAGGTGCAGTTGGTGATTGTGGTGACCTTGTCATTTTCTATGGCGACGATACCTGCCACGATCGGGCGCCACTTGTCGGTTTTGTGGTTGGCCACTACCGTAATGCTGCCGTAGTTCTCGCAACCGTCGAACACGGCATTATCGTCTCCGGATACGGCGATGCCCGCGATGTCGCGCTCTACGGCCGCCGTGAGGTTGCCGCGGTTGATGCAGTTTTTCAACGTGAAGGCTCCGGCGACCTTGCCGGCGATGCCGCCCATGTAGAAGAGGTCGTAGTCGGCCATCGTGGGGCTGGTCATGTTACCTGTGTTGATGCAGTTTTCGATCAGGGCCGGCGACGCCACCTTTTCGGCAATGCCGATCAGACCGCCGACCGATGCCGTCGACGCCGCGATGTCGGCCTCGTTGCGGCAGTTGGTCATCCTGAGCGTATAACCCAGGCCGGCATCCGATCCGACGCAGCCTACGATACCGCCCGTGCGGCGATATTTCGTGCCGTTGGAGTTGTTGAACGTGATCTTGCCCTTGTTGACACAATTGTCGAACACGCCGTAGCCGGTGGCCAGGATACCGCCCAGCGAGTGGAACTGGTGCCCCGGATCGGCGAAGGTGACGGTGAAGGTGCCTTCATTGGTGCAGTTGCTGAACGTCCAGTTCGATTTCTCGGCATGGCCGAACAATCCTCCGTATTTGCCGGTGTCGACGGCGCCCGGGAAGTCGAAGCTGAAATTGCCTTTGTTCGTGCAGTTCACGAGCGATCCTTCCGTTTTGTCCGCGGTGCCTGCGACGATGCCGCCGATGAACTCCGTCCGGGCTGTCCCCGTGACGATGAATTCGCCGGTATTGTGGCAATCGGTGTAGACCGAACCGACGTTCGCCAGGCCGACCAGTCCGCCGAGATAACCTGCCGTGGCAACGGTTTTCGCCCCGGAGAAGGACAGTGTGGCCTTGTTGGTGACTTTCGTCAGTGCCGCACCGTCGTTATAGACGGCCAGCGTGCCGGCGACTACGGGGGTGGCTTGCGATACGGACATGCTGCCCGCCAGCGAGAGGTTCTTTATCTCGGCCGCTGCGTCGAGCGTGTGAAACAGGCCGAGTTCCTTCGAATCCTGATCCGCCAGCTTGACGGTGATCGTATTGTTCAGACCGTCGAAAGTCCCTTTGAACGGATTGGCGGCCGAGCCTACGAAGCTGGTTTGGGTAAGGGCGCTCAGATCGATGTCGCTGACAAGGACGATCCTGCCGCCGTTGGTGTAGGCGTCGAGCGGCGCCCCTTCGGTCACCGCGTTGCCGAAGGCTACGAACTCTTCGGGGGTTGAGATGCCCTTCCAGCTCAGGCGGACGCTGAACGATGCCGTGAGCTCTTCCGCCGAAACGGCTGCGAACTCTATCGTGCCCGCACCGGTGCAGTCCGCACCGTCGGCCGGAGCCGTGACTTTGAGCACCGAATTTTTGATGTCGAGTGCGATGTCCCAGCCTTTGAGCGCCGTGATGTCGCACGTGGCTACGTTGGTGACGGTACAGGGGATGTCGCGCTGCTCGCCGAAGGCGAATTTGTAATCGGCCTCGGCAAAGGAGATGATCGGCAACTTGGTCGAGAGTTCGACGGGGATCGACGCACCCTCGCCGGCCGTTCCGCGGACGCTCAGCGGCGTAACCTTGACGCTGCCTTCCATGGCCGGGTCGGCCTCCTCCTGCGTGGGCGCGGTGACGGTCAGCAGACCCGCATCGACATCGGCCGTGTAAGTCCATCCCTTGGGGACGCTTACGTCGAGCGACGCGGTGTTCTCGCTGGTGAATTCGAATTCCATGCTCTTCCCGTAGGAGAAGACATGGGTCTTCGAGGTCGTCTCTTCGTCGAATGTGAGCGTGATGTCGTTTTCCAGAGCGGCTACGGCGAGCGTATAGGTCTCCGTGCGGCCTGCCTGCGACTGTATTTCGATGACCACGTCGCCGCTGGCCTTGGCTCCCAGGTCGGAGGCTGGGGGGGCGGTGACCGAACAGCTCCGCGAGCTGGGGATCACGGTGCATTTCCAGCCTGTGGGCGGGGTGGCCACCGTGTAGGTGACGAATGCACTCTTTAAGGTATAGGTGGCCGTCGTGCCGAACCGCATGCTCTGGAGGCCCTCGATCAGGTTGCCCTCCGTGTCATAGAGTTCGAATACGATCGCACCGTCTTCTGCCTCTACATCCTCGATGCCGCAGGAGCTGCACAGCAATAGCGGTGCGGCAAAAAGCATGTAAATAAGAAAATGAAGAGATTTTCTCATAAATGAAAGTTTTAGGGTTGAATATTTGGATGAATGAATGGTTCGTAAAAGTCCGGTCGTAGTTTTTACTTTGTCATAGGCATCTTTGTATTTTAAAGGTTGGGAAAAAGATATTGAATGAGAAATAAATGAAAATCAAATAGAACTATAATGGATTTCTTATTGTGTTCTTTTGTGTTTATTTCAGAAGAAATTCCGCTTTGTTGTTTGTAAAAGTATGCTTTTGGAAAATGTGTGTCAACAGCATCAAAATGAAATATGAATGCGTATTTCCGACAATGAGCTGGTGGAAAGCATGTTATTTCCGATACCCGGGTGTTATTATATGAATCCCGTATGAATCGCCGGCGCGCGATTTCCGGCTGTCAGACGATCTCCATGATCCGGCGCTCGAATTCGGCGGGCGGGCATTTGGCGGCGTTCCGCAGCCGGTTGCGGTAGGTGTAGACCGTATTTATGGAGATATGCAGAAACTGGGCGATTTCGCTGTTGCCCGTGATGCCCAGCCGGATCACGGCCAGCAGCCGGAATTCAGTGTTGAGGCCGGGCGTTTTCATTTGCTCCCCGTCCCGCAGCAGTGCGTTGGCTTTTTCCACGAAATCGGGATAAAGCGATAGGAATACCCGGTCGAATTCGTGGAAGAACGATTTGTATTCCTGCTCGATGGGCGTAGGCGAGCGCAGCTCACGCAAAAGGCGCTCCTGCCCGAACGAGAGCGCAGTCTTGTAGAGGTGTGTGCGGTGACGTTCTAATTTGTTGATGTAGAACGTGCTGCGTTGCATGTAGTAACGCAGGTATTTGTCTTTGATGGTATTGGCCTGGGAGAGTGCCCGGGTGGCTGTTTCGTGGCGGAGGCTGCTGGCGGCGAGCTGTTCGCTGAGTTCGTGCAGCCGGGCGCAGGTTTGCGCGTGTTGCGTACGCAACTGTTTGATCAGGTGTTTTTGCCTGAAGGCGAGCGAGACGGCCGCCAGTAGAAGAAGTGCGCCCGTTGCGATGGCCGGCAGTGCGGCCTTGCTTTTTCGCGGGCTTCGGATGTGGGTGCCCCCTGCCGTTGCCGGCTCGGGGGCAGCGTTGCTTTTGCCGGCTTGGTCGCCGTTCGGGGCGTAGCGGATTGTTTGCTCCGGCAGGATG